>ENA-OPEE01000113-OPEE01000113.1-human-gut-metagenome-genome-assembly--contig:-NODE-113-length-66820-cov-8.529065_pt1 | contig 66820 bp, 70 predicted proteins | sample MGYA00241263_ERZ501506 | MGnify/ENA primary metagenome ERZ501506 (study PRJEB25962, sample SAMEA2042626) | human gut metagenome | biome: human gut; feature: human-associated habitat; material: faeces...
TACATCGAATTGCATGCAAGCATGCATCGATGATACCTTTTGACCCTTTAATCATCATTTAATATATATAGCAAACAGAATAAACAGTTATGTTACCTGATTTTGCACTTACGTGAACCTGATCCAGTTTTCCAGAGAAATCACTGGTACCGAATGCAGATACACAATTGTCATAAGAGCATTTGATGTAACGGTGTCCGTTTGCGGAACCGGATTCGCTGATGGAAACCTTTGCCCAGGATGCACCGCCAGACCAGCTCTGTAAGATTAACTCTAAATCATCTTTGTTACCATCATATTCTACGTAGAAGCAGCCGCCTTTTTTCACGTCACTGCCATTGAAGCTTCCACCATTTTTAGAAGTCATAACAGATACTGCCTGATTCCAGTTGCTGGAAGACTTAGAACCCCAGAACAGAGACTTATAGTTTGAAGAACTGCTGCTTGAGCTCGAAGAGCTTGAGGAGCTGGAACCTGAAGAACTGGAAGATCCAGAACTTGAGGAACTGCTGGAAGAAGCTTTCTCTAAGTACCATAACTGGTTCTTTCCACCTAAGTATGACCACTGGCTTACGTTCGCACCGTTTGCTTTACTCTTTGCATAAACATCAAGGCAGGAGTAGCAATTGGACATTTTTGTTTTAATGATGTATGCATCACCGGATTTTACGAACTGGAACTTCTGGCAATCACCACCGTGGTAAGACCACTGTTGGATGTTAGTTCCATTTGATGTTCCCCAGCCGCTGACATCCACACCGCTCTTGTATTTGGAGCATGCAGTAAGGATAGAGTAATATCCATTGCCGTCATTTACTAATTTGAACTTCTGGGCATTTGAGCCATTGTACTGATACTGCTGTACATTTGTACCATCAGAGGAAGAACCGTTTACGATATCGAGGTATTTTCCGCTGTTTGCATTCTTAATATAGTACACACCATCTAATCCGCTGGTGTTGTAATCGGTACTGCTGGAGCTTCCAGAACCTGAACCGGATGAACTTGAACCAGAAGAGCTGCTTCCAGAGGAGGAGCTTCCGGAAGAACTGCTGGAAGAACCGGTAAATACGGTACATGTCTTGGCAGTTTTGCTGATACCGTTATCGCCATAGAATAAAGTGTTTCCCCAATCAGAGAGACTGGAGCCGTCGAAAGAATTTGCAAGATCCAGGTACTTCCATGTATCGCCATTTCCTTTCCATGACCATCCCATGTATCCGACACCTTTCTGCTGGCTGTACTGCATGATTGTGTATTCGTCGACATCACCATTGGTATGTTTAAAACCAAACTCACCGATTGTCAGAGGAGCACCGGTTGCAAGTGCGTTATCGATATTGGTGCGGACAGTATTTGCATCGCTTCCGGCATATTCATACATATGAATCGAAAACATAATATTGTTATCAGAATCTGCCTGGATAACGGATTTTCCATAATCTTTGATGGAATCCGGATACTGGCCCCATCCGGCACAGTCAACCATTAATAAGTTATGGATTCCGGCATTACGCATATTTTTGATTGCGGTTTTGTAACCGGATGCCCAGGCACTTCCGTTCCATGTGCCGTACCATTCGTTTGCAATGTTTACGATCACATATTTCTTATTTGCAGATAAGATGGATTTCATTTCTTTCCAGTAATCAACTGCTGCATTCAGATCCGATGTACTGTCAGAACCGGTTGCATCATGGACTTCTACGATGCAGACAACTTTGTTCTGTTTACATACATCAATGATGTGCTGTAATTCGGAAGCAGATGTCTTTGTGTACTGTTTTCCGTTCGAACATACAATTCGTACACAGTTGGCACCTTTGCTTGCGGCTGCCTTAATGGAAGTATCGGTCTCGCTGGTGTACCAGGCGTGAGCGATGTTGACACCTCTCATAACAAATTTGTTGCCATTGGCATCATACACACTGGTTCCGCTTATATAGAAGCCATCAGATGCTGCTTTCACTGTCTGTGGAGCCAGTGGAATTAATGTGCAGATCATCACGAGTGTCAGTAGAAACCCCATAAGTTTCTTTGTCAGTTGTTTTTGCTTTCTCATACTACACCTTTTCCTTTCATGATTAAAATTTTTAGTTTTTAACACCTTGATTTAGCTTAATTATAGGCACTGAAAAATTAATATTCAAGTTAAATAAAGACTAAAAAATATCTTCGTGAATTTGTGCTGAAACAGGTCATCGAAAATTGGAGAAAATGATTATTGAGAAAAAATGGGATGGTAAAACCGACACAAAAAACAGGAAAGCGGTTGTGCAAAATGCACAACCGCTTTCCTGTTTTTTGAGAAAAACCGTCTGAGAATTTTGCATAATGCAGATTCTCAGACGGTTTTGGTTATTCATAAATTCCATTTACAGTTACTTTAAATGTTGCTTCTTTCCCATTCAATTCATCGTTACCATAGTTCTCCGGGAAGGTAACTTTCACTTCTACTTTATCCCCCGGATGGGCACCGATCAACTGATCCTCAAAATCATCAATGTAGGATCCGGAACCAATGGTCAGATCGGTTCCTTGTCCCTGCGTATCTCCACCGTCAAAAGCCTTGCCATCAATATAACCGACATAATCAATGTTTACCTTGTCACCGTCTTTTACCGTCAGGCTGGAGTCTGTGCTGTAATCCGTTTCCGTGGAACTGCTGGAGGATTCGGAGGAATCCGATGCAGAGGTTTCCGTGGAAGTGCTGTCTGCTTCGGTGGAACCGGTCAGGGAAGCGGATGAATTTTCCGTGGTTGTCTCGTTTTGGTTGTCTGATTTTTTGGACGAAGAGGATGCCACACAGATTGCGATTGCCAGAATTGCCACACAGGCAATTGCCACACCGCAGCCAATCATCTTTTTCGATGGAGCTTCTTTTATCGACGGGTGTGTCTTTTCATAGAGGGCTTTGGTCAGTTTGGCAAGCATCTTTTTATCTTCAATCTGCATCAGGCTGCCGCGACGGTTTTTACTGTATTTGTTTTCTTTGATGCGTTCCTCCAACCGGTCAATGACGGTTTTTCCGGAAGCATTTTTCACATACAGGTCAAAGCCGCTGGCGGAAAGATAATCCAGTTTTTTCTCACAGTCCGCAGATATGGCAGCAAGAAAATACAGCTGCACCAGATCCGTGCCGGACATCGTACCGGCAGGAATTTCTTTTACTGTTTTTAATACATCCAGAGAATATTGTGCAAGTTCCGGATAGCGTTCTTTTACCTTCTTTTGTTCAATTAAAATATGCAGCATACTGATGCAGCCACATGCGCATGCAAGTGTAAAAAGTGTATTGCAGACATCATCATCCTGAAGCAGAAACTGTTTTCGGAATTTTGTCAGGCACTGGTTGACAAATACTTTGCTTTGTGAAGAGTCGGACTGATTACAGAAAATTTCCGGATCAAGGAAATTTTCCTGCCTGGCAACAGACTGCAGGATCTCCATATTCTGCAGAGAAACCAGCTGCTGATAGGTAGCAGTTTTTTCATCTTCCGGAATATCTTTTAAAATACCGTGCTGGATCAGATATAAAACTTCTTCGCGCTGATAGGTGCGGATGGCACGGTTTAAGTTTTCTAAAGTAAGTTCCGGCTTTTCTTTTTTATTTTTTCCCATAGGTAATAACCTCCGTTTCAATCTGGAGATATTTTCGTATGAAGTTGTGTCTATTTGATGAAAATTGCGGGGAGGACACAAAAAGTTCACGAATCGACAGAAAATCAGATGTTACATGGAAGCCTGAAACCGGAATTCCCCATGATCTGCAAAGAATCCATAGACACCATGGTATTTTTCGACAACAGAGATCATGCTTTGTACGCCGATGCCGTGGTTGACGGAACGGGATATCGGAATATCATCTGCAAAAACGACAGGTTGTTCATAACTGTTTTTTATCTGGATACATAACTGTGTATTTTTCTCATATACCTTAAGTGAAATATAGCGTTGGGACTGCGGGTTCATCTGCTGGCAGGCATGAAGTGCGTTTTCAAGTGCATTGGCAAATAAACTGCACAGATCTGTAATCTGAAAGCGGGAAAATTCGGTCGCAGTAATGGAAATCTGCATTGGAATGTGGTTTACGGCAGCCTGATTGGCGTAGGAGGACACAATCAGATTGACCGATTCGTTGACACAGTAGCGAATGACAGAACTGTGTTCAAGATTGGTACAGATTTCGTGGATGTAGGAAGTCGCTTCTTTTGGGTTATTTTGATCCAGACAACTCTGGATGAAATTCATATGGTGTCGCAGGTCATGCCGGTAAATGGCTGCCTGCTGCTGGGAAGCGGAAAGCTGGGCAATTTCTTTCTGTGCCTGTGTGGCAGCCGTAGTAAGCAGAATATTTTCCCGTTCTGCTTTATTTTTTTCACTTGAAAATTTAAGCGAGAGAACAGACAGAATAAAAAAGGATACGACAAGAAAACTGTCCATAAAGTCAATAACGACTGCACCGCCCGTGTAGAGCAGATCCGTGTAGACAGTAAACGTGTATTCCAGGACATAGTATACCAGCGGAAGCAGGAAAAACAAAAGCAGTGTCGTGCGGCTTTCATATTTCAGCCGGATGATATACGGTGAGACAAACCGGATCACAAGAACAAGAAGCGGAATGGTAATAATGATGGAGGCAATGTTCGATACAACGGGATTTCTGTCAAAAAAGAAAGCAACAAAGGTGCCAAACCATTTGCGTGGCGTGCACAGCAGATATGCAGACAAAACGGAGATGACAGAGATTGACAGATTCCGGTGAAACCGCAGGAAAATTAAGGCAATCAAAGGGATATGGATCAGAAACGGATAGCATTTGTAAAGCACCGACTCCCCCATGATCAGATAAAAAAGAAGCTGGGCAATGCCAAAGAAAAAAAGCGTCAGGACATAGACACGCTTATGATCGCAAAAACCGATGTCGGCAAGATACAGTGCCGCCACGATGCCGAAAAATAATACAAAAGCATAATTAACTAAAGAAAAAACGGATGAAAGTTCGGGCATAATCATTCCTCCATCTGGAAAGCGAGATAATGTTTTTTGATATCGGCAACCCTGCGCTGTGCAAGCGGAATGTTTGTGCCGTTGTGAAGACACATATCCATTGTGCCGATCGAGCGGATATAGTTCATATTTACAAGGAACGAGCGGTGTACCTGAATAAATTCCCGGTGTTGCAGCAGGCTGTTGCATACGGACGAGAACAGTTCTGTGCAGACAATCTGTTCCCTTCCACTCGTATAGTAGATAACTTTGCGGTTCTGGGCTTCTACATAGGTCAGTTCGGACAGGGGAACTTTATGTACGCCAATCCGGCTTTTAGTACAAGAAAATGCCCCTGTTCCTGTGTTTTTACCCGTAGGATGTCATCCATGGCAGCAAAGAAAGCGTTGGAGGATACCGGCTTCATCAGATAATTGGTGGCCTTTACCGTATAACTTTCCACCGCAAAATCCGATGAGGTTGTAAGAAAAATAATATCGGCAGCATGGTCGAAAGTACGGATTTCGCGTGCAAGCTGCATGCCGGTCATATGTGGCATGAGGATGTCTAGCAGATAAATGTCGAATCGTTCCTTTGATGCCCGCAGGGCAAGTTCACAGCTGCTGTGATATTCTTGATAGGTAAACGGAATATTGTGAGTTTTCTGATAACTGTCCAAAAGCGACCGTATGTTGGACAATTCCTTCTCATCGTCATCACATAAGGCAATTTTCATAGGGAATCTCCTTCGTTTTCAATACATTTATTATACCGTAGCATCGGACAAATTACTATAGAAATCTGCTGTCATTCACGTAGAGAGAAAAAAGGAGGTTACTGTTTACAGTAACCTCCTTTTTGTTATGCACCGATAAAATCATCCGTCAGTTTTCCGTGTTTTTCATAGTTGGTGACCCGTGCAATGTGATTATCCGCATCGACAAAAACAACTTTCGGGTGATGTTCTTTTGCTTCTTCCGGTGTCATCTGTGCATAGCACATGAGAATGACATGATCGCCCACAGCGACCTGACGGGCAGCGGCACCGTTTAAACAGATCATGCCGGAACCGGCTTCCCCTGCGATAGTATAAGTTTCGAAGCGGTTGCCGTTTTCCACATCGACGATCTGTACCAGTTCATATTCTAAAATTCCGGCAGCTTCTAAGAGATCGGTATCGACCGTGATACTGCCGACATAGTTGAGATCCGCCTGTTTTACCACAGCCCGGTGAATTTTTCCTTTTAACATATTGTACTGCATGAGTAATCTCCTATTTTTCCACGATAAAGTTATCGATCAGTCTGGTTTTGCCAATGTATACGGCAATGGCTACAAGAATGGAACCTTCGAGTTTTTCGACCGGAGTAATGGTGTCAAAGTCAACGACATCCACGTAATCAATCTTGGCAAGCGGCTCTTTTTCAATCTCTGCTGTGATTGCAGACTTGATGACACAAGCGCGTGTTTCTCCGGCATCCACAAGGGCTTTTCCAGCTTTTAAACTGCGGTTTAACACAAGTGCCGCCTGACGTTCTTCGGCGTTTAAATAAGTGTTTCTGGAGCTCTTTGCCAGTCCGTCTGCTTCACGGATGATCGGGCAGCCGATGATCCGGGTATCCACATTTAAGTCTTTGACCATGCGACGGATGACGGCAAGCTGCTGGGCATCTTTCTGGCCAAAGTATGCGCGGTCCGGAGTTACAATGTGGAAGAGTTTCAACACAACCGTCTGCACACCACGGAAGTGAACCGGACGGCTTTTTCCACAGAGTTCGGTGGTCAGACCATTCATATCCACATAGGAACAGAAGCCGTCGGCATACATTTCTTCCGGTTCCGGATGAAAGATGATATCTACACCTGCAGCTTCGCACAATGCAGCATCTTTTTTGAGGTCGCGCGGATAACTCTCCAGATCTTCGGTTGGTCCGAACTGCATCGGGTTTACAAAAATACTGACAACGACACGGTCATTTTCTTTTCTGGCTGCGTCGATCAGACTTTTGTGTCCTTCATGCAGATAGCCCATGGTCGGTACGAATCCGACGGTTAATCCTTCTTTTTTCCATGCCTTTACGGCAGCTCTTACTTTACTGATTTCTCCATATATTTCCATTTTATGATCTCCTGATTTTCATTGTAATTTGGTTTTATTGTTATTTGACAAAAACATTGCGAATGATTCCGTAGGAATGTTTTAATATAATTTATCCAGAACGGTTTCATCCATTTTGAAGGTATGCTCAGCAGCAGGGAACGTTCCGGCAGCAACTTCTTCTTTATAAGTGCGGAATGCCTCGCGCATCTGTTCACCGACCTGTGCAAACTGCTTGACAAATTTCGGTTTCATGTTGGAATACATGGCAAGCATATCCTGATAGACAAGTACCTGTCCGTCGCATCCGGCACCGGCACCGATTCCGATGGTCGGGATATGAATGCTCTCGGTAATCTTTGTGGCAAGAGCCTGCGGCACACATTCTAAGACAACGGCAAAAGCTCCGGCTTCCTCAACGGCACGCGCATCATCAAGCAGTTTCTGTGCGGCAGCTTCGCCTTTTCCCTGTACCTTAAATCCGCCAAAGGCATTGACAGACTGCGGGGTCAGACCGAGATGGGCACAAACAGGGATGGAAGCGTCTACGATGGCTTTGATCTGAGGGCAGACTTCTTTTCCGCCTTCCAGCTTGACTGCCTGTGCACGGCCTTCTTTCATCAGGCGTCCGGCATTGACAACCGCGTCATAGACGGAAGTCTGGTAAGACATAAAAGGCATGTCGGTGATGAGGAGTGTATCTTTGATGCCGCGGGCAACCGCTGCACTGTGATGGATCATGTCCTCCATGGTGACGGAGAGCGTGTCTTCGTATCCCAGAACAACCATTCCCAGGGAATCGCCTACGAGAATCGCATTGACACCTGCCTCATCAATGAGTTTGGCAGTAGAGTAATCATAGGCAGTCAGCATGGAAAGCTTTTCGCCTTTATTTTTAGCTTCCTGAAAGGTAACAACTGTGTTTTTCATTTATTGAAATCCTCCATTTTCTTTTTCCTGTTTATCAGCAAGTAAAACATGTCTCATGTTTTCATAATTCTGTGCTGGATTTTTTCCTTCTGCAATTGCCAGAAGCCGTGTGCCGAGCATGCGGTACAAAGCGGCATCTTCTGTGTTTAAACAGTGTAAGTGCTTTTCCACGGTTGCGACATCTCCACGCTCAATCGGACCGGTCAGTGCATGGACACAGCCCTGCGAGAGCACATTTTCGATGTTCTGACGGACCAGTGCAGCAGTTGCCGCAACGGCTTTTTCACGGGAAAATCCGCAGTCTTCGAGAAGCCGGTACCCCGTATCAAGTACCGCGATCACCTGATTGCTTAAGATGCTGGCAGCTGCATGATATTCTGGCTTGGCTGCGGCATCAATCCGGCAGACTTCATTTCCATAGGAAGTGAGTAAGTCGGTGATGACCTGTACGGCATGTGGGTGGCCTTCCACGGTAAAAAATGCATGTTCTAATTGCTGGTATGATGAAAATTTGTTACTGAACGGTAACATGGGATGAACCGAGCAGCAGGATACTCCTGCTTCTTTGGCTCCGGAAAATGAATCGGATGAAAGTGCGCCACTACAATGACATATAATCTGATTCCTGTGTGACATGCCTTTGATTTCTTCCCATACGGGTACAAGGAGCGAATCGGGTGTCGTGATGAAGAGGATGTCTGATTCACGCACCAGTTGCTGCACCTGATTGAAACCGGCAGTCTGTGTAAACGCGGCGGCTTCTTCTGCGGCCGCGGCATTGGTATCATAATATCCCACAAGGTCTGCGTTTTTACTCCGGAAATATTTTCCAAGGGAGCAGCCTACGCGCCCTGCGCCTATGATTCCTGTTTTCATGCTACCACCTTCCTTCTGGTAATTAAATGGATCGGATCCTGTGTAACAGGTGTCCGTCGAAATCCTGTGTAAAGGTGACTCACATATTCATTTGGGGCGATACATCATAAATATACCGCAGTCGATACAGTTTCTGTATGAATACCGTTCAGAACCCACTATAACATAATCTTGGGAAAAACTCAAATAAAGTTAAAGAAAAGGCTTGAAAATCCGCATAAAACATGGTATAGTATATCCTCGTGATAACTATTTTTTCCTTGTTCACAGGCATAATCCTGTGAGCCAGAGACCAAAAGGAGGTAACATTTCGCATGAACAAGTATGAATTAGCACTCGTTGTCAGTGCAAAGATCGAAGATGATGCGAGAACAGCAACCGTTGAGAAAGCAAAAGAGTATATCACTCGTGCAGGCGGTACTGTTACAGAAGTTGAAGAATGGGGTAAGAAGAAGTTAGCTTACGACGTTCAGAAGATGAGCGAAGCATTCTACTACTTCATCCAGTTCGACGCAGCATCGGATGCTCCAGCTAAGCTTGAGCAGGATGTCCGTATCATGGACAACGTTCTTCGTTTCTTATGCGTTAGAAAAGACGAGCAGTAGTATAAGAAAGTAGGAGATTGTATGAATAAAGTCATTCTTATGGGTAGATTAACCAGAGACGCAGAAGTTCGTTACTCTCAGGGGGAGAGTTCCAGTGCGATTGCAAGATTTACACTGGCAGTTGACCGTCGGTTCCGCCGGAACAATGAGGATCAGACAGCGGATTTCATTAGTTGTGTTGCATTTAGCAAGACAGCAGAGTTTTTGGAGAGATTTGGCCGCAAGGGAACCAAGTTCGTTCTCGAGGGTCATATCCAGACAGGCAGTTATACAAACAAGGATGGACAGCGCGTTTACACCACAGATGTTGTGGCAGAGAACGTAGAGTTTGCGGAAAGCAAAAATGCAGCTGGTGGAAATGCTGATTTCGGCGGTGCACCTTCTGCTCCATCACCAAGCGGAGCTGCCGGAGATGGCTTCATGAATATTCCGGATGGAATTGATGAAGAATTACCATTCAACTAAATGTTCCATAGAGCATAACATCATATAGGAGGTTAAAGAACATGGCTTTCAATAAAACAGCTGAAGGATCTTCCATGAAGAGAAGACCAATGCGTAGAAGAAAAAAAGTATGTGTATTCTGTGGCAAAGATAATGTCATCGATTATAAAGATATCAACAAGTTAAAGAGATACATCTCTGAGAGAGGAAAGATCCTTCCTCGTCGTATCACAGGAAACTGTGCAAAGCATCAGAGAGCTCTTACCGTTGCTATCAAGAGAGCACGTCATCTGGCTATGATGCCATACGTTTGCGAATAGATCTGGTAATACCAAGGGTTTCAGCGTTTGGAGACGTAGCGTTGACACAAGTTTGACACAACATTTGACCAACGATTCAGAAGATGGATCGTTGGTCTTTTTTTATGTAATGACATAGTGACAATATCTAATAATGTTAAGTTGGTTTATTATGGGAAAGAATAAAATTATGGCATATTATACTTGATTAAGAACTATAGCAATGATACAATAATGCAAAATGTTGACATCAAATACATTTTTACTTTCCAAAATGTTGATAATACGCACTGGTAGAAAGAAATTTTGTTGATGGGGGTATTATGTTAAAAAGAAAAGCAATTGCTTCAATAAAAAACTGGGTTAACACAAAAAATAAAAAATGCCTTGTTGTACAGGGAGCCAGGCAAACAGGAAAAACATATATTATTGAACGGTTTGCAGAAGACAATTATGAGGAACTGCTTGAAATCAACTTTAAGCAGATGGTTTCTGCCGTTGACATTTTTTCCGGTGATCTTACGGTAGATAATATGGTTATGGCTATGCGTTTCCGCTTTCCTGAAAAGAAAATTCTGCCAGGGAAAACTTTGATTTTTCTCGATGAGATTCAAGAGTGCCAGGAAGCAATCACATCCCTTAAATTCTGGGCAATCGATAACAGATATGATGTTATTGTGTCGGGATCGCTTCTTGGAATCGATTATAAACGTGCATCGTCTTATCCGGTCGGTTATGTTGATTATCTGAGAATGTATGGGATTGATTTTGAAGAGTTTCTCTGGGGAATGGGGATTTCTGAAGACATGATCGGAAACCTCTGCGGATATCTGGAATCAAAGACCGTGATACCTGAGGCGATTCATTCCCAAATGATGAATTATTACAGACAGTATATAGCAATAGGTGGTATGCCGGAAGCTGTACAGAAATATGTAGATACAAAGGATTTCAGAGAGGTTGATAAGATACAGAGGAGCCTCTTATTGGGATATCAGTATGATATAGCACATTATGCAACTGCGGAAGAAAAGGTAAAAGCAGAGAAATGTTATCTTTCACTTGCAAAGCAGCTGCTTGATAAAGAAAACCACAAATTTCAATATAAAGAAGTTGAGCATGGAGGCAGAGCACAAAAGTATTTTTCAAGTATTGAGTGGTTGCTTCGTGCAGATATGGTACATTTAAGTAAACTTGTGACGGATGTCAGATTTGATCTGGATGATTATGCAAGAGATGATTTTTTCCGGGCTTATACAACTGATTTATCATTGTTGATGGCGATGAAGGACTTTTCATTAAAACAGCATATTGTAGAAAACACTTTAGAGGGAAATTCCAAAGGCGGTATCTATGAATATGCAATAACAGATGCTCTGTATAAAAAGGGATATCAGTTATATTTTTATAAAAATGAGACAACGAAAAGAGAAATAGATGTAGTGATCCAAAAAGATGGAATGGTAGTTCCGATTGAAGTAAAAGGCGGAAATACGAGGGCAAATTCCTTAAAGTCACTTATGAAGAATCATAAAGATATTTCTTATGGGTATAAATTTGCAGATGGAAATATCGGTGTGGGCGAAGATGGTATCATTACATTGCCGCTGTATATGATTGCATTTATTTAATTCATCCATCTTCCACGTTTGGCCCCGCCTCAGATATGGGAAAGAGTTCTGTCAGCTTTAAGACCGACTGCCTTTTGGGATAGCCGGTCCTTTTGCATGTTTCTAAGATAAATTAATCAAAGATGATCAGAGCCATAAATACAACCGGTTCATTGCCAATTGGTTTTAAAGCGTGTCCGCATCCGTCTGGTGTATAGGTTACATCTCCGGCTTTTACAGTGCGTGTGGTTCCATTATCGTTATATTCTGCGGTACCGGAAAGAATGTAATACGTCTCACTTTCGTTTTTATGTTCGTGATAACCAAGGGAAGATCCCGGCTGAATGGTTACCTGTGCATACAGACCACATTTTCCGTTTAATTCTTTTTCTCCGAGGATGCGTTTGATGGTTACTTCGCCATCTCCGCCGGCCATGTTTTTAACTACTTCTGTTACTGTTTCCATTATGAGTACCTCCTTGTGTAGTGGTTTATGCCATTACTATAGCATAGTTTGCACAAAAGATAAATCTTATTATACGGCTTTTGCCTGTGTCTGTCTGGTTCTGGCTTCGGTCATTGCATAAGGATCGAGAATAGAATCCAGTTCGCTTTCTTTTAACAGACCGTATTTCAATACAAGAGTTTTAACTGGAATATCTGTTTTTAAGGATTCTTTTGCCAGACTTGCAGCTTTTTTGTAGCCGATGTACGGACACAGGGCGGTGGTGATACCGACGCTTGCATCGAGAAGTTCGCGGCAGCGTTTTTCATTTGCGGTGATGCCGAGGATGCAGTTGGCGGTCAGAGTATCCACTGCGTGTGTCAGTGTGGTAATGGAGTCAAAAAGATTGTAAAAAACAACCGGTTCAAAAGCGTTTAATTCCATCTGACCGGCTTCTGCCGCCATAGTGATGGTCGTGTCGTGACCGATAATATGAAACGCAACCTGTGAGACAACTTCCGGGATGACCGGATTGACTTTGCCGGGCATAATGGAAGAACCATTCTGCATAGCCGGAAGTGTAATCTCACCGAACCCGGCTTTTGGCCCGCTTGCAAGGATACGCAGATCATTACACATTTTGGATAAGTTGACCGCACATGCTTTCAGGCAGGAGGAAACGCGTACAAATCCGTCCAGATTCTCGGTGGCATCAAACAGATCGTCGGCCTGGGTCAGTGGGTAGCCGGTGATCTTTCCAAGGGTTGGCACAATATTATCTAAATAAAACGGGGACGTATTGATTGCTGTGCCGATAGCGGTTGCACCCATGTTTACGGGATACATTTCCGTGCGGACTTTTGTAAGACGGTCACGGTCACGGGAAATCATGGTGGCATAAGAATGGAACGTCTGACCCAGACGCATCGGCACAGCGTCTTCGAGCTGTGTACGTCCGATTTTTACAATGTGGTCAAACGCTGCAGCTTTGTCATATAAGGCATCCGTTAAAAGGGAAAGGCTTTTGTCTAAAGGCTTGAGAAGATCGAGAACCGTTAATTTTCCGGCGGTTGGAATGACATCGTTTGTGGACTGTGCCATATTGACGTGGTCGTTTGGATGAACAATGGTGTAGTCTCCTTTTTTGCCACAGAGCATTTCGATGGCGCGGTTGGCAATGACTTCGTTCATGTTCATGTTGGCACTTGTTCCGGCACCGCCTTGGATGCCGTCGACAATGAATTCTTTGTCAAACATGCCACAGACCACTTCGTTGCATGCCGATTCGATGGCGTTGGCAATTTCCGGTTTCAACCTTCCGGCTTTCCGGTTGGTAATGGCGGCTGCACGTTTTATTTTTGCAAGATTTTTAATGAAAACAGGATGTAATTTTGTTCCGGTAATCGGAAAATTTTCTTTGGCCCGTAAAGCCTGTACGCCATAATAGGCATCTTCTGGGACTTCCATGGTTCCGATGGAATCTGATTCTAAACGCATGTATTCTTTCATAATTTGATCTCCTTATATTCTTCTGTTATCAGTTGTCTGTTTGTTTCTTTTCTGCGCGCTTTTTTCAATGGGACGAGAATAGCACTCCTGACATCAAAGGTAAATACTTTAAGCGATATTTGGAAAAACAGCCAGAAATTAAGATATATAGACAAATAAAATAAAGAAAAAATAGAGGAAACCTAATAAAATAAGGCAATTTTACAGGAGCGAGATATAAAAAATGAGCTGTTATTGGGGATTGCAAATGTAAATACCTGTGCTATAATGACCTCATAATTTAAAAATGATTGTGACAAGAAGGACACAGGCGTCTAAGCAGGTGTCCTTCTTTGCGTATTTATGGAAAAATCGAGGTTTGTGTCATGAAAAAACTGGATAAAGTAGATAAAAAAATCATACAGATTCTGCAGAAAAATGCCCGCACACCGCTCAAGGAGATTGCCGCACAGGTATTTTTGTCATCACCATCGGTGTCTGCAAGAATTGAAAAACTTGAACATGAGGGTGTGATCATCGGCTACACGGCAAGGGTAAATCCGCAGTGTCTTAATTATCATATTAAGGCTTTCATCAATCTGGAGGTGGAGCCGCTGCAGAAGCCGGTATTTTATCCGTTCATTGAAAAAATTCCAAATGTGGTGGAGTGCAATTGTGTGACAGGGGATTATTCGATGCTGATTGAGACATTGTTTGAGACCACGGCACAGCTGGATCATTTTATCAATGAACTGCAGCAGTTTGGGCGGACAAAGACGCAGATTGTGTTTTCAACGTCCGTAGAGCAGCGGGAAGTGCCGATCGAAACAAAAGATGAATAGTTATCTCTTATGAATAGAAAAAGGATATCCGGAAATACTGTTTATAAAAAGTATAACGATCAGGAGGCAGATCATGATTGAACCGGATACCATAAAGCTGCTACGGGAATGCGACGCAGGAATCAAGATGGGTACAGCATCGATTGCGGATGTACTCGACAAGGTAAATGACACAAAATTAAAAGAAATGCTGGAAAATTGTAAGGACCAGCATCAAGATCTTCAGAAAGAACTGGAAAGTCTGCTGGAAGAATTCCATGATGATGGAAAAGAACCAAATCCAATGGCACAGGGGATGTCCTGGATCAAAACTAATGTGAAACTTGCAATGAATGATTCGGATGCAACGATTGCGGAGCTGATGACAGATGGCTGTGATATGGGCATAAAATCCCTCAGCCGCTATCTGAACCAATACCAGGCAGCGGATCATAAGGCAAAGACATTTGCCAAAAAGTTAATCAAACTGGAAGAAGATTTGTGTCAGGATCTTCGGACATATTTATAAAAGGGTGCAGGGATAAATTTTCGTCCCTGCATCTTTTTGCGCAAACGGGTTTCATATATCTTATTGAAATGTCAACTTATAGAACAAGATAGGTTGACAATAAGAGAGAAATGCGTTAAATTGTTAACAATAACTTGAATGGAGGGTTAACAATTTGGAAAATACGAAAACGAAACGATTATCGACAAAAAGTATGGTATTGTGCGCTATGTTTACCGCTTTAGTTGCAGTAGGCGCCTTTATTCAGATTCCGGTTCCTTATATGGATTATTTTACACTTCAGTTTTTCTTCGTGTTGCTTGCAGGATTGATTCTGGGTGGAAATAAGGGCGCAATATCTGTAGGCTGTTATGTATTGCTTGGGCTGATCGGAATTCCGATTTTTGCCGCAGGTGGAGGAATTGGATACATATTCCGACCGAGTTTTGGTTATCTGGTCGGATTTATTGCGAGCGCGTTTGTGACCGGAAAAATATGTGAAAAGTTAAAAGCAAGTTATAAGAATTATCTGCTTGCCTGTCTGGCCGGTTTTGTTGTGACTTATGCCATTGGAATTGTATATAAATTTATCATTTTAAATTTTTATGCACATACACCGGCGACAATTGCTGTAATCTTTTTGTCCTGTTTCCCATTGGATATGCCTGGAGATTTTGTGCTATGTCTGCTGGCATCTGGTGTAGGACTTAAAATGAGAAAAAATGGATTCTGTCTGAACGAATAGGAAGGATGGATTAAAATTATGGGAAAAGGAATTTTTGTGACAGGCACCGGCACAGATATCGGAAAAACATATGTTACCGCATTGATCGTAAAAAAACTGGCAGATGCAGGAATCCGTACAGGGTATTATAAAGCGGCTTTATCGGGAGCCAAATCCATAGGTGATAGTGATGCGGGATATGTGAAAAAGATTGCCGGGATTACACAGGAAGATACCAGTCTGCTATCATATTTGTATCAAAATGCGGTATCTCCTCATTTAGCTGCTCAAATAGAAGGTAATCCAGTTGATCCAGAGAAAATAAAAAAAGATTTTGACAAGGTAAAGAGCAAATTCGATTATGTCACGGTAGAGGGAAGCGGCGGTATTGTCTGTCCCATCCGCTGGGACAAAGAACATAAGATTTTGTTGGAAGATATTGTAAAGGCGCTGAACCTGAATACGCTGGTGATAGCGGATGCCGGCCTTGGTACGATCAATGCGGTTGTTCTGACGATAGAATATATCCGGAATCATGGAATGGGTGTAAAAGGAGTGATCCTAAATCATTACGTGGGTGGAATCATGCAGGAAGATAATGCAAGAATGATTGAGGAATTAACAGGCATACCGGTCATTGCGAAAGTAAAAGATGGTGACGGGGAACTTGCAATTGATATAGAAAAACTGAAGAAGATTTATAACTAGGGGAAAAAGGGAACTTTACTATGGTAAGGGGCCCTTTTTTTCATTTGTGGGAAAGTAATGGCTGGTTGCATTCATTATAGAATCTGGCGTATAATAAGATCACTGAACTAACAGAAAACAGGAATAATGATTGTAATGAAAGAGAATCAAGACTGTAACTTACAAAGTGTATATCAGCAGATAGTGGAAATTTCAAAAAAATATCAGGTAAAAAAAGTAGTATTATCTGGATCACGTGCGCGTGGAACTAATATGCCCAAAAGCGATATCGATCTGGCAATTTATGGATGTGCAGATTTTGGAGGTTTGTCGGATAGTTTAAATGAGGATCTGTGGTCGCTTTTAAAGCTGGATATTATCAATATGGATGATAAATACGTGTCAGCTGAATTGGTATCCGAGATAGAGAAAGATGGGGTTGTTTTATATGAAAAAGTTTGATCAGTATATTGGAGTGTTTGTTTTGTTGGAACAGCAGATCCGTGCCCGGTATGGAGATGAGGTGTTAGAACAGCTATGACAAAGTGGTATCGTGCGTGTGTGAACTACATTCATTCTGTGCCGGAATATAACTGTGCACCCGAACAGGAACGATTTACGGAAAAAGCCGCAATTGCAGCAATACATAAATTAAAACGCTATTATGATGAAAAGCATTTTGTAAAAGATCCGGATTATATGGTGCGGATGGATCGGCTGCTTTCGGTGATTAAGGATCATGAGACGGATGAAGAGATGGATCAGTGGAAGGTCTGGCTGAAATATTTTGTCACTATGGGTGGCGGCGAGTGGAATGAATTCTGGGGAGATGTGAAATAAGAAGAAAACAGCAGGGAATTTATGATGGATATCATAGATTTCCTGCTGTTTCTGCATAAAAGGATGTTGATACATCGTATGTTGAAGTTTATGATTTTTGAAAATATTCTACAAATTAAATATTTCAAAGCGTTAAGATGTTACAGTTAAAAAGCCAATCATACAGAAAAATGATGATGAGAGATAATCTGCTTGCGAAATAAGAAAAAGGATGTTAACATAATAGCTATCGGAAAAGTTTGGAGAAAGAAAAATAAAAAGATCGGAGGTGAAAGAAGGATGACACAGGAAGATATTGTGATTTTATCACAGTTGTTAGATCAGAAATTTGAACCTGTATACACAAGGCTTGATTTACTGGAGAGTGATGTCAGGGAACTCAAAAGTGGAATGTCTGAAATAAAACAGAGAGTAGCCAGTGTGGAACAGAAAGTAACGGAACTGGATCAGAGAGTAGCCAGCGTGGAACAGAAAGTAACGGAACTGGATCAGAGAGTAGCCGGAGTGGAACAGAAAGTAACGAAGCTGGAACAGAAGGTAACGGAACTGGATCAGAGAGTAGCCAGCGTGGAACAGAAAGTAACGAAGCTGGAACAGAAGGTGACGGAACTGGATCAGAGAGTAGCCGGAGTGGAACAGAAGGTAACGGAGCTGGATGAAAAGGTAACGGAACTAGATCAGAAGTTTACGGTACTGGATGAAAAGGTAACGGTATTGGATCAGAAGTTTACGGTATTGGATCAGAAGTTTACGGTATTGGATCAGAAGTTTACGGTACTGGATGAAAAGGTTACCGGTTTGGAATTGGTAATTGAAAATGAAACAAATGTAAATATCAGACGGATTGCAGAAGGGCATTGTGATTTAGTGCGTAATTTGAGGGAAGCACGCAAAGTAGATGATGAAAAAGAATTGCTTGCCATTCGCGTGACGGTGTTAGAATCTGATATGAGTAAAGTAAAACATCAGCTTGCAATTACATAATCTTGCGGATCGCGGTGCCTCGGCACCGCGACTTTTTAGGATGGGGAAAATATGATTACATTGAATGATTACTTATATTCGGGGGATACAGTTCTTCGCATTTTAAAAAAATACATAGCGGATTTACGTATTTCGGCGGTACAGAAACATAATGAAGTGGATTTAGTGCATTGTGACTTTTTGATACAGATTATGGAACTTTTGGAACACAATGATTTCCTGACTTCGCAATCGCAGAAGATTCGTGAGTTTTATAAATATATGGCACAGGAATATCCATATTTATCTTTTACTTTCAAGGGACGAATTAAGTCGTTGATTCGCGCAGAGGGAAAGTTTAATGGATATATTGTGGAATACATATACGATTATTATGAAAAGAATGGATCATATCCGTCTGTGTCAGAAATCAAGGAGCGTTTGAACTGTTTTCGCGATTTGATCGCGTACCGTATTGTGATTTCCATGCCACGGTGTCATATGAAACAAAAACAGGATCGCAAGAAGGAAGAGATCAGGTATTTATATCGGATTGCCAATGTATTGCCACAATTTTTGGAAGAACGTGGATTTACGGCAGAGCCGACAGGTGGGGTTAAAAGAAGTAATTCTTTACTATTGGATGATGCTGTGCGCCCATATTACAGGGATTATATTGATGGGGAAAGTACAAATTCATATCGTTCGCTTCATATAACGTTTTTTGACAACAGTGCCCGGTGTTATATGGAAATGCAGCTTAGAACAAAAGAGATGGATGATATTGCAGAAATTGGAGTAGCGAATCATTTATTTTATGAAAAAAAACAGGAAACTTCCAGAGGACGGAGAGATGCGATTTTACAAGGCGGCTGTATTTATTTTGACGAGGCTTATGAGCGTTGTAGATTGTTACAGGATCTTGATCTGTCAGGGGTAGATGTAAATATGTTTACGGCAGTGAATAATAGCCTTATGAATGATGGATGTGGTCTTTTTCGGGGGCGGCTGATTTTGCCGTATGAGCATTTATCAAAATTCCAGAATGATATGATTGATTAAAGGAGCTGTAAAATAAGTCCCTAATATAAGAAACGCCAATTCCGGCAAATGTCGGTTTTGGCGTTTCTTTGTATTAACTTTTCTATGGCAATCCTTCCGCAGGCTTGTTTTATTTTATATATGGAACCGTTTAATGTCAGGTCAATGCTGAAATCAATCAGACCGGATTTAATACATTTTTCCGGTTCTTTTCTTTTTTTGATGTTTTCATTTTGGGAACCTTTTCCTTTTTGGAAAATAAGGTATGTTTTTTCTGCAATTTTCCACGAATTTCTGCACTTAACTGGCGGTATCGTTCCTCCGTCATATCGTTTTGTTCCCGGATGAGATAGTTCATTTCTTTCAGGACGGTTTCACGGATTTCTTTGCTGATATCGAGTGTGAGAGCTTCGTTATTCTGTGCGATTGCATGTCCTACAATATCACTCATAAGCTCCCTAAATTGTGCCATGCGTTCCTCTGCGGAAAGTGTATTTACAGGCAGATCCGCAGGTTGATTGTTTGGACGGGAAGGGGCTGCAGGCTGCGGTTTGTGATTACATGCCGGCAACGGCTCGGAGGTTTTGGCATCCGGAATGGGAACTTTGGTTTCTTCCGGGTTTTTATTATGTAATATCATGCGGATTGCTTTTAGCTGATATCCTTTTTCTTTTAGTTCTTTGATTTTTTGAAATTCCTGTATGTTTTCTCGTGTATAGTATCGATGTCCCATCTCGTTTCGCGGGATGGTCAGGTCGAGTTCTTCTTCCCAGTAACGTAACACATGGGTTTCCACACCGGCCAGTGCGGCGGCATCGGAAATCATGTAACGTACTTTTTCCACGATAACATGTCCTCCTTTTGAGTTATTTATTTTGGGCGATTTCACAATCGCCTTTTGCGTTTATTATAACTTTTTAAAAAGGTGAGTTCAAACATTTTCCATCGTATTTTTCTGACATTTCTCGCAGTTTATAAAAATAGACCTTGACATTTGAGGTTTATAAGAATAAACTGAAGACAGGTTGATAGCTATAAACCTATGGAGGAGAAAAAGATGGAATATATAAAATTATGTGACAGTGATTACCGGTTTATGTGTGTCGTATGGGAGCATGCCCCCGTCAACTCTGGGGAACTTGTAAAGTTATGTCAGGAACAGCTTGGCTGGAAAAAATCCACGACTTATACGGTTGTACGGAAAATGTGTGAAAAAGGATACATTGCCAATGAGGATGCAACGGTTTCTGTTTTAATTCCAAAGGAACAGGTGCAGGCAGAGGAATCCCGGTATTTTGTGGATCGCACATTTGACGGATCACTGCCAGGGTTTATCACAGCATTTCTTGGAGGAAAGAAAATTTCCAAAAAAGAAGCAAAGCTGCTCAAGAAAATGATCGACGAGCATAAAGAAGGGTAGGGGCAGAGAATGGAGAAGGCAAGTGTAATTTTTCTGGCATTTCTGCAGCGGAATGGCATGGTGGCGGTTGTAATTCTCGCGGTGTTTGCAGTGCGCGCGCTTTTGCGGAAATGTCCCAAAAAATATTCCTATGCATTGTGGGCAATTGTTGGAATCCGTATGTTATTTGATTTGCCCATTGCATCAGGATGGAGTTTGTTTAATCTGTTTCGTCTGGTAAAAAGCAGATCACAAATGAGTGAGATTGCACACTACACAGGAGTATCTGGAGTGCATGCGCAAACGGCAGTACAGAATGTGACGCAGATATCTGCCGGTTCACGTGTGACAGGGGATGCAGCTTCTGAAGCTGGTTTGACAGCATCTATGACGACCTCGCAGAAAATTTGTGCGGTGTTGTTTTTTGTCTGGCTGATCGGGATATTTTTATTTTTAGGATATGGAATGTATTCCTATATCAAATGCCGCAGTATGGTACGGACAGCAGTACGTTTAACCGTAAATGAAACATCTGGAAACGTCCGGCGGACCATAAAGATTTGGGAATGTGACTGTATTCCATCACCGTTTGTACTGGGAATTTTCTGCCCGCAGATTTATATTCCGTTTCGGATGAAAGAGGAGGAACAGCAGTACATCCTTGCGCATGAGAGCTGGCACATCCGCAGACATGATCCTTTATGGAAGCTGATTGCATTCGTACTTTTGGCTGTATACTGGTGGAATCCATTGGCATGGATTGCTTTTTTCTATATGACAAGAGACATGGAGATGAGTTGTGATGAGGCCGTACTTGCGCAGTTTGGAAATCAAATTAAAAAAGGATACAGCGCATCTTTACTTGCTTTTGCGATGGAGCGGCATCCGTATTCATTTGCCCCGGTTGCGTTTGGAGAGGCAGATGCAGGAAGGAGAATTAAGAACGTGTTGAATTTTAAAAAACCACATACCTGGGTGGCTGCGATTGCAACCGTTTTGGTTGCACTTGTGGCAGTAAGTTGTCTGACAAACCAGAAACCGTCGGAGACAAAAACAGAGCATACAACCGAGAAAGTGGATAGTACACAGCAGCCAGTGCAGGAAAATGCAGGAGCTGCGATAATAGAGCAGAATATCAGGGAATGGGCACAGGCATTTTGCGACCGGGATACAGAAAAAATTGTGCAGATGACATCCAAAGAGGTACAGTCGAATTTAGAGAAAATACATATTTTGTGGATGGATGGAGATACACCGTCATTTGGCTGGTCGAGTCCATGGCCATGGGGAGCCTTTGGCAGTTTCTTTGGTGGAACCGGAGAAGAAATGGATGGCTACTGGCTGCATGAAATCAATACGGAAGAACAGACTGCAGAGATTTTGTATTATGTGGAGTCATCAGATCCGCATGTGAGCGTGTGGATAGAGAATATCCATTATGCACAGGAAAATGGTCAATTTCAGATTACACAGGAAAAAATCAATCAGTTTGCTGACGGTCCGGATGCTAAAACGGATGGAATTGCATCGGCAGATGAGTTTGATACAGCATATGCGCAGGGAATCAGCGATACACAGATGGACTACTGTATAAACGGTATGGGTGAAGTGCTGAATAAGAATATGGTTCCAATTGGTGCATTGCTTGAGCCGACAGATGCAGCCCGGCAGCTTTTGAATTTATCGTCGGATAAAAAGCTTGTTTCCGTGGAAAAAGAATCTGAATCTGCAGATAAAACACAGGTCGGTATACAGATTACATTTTTAAAGGATGGACAGAAGCGGTATTTGTCTATGATCCAGCCATGGGGGAAGGATGGAATCTGGGTTCCGGCAGAAGCCAAAGAAGTCAAGCGTTAATGTGTGGATGTTATCATATTTTCCTTGTATTGCATCTTAAGTTCCGTTATAATTTGAACTGGTACAACAAAATAATTAATTATTTATTGTCCTGGATAAAGGAGTATAGTTATGAGGATGTTAATTGATAACAGAGATCTGGAATTACTTCTTGAAAAAAAGAAAAAGTTTATTGGAAATAAAGTTACTGTGGATACAATGATTGCAGGAATTTCTTTTTTGTTGTCCGTATTTACTGCAACATATAGTGATTGGTTTGGAATTCCAGGAATTGTGTTTAAAACAGTTTTTTGTTTTATTGGAATTTTATATTGTGCCAAGATCGTAAAGGATATTGTTGAAATGTACAGAGATAAATATAATCACGAAATGTTGATGAATGATATAAGAGAACTGAATTTAATTCAGCATAATCACTCATTAATTGCTATTCGTGATACATTTGAAAAAGAAAATAGATTTCTTGTTTATTATGATGAGAGATGGGATTGCAAGTTGTTTTTAAATTATAAAACCGTGGATCAGAACAATGAAGATGTAATAATAGATCGAATATCGGCTGATTTGGATGTGGACAAAAGAAAAGTATCATGTAATTATGTTACTTCAAGAGTTCAGGAAAAATATTCAGTTAGTCATCAGGAAAATAGAATATATAATCATAGACTTTATGAGGTTACATTATCAAAATATTCGGAAAAAATGAAAAAGGATAGTTTTGTAGTTAATGGGAAACGCTATTATTGGATGTCAGTAACCGAGATGGAAAAAGACGAAAACATCATGGAAAAAAATCGTGAGGTTGTTGATTTTGTAAAAGAAAAAATTGTTTGACAAACTGTGATTGTCTTTCTATAATAATATAATTATAGAATACAAGCGAAGATGGGAACAAGTACCAATGTGTGGAACGAACAGAAAGCAGCCGGTAGATGAGAGGCACACGGAAAGCACAGATGGATTTATGGAACAACCATAAACCGGGCGATAAGGAATCCCCCCAGCAAGCTGGGTCCCCCCTGCCACGGCTTATGGAACAAACATAAACCGGGCGATAAGGAATCCCCCCAGCAGGCTGGGTCCCCCCTTACCGCAGGGAATACATCCCTGAGCTTTACACCGAACGCGCAGGCAAGTAGGCTGTAACGGAGTAGTGCCCGTTAGACGCACTGGAGTGTAGCTGCACTCGCGGAGGCAGGCTGTGTGAACAGCATGCGAATTAAGGTGGTAACACGAGAGATCCCCCTCGTCCTTATAATTAGGACGAGGGGATTTTTATTTGGATTTTTATAGATATGGAGCAAAGGGACATAAAGCCCCAGAAAAATCAAAAAAGTTAAATTACAGGAGGAAACCCAATGACACTTTACGACGAACTGGTTGCCCGCGGTCTGATCGCACAGGTAACCGACGAGGAAGAAATCAAGGAACTCATCAACAATGGAAAAGCAGTATTTTATATCGGTTTTGACCCGACAGCTGACAGTCTGCATGTGGGACATTTTATGGCACTGTGTCTGATGAAACGTCTGCAGATGGCAGGAAACAAGCCAATCGCGCTGATCGGCGGTGGTACAGCCATGATCGGTGATCCATCCGGACGTACCGATATGCGTCAGATGATGACACCGGAGACCATTCAGCACAACGTAGACTGTTTTAAAAAGCAGATGAGCCGTTTCATCGATTTCGGGGAAGGCAAGGCAATGCTGGTAAACAATGCCGACTGGCTGATGGATTTAAACTACATTGATGTACTGCGTGATGTTGGTGCACATTTTTCCGTAAACCGCATGCTGACAGCAGAATGTTACAAGCAGCGTATGGAAAAAGGATTAAGCTTTCTGGAGTTTAATTACATGATCATGCAGAGTTACGATTTCTACACACTGTACCAGAAATATGGATGTAACATGGAATTCGGTGGAGATGACCAGTGGAGCAACATGCTCGGTGGTACGGAACTGATCCGCCGGAAGCTTGGAAAAGATGCTTATGCCATGACGATCAATCTGCTTTTAAACTCTGAGGGAAAGAAGATGGGAAAAACACAGTCCGGTGCCGTATGGCTTGATCCGAACAAGACTTCTCCGTTTGACTTCTTCCAGTACTGGAGAAATGTGGCAGATTCCGATGTGTTAAAGTGCATCCGCATGCTGACCTTCCTGCCATTGGAGCAGATCGATGAGATGGACAAATGGGAAGGTGCCAAGCTGAATGAAGCAAAAGAGATTCTCGCTTATGAGCTGACCAAACTGGTACACGGTGAGGAAGAGGCAAAGAAAGCCAAAGAGGCATCCCATGCACTGTTTGCAGGCGGCGGGGTTTCTGCACATATGCCGACGGTTGAAGTGACTGCAGATGATCTGTACAATGACAAGCTCGATATCATGGCAGTTCTTGTAAAGGCTTCTCTGTGTGAGAGTCGTTCCGATGCACGTCGTGCCGTACAGCAGGGTGGAGTCTCTGTGGACGGTGAGAAAGTTACAGACATCAGTACCAGTTACATGCTCGACGAGTTTGCCGGAGAAGGAAAGGTCGTAAAGCGTGGTAAGAAGAAGTTTGCAAAAGTCATCAGTAAATAAGAAGTTCGTATTGACTAACTCAAAGGCCGTTTGTTATAGTTTACCTAATTCATAGACAAAAGTATGTGAGGGAGTAGTTCGCACATTGTGTGACTTGTCAACATACCGGTCATTTGGACCTGGCAAGCCTTAAAGAATGAGACTCATGTGCACCGGAAAAACGTGGCTGCAGTCGCGGTTTTCGCTGGTGTACATTGGGTCTCTTTTTGATATATAAGGACAGAAGCGCAAGGTATGAATCCCCTCACAAAAGGAGAACATAAGAATGGTAATCGAGTTATTTTTGATTGGTGTCGGACTCTCGATGGATGCATTTGCGGTATCCGTCTGCAAGGGTCTTGGCATGGAAAAAATCAACAAAAAACACGCATTTCTGATTGGATTGTATTTCGGAGGATTTCAGGCACTGATGCCGTTTCTCGGCTGGGCACTGGGAATCCGTTTTCAGAAATACATTACTTCGGTCGATCACTGGATCGCCTTTTTCCTGTTGCTGTTTATCGGTGGCAAGATGGTGATTGAAGCGGTTCGTGACAAAGACGTGCAGGAAATTGGAGCAAAAGATCTGCCGCTGGATCACAAAGAAATGCTGCTTCTTGCAGTTGCAACCAGTATCGATGCACTTGCAGTCGGTATTACATTTGCCTTTTTAAATGTATCCATCATGGAAGCCTGTCTGATTATCGGATGCACGACATTTGTATTATCGGTCATCGGAGTGGTTGTCGGTAATTTTTTCGGCACCCGCTACAAAAGAAAAGCAGAGATTGCAGGTGGGGTAATCCTCATACTTATTGGTTTGAAAATACTATTGGAGCACTTGGGCATTATTGCCTTTTAACACATTATTTTACAGAAAGAGGGAAAAGATATGACAGAATTTATTTCAACATGTTCCATGCCGCTGGCAATTGTTTTTTTGATCGCAGGATTTTTCTTCCTGGTCAAAGGGGCAGATGTTTTTGTGGAGGGAAGTTCCAGTATTGCAAAACGGTTTCATGTTCCGGCTATTATTATTGGCCTGACGATTGTTGCCATGGGAACCTCACTTCCGGAGACTGCGGTTTCCGTTGTTGCAGCAATCCAGCATAAGAATACGCTGGCAATCAGTAATGTGGTCGGGTCTAATATTTTTAATATGATGGTGGTCATCGGTTTTTGTGCCATAATGACTCCGGTTGCCGTACAGAAAGCTACATTGAAACGTGATTTCCCATATTCCGTGTTTGCAGCGTTGCTGCTTATGATACTCGGTGGTGTGGGAATGAAACTGGGACGTTTTGACAGTGCAGTCTTTCTGGTATTTTTTGCAATATTTATCGGAACCATGATTCGTATGGCATTGAAAGCAGGAAAAGAAGGCGGGCAACTGCAAAGTGAAGAGATTGAAGCGGCAGAGGCACAGAAAGTAATGTCGATGCCAAAAAGCCTGTTGTTCCTTGTGGTTGGTGTAGCTGGTATTGTGATTGGCGGGGATGTCGTTGTAGACAGTGCCAGCAATATTGCATTAAAAATTGGAATGAGCCAGACGCTGGTAGGACTGACCATTGTTTCAATTGGAACCTCGCTTCCGGAACTTGTGACATCTGTTGTTGCAGCTCGCAAAAATGAAGTGGATATGGCACTTGGAAATGCCATAGGCTCTAATATTTTTAATATTCTGTTTGTACTTGGTCTGGCGGGAGTTATCAGTCCGATGCCGTTTTTGATGGAAAACATCATAGATATTATGATTCTGATTGTTTTGAGCCTGTTGATCTGGGGATTTGCATGGACAAAAGAAAAAATCAGCAGAAAAGAAGGTATTGTGATGCTGGTTTTATATGTGGTTTATGTGATTTATATCTGCATGAGATAGAAACTTCTGTGACAGGATGAATTTTGGAAAATAGTTTTTACAGGGGACAGGATATCAGGACTTTAATTTGCAGAAGGTTTTTTGACGGGAACATCAAGCACGCGTTTTACAGCACTTTGTAGTTCCGGATGCCGGCGATACATTTCGATGACATGCCGTTCATCTGCAGTGATCGGGAAGGATTTGTCTGCAGGGATGTGCAGGAGATTTCCGGTGAATGTGTCACTCTGATACAGTTCACAGAGCAGCAGCAATGTTTCCGTGCGGGGATAGGCCTGATCGCTTTCCCATCCGTACACGGTTTTTTCGGCGACTGCGATATTGTACAGGTCATTCAGCTGTACAACTACGTCATGGATCGTCCAGCCACGATTTTTTCGCATCGTTTTTAAGGCTGCCCCGATTTGTATATTTTTCATGTTGGTGCTCCTTCTCATTTATCTTTGGCAGTTTTGTACTGGAAAAAACTGGATAAAAGCATATTAGTCTACGGAAAAACAGGTCAGCAAGAAATTCTTGGCATATAAGAAAATATTCTTGAATAAACAGAAAAACGGACGAATGGGGGATACTTTACAAATGGCGTGGAATTCGGTAAAATGGGGAGAGCGAATGTGAGATAAGGAGGCCAAAAACATGGCAGAAAATAAAGGGAAGTTTTATATGACAACCGCGATTGCCTATACTTCAGGTAAGCCGCATATCGGAAACACGTACGAGATTATTCTTGCGGATGCAATTGCGCGTTATAAGAGAGCCGAAGGCTATGATGTCTATTTTCAGACCGGAACTGATGAACACGGACAAAAGATTCAGGAAAAAGCAGAGGCAGCAGGTATTTCACCGAAAGAATTTGTAGATCAGGTTTCCGGTGAGGTAAAGCGGATCTGGGATCTTGTGAATTCTTCTTATGATAACTTTGTCCGTACCACGGATGAGGATCATGAGAAATGTGTAAAGAAGATTTTTAAAAAGCTTTATGATCAGGGTGATATTTATAAGGGATCTTATGAGGGAATGTATTGTACACCTTGTGAGTCTTTCTGGACAGAATCCCAGCTTGTAGACGGCAAATGTCCGGACTGTGGACGGGAAGTGCAGCCTGCCAAAGAAGAAGCTTATTTCTTTAAGATGAGTAAATATGCAGACCGGCTCATTGATTATATCAATACCCATCCGGACTTCATTCAGCCGGTTTCCCGTAAGAATGAGATGATGAATAACTTCCTGCTTCCGGGACTGCAGGATCTGTGCGTATCACGTACCAGTTTCAGCTGGGGAATTCCGGTAGATTTTGATCCGAAACATGTCGTATATGTCTGGCTGGATGCACTGACAAACTATATCACAAAGATTGGATATGATCCGGATGGTTCCACAGATCAGTTTAAGAAGCTGTGGCCGGCTGATCTGCATCTGATCGGAAAAGATATTGTCCGTTTCCATACCATTTACTGGCCAATCTTTCTGATGGCACTGGATCTGCCACTGCCAAAGCAGGTATTTGGTCATCCGTGGCTGCTTCAGGGCGGGGATAAGATGAGCAAGTCCAAGGGAAATGTAATCTATGCGGATGACATGGTAGATCTGTTTGGCGTAGATGCTACCCGTTATTTTGTATTGCATGAGATGCCGTTTGAGAATGATGGCGTGATTACCTGGGATCTGGTCATTGAGCGTTTCAACTCTGACCTGGCAAATATTCTTGGAAATCTGGTAAACCGTACCGTTTCCATGAGCAATAAATATTTTGGTGGTGTGGTCACATCCACAGGAGTCACCGGTGAAGTGGATGCAGATCTGAAAGCTGTTGTGACAGCAACCCGTGACCGTATTGCCGGGAAGATGGCAAAACTTCGTGTTGCAGATGCAATTTCCGAAGTATTTGCACTGTTCCGCCGTTGCAATAAATATATTGATGAGACAACCCCGTGGGTACTGGCAAAAGACGAGGCACAGAAAGACCGTCTGGCTGAGGTTCTTTACAATTTGACCGAGTCCATCACGATCGGCGCAAGTCTTCTGCACCCGTTTCTTCCGGAAACTGCAGAAAAAATTGTGGCACAGTTATCGACATCATTGCGTGATTTTGATGAGCTCAATCAGTTTGGTCTGTATCCGGATGGAACAAAAGTAACCGATGCTCCGGAGATCCTTTTTGCAAGAATTGACGCAAAAGAGATCCAGCCAAAAGTGGATGCCATTCAGGCAAAGCAGAAGGAAGAGTACGAAAAAGAGCAGAAAGCATTAAATGGCGGAGAGTCCGCAGATGAAGCAGTCATTGATATAGATCCGAAGGAAGAGATCACATTTGATGATTTTACGAAGATGCAGTTTCAGGTGGGAGAGATTCTCTCCTGTGAGGCAGTTGCAAAGTCAAAGAAGCTGCTTTGCTCCCAGGTAAAAATCGGAAACACCGTAAAGCAGATTGTATCCGGTATCCGTAAAGATTACACACCGGAAGAGATGGTCGGCAAGAAGGTTATGGTTCTTGTGAACTTAAAGCCGGCAAAACTTGCCGGAGTATTGTCCGAGGGCATGCTGCTGTGTGCAGAGGACGAAAACGGCACACTTTCTCTGATGACACCGGAGAAACCAATGCCAAGCGGTGCAGAGATCTGTTAAACAAGGTCGGAGGCATAAAAATAGGAGGCATAAATTATGGAAATCCTTGATGTTGTAGATGAAACCGGAGCACCAACCGGTGAAACCGTAGAACGCGCAGAGGCACACCGAGAGGGTGTGCGGCATCGCACCGCACATGTCTGGATTGCCCGCAACAGGAACGGTCGGATTCAGCTTTTGCTGCAGAAGAGATGTATGCAGAAAGACTCGTTCCCAGGCTGCTATGATATTTCCAGTGCCGGACATATACCGGCAGGGGAGGAGTATATTCCTTCAGCAATTCGGGAGTTGAAAGAAGAATTAAATGTGACAGTGCAGGAGTCGGATCTGATTTATTGCGGACAGGTGCATAAGGATGTTGACAGCGAATTTCACAGACAGCCATTTCATGATCACCAGATTTCAAATGTTTATCTGCTCTGGCTGGATCGGGAAGCAGAGGAATTTGAACTGCAGACCGAAGAAATTGAGAGTGTGCGCTGGATGGATTATGCCCAGGTGCGGGGCATGGTGGCTTCGGATACACTTCCAAACTGTATCATCATGGAGGAACTTGATCTGATAGAAAGGCATTTCTTATGATTTTTGAGACACATGCACATTACGATGATGCAAAATTTGATACGGACCGGGAGATGCTGCTTGCGGAATTACCGCAGCGCGGCATTTCGCCGGTTATTAATGTAGGGTCTTCCATTGCGACGACAAAGACAACACTTTCGCTGGCGCAGGAATACCCTTTTCTTTATGCTGCGGTGGGCGTACATCCCAGTGACGTGGATGATTTAAATGAGGACACGTATGCATGGCTCAGACAGCAGACAACGCTGCAAAAGACAGTTGCGGTGGGAGAGATCGGACTGGATTATTACTGGGATAAGGAACCGGAGATACAGGCGAAGCAGAGGTATTGGTTTGTACGGCAGCTTGCACTGGCACAACAGGCAGATCTTCCGGTGATCATTCATTCCAGGGATGCAGCAGAAGATACCATGCAGATCATGGAAAAGGCATATGAGGATGGCATAAAGGGCGTGATCCACTGTTATTCCTATTCGCCGGAGATGGCACAGGAATATGTAAAGATGGGATATTTCATCGGTGTAGGCGGTGTTGTGACTTTTAAAAATGCCAAAAAGCTGGTAAAGACCGTGGAAACGATTCCTCTTTCGAGCATAGTGCTCGAAACCGACTGCCCGTATATGGCGCCGGAACCACACCGGGGAACGCGCAATGATTCACGGAATATTCCGTATGTGATTGCAAAAATTGCGGAGATCAAAGGCGTTTCTGTGGAGGAAGTCGAGCAGACCACACGGGAAAATGCTTTTGCACTGTTTACGAAAGTGCCACGATAAAGGAGAGATATTATGGAAGAGTATGAAGTAATCCGTATTCCGGTTTCGGATGGGACGGAAAAAGAGTTTGCCATCATGGATACCTTTACCGTTGAAGAGAAGCACTATATGGCAGTGTCTCTCATAGAGGAGGATGAGATTCAGGAAGGTGTGTATCTGTATAGATACCGTGATGCGGAAGACGGAGATATCGTTGTGGAACAGATTACGGAACCGGCAGAGTATAAGCGTGTATCCAGAACATATGAAGCGCGGTAAGGCTGCAAAAGAAGGATGAGAAAGATGAAAAAGTGGAAGAAAAAGCGTGTGGTGGCGGTGCTTTTGACGCTGCTTGTGCTGTTACAGTTTCCGGCAGACTTTGGAAGTGTGGCACATGCTGCACAGAAAAAGGAAATCAGGGGAACGATTTCGGTAGCATCCAATATCTCCCAGCAGGATATGCAGCAGTACCTGGATGGGTTTAACAAGAAATATCCTGGTATTGAGGTGAAGTACCAGTCGTATTCGGATTATGACAATGAGGTGTCAAAACAGATTCAGTCTGGGTGCTGTGTATATGACGGAGAAAGTTCCTTATGAAAAACTGTTTAAGGAAGCAGACAGTGTATTATATGAGGTAAAAACCCGTGGAAAAAACAGTTTTGAGATTCGGAAAATTTGAAAAATGATATAAAATGAAATCCCGGAGCATGGGAAATGGCTCCGGGATTTTTTCGAAAATGATTAATTTTTATTTGGAATAAATGGGCTGATCGCTCCGGCGAGCTGTGCAACCGGCATGCTCTGCAGCCATATACGTCCCGGTCCGGTGATAACGGTATTAAAGATCCCTTCCCCGCCAAAGAGCATATTTTTTACACCCGGTACAGTCTGGATATTGATGGAACATCCGGCTGTCATTGCTGCGAGGTATCCGGTATCGACGACAATCTGTTGTCCCGGTGCAAGTTCATATTCTTTGATGTGTCCGTCAAATTCGAGAAAGACGGTGCCGTTTCCAGACAGACGCTGCATGATAAATCCTTCTCCGCCGAAGAGACCGCCGGCAATGCGTTTTTGGAAAAAAACAGACATTTCCACACCAGCGGTCGATGCGAGAAAGGCACTTTTCTGGGCGACAATCTCCTGCCCTGGTGCAATTTCAAATGCACGGATATCTCCGGGGAAACTGGATGCAAATGCGATCAGTCCGGTGCCGCCCTGTGCGGTGTAGCGGTTGATAAACATGCTTTCACCGGAAAAAGCGCGTCCGAACATTTTGCCGATGCCGCCGCCTGTTGTGGTTTCCATTTTCATATTTGGGGACATCCACGACATTGCGCCCTTCTCCGTGAGCATGGTTTCGCCACCCTCTAAGTTGCAGATTACGACAGGCAATGGTGCCCCTTCAATTGTATAGTTCATAACTACCTCCCTGATATATTGTTTTTCGTTACAATATCATCTTAACGGAACATGGGGATCTTTTCAAGAAAATGTTTTTGGAATGGAGAATAAATCATGACAGTGTATTTCGGTGACCGTTTAATGAAAGGAAATTGTAATTACCCGGTCAATCAGTTATACTATATGTAAATATGACAAAATGATCTGTTTGTTGGAGGCTCATATGGTAAATACTTTGAAATTACCGGTAGGAATTGACAGTTTTGAAAAAATACGCAGGAACGGATTTTATTACATTGACAAGACAAATCTCATAGAACAGATTCTGATGAATTGGGGGGAAGTAACACTGTTCACTCGTCCGCGACGTTTTGGCAAGACATTGAATATGAGCATGCTGAAAAGTTTTTTTGAAATTGGTGCAGATGCTGCACTGTTTGAAGGCTTATATATTGCAAAGAATAAAGAACTATGCGATGCGTACATGGGAAAGTATCCAGTGATATTTCTCACGCTCAAAGGGGTGGAGGGGCTGACATTTGCGGATGCGAAGAGGATGCTCGGCACGATTCTTGCCAATGAAATGGACCGGCATTATTATCTCAAAACAAGTGATGCACTTACGGACGAGGATAAGGCATATTTCGCTAAAATGCTTACAGGTACGGATGAGAATATAAAAGACAGCATCCGTAAACTGTCACAGCTTTTATATAAACATCACGGGAAAAAGGCGGTAATTATCATAGATGAGTATGATGTTCCTCTGGATAAAGCATATCAGAATGGATATTATCGTGAAATGGTTTCTCTGATCAGAGGTCTTTTTGGTCAGGCATTAAAGACGAATGATTATTTACAGTTTGCATTTCTGACGGGATGTCTGCGAGTATCGAAGGAAAGTATATTTACAGGATTGAATAATTTTAAGGTACTTTCTATTATGGATTCCAGATTTGATGAACAGTTTGGATTCACAGATGATGAGGTAAAAAAACTCCTTGCGTCGTATGGTCTGGCTTCACATTTTCCGGAAACAAAGGAATGGTATGATGGCTATCACTTTGGAAATGCGGATGTGTACTGTCCATGGGATGTCATAAATTATGTGGATGAACTTAACTATGATCAAACGGTTGAACCACAGGATTACTGGTCTAATTCGAGTGGGAATGCGATCGTCCGCAGATTGATCGATAAGGCGGATGTGCAGACCAAGGATGAAATTGAGCGTCTGATCGTGGGAGAGTGTATTGAAAAGGAACTTTCACAGGAACTTACGTATGATGAGCTTGATAAAAACATTGGAAATCTGTGGAGCGTACTTTTTACGACCGGATATCTGACAAAACAGGGGCGTACAGCGGATGGAAAGATACGTTTGGCAATTCCAAATAAAGAGATAAAAAATCTTTTTATCAAGAAAATCAGGGAATGGTTCCGGGATACGTCCGCGAATGACGGTAAGAGACTGGAAGAATTCTGCAATGCGTTTTTAGAAAAAAATACAGAAAAAATAGAGCAGCTCTTTGGAGAATATCTTTGGAATACCATAAGTATACGTGATACAGCAGTTGCAAAGGAAAAGAAAGAAAATTTTTACCATGGCATTTTACTTGGGCTTTTGGGATATAAAGCAAACTGGCTTATAAAGTCAAATGCAGAGTCAGGAACCGGCTACAGCGATATTCTTGTTGAGGTGCCGAACAACAGAACCGGAATTGTGATAGAACTGAAATATGCCGGGAATGGAGATCTGGATGCTGCATGTGCCGAAGCTTTGAAACAGATGGAAGAAAAATCATATGTCGATAAGCTGAAGCAGGACGGAATGCGTAATTTTATCAAATATGGAATTGCATGCTTCAAGAAGGATTGCAGGGTTGTGATTGCTGGTTAGCAGGAAGGAAACAAACATGGCAAAAGTAATCATGGTGCAGGGCACGATGTCAAATGCCGGAAAAAGCCTGATCGTTGCAGGACTTTGCCGTATTTTTGCGCAGGATGGCTATCGCGTGGTACCGTTTAAATCACAGAATATGGCACTCAACTCCTACATCACCGAAGACGGTCTGGAGATGGGGCGCGCGCAGGTCATGCAGGCGGAAGCGGCGGGTGTGAAGCCTTCCGTGCTTATGAATCCCATCCTGTTGAAACCGACCAATGATGTCGGATCACAGGTGATCGTAAAGGGTGAGGTGCTCGGAAATATGCGGGCGCGGGATTATTTTGCGTATAAGAAAAAGCTGGTTCCGACGATCTGCGAGGCTTTTTCGGAGTTGGAAAAGCAGGCAGACATTATTGTGATGGAAGGGGCGGGAAGCCCGGCAGAGATCAATCTGAAATCGGATGATATTGTCAATATGGGGCTGGCAAAACTGGTCGATGCACCGGTGCTTCTGGTGGGGGATATCGACCGTGGCGGCGTGTTTGCGCAGCTTTTGGGAACTTTGATACTTTTAGAAGAGGATGAAAAAGCCCGTGTGAAGGGTCTGATTATTAATAAATTCCGTGGGGACAAGACGATCCTTGATCCGGGAGTGGAGATGCTGGAGGAACGCGGCGGCGTGAAGGTTGTCGGAGTAGTTCCATATATGCATCTTTCCATTGAGGATGAGGACAGTCTGAGCGGCCAGTTGGACAACCACGATGTAGGCGTGATAGATCTGGCAGTGATCCGTTTTCCACGGATCTCCAATTTTACGGATTTTAACGTATTTGAACGGCTGGAGGGTGTGTCCGTGCGCTATGTTTCTTCGGTGCAGGAACTGGGACAGCCGGATATGATTTTTCTGCCGGGCAGCAAAAATACGATGGGGGATCTGTGCTGGATGCGGCAGAACGGTCTGGAAGCCGCAGTCAAAAAGCTGGCAGTGCATATCCCGGTCTGGGGGATCTGCGGTGGCTATCAGATGCTGGGGCGTACCATTTCGGACCCACATGGGGTAGAGAATGAGAATTCGCTACGCGAACCGCTCTATCCGGCTCATTGCGAAGCAATTTCTCATGAGCCGGATACAATTGCCGTGGAGCGCATAAGGCGCGACGGGGCACTACCCCTGCGTGGTATGGAACTGATCGACACCGATACGACCCTGATGCCGGAAAAAATGCGTACGCAGACACGTGGAAAATTTGAGAATATGACCGGTATTTTTTCCACACTTTCCGGATTGGAATTTTCCGGCTATGAGATTCATATGGGAAAGACAACGGTTTCCACTGGGGAACATCAGACGCCACTGGTACAGCTGGCAGATGGCAGAACCGACGGGGTGCAGCGCATGGAAAAAGGCAGCGAAGCACCCGGCGTATACGGCAGTTATGTGCACGGCATTTTTGACGATGGAGACATTGCCGTGCGCATAGTACAGGCATTGGCCGACAAAAAAAGGGTGTCATGGAAACCGGAGGCTGGCGGTGATTACCATGCATTTAAGGAACAGCAGTATGACAAGCTCGCACAGGGATTGCGGGAGCATCTGGATATGGAGTATGTATACTCTATTTTGCAGGAGAGCCGGATTTCCTCTTGATTTTTACAATGTTATAGATCCCGACACAAATCAGGACAATGGATAATACCAGAAGAATGGACAGTGGGTATTCGAAAATATAGTGATAGGAATCGGCATATGCACGACCATAGAGATCCATATATTTGAATTGTTCCCATTGACCCAGAAATGGAAGCACACACAACAGGAAAATTCCGGTTATGGTCATAAAAATAAAGGGAGTTCTTTTAGCAGAATTTTGGATTTTATTTTGGTTTTCTGCTGAAGCATCTGGTTTTTTGAGCATTGTGTCAATTGGAACATGGAATTGCTCACTGATTAAGAGCAGGGTATGGATGTTTGGAACAGAGATTCCCATTTCCCATCGCGATACGGCCTGACGAGTAACGCCTAATGTTTGAGCAAGCTGTTCCTGGGAAAGATGATGTTTTTGTCTTAAATCAAGAAGAATGTGAGCGATAGTTTGATTATCAATTTTGGTTTTATTCATATCAGCACCTCCTTTTTCTTATCATACATTTCATGGCTGAAAGAAGCAAGAAACAGGGAATTGCATTTGCGCAATTTACAATTGCAACAGGAGAAAATATTTGATTACAGGAAAAGAAATGGAGAAACTTAAAATCATTCCACCGGACGCACAGATCTACGCGCAGGTAAAAGCAAGCTGGGACAAAATTGCCAAACCGCTGGATGGTCTGGGGCAGTTTGAGACAATGTTTGCGCAGATCGGCGCAATCACAGGAAGCAGCAGCCTTTCCATTGAAAAAAAAGTGATCCTCACCATGTGCGCAGATAATGGCATTGTCGCAGAAGGAGTCAGCCAGTCCGGACAGGAAGTGACCGCGGTGGTTGCAGGATTTATGGGGCAGCAGGCAAGCTCGGTTGGCAAAATGGCGCGCCGCGCCGGTGTGGATGTGATCCCGGTCGATATTGGAATCAACACAAAAGAAACGCTGCCGGGGGTGCGCGACTGCAAAGTGATGCAGGGCACGCGCGATTTTCTGCAGGAACCTGCAATGACAGAGGAAGAAGCGTTGCAGGCATTGTCTGTGGGAATTGATCTGGTCCGGGAGTGCAAAGACAAAGGCTATCAGCTGATCGGTACCGGAGAGATGGGAATCGGAAATACGACGACGAGCAGCATGCTTGTGGCGGCACTGACCGGACGCACAGCAGAAGAAGTGACCGGACGTGGTGCCGGATTAAACGACGCGGGGCTGTTGCGCAAGCAGCAGGTCATTGCGCAGGCACTGGAGAAATATGAAAAAGAGATCCGGTCAGCGCATGCACTTTCTATGCTGGCGGCATTCGGCGGTCTGGATATCGCGGGAATGGCAGGTGTATGCATCGGCGGAGCACTGTATCATGTGCCGGTCGTTCTGGATGGGCTGATCTCATCGGTCGCGGCACTGGTGGCGGAGCGGATCGTGCCGGGTGTGCGGGAATTTGTTCTGCCGAGCCATCTGAGCAAAGAACCCGCGGCAAAATGGATCGCGGAGGAACTGAAACTTCATCCGGTCATAGATGCGGGACTGGGGCTTGGGGAAGGCACAGGGGGCGTGATGCTGTTTTCCCTTCTGGATCTGGCGCTGGCACTCTACGAGGATCAGACAACATTTGATACGATGGAAATTGCGCAGTACGAGCGGTATGGGGAAACAGAATGATCACTTTGGTTTTGGGTGGAAGCGGCAGCGGAAAATCGGCTTACGCAGAGCATCTGCTGGATGGAAAAACGAATAAATATTATATCGCAACCATGCAGGTGTACGATGCGGAGGGCGAAAAAAAAGTTGCAAGACACCGGAGACTTCGCGCGGGAAAAGGATTTGTTACGATGGAACAGCCGCGTGATATCGGGGAAGTAGATTTTTCGAAAAGAGCACAGCAAGCCATGGAACCACCGGATCGCGCAGGGCAAAATGTTACGGAACGTCCTCGCTGTGCCCTGCTGGAATGTATGTCCAATCTGGTTGCAAATGAGATGTTTTCCGGTGCGGACATCGTTTTGGAAGATGTGGTTGTCGGACACATATTGCAGGGAATCAAAAGCCTTTCCGCAAAAGTGGACGAGTTGGTGATTGTCAGTAATAACGTGTTTGAGGATGGCATTTCCTATGATGCGACAACGCAGGCATATATCCGTGCACTCGGACGCATCAATACGGGAGTGGCGACGTTGGCGGATACGGTGACCGAAGTCGTTGTAGGTATTCCGGTTCCGGTAAAAGAGAGAAAGGAAGCAGGTTATGCACATCATTAGAGGAATCGCGGTGGCGTTTTCCACTTATTCAAAAATTCCGATGCCACAATTTGTGTGGAAAGAAGAAGACATGCGTTACAGCATGTGCTTTTTTCCGTGGATCGGGGCAGTGATCGGTGCTATCTTCTGGGGATGGTTTCGGTTGTCTGCGTTATTGGGAATCAGTACGCTTGCATTTATTCTGATATCAGCTGCGCTCCCGCTTATTATCACCGGGGGCTTCCATGTGGATGGGTTTATGGATACCATGGATGCATTGCATTCGTATCAGCCCAGAGAGCGAAAACTGGAAATTTTAAAGGATTCCCACATTGGAGCTTTTTCCGTGATCAAGCTGGCGGAATTCGGGTTGATTTATGTGGCGGCTCTTTCCCAGATTGTGGATTACCGTGCGCTGGAAGTGTTTTGTTGTGGATTTTTCCTGTCCCGCTGCCTGAGTGGTCTTAGCGTGGTCTCCTTCCGTTCCGCAAAAACGGATGGGATGCTCTATCATTTTGCGAGTACCGCACATGAGCGTGGGGTAAAAGGGGCACTTTATGCACAGACGTTGTTGTGTGTACTGTTTATGCTCTGGCTTTCGCTTCTGGCGGGAATTCTGGCGGTGGCGGCGGCATTTGCAGTGTTCGGTTACTATCGCTGGCGCAGTTACAGGGAATTTGGCGGAATAACCGGAGATACGGCGGGATATTTTCTGACGCTGTGTGAGGGGGCAATGGCGGTGGCGGCAGCCGTGTCAGTGTTGATTTGAAAAAGTCGCGCTACTGGTGCAAGAAGGATGATGAATTGGGGTATACTTGAAATTGGTGATTGTGTATGATATAATGCAATCAACAAAGAATGAGGCGATACTTTTACAAGTACACCAAAAACGAACCCCCAGTAGTTGCCGCTACTGGGGGTTCTTCTCATTTTGTATGGTCGAGCATCCATTCAGGTTAATTGCCGCTAATATAGCATAAATAGATAAATTTGTCGAAACGTGGTAATATAAAATATCAAGCAATAGGGAGTACATTAATGGAATTATACATTGGCGGCACTGCTCAGGGAAAAAAAGCATATGTAACACAGGTGCGGGGCATCGGGGAAGCACGGATCTGGGACAATTTTGAAGAATGGTTTCGAGAGAAATTGCAGGAAAGTGCCCCGAAGTCTCCATCCCCGGAAGCAGAAAGTATGGCTTATCTGGAAAAACATCCGGATACAGTAATTATCTGCGATGAAGTAGGCAATGGAATTGTGCCGCTTGATTCGTTCGAGCGGGAATATCGTGAGCGGCTGGGACGGCTGCTTTGTGAAATTGCAGCAAAAGCAGAAAGGGTGGAACGGATTGTATGTGGAATTGGACAGAGAATCAAATAGAACTGTATCTAATCCGGCATGGAATGACGCTGGGAAATGTAGAACACCGGTATATTGGCAGACAGACGGATGAACCGCTTTCGGAGGACGGCAGACAGCAGCTGGAGAAAAGAAAAGACCAATGGGCACAGGTATGCAGGACATGGGATATGCCATATGTATTTGTAAGTCCCATGCTTCGCTGCCGGCAGACCGCAGAAATTTTATTTCCGCAAATTCCACAGATCGAAATTGATCCATGGCGTGAAATGGATTTTGGAGAATTTGAAGGCAGGAATTATGCACAGCTGAATGGAGATCCACGCTATCAGGCATGGATTGACAGTGGTGGAACGCTGGCATTTCCGGGAGGTGAGAGCCGGGAGGCTTTTATCGCAAGATGTGTGGATGGGATGGAGCTGGTTATGGAACAGATCCGGCAGCAGCTGGCATACAGAGCGTGTCCAAAGTGCTGGGAAACGGAAGACAACGGTATGATACAGGAGCCGCTTCCGGTGGCGGCTGTGGTTCACGGGGGTACGATCATGGCGCTGCTTTCGCACTACTGTGGCGGTGATTATTTTTCGTATCAGGTAAAAAATGCCGAGGGCTATCATCTGCGCCTGTCCTTACAAGAGAATAAAATGGAGTTAAAAGAAAAAGTATGAGTTATCATTTCTTTGCGATGTTTCTTGGGTTTGTGCTGGATCTGTTGTTTGGCGATCCGCACTGGCTGCCCCATCCGATCCGTCTGATTGGTAATCTGATCGCATCACTGGAAAAACTGAATAAAAAGGAACTGTCAGACACAAGAAAATTTCTGCGCGGGTTTGCGATGGTTGTGGTTGTTATCGCATGGACAACCGGTGTAACCGCCGTTATCCTTGAGGGGGCATACGGTCTGCATCCGGCGATTGGCTGTGCCGTGGAAGCCATTATGACCTATCAGATTCTTGCTACAAAGTGTCTGAAAGTGGAAAGCATGAAGGTATATGAGCAGCTGCAAAAGCAGGATCTGCCGGCAGCGCGAAAGGCAGTCTCCATGATCGTTGGGCGTGATACGGAACAACTGGATGAAACAGGTGTGGCAAAGGCAGCGATTGAGACCGTTGCGGAAAATGCATCCGACGGTGTGATTGCGCCGATGATTTATCTGGCAATCGGTGGACCGGTGCTCGGCTTTGCCTATAAAGCGGTGAATACCATGGATTCCATGGTGGGATATAAGAATGAAAAGAACCTGTATTTTGGAAGGTTTGCGGCAAAACTGGATGATGTGGTAAATTTCATCCCATCCCGCGTGGCGGCACTGCTTATGATCGTGGCAAGCTTCCTTCCAGGGAAGCGTTTTAGCGGGACCGGGGCATGGAAGATCTGGAGAAGGGACAGCCGGAAACATGCCAGCCCGAATTCTGCGCAGACCGAGAGTGCCTGTGCGGGAAGCCTTGGCATCCAGCTGGCAGGGGATGCCAGTTATTTTGGAAAGACTGTAAAGAAACCGACGATAGGGGATGCCCTGCGTCCGGTGGAACCGGAAGATATCCGGTGTGCGAATGTGCTGTTGTACCGGATGGCATTCCTTGGCATGGCCGTTTGCCTGTCACTTTTGTATTTTCTGTAAACATTAAAAAGCCGGACGTTGTGTAAACGGCGTCCGGCTTTTTGTCAGACAGAGTTATCCGAGTTCTTTGTGCTCTACGGAATCTTTCATATCTTCTGCAAGCATGTAAATATTCTCCAGAACTTTTTTACAGCCCTTCATATTGTCCACCGTGGAATCTGCCATACGCAGCCCTTCGGTGGAAGAGGCAGCCACTTCCTCACCGGTGGCGGAGAGGTGGGTAATATTATCGGAAATAACATTCGTGGCATCAAGGATTTTCTGGATATTTTCTTCTGCCGTATGGATATCTTCCATCAGGTGTTCAACGGTTTCACCGACATTGCCGAATTTCTCCCGTGTATTCTCAATCAGTTCGTTCTGCTTTTCTACGGAAGCAACTGAGTTTTCGATACTTTCGTTGGCACGTTTTGTGTCATCGTTTAATTTGTCGATAATTTCTGTAATGTTGGCAGAGGCATTTTTTGTCTGTTCGGAAAGCTGGCGGATTTCATCGGCCACCACAGCAAACCCTTTTCCGGCTTCCCCGGCACGCGCAGCCTCAATGGAAGCATTTAAGGCAAGCAGATTTGTCTGGTTGGAAATTTCAATAATGGATCCGACAAAGCTCTGGACATCCTCGACTTTTGAAGTCAGGCTCTGGATGACCTGTACCGTGATATTGCTGGCTTCTTCCACGTTCTGTGCCTGTTCCTTTAATTCCAGGACGACCTGTGCACCGGATTTTACAGTAGCATCCGTTTCATGTGCGGCTTCAATCATCTGGTGGATGCCGGCTTCTGCCGCATCGGTGTTGCCCTGAATATTGGAACACATAACCGCCTGTTTCTGGATGGCTTCAGCGGTGCTTTCGGTGCTGTCTGCAATTTCCTGAATAGAACTGTGGCTGACCTCAATACTGTTTTCCAAACTGTCAAGCACAGTCATTGCTTCTTCAAAATGCCGGGAAATATTTTCGGCAACGAGAAGCATCTGATCGTGGTTTTTCTTCTGCTTATCCGCAGCTTCTGTAATTTCCGTCATGTTTTCATCAAAGAAAAGCACAAGCATCCGTGTAATACTGATAGAAGCGTATGCAACAAGAAGCAGGACAAACAGTGCCAGCACCTTGTTGGCCAGTGCAGCAGATGCGTGTGGGGCAAAACTGAGCATCAGACGAACGATATTTACCAGCAGAAATACGCTGTTTATTATTTTCATAAGCCGTTCATTCAGATAAACCATGGCGGCAATAATGAGGGGAAGCGCGTAAGCCCATGTCCCTTCCGTGGTATTTAGTAAAGCAACAGCTGCATAACCGACCATCATGGCGGTTGTCAAGGATGATGGCACAGGTGTGCGTTTTCTTTCGGGTCAGATAGCCCAGTGCGGAAAGGATAATCACACCGACCGAAACCAGACACTGGATCATAATCCGGACAAAGTGATCCCCGTGGCTGGCCGCCAGTGCAGCAAGCATGGTCAGCGTGATATAGGAAAAGATAATGGTGACAGCGAGAAATACCCGCTTGTTGGCTCGTAAATACTGTTTTTCGTTCATGTAATGTTCTCCTTCTGCCAAATATGCAAAATCGTTAAATTGTATAATAATCATACCTCTCATAAATACCGTTTGTCAAAGGAAAACAGACAAAAAACAGACTTTGTGGATTATTTGCCAAAAAACAGTTTTAAATCATCTTCTACGGTACCAATTCCGGCAATGCCAAACGTGTCCGTGAGGATCTTTGCCACATTCGGGGAAAGGAATGCCGGAAGGGTCGGTCCCAGGTGGATATTTTTTACACCCAGTGCCAACAGTGTCAGCAGCACAATCACTGCTTTTTGCTCATACCATGCAATGTTGTAGACAATCGGCAGATCGTTGATATCATCGAGACCGAATACTTCCTTCAGTTTCAGGGCAATCACAGCCAGAGAGTAGGAATCGTTACACTGTCCGGCATCAAGGACACGCGGTATTCCGTTGATATCGCCGAGATTCAGTTTATTATATTTGTATTTGGCACAGCCGGCAGTTAAAATAACCGCATCTTTTGGAAGTGCTCTGGCAAAATCCGTATAGTAATTGCGGGAGTTTGCCCGTCCATCGCATCCTGCCATGACGACAAATTTTTTGATCGCGCCAGAGTTGACGGCCTCAACAATCTGACTGGCAAGTGCAAGTACCTGATTGTGGGCAAAGCCACCAATGATTTCACCGTGCTCGAGTTCTTCCGGAGCAGAACAGTGTTTCGCCTGTTCGATCAGTGCCGAGAAATCCTTCTGTGCACCGATTTCGCCATCAATGTGTGTGCATCCCGGATAGCCGGCAGCACCGGTGGTGTACAGCCGGTCTTTGTAGCTGTCCTTTGGTGGAACAATACAGTTGGTCGTCATCAGAATTGGTCCGTGGAAACGTTCAAATTCTTCTTTTTGTTTCCACCATGCATTTCCGTAATTTCCGACAAAGTTCGGATATTTTTTGAATGCCGGGTAGTAGTGGGCAGGAAGCATTTCTGAGTGTGTATACACATCTACACCGGTTCCCTGTGTCTGTTCCAGAAGCATTTCCAGATCTTTTAAATCATGACCGGAGACAAGAATTCCCGGATTTTTTCCAACACCGATATTCACTCTGGTAATTTCAGGATTGCCATAGGCACCGGTATTTGCAGTATCGAGCATCGCCATGCCTCTGACACCATAGTTTCCAGTTTCCAGTGTGAGTGCGATCAGGTCATCGGCTGTGAGGGAATCATCCAGTGTTGCAGCGAGTGCCCGCTGCAGGAAGGCATCGATTTCCGGATCATCCGAAAGCAGTACATTGGCGTGCTTGGAGTAAGCGGACAAACCTTTTAATCCGTAAGTGATCAGTTCACGCAGACTGCGGATGTCCTCGTCTTTTGTGGAGAGAACCCCTGCCTCTTTTGCCTTGGCAAAGAGCACATCATCCGATGCGTCAGAGCCATCTTTTGTTTTTATATCCCAGAAAGCAGCTTCCGGCAGACCTGAGGTATCTTTTACCTGTAAAATGAGTGTGCGGCGCACGGACAGAGTGTTATGAATCCGTGCGATGATCGCCTCATTGTCGAAGTTGGCATTTGTGATGGTGGTAAACAGATTCCAGGTGATCAGGTGGTTGGTTTCTTCTGAAACCTTTGTTCCTTCTTTGCGCAGCTGGGTTGTGACCGCGGATAATCCCTTGCTCACATAGACGAGCAGATCCTGCATAGCTGCTACTTCCGGCTTTTTGCCGCAGACACCCATCTGGGTACAGCCGCTGCATCCTGCGGTTTCCTGACACTGATAGCAAAACATTTTATGTTCCATAATAAGATACTCCTTTGATTTTATTTTGTAAGCAAGAAGTAATTTATCAGAAAGCAAATGGAAAATATGTTGTTAAAACCACAATTGACGAGAAAATGAACTGGTGATAAATGGGAATATGCAGTAAAATAGGAAAAAGAAAAGCTATAGGAAAATCATATGGGGGGATTACAGATTATGAAAGAATATATTATGGCACTGGATCAGGGAACGACAAGTTCCCGCTGTATCCTGTTTGATCATGCAGGAAAAATCGTCACGATGGCACAGAAAGAATTTACACAGATTTACCCGCAGCCGGGCTGGGTAGAGCAGAATCCGAGGGAAATCTGGTCCTCCCAGATGTCGGTTGCCATAGAGGCAATGGCGAATATCGGGGCATCATCCAAAAATATCCGTGCCATTGGCATCACAAACCAGCGCGAAACCACAATCGTCTGGGATAAAAAGACCGGGGAACCCGTATACAATGCGATCGTCTGGCAGTGCCGGCGCACGGCAGAACAGATTGACGAACTGAAAGAAAAAGGATATGGACCGATGCTGCAGAAGCGGACAGGTCTGGTGCCGGATGCTTATTTTTCCGCAAGCAAGATCGCATGGATTCTTGATCATGTGAAAGGCGCGCGTGAGGCGGCAGAAAAAGGGGAACTTTTGTTTGGCACGGTGGATACATGGCTGATCTGGAATCTGACCAAAGGGGCGGTGCATGTCACGGATTATACGAATGCGGCAAGAACCATGTTGTTTGACATACACAGATGCTGCTGGGAGGAAGAGATATTAGAGCTGTTTCGCATTCCCAAAGAAATGCTGCCGGAAGTGCGGCCGTCGAGTGGTTTCTTCGGAGAGACACAGGAGCAGATTTTTGGCGGTAAAATTCCTGTGATGGGTGTGGCAGGAGACCAGCAGGCGGCATTGTTCGGACAGTGCTGTTTTGAAAAAGGAGATGTAAAAAATACCTATGGAACCGGTTGTTTTCTTTTGATGCATACCGGAAAGGAACCAATCATTTCCAGACATGGACTGCTTACGACCATTGCTGCGGGTACTGCAGGGGAAGTGGAATATGCACTTGAGGGAAGTGTTTTTGTGGCAGGGGCGGCCATCCAGTGGCTGAGGGACGGGATGCGTATGATCCGTACCGCAGGACAGTCCGAGGAATATGCCAAGAGAGTTCCGGATTCCAATGGTGTTTATATTGTTCCTGCATTTGCCGGCATGGGGGCACCGTATTGGAATCCGTATGCGCGCGGAACGATTGTCGGGCTGACACGGGGATGCAAAAAGGAACATTTTATCCGTGCGACATTAGAGTCTATTGCCTATCAGGCGAAAGATGTCATTCACGCCATGGAAGAGGATGCCGGCGTGACGCTGAATGGTCTGCGTGTGGACGGAGGAGCCAGTGCAAATAACATGCTTGTACAGTTTCAGGCAGATATCATTGATGCGGCAGTACTTCGACCGGAATGTATTGAGACAACAGCACTCGGAGCGGCATATCTGGCAGGACTTGCGGCAGGTTACTGGAAAGATAGGGATGAAATCCGGGAAAACTGGCAGCTGGGACGAAGGTTTGAACCGGTAATGGACGCAGGGGAGCGCAAAAAGCTGCTCAGGGGATGGCAGAGAGCCGTGCGGTGCGCACGGCTCTGGGCAGAAGATGGGGAATCATGAGATTTATTTGTTTAATTCCGTTTTGATATTTTCGATCAATGGATCAGCCTGTTCCATCATATTGGAAATGTCCTCATAGATAAATCCCTTTTCTGTCATCAGGCTCTTTAAGCCGTCAATATCGGACTGAACCTGGGCATAACGGGTTTCATGGGCTTCCATGTCTTCCCGGAGCTGATCCACCTGTCCGCTGCAGTTTTCCACAACCTCATTGATGCCGCGGTGAACATTTTCTACGCCGGACACAGAATCATTGATATGGGAAAAGATATTTTCGGTTGTGTCCATCTGTGTGCGGGAAGCATCCAGTGCATCCTGTACATCCAGCAGAGAATGCGTCAGATTTTCGGAGCTTGTCTGCAAACCTTCCATACTTTTGTTTACATCACCCACCAGTTCTTTGATGCCAATGGAAAGTTTTGTGACTTCATCTGCAACAACGGCAAATCCTTTTCCGTGTTCACCGGCACGGGCCGCTTCGATGGAAGCATTTAATGCCAGCAGGTTGGTCTGGTTTGCAATGCCGACAATGTTTTGCATGGTTGCATGGATTTCATCAAAGCGGGCCTGAAATTCATCGTAGATTTTATGAATCTCTGCGAACTGCGTTTCCACTTTGGCAGAGCTTTCTTTCAGATCACGGATATCCTGCATGGCATCATCGGATACGCTGGTCACATCGGTGATTACATCCGTAAATTGGCCGGAAATTTCTCCGATTTTTCCGAATTCTTTTTGCAGGGAATCAACAGCTTCGCGGATCGAGGCATTGTGTTCAATGACATCGGTGTAAGAGTCTTTTACTTTATCAATCTCGCGCACGGTCTTGATCTCTTCTTCAACGAGAGATTCCTTTTTGTCAATGACAAAATGGCTGAGAAAAGACATGGATGTCAGACAGTCTTCTATTTTCTTTTTATTGGAAACCTGTGGAACAGGTGTTGCGGTTCCTGTGGTTTTCTTTTTTCCAAACATAAAAGGTTCCTCCTATTCAAATACCACGCAGACCATCGTCTGGTTTACATGCTGGTTATTATACTGTTCGCCACCGCCGACAATGCCAAGGTGTGGTCCGAGAGAGGCCATGTCTTTTGCATATGTAGAAAAATATCCCTCTTTTTCGTAGAGCAGATACCGGTAGATACAGTCAATGGATAAAACCAGGGAAATATGGGATGCGTCCTGCTGGATCTGCTGGCGTGTCTGCTGTTCTGTTGCTTTGTAGTCACCGAGGCTTAAGAAATAAATGCAGTCGTTTTTATTGATTCGTTTGTAGTTGGTCAGTGTGCCGTCTGTATCCATTCCGTTCATGGAAGAGATAAAAACCTGATTGCCCACCGCACGTCCCATAGGATTGACCAGTACGTTGTCAACGATTTTATCACGGGGAATGCCAAGTTCTGCGCTGTATACGTCTGCGGCGGGTTTACCGTCAAGTTCGATGAGTGCTTTACGGGACACATCGACTTTTGTGGCAAAGTGACTCTGAGCCGATGTTTTTTCATAGATGTTTTCTTTGTATACACGTATTTTTCCGGTTGTATTTTTGATCAGTGCATAGACGCAGGCATCTTCATATAATTCTCCGTTATATGCAACGACCGGAGGTTTGCCGTCCGGGACACCGAAAACGGTGCCTCCTGCCAGATGGATGCCCTTTGTTTCCAGACAGGATGTAAACGTGGTTACCAGCTTTTCTTCGGAGCCGGTACAATATTCCACGCATACCGTATCGTCTGTGCCGGGAGAAATCTCTGCAATCTGCTTCAGAAGCTGCGTTGTGCCCGCAACCGGACAACGGCTGGCTTCGGTGATGATACCACAGCGGATCTTCACATCAGAAAAAAATCCAAGAACCGCAAGACCGGAATCATTCACCTGTCCGTTTACGAGTCTGGTTCCGATCGTTCCGATACACGGAGTATCCGGAAAAAGTTCTTTTAAGCGTGAGGCAGTTTCTTTGAAATGTTCATAAGAAGCCATAAAAAGAATTGCACTTGGGGATGTAAGTCCCTGTACTGCCTGATGCACGGCAGCTTCCGGCTGTCCCACACCTGTGCCGATGAATGTTTTCATGGAAAATTCCCCCTTAAATCTGATCTGTTTTTCTTATAGTATATTTTTTCTAATTTAAAATAGCAACAGAATTTTATGTTTTCACCGACAAAAATGATTTTTTTCTTGCACTTGTTTCCTGTTTTGCGTATAATTTTTAATGTGCGCGTACAAAGCACATTTGTACGCAGGAGAAGCCTTTTGAAAAAGGAAAATAAGGAGAAAAATTATGTGGACAACAATCAATGCATTTTTAAAGACCGTGGACAACTTCGTCTGGGGAGTCCCGCTTATGGTATTGATCCTCTGCGGTGGTATCTTACTGACCGTGCGTCTGGGAGTCCTGCAGATGCGCAGGCTTCCGCTGGCACTCAAGTGGATGATCAAAAATGAAGAGGGCGGCAAGGGAGAAATATCCAGTTTTGCGGCTTTATGTACGGCACTGAGTGCAACGATCGGTACGGGAAACATTGTCGGCGTGGCAACTGCGGTATGTGCAGGCGGTCCGGGGGCATTGTTCTGGATGATTGTGGCGGCATTTTTCGGAATGGCAACAAAATTTTCCGAAGGATTACTTGCCATCAAATACCGTGTAGTTGACAAAGACGGACACAGTCTGGGTGGTCCGTTCTACTATATTGAACAGGGAATGGGATCGAAATGGAAATGGCTTGCAAAGATTTTTGCCTTTTTTGGAGTCTGTGTAGGTCTGTTCGGAATCGGAACATTCAGCCAGGTGAACGGTATAGCCAGTGCCATCCAGAACTTTTTTGACCCGAATAAGGTTCATACCATGGCAATTCCGGGAATCGGAACTTATTCCTGGACGGTTGTAATCGCTTCCCTGATTCTTGCATTTTGTGTGGGTGCCGTGCTGATTGGCGGAATCAAGCGTATAGCAAGTGTCAGCCAGATTGTTGTTCCGTTTATGGCAGTTGCATATTTTGTATTTGCGTTGATTTTAATTATCTGTAATATTACAAAAGTTCCGGCAGCGGTTGTTACGGTTGTGCAGGGCGCATTTCATCCGCGTGCAGTCACCGGTGGTGTGGTAGGCAGTATGTTTGTTGCCATGCAAAACGGTGTTGCAAGGGGCATTTTCTCAAACGAGGCAGGACTTGGTAGTGCGCCGATCGCAGCGGCAGCAGCACAGACACATGAGCCGGTGCGTCAGGGACTTGTCAGCATGACAGGTACATTTATTGACACGATTGTGATCTGTACACTGACCGGACTTTCCATTGTACTGACCGGAGCATGGCAGGTGGATGGACTCGAGGGCGTTCAGGTTACTACATATGCGTTCCAGAACGGACTTCCGTTCCCTCATGTGGTATCTTCTTTTGTCCTGATGATGTGTCTGGTATTTTTTGCCTTTACAACGATTCTTGGATGGGATTATTACAGTGAGAGATGTCTGGAATATCTGACCGGTGGAAATATGAAAAAAGTAATGGTGTTCCGCTGGATTTATATTCTGGCAGTATTTATCGGACCGTATATGACGGTAAGTGCTGTCTGGACGATTGCCGATATTTTCAATGGTCTGATGGCACTGCCGAATATGATTGCGCTGTTTGCTTTAAATGGTGTGGTTGTATATGAGACAAAGAAATTTTTTGAGGCTGGTAAACATAAAAAATGAAAATATATTTAATCAGGCACGGAGAAACGGACTGGAATCATATCAACCGTTTTCAGGGAAGGGAAGATATAGAACTGAATGCGGCAGGAATTGCACAGGCAGTACGCTGTGGGCAGACGCTGCAGGGACTGGGGATAGAAGCTGTGTATACAAGCCCACTGAAACGTGCACACTGCACAGGAGAGGAGATTGCTGCACAGATCGGGTTAAGCAGAGACGGTGTAGAGCCGATGCAGGAGCTGATTGAGCGGGATCTTGGTCCGTTTTCCGGACAACTGGTAAAAGATAAAAAAGAGTATTTTGCACTTGCGGCAGGCGACCATGTCGAAGGAATGGAGCCGTTTGCCGATGTGCAGAAACGCATGGAGCGTGCGATAGAGCTTCTTGCGGCAACGGGGCATCAGGCAGTGGCTGCGGTATCCCATGGAGCGGCAATCAATGTGCTTCTGGCAGGGCTTACGAATCATGAGATCGGAACCGGAAAGACAAGACTCTACAATGGGGCAATCAATGTGATTGAAGGGTCACAGACCGGAGGATTTCATGTCCTGCACTGCAATCTGCCGCCGGATGATCCCAAGACACGGCAGATTCTGCTGCAGGATCGGTAAAGCAGATTTTATCATGCAGTTATGGGTACAGGAGGACAGGATGGGATACGAGCGGCTGGAAAAAAGTCTGACGGACACGATCAAAGAGGAACAGGCAAAACTGGGATTCCGAAAAGAAGCCATCCGGTTATATTATCCCCTGTCCTCTCTGAATCACTTTTTTGACGTGCAGGAGAGAGAAGAACAAATGCTTCATCGCCTGCAGCATCTGCCGGAAACCTGGCAGGAAAAACTTGGGGATGTAGGTGTGACGGCAAAAAAAGAGCGTTTCTGTTTTTATATTCCGGAACAGGGAAGTGTATATGTCCATGAGCATGAAAAGCCGGATGAATTTATCCGGGAACTGGTGGAACTAGTTGGCAGGCATGGCTGTACCATGCAGGAGATCCGGGAACTGTTCTGTAAACATTCGTCCCATGTGGAATGTCAGAAGATCGAAAATGGGGAATTCGACTGGATGTTCCGGTTTGCGGAGGATGAGGAAGATCCCTATTATTATTGTTTTAAGGATGAGGGAATCCATATCATTTACCATCGTTTTTTGCCGGAGGATTACAGGGAGTTTGGAGTCTGATGAAAACAGACACAGATAAGGCAGCGGATCAGCAGGGAGAAAATTATGGCACAGACAATATTACTTTTTCGTATAAACCGGGATAAATACGCAGTGATTCAGAATGTATGCAGGACATTAGGCATCCGTATCATAGATGTTGCCCGCAAGGATTATTCCCAGAAACTGGGCACTCTGGCGCAGATACAGGGATTTACCAGAGAAGCAAAAAAATATGATGGTCCGGAATTTCCGGCAGAAATGCTGATTTTTTCGGAAATGAATTCGGATCAGGTGGATGCATTTCTGGCAGAATATAAAAAGGCGGGTGTGGAACCAATTGCACTAAAAGCTGTAATCACGGGCAATAATATTTTCTGGACGGCAGAGAGGACACAGAAAGAATTGTTGCGGGAACATTTATTTATGAGCAATATTTACAAAAGCAATATGTGATTTGCACAAAAAATTTACGTTATTTTTGTTGAAAACTACCAAAGATGGTGCTATAATGTATACAAGAAATGAGAAAATCATTTCGAACATATCAGCCCATATGACATAAGATAATTGAGAAGGGCGCACACCAAAATAAAAAAGGAGGTGTATCGATGATGTATGCAATCGATCCAACCATGTCCTTTGCTCAGGTAGTTCAGTATTACAAGGATTACGTGAAACGGACGAAGAGCTGTGGACGCAAACCGGTATCCTTCCTGCGATTTGTAACAGGCAGATACTAAAATCGGATGATCCGGTGGCAAAGAAGCCGCCAGCTCACCCGATTTTTCTTTTACTACGGAAATAAAACAAGATAAAAACGGCATAGCTGTGATCCAGTACATATTGCAGGGATCACAGGCTATGCCGTTTGCTGTTTAAACCGTTCCGGTATCCAGAATCACGGCTGGGCCGGATTCTTTTTCATACAACACATTCCGGTTCCGGATGATTCCTAGCAGAATCCCCACCAGAATGGAATTGGCAACTGTGCCGGTAAGTCCGTAAGATAAGAACGGAACAGAGGCGGTATAAAACAGATTGATGCCAAAGTTCGTCAGTACATAGTTGAACAGCTCAAGGAGAAGGACTCCGCTGGCAGCAGTACCAAGCAGCATTGCCAGACGGTTGCTCTGCCGCAGCGCACAGTGCATGCTGTACAGCGCAAAAAAGGCAAGTGCAGCGATGATTAAAATGCCGGCCGCAATGCCGAACCACAGAAAAATACTGTGCAGCAGATAGGTAGAGTAAAGTTCTTCCCGTGGAAGACGGTCACTGACAGAACTTCCACCGAACAGGGAAAAACGTGTCTGTTCATACTGCAGGGCAAGTCTCGTAAAGCCAGGTCCGTCGTCAGTATGCTGCAGTCCGAGTGCAGTCAACAGGCGGTCATACAGATAGGTTTGCGGACGTAAAAACAGGCTGCCTGCCAAAGCTGCGATTCCGATATAAGGAAGAAGTGTCCAGCACCAGAGAACCTTTTTGGAACCGGGCAGAATCCTTTTTTGGATACAGATTCCGGACAGCAGGACGGACAGAAAAACAAATGCCAGAACCGGCGGCCATACAAAACCACTGGTGTGGCTTAGGATCGCTCCGAAAAACAGGAGTGACAGCACATGCAGCCAGACAATGGTTTTCCATCCTTTTTCCCGGTTGGAGTATAGCAGCAGTGCATAGGACAGTGGATACAGCAGACACAGATAATAGCTAAAGGTACGGGTCTGCCAGAAAGAGAACGTGCCCGGAAAGAAGCAGGCGAGCAGCGCGAATCCCAAAAACAGACCGTATAAAAACCAGCTGTATTTTGATAAACACATGTAATTGCTGAACATCCCAAACAGAATAATGCCGAAGCCAATCACCTGATAGAAAACGGCATGCTGCATAAACACGGTGTTGGAATAGGTGGTGTTAAGTGGTTCAGAACCATACAGGATATATTGCATGAAAATTCCGGATAATGTAAGAGCCACCGCAATGCCGAACAAAACACCCGGAAACCGGGGACGATGGATCCGGTTTAATTCCGTGCCGGCTGCAACCGGGTCTCCCATCTGCCGGACAGCTTCTTTTTCTGCTGCGTCCGGAGACATTCCTGTATCTATATAATCCTGCATCTGTTCGTCAATGTGTTCCTGAATTTCTTCCAGCACATGGGTACGTGCATGTGGGTTTAAAATCTGTTCGCCCAGGGTCTGCAGATATTCTTTTTCCTCCATATCAGATTCCTCCTTCAAAACTTAACACATTGCTTACAGCAGCCTGATAAGCCATCCATTCCTGCTTTTTTTCGGAAGAATGATGCCGGCCGGCCTCTGTCAGCTGGTAATATCTGCGTTTTTTCCCGGAAGAGGCATCCTCATAGGACCGCACATAGCCCTTGCTCTCCAGAGAGTGGAGCAGTGGGTACAGGGTGCCGGCTTTCAGTTCAAAGACGTTGTTGGATTTGCTGCGAAGAGCTTCAATCATTTCGTAGCCATACATATCTTTCGTTTCCAAAAGGCGCAGCAGCAGAAGTGCCATGCTTCCCTGTACGAGATTTTTGTCAATACCCATGGTATATGACCTCCTTTCAGTGATAAGTACTATAGACAGTCTATACATGAAAGTATATATCGACAGCCTATACATGTCAAGCAAAGGGAAAAGCGTTGTGCAATATGCACGAAAAATAGAGAGGAAAACTTACTTATTTCACAAAAATGAGAATAACACTTGCGGAACCGTGCACAATAGGTGTATACTCTGCTTACTGAAAACGTTACCGGAAACATTGCCGTGAACGTTTTCAATCAGGGGCTGCCGTATGAACGGTAACGCTACGAACGTATTTATTTTAGGAGGGTGAAAATATGAAAAAGAAAATTGTATCAGCATTAATGGTTGCCGCAATGGTTGTCACAGCATTCGCAGGATGCGGAAGCGATAAGGGTGGCACATCCACACAGGGTGGAGACAAGACCAGCAAGAGTTCCGGAAAGGTTTACATGTTAAACTTTAAACCAGAGACAGACGAAGCCTGGCAGGATCTGGCAGCGACCTATACCGATCAGACCGGTGTAGAGGTAAATGTGCTTACTGCAGCAGACGGACAGTACAACACAACATTACAGTCCGAGATGGCAAAGTCGGATGCACCTACCATCTTCAATGTAGGAAATTCTTCCGCAGCACAGACATGGAACGATTATACATATGATCTGAAGGACTCTGAACTTTACAAGCACTTGACAGATAAGTCTCTTGTAATCAACTATGATGATAAGGTAGCTGCCATTGCAAACTGCTATGAGTGCTACGGCCTGATCTACAACAAGACAATTCTGGAAGGATACTGTGGCATGGATGGTGCTGTAGTTTCTTCGGTAGATGAGATTAACAACTTTGATACTTTAAAGAAAGTTGCAGATGACATCAATTCCCGTATTGATGACATCAATAAAGAACTTGGAACTGACCTGACAGAGGCATTTGCTTCCGCAGGACTGGATGACGGATCTTCCTGGAGATTTGCCGGACATCTTGCCAATATGCCACTGTACTATGAGTTCAAGGATGATGGATGTGACCTTACAGCCGGGGAAGAGTCCATTAAGGGAACTTATCTTGATAACTTCAAAAACGTATGGGATATGTATGTATCTGATTCCGCAGCAGATCCTAAGACATTAAATTCCGGTGCATTAAATGCAGAGTCTGAGTTTGGTATGGGAGAGGCAGTCTTCTACCAGAATGGTGACTGGGAGTTCGCTCCGTTAACAGATGAGGAAAACGGATATGTCGTTACAGCAGATGACTTATCCATGATGCCAATTTACTTTGGTGTAGATGATGAGAATGAAGGACTTTGTGTTGGTACTGAGAACTACTGGGCAGTGAACGCAAAGGCATCTCAGGAAGATATTGATGCAACACTTGAGTTCTTAAACTGGGTAATCACTTCTGACGAGGGACGTGATGCCATTACAAATCAGATGGGACTTACTGCTCCATATGATACATTTACAGGTGATTACGAGACAAAGAATGCATTTGCACAGGCTGCAAACAAGTTAATGACTGACGGAAAAACATCTGTAGCATGGAGCTTCAATGCTACTCCAAACGTAGATGACTGGAGAGCGGATGTTGTTTCTGCCCTGACTGCCTATACCGCAGGTGAAGGTGAGTGGGATGCTGTAAAGACCGCATTTGTTGATGGATGGGCAAATCAGTGGAAGATCGCCCATGAAGATGATGCACAGTAATCAAAGATGATGGGAAAAGGGGTAAGTGGCATGCCGCTTACTCCTTTTTTTAAAGAAGCACCTGCAGTGCGGGCTGGTACTGGCAGGGGCTGCAGTTAGTGAAAGGAATGTATTATGGAAAAAGCAATTAAAAAATATTTCCCGATTTTTCTGCTTCCGACAATGATTGCATTTGCAATTGGATTTATTGTACCGTTTGTATATGGAATTTTCTTATCTTTTTGTAAGTTCACAACCGTTACAGACTGGAAATGGAAAGGGTTACAGAACTATTCGAGAATCTTTTTTGTAAACGGAAAGTTAGACACAACATTTATTCATTCATTATGGTATACAGCGTTATTTACGGTTGTATCGGTGCTGATCATCAATGTGATTTCATTTCTCATTGCGATGGCACTTACCAAAGGCATCAGGGGTACCAATCTTTTCCGTACCGTATTTTTCCTGCCAAACCTGATTGGTGGTATCGTACTCAGTTATATCTGGCTGATGATTTTTAACAGCGTATTATCCAATTTCTCCAAGACAATCGTATCCACACAGTGGTATGCGTTCTGGGGTATGATTATTGTAGTATGCTGGCAGCAGATCGGATATATGATGATTATCTATATTGCAGGAATCCAGAATATTCCGGGAGAATTAATCGAGGCGGCAAAGATTGATGGTGCAAATTCCTGGCAGCTGCTCCGGCATGTAACACTTCCGATGCTGATGCCGACGATCACCATTTGTACATTCCTGACGCTGACCAATGGATTTAAGTTATTTGATCAGAACTTCGCTCTGACCGGTGGTAATCCGGCTAAGATGTCACAGCTTCTGGCATTAAATATTTATGACACAATGTACGGCACGACCGGATGGCAGGGCGTTGGTCAGGCCAAAGCGGTTATCTTCTTTATTCTGGTTGCAGTTATTGCGCTGATTCAGAATAAACTGACCACAAGCAAGGAGGTGCAGGACTAATGGCTAAAAAGAATAACAATCAGGTAAGTGCTGTCCGTCAGGCAAAACATGGCTGGATCTGGACACTGGCATTTACGGTTATCAGCATTTTATGGATTGCACCCATTCTGGTAGTCCTTTTAAATTCCTTTAAAAGAAAAGCCTTTATTTTCAGACATCCGTTTACACTTGGAACAGAGCCGCTTTCCGCTGGCTGGGATAAATTTATTCATGGTGTTGAACGTGCATTCTGTGGCTGGTTGAACTATTCCAACGGTATCCGTAAGACAAATTTCTGGAACAGTTTTGGGATTTCCCTGTTTATTACAGTAGGGTCGGTTGCATTGATTATTATCTGCTGCTCCATGTGTGCATGGTATATTACCAGAGTCCATACAAAAGTGACGAAAACAATTTATGTACTGTGTCTGTTTTCCATGATTGTTCCATTCCAGATGGTAATGTTTACGTTATCAAAATTTGCAAACCTTTTACATCTGTCCAATCCTCTTGGAATTATTGTTGTATATCTGGGATTTGGAGCGGGGCTGGCCGTTTTCATGTTTACCGGCTTTGTAAAGGGAATTTCCCTGGAAATTGAAGAAGCTGCAATGATTGATGGATGTACACCATTACAGACCTTTTTTAAGGTGGTTTTTCCAATTTTAAAGCCAACGACGGTAACGGTAGCAATCCTTGAGGCGATGTGGGTATGGAATGATTACCTTCTGCCGAGTCTGGTGTTGAATATTAATAAGTATAAAACCATTCCGATCGCAATCCAGTTTCTGAAACAGAGTCATGGACAGATCGACTGGGGTGCCATGATGGCGGTACTTGTTCTTGCAATTCTGCCAATTATTATCTTTTATATTGCGTGCCAGAAATATATAATAGAAGGAGTTCTTGCAGGTGCTGTCAAGGGCTAGAAAATAGACCTTTCGTCTGTATATACGAGGTGAAGGAATGACAATTGTAGATATTGCGAAAGAGGCAGGATATTCTGTCAGTACGGTTTCCCGTGTCCTGAATGGAAGAAGAGATGTCAGCGAAGAAGCCCGTGACCGCATTATGCGAATTGTGGAAGCTTACCAGTTTGTACCAAATAACAATGCCAAGCATTTAAAACAGACCGTGAGCCAGAGTATTCTGATTCTCGTAAAAGGTACTTCGAATATGCTGTTTACAAATATCATAGAGGTAATTCAGGATACTATCGAGGGATCGGATTATTCCCTGCGGGTGCATTATCTGGATGAAGATGCAGATGAAGTGAAAGAGGCTGTGCGGATGTGCAGGGAACATAAGCCAATGGGGATTTTGTTCCTTGGAGGTAATATACAGTACTTTCATGAAGAATTTGAACTGGTCAATGTTCCGTGTGTGCTGGTGACAGATCGGGCGGATAAACTGGGATTTCGGAATCTTGCATCAGTTTCAACAGATGATATGGCAGCTGCGGAGATGGCGGTTGATTATCTGTTTGATCACGGACATCGCGATATTGCTGTTATCGGGGGAGATATGGCATTATCTTCCCCAAGTAAATACCGTAAAGCAGGAGCGAAGCGCAGCTTTATAAAACATGGCTGTGAATTTGAGGAAGAAAGTTATGCGGTAGCGCGGTTCTCATATGAGAGTGCATACAATGCCATGAACCGGATGCTGGCTTCCCAAAGATCCATTACAGCGGTTTTTGCCATGAGTGATGTGATGGCAGTTGGTGCCATGCGCGCAATTTTTGATGCGGGTCTGCGGGTACCGGAGGATATCTCGGTGATCGGATTTGACGGAACACTTCTTGCAGATTATTATAATCCAAAGATTGTGACGGTTTGTCAGGGGTATGAAAAGATTGCCAGAAAAAGTATTGATCTGTTGTTTGGCATGATTGATCTCAACAAACCGGCCACACATGAACTGGTTCCATTTAGTTTAAAAAACACAGAGAGCGTAAGCTCTATTTGATTTCTGCTTATTTTTAAGAAGCCGTGCAGCGTTGCTGCACGGCTTTAATTGATGGAGGGACGGAGCAGCCGGTAGATGGCTGCTGCAAGTGGCACGGCAAACAGGATTCCCCAGATACCGAATGCCCCACCGCCGACAATGACTGCGGCAAGTACCCAGATGCCGGGCAGCCCGATGGAATGTCCGACCACACGGGGATAGATAAAATTGCCTTCGATCTGCTGGAGAATTGTTAAAAAGATAAGAAATACCAGTGCTTTTACCGGGGAAACCGTAAGAAGCATACACGCACCGGCTGCGGCACCGATATAAGCTCCGATGACCGGTAGCAGTGCGGTTACACCTACCAGACAACCGATCATGGCAGCATAGGGAAGCCGAAGAATCCACATGCCGATGGTACAAAGCATACCGAGGATTACGGCCTCTATGGTTTGCCCTGCCAGAAAATGATGGAAGGACTGATTGAGAACCGTCAGTACGTAACGTATTTTTTTCCCTTGGAAAACACCGAAACACCGGTCGATCAGGGAACTGCCCATCCGTAAGAGGGATTCTTTGGCAGCAAGCAGATAAAAAGAAAACATCAGTCCCGGCAGAAAAATTAAAAGCCAGCTGCCAAGTTTCTCCAGGGAAGTTTTCATGCCTTTTGCCAGACGGGGGATTTTTACAATCAGTGTATCCCAGCAAAAGGGTTCATTCATCCATGCCCGGATTTCGTTTCCCATGCCAAGATCCATTTGCAGATGTTCGTTTGCCCACTCACACAGTAATTCTAAAACCTGGGGGAAATCGGTTGCGATGATCCGGATGCAGGATAACAGCTGAGGGACGATCATCCACCATAAGATCAGGATCACAAGCACAAGCGAAAGGTAGGAGAGTGTCATACATAGGGGACGCTGTAAGGGCGCAATGGCTGCCATACGGCATATTCTTGCATATCCTTTTTCGTAAAAACACATAAGGATATTAACTACATAGGCAATCATACAGCCGATCAGTAAGGGAAGGACTGCGCGGAAAACAGTTTTTGCAATTACTGCCAGAATGGGCAATACATAAAATAGTGAACCATACATAGGGCATACTCCTTTTCCTCTACAAATATTTATTAGTTTGGGCAGAAAAAAGCGGGATTATGTAAAAATAAGGAAATGTTAAGGTAGAATCATGGTTTCGCCCCTTGAAATCATGGAAAAAGAAAGCTAGAATACAAAACAGATGATAGATTCTGAAAAGTACTGTTTATTTTAAAGAAGGGATTCGATGATGAAAAAAGGACTGGTCATGGAAGGCGGAGCCATGCGCGGAATGTTCACCGCCGGAGTCATCGACGTGATGATGGAGCATCAGATAACATTTGACGGAGCGATGGGCGTGTCAGCAGGGGCAGTGTTTGGCTGTAATTATAAGTCTAGTCAGCCGGGACGCGTCATTCGTTACAATGCAGCGTACTGTAATAAACCGCAGTATGCGGGACTGCGCACATTTTTGAAAACAGGGGATATGTTCGGGGAACAGTTCTGTTATCATGATATCCCAGAGCATCTTGACCCATTTGATTATGAGGCTTACCGCAAGAATCCGATGGATTTTTACGTGGTGGTGACAGATGCAAAAACCGGGAAAGCTCTTTACAAAAAAGTGGATCGGTGTGATAAGAAAGAAATGGAATGGATGAGAGCATCGGCATCCATGCCGATTGTGTCAAAGCCGGTCTGCGTGGATGGATATGAATTGCTTGATGGAGGCGTAGCAGATTCCATTCCGGTGCAGAAAATGCAGGAACTTGGGTTTGATAAAACGGTAGTGGTTCTGACGCAGCCGCGGGATTATGTGAAAAAAAAGAATCAGCTGATGCCGCTGGCGAAAGTATCGCTTCGCAGGTATCCGGCGATGATTGATGCCATGGAACACCGGCATGAGCATTACAACGAAGAACTGGAATATATCCGGGGAAAAGAAGAACGTGGGGAATTGTTTGTCATTCGTCCACCCAAAAAGATAGAAGTCAGCAAAGTAGAAAGAGACCGGCAGAGACTCCTTGCCGCCTACCGCATGGGACGGGAGACGATGAAGGAGCATATGCGCAGTCTCGAGCGTTTCCTGAAATAAGCACCTGTTACAGGAAACGGTAAATCAGGATCGCCAGCACAATTCCGATGATGCCGGCGATCGTTATTTTTATGGTTAATCCAAATGTGAGCACCAGAATTCCCAGATCAAGTACCAGTGGGTTGGAAAGACCAAAGGTCTGTCCGTAATTCAGCCAGCGGAGAGCCGGAACACCGGCACTAAGCTGACCGATAAAGCCACCCAGTACAACACCTGCGAGAATCATCAAAAGAAGTGCCCAATAGTTTTTCCCAGCAGTTCCTTTTGCCATAAAATATCCTCTTTTCTAAAGTCTAGACTCCTATCATATCATAAAAAGTGAAAAATCACAAAGGATACATGTTTTTTGTATAGAACAGCATTGAAGCCTTTGGTTTTTTGTGATAAATTAAACATATCGGCATGAATTGGTATATGGGGGAGGACAATTGAAAAAAATAGCATTGATATCAGACGGCTGGCGCCGGATGATCACGTATGCCTGGGTAGATGGAATCATTCGGAGAATTCGGGAACTGGATGAGGATATTGCTTTGTATCAGTACAATTGTTATGGCAATTGGAGCAAAGATGCATTGCATAATACGGGCGAATATAATATTTATAATCTGCCGGATCTGTCAGCGTTTGATGGAATTATACTGGATGGAAGCAATATTGTGGATGTCCGGCAAAAAGAAAAGATTGTAGAACGCCTGCAGAACTGTGGGGTTCCGGTTCTTTCCCTGGATTGGTATATCAGCGGATTTTATTATGTAGGCGCAGATAACCGGCGTCCGATCCGTGAACTTATGACACATTTATACGAAGTGCATGGATGCCGCAGATTTGTTTTTGCCGGAGGCCCGGAAGATGCTTTCGGAAATTTTGAACGTGTTGCTGCGTACTGCGAATGCCTGAAAAAATATGGAATGACATTGGATGACAATCCGATTTTATGTGGGGATTACGACTATGAGACCGGCGTGAACTATATGCGGGAGTATGTCCATAGCGGCTCGAAACTTCCAGATGTGTTTGTCTGTGCAAATGACAATATTGCGGCAGGAATCTGTGCAGAGGCAGAACAGTGGGGGTGCCGCGTACCGGACGATTTTCTGGTGACGGGCTTTGATAATCTGGATAAGGCAGCCTATTTCCGTCCGCAGATTACGACTGTATTTCAGGACCGGGAGGAGATCGGAAAGCTTTGTGTGGATGTACTGCTCCGTATCTGGGAAGGAAAACCGGTGGAAGAACGCAACTATATTCCGGTTACCTGTATTTACGGAGAAAGCTGTGGCTGTCCGAATAACGGCATGGTAAATTACCGTGAATATATAAAGGAAAAGATTGTCGCAACGGTCAAAAAAGATGAGGATGATTCCCTTCTCGTGGAATTGGAAGCGCAGATGGCAAGGTGCAATGGTTTCCGGGAAATTTTTGAATATATTGTTGACTATTTCCAGAAACTGAGATGTGACGGGGTATATTTTGTGGTGGATCGCAAGCTGTTTGCGGCCGATGAGGATACGGATTTTCCGGTGGAAGGCTATGATGAAAAGAATCTTGTGGTGGCAGATGGATTTGAGAACCATAAGAGAATGGCATTTGCCAGTGTCGGGGAACTGAACCGCCATCTGGAAGAAACAGGAAGCCAGAATGCCTATCTGTTTACCCCGATTCATTTCCGGGAACAGTCGATTGGCTATCTGGTAATGAAAAACGGACGCTTTCTGTATGATAATCCATATTATTATGACATTCACAGCACGATTGTAAAGACACTGGAAACGCAGTTTAAGCAAAAACAGCTGGAGAATGCAGCAAACAAACTCCAGATGCTGTACAACAGGGACCCGCTGACCGGTATCTGTAACCGGATTGCGTATACGGACATTATCCGTCCGGCATTTGCAAAGTATCAGGAAAAGGGAATAGCATGTGCGCTTGTCTTTGTGGATGCGGATGATTTTAAATCTGTGAATGACACATATGGACATGAATTTGGAGATCAGGTACTGATAAGAATTGCACAGGTTCTTGAGGAAGAATGCCCAGAACAGGGATATGTATGCAGATACGGAGGCGATGAGTTCATCGGATTTTTCCCATATGCGACTTCCGAAAAGGCACAACAGTACACGGATCGTGTGCAGAGCCGGCTGACCAAGGAAAACATTATGATCAGTATCGGTGTAGAGCTGACGTTTGCGGGGGGAGAAGAGACTATAGATGAGTATCTGTCACTTGCCGATCAGAATATGTACTGCCAGAAACAAATGCGCAAAGAAAGCAGGAAAAATATCGATTGATAATAGATTGACAAATTTATCTTACCAATGTATAGTAACTTAGTAGGAATACTAAGCTTTAAATGCTGTACATTTTTTTAAGAAAGAAGAGATATATTATCATGAAGATTTCAACAAAAGGCAGATATGCCATGAGACTGATGCTGGATCTGGCATTGAACAACACAGGAGCGCCGATCAGTTTAAAAGATGTTGCAAGACGTCAGGAGATTTCCGACAAATATCTGGAGCAGATTATTTCCGTATTGAACCGCGCCGGTTATGTGCGCAGTGTGCGTGGAGCACAGGGGGGATATCTGTTGCGTAAAGCACCGGAGGAGTATACCGTTGGAATGATTCTCCGCCTGACCGAGGGATCGCTGGCACCGGTTGCATGTCTCGATGAGGGAGACGACGTCAACTGTGAGAAACGGGAAGACTGTGTTACCCTGATTCTCTGGAAAAAGATTAATGATGCCATCTGCAGTGTTGTGGATCATATCACATTGCAGGATCTGGTTGACTGGCAGAGAGAAAAAAATGGGGATTATGTGATATGAGGTATCTCGAAGAGACATCTCATGCGATGTGCTCCTTATTAAAAAAGAAAAGAAAGTAGGAAGAGTATGAGTAAATTAATCTATCTGGACAATGCGGCTACCACACAGGTATACCCGGAAGTTCTTGATGCGATGCTCCCGTATTTTACGGAGCATTACGGTAATCCGGCAGCTATTTACAGCTTTGCAGGAGAGTCGGAGCGTGCGGTCGCAAAAGCAAGAAAGCAGATTGCAGATGTGATCGGGGCAAAGACCGAGGAAATTTATTTCACCGGAGGCGGAAGCGAGTCCGATAACTGGGCACTCAAAGCAACCGCAGAGGCATACAGCAGCAAGGGAAAGCACATTATCACATCCGCGATCGAGCACCATGCGATCCTGCACACAGCACAGTGGCTGGAATTGCACGGATTTGAAGTGACTTATGTCGGTGTGGATGAAAATGGTAAGATTAAGCTGGACGAGCTTGAGGCAGCCATTCGTCCGGATACAATTCTCATCTCTGTCATGGCAGCAAACAACGAGATCGGAACCATCGAGCCACTGAAGGAAATCGGTGCGATTGCAAAGAAACACGGGGTACTGTTCCATACCGATGCGGTACAGGCATTTGCACATGTGCCGATCAACGTGGATGAGATGAATATCGACATGCTCAGTGCCAGCGGTCACAAGATCAACGGACCAAAGGGAATCGGAGTCATGTATATCCGCAAAGGCGTAAAGATCCGTTCTTTCATTCACGGAGGTGCACAGGAACGTCAGCGCCGTGCCGGCACACACAATGTTCCGGGTATCGTCGGAATTGGGAAAGCAGCGGAACTTGCAGTGGCAAATATGCAAAAGAACACGGAGTATGAAATAAAGCTTCGCGATCATCTGATTGAGCGTGTGCTCCATGAGATTCCGTACACCCGCTTAAACGGAGACCGTACCGACCGTCTTCCGAACAATGCCAACTTCTGTTTCCGTTTTATCGAGGGAGAATCCATGCTGATTCTTCTCGATCAGGCGGGCATTTGTGGCAGCAGCGGAAGCGCCTGCACATCCGGATCATTAGATCCGTCACACGTGCTTTTAGCAATCGGACTGCCACACGAGATTGCACATGGAAGTCTTCGTCTGACACTTTCCGAGAAGACAACCATGGAAGATATTGATTATACGGTAGATAAATTGAAGGCAATTATCGAACGTCTGCGCAGCATGTCTCCTCTGTATGAGGATTTTGTGCGGAAAAACGGATAGAATATTTTGCAGAAGGAGAGAAACAAAATGTACAGCGAAAAGGTAATGGACCATTTTAATAACCCAAGAAACGTAGGAGAGATTGAGAACCCAAGTGGTGTTGGCACTGTTGGAAATGCAAAGTGCGGAGACATCATGCGTATGTACCTGGATATTGATGACAATGGCATCATCCAGGAGGCAAAATTTAAAACTTTCGGCTGCGGTGCAGCAGTGGCAACCAGCAGTATGGCAACCGAGCTTGTAAAGGGTAAGACGATCCAGGAAGCACTGCAGGTAACCAACAAGGCCGTTATGGAAGCACTCGACGGACTTCCACCAGTGAAGGTGCATTGCTCCCTACTGGCAGAGGAAGCAATTCATGCTGCTTTATGGGATTATGCAGAGAAACACAATATCAAGATCGAGGGATTAGAGCGCCCGGTCAACGATATCAGTGAGAAGGAAGAGGCTCCGGAAGAGGAGTATTAAATGAAAGAAAAAGTAGTTGTGGGCATGTCCGGAGGTGTAGATTCCTCCGTAGCGGCCTATCTGTTAAAAGAACAGGGATACGATGTGATCGGTGTCACCATGCAGATCTGGCAGGATGAAGATGTCTTTGTGCAGTCACAGGAGGGCGGCTGCTGCGGACTTTCCGCGGTAGATGATGCCCGCCGCGTGGCGGAGCGTCTGGAGATTCCGTATTATGTGATGAATTTCAGGGAGGATTTCCAGAAGTATGTCATCGACTATTTCGTGTCCGAATACGAAAAGGCACGCACGCCCAATCCGTGCATTGCCTGCAACCGCTACGTCAAGTGGGAATCCCTGCTGCACCGTTCGTTAGAGATCGGTGCAGATTACATTGCCACCGGGCACTATGCGCGTATCATGCAGCTTCCAAACGGGCGTTACACGATCCGTAATTCTGTCACAGCGGCAAAGGATCAGACCTATGCACTTTACAATCTGACGCAGGAGCAGCTTTCCCATACGCTTATGCCGGTGGGCGATTACGATAAGCCACATATCCGCCAGATTGCAGAGGAGATCGGACTTCCGGTTGCCACAAAGCATGATAGTCAGGATATCTGTTTTGTACCGGATCATGATTATGCCTCTTTTATTACACAGGAGACCGGAAAAGAAAGCAAACCGGGTAATTTTGTCGATGAAGAAGGAAACATTATGGGACAGCACCGCGGGCTGATTCATTACACGATCGGGCAGCGCAAGGGTCTTGGTATTTCTTCATCCACGCCTATTTTTGTCAAGGAACTTCGCCCACAGACAAACGAAGTCGTGCTTTGCAAGTCCGAAAGCCTGTTTTCTCGTGACTGTCATGTGGATAATATCAATTATATGGCAGAAGAAAAGTTGACCGGGCCGGTCAAGGCTATCGGTAAAATCCGCTACTCGCATGCAGGTGCACCGTGTACGCTGTATCCGCAGCCGGACGGAACACTGCTGGCACAGTTTGATGAACCGCAGCGTGCCATGACGCCTGGCCAGGCTGCTGTCTTTTATCAGGACGATCATGTGCTGTGCGGTGGAACAATTGAAACCAAATAAAAATTCTTGGAGAGATCATGATTTTGTATCTCTCCTTTTTTACATGATATCCATTTTTGTTTTGCCTTCTTGACATAACATAGGGAAAAGACTATCATAGAATAAACAGACTAACAGCAGTTACAATAGACTAACTGCGGAACTTTGAAAGGAGAAGAATTATGAAAAAGATGCGCAAAGCATTACTCGCACTGTTATTGTCCATTACGGTAGCAGGAACATCTGCAGCACCGGTTATGGCGGCAGGCACCAACACAAGTGTACCAACGATCCCGACAGAGGAGTCCGACAGCTCCAAGGCGGATAAATTATTTACCGCAGTAAAAGGCGATTACATCCAGTTGTTCAAGGATGCATTATTTGATGTAAAATACAATAAGTATTGGAACGATGACGCAGCAGCCGTTGTCGGAGGAAGTGCTGTAGCAGAAGCCGTAAAGACGCTGAAGGCTTCCGTGGGTTCTACGACCTACGGTGACAAAGCAGATCCAAATGCATTTTACTGTGGATTTATCAATGATGTAAAGGAAGTTTCTTTCCAGGACGGTGGCAAAGTAGAATTTACCACAAGCGACAGCAAAAAAGTTTCCCATACGTATAAGTTTTTGAAAAAAGATGCACTCAGCGGTGTGATGGAAGGTTATGTATTCCAGAGCACAGACAAAAACGAGGATGAGTTTAAGTATGTATTCCTCTGCCCGGATACTCCGGCAACAACCTATCACATTGAATTCCGTTACGGCAGCGATCTGACAGAACTGTTAAAACTCAACACCGGAAAATATGCAAACTGGGTAGGCTCCGGTATCTTAAAGAGTGCACTGACAGAGAAAAACGAGCAGATGATCCAAAACTGCATC
>ENA-OPEE01000167-OPEE01000167.1-human-gut-metagenome-genome-assembly--contig:-NODE-167-length-56163-cov-3.598774_pt1 | contig 56163 bp, 43 predicted proteins | sample MGYA00241263_ERZ501506 | MGnify/ENA primary metagenome ERZ501506 (study PRJEB25962, sample SAMEA2042626) | human gut metagenome | biome: human gut; feature: human-associated habitat; material: faeces...
CTCCTTGTAGTGGCGGTCGACCTCCACGTAGTATTTTCCTACCAGATGGTCGCCTTTCATGCCGCTCGAGGCGGGCGTTTCCCCGCCGCCGAACTTCTGCCATGCCAGCATGCTTTTGCAGATGTGGATGCCGCGGTCGTTCACGAGGTTGGCCTTGATGACCCGGCTGCCGTTGGCCTTGAGAATCTCCGCTACCGAATAACCGAGCAGGTTGTTGCGGATGTGCCCCAAGTGGAGGGGCTTGTTGGTGTTGGGCGATGAATATTCCACCATGACGGTGCGGCCGGTCGGTTCTCCGTATCCGAAGTGGTCGTCCGACGCGATTTCCGCAATTTTCTCATTCCAGAAGCTGCGGCGCAGCGTCATGTTCAGGAAGCCTTTGACTACGTTGTACGATTCGATACCGTTGTCGCCGGCAACGAGTGCCTCGCCAATCTCCGCTGCCGTGGCTTCGGGTGCCTTGCGGCTCGCCTTGAGCAGGGGGAATACCACGAGCGTATAGTCGCCCTCGAACTCCCTGCGGGTGCGCTGTATCTGGATGGGGGCGCCGGCGGCCTGCGGGTAGAGGCGTTCCACTGCGCGGGCGGCGGCCTGTTCGATGTAGTTTTCTATGTTCATGTCGGAAATCTGTTCGTCCGCTGTCGCGGCGGATTGAAAGACAAAGATACGCATTTTTCCTTTTTACCGCCCGGCGGATTATCTTTGTACCGGTAAATAGCATGCGAAAATGAAGATAGCCGGGATAGAATTCCGCGAGCGGCCCCTCTTCCTCGCACCGATGGAGGATGTGACCGACCCCTCGTTCCGTTACATGTGCAAGGGTTTCGGGGCGGACATGGTCTATACGGAGTTCATCTCCTCGGACGGGCTCGTGCGCGAAGGGGCGAAGTCGGTGGCGAAACTCAATATCAGCGACGGGGAGCGTCCGGTGGGAATACAGATTTACGGTCATCTGATAGAACCGATGGTCGAATCGGCCCGCATCGCCGAGGCGGCCCGTCCGGATGTCATCGACATCAATTTCGGTTGTCCTGTCCGCAAGATAGCGGGCCGCGGAGCCGGGAGCGGTATGATGCGCGACGTGCCGCTGATGGTGGAGATGACACGGCGGATTGTGGAGGCGGTGAAGGTACCGGTGACGGTGAAGACGCGTCTGGGCTGGGACGAGGAGCACAGGAACATTGAGGAGATAGCCCTGCGTTTGCAGGACGCGGGCATCGCCGCGCTCACCATCCACGGCCGCACGCGGGCCCAGATGTACACGGGGGAGGCGGACTGGACGCTGATAGGACGCGTGAAGAACAATCCGCTGATGAAGATACCCGTCATAGGCAACGGCGACATCGACTCGCCGCAGCGGGCGGCGGAGGCGTTCGACCGCTACGGCGTGGACGGGGTGATGATAGGCCGCGCCACCTATGGCCGCCCGTGGATATTCCGCGAGATAAGGCACTACCTCGATACGGGCGAACTGCTTCCGCAACCCTCCGTCTGCGAACGGGTGGAAATCGCCAAACGGCACTTGGCCAAATCGGTCGAGGTGAAAGGCGAACGGGTCGGAGTGCTGGAGATGCGCCGCCATCTGTCCAATTATTTCAAGGGACTGCCCGATTTCAAGCCTACCCGGCTGCAGTTGGTCACGCTGACCGATGTGGACGAAATCAACGCCACGCTCGATTACATCGCGCAGGAGTGGGGCGGAGCGGACCTTTCGGGTGCGGTTCCGCCGCCGCTGTCGCACGGAATATAGCGTTTGCCTGCCGTTGTTGCGTTCCGGTCATTGTTCCGGGTTGTTCCGTTAACAACTGTGGTTGCGGTAGCGTTCCGATGGTACGCGTATCGCGTATCGGTTCAGCTGCACGGGGTATGGGAGGCTTTCGTAGCGCCGAATCCTGCATTTGCCGGGAGCGATGCGGTCGTTCCGCACGATTGTCCTGCGGTGCCTGCATGGAGGTTTTGCCGATGCGGAACGGACTGCGTGTCGCCGGTACGGCGGTCCGAGTCCGTATTTCCTTGCCGTGCGGTGTTTCGTGTCGGTCCGATGCGGAACGGGTAAGTACGTGCACTCTTCGGGTGTGTCGCCGACCGTACGGTTGTCCCGACAAATACGTCCCGGCAGACCGTATCAATCCGCCGGGGCGTTCGTTTCCGATATGCCGTCTCGGCGTCATGCGGGAAACCGCTTCCCTGAAGGGGCAACACAAACTGAAGTCGTTCCGAATATCGGCGGGAACGGTCAGGACTGGCCGTTTACCCGGACGATTTCTCCGCCCTTGCCGTAATCTTCGACGACCAGTACGAGGTATTTGGGCGTCAGGCGACTCGCTTCGTATCGGACAGCCTGCACCGTGCCGACTTCCGCATTGTGGGCAGGCCAAATGCCTATCATCATTTCGCTCATCGGAAAGCCGTTCCGTTCCGCTTCCCGCATGAGGTCTCGGGAGAGTCTTTGAAGGCGGCTCTTTTTTCCGTTCACGGCAATGTTGTTGCCTGTGACTGTTATTTCTATCAGGTGATTGCGTGCTGCTTCAACCGACCCTTGAGGGTTGAAATAGGCATAATAGGGAACGTGTATTCCAGAAGCTTGCGGATACGATAGATAAGGAGAGGTTTCGATATGCTGGTTGACTCCACCCCAAAAACTCATGTCATCGGCGAGTCCTACAGACCATAGGTAGTCGCTGTCCTTTTCAAGGGCTGTTTTGATGCGCAGAAAGTCTTTCCATTGGGTCTTATCGTCGGTGATAACATAAAGGTTGTTAAAGAAAACGTCTTCGTCGGAGAGAAGCACTCCCTGTTCGGCAAACCGGGTAAGCAAGGCGTTCTCCAGTTGTGCGAAGGGGATAGGTGTATCGTCGATATAGGAGTTTCCTTCCGTATCCATGCGTATCGTCTGGGTAGGAATGGTTACGTAGGTGTATTGCAGCGCCGGATTTCCGTCCTCTTTGGCTTCGGATTCGAGTGTAATGATGTTATTATATTGCTGCAGGGTGTTCTTGGTATCTCCGCCTCCTATGTGGAGCTGCAGGGTGTACCAGCCTTTGTTGAATCGCAGTTCCGATGGGATGGGGTATTGCAGATATTCGGTCGGGATGGTCGCATAGAGTTCCGGCGCATATTCCCGGACGATATCGAAGATATCGTCGTACGCTTTCGGTTCTCTTGTTCGGTCAAGGGCGATGTAGAAACGGTTGGGGTTGTAGGTCCGGTCGGCCCAATTCGTCGGTCGCACAGTGAGTGTGGCCGTGTGTATGTCGGCGAAACGGTTGAAACTTAAATCGGCGCAAAGGTATCGTGCAGGGGTTTTGCTATCGTTGAAAAGAACATGGAGTTGCTTCGATACGGTGCCTTCTGCGGATGGATACTCCAGGGTGATATGGGATTCGTCCGTGTAAATAATGTTATCTTTGCCGCATTCCCTTTGGGCGAATGCGGTGAGGGCGAGGCATGCGAGCGGCAGCATGGCGAGGACTTTCCAGCGGGCGCGTGACTCGGAATCTTTTTTGAGCATCATGGTAATTCTTTTTTTGAGGTTACTGTGACCGAGGCCGTCGGCAACGGAATAGCGGCCAGCGCCGGCGGCCTTCTTTATCAGAAGCATTTGGTATTCTTTCGGATTGAATCCGGCCCGCAGTACGGCGCGGTCCGCTTCGTATTCGTGTATGTCCTGCAGCTCCCGTCTCAGGAGCCGCATGAAGGGATTGAACCATTGCAGACATCCCGCCGCGTCGAGCAGAAGCAAATCCCAGGAGTGGCCGAGGTGGAGGTGTGCCCGTTCGTGGGCTATAATCTGTTCTTCGTGGTTCCCGTAGTCGCTGCGCGGGAGGACGATGTAGCGCATCCAGCTGAACGGTACGGTATGGTCCGCTGTATGTACGAGCACGGTATGCCTGTCGAGGCGCGTCCGTTCGCCGGCGCGTACCGTTCGGAGGATTTCGGTGACGGAGGCCAGCATGCAGCAGCGAGACCGCCGCACCGCTCCAGAAGAGGCAGGCGATGAGCGTCGGGAGGAGCGGGCGGTGTTCGGCGGATACGGGCCTGTTCGGTTCCGCCGCCTGTGGCTCCGCGAGCGGTTCGGGTGTCGGAGCCGTTCGGATACGGTCGGTTCGGAATTCGTTTCCGATGGGGGTGATGGCGGTATAGGGTTCGGGGCCGGGGGTGTCGGCGGGAAGGGTGATGAATCCGGCCGGAATGAGGAAGGCGAGCACCGTCGAGGCGAGGAGTACCGCCCGGTTGAGGCCGTGGAAGGTGTCGCGGCTGAGGAGGAGCCTGTAAAGCAGCCAGAATGCCGCAAGGCAAATGCCGACCTTGAGCAGATACCAAATAAACGCTTGCATGGCTATTCCTTTCCTTTTTCTATTCTTTCTATCAGTTCCCGCAGTTCTTCCACGGAGATTTTCTCCTCGCGGACGAGGGTCGATACGGCATTCAGATAGGAGTCGTGAAAGTATTTGCTGATGACGCCCCGGAGCGTGCCGCTGCGGAACTGTTCCTCGGTGACGAGCGGGTAGTATTGATAGGTATTGCCGTAGGCGCGGTGGGAGAGGAACCCTTTGGCTTCGAGCCCCCGTACCATGGTGGAGAGCGTGTTGAAATGGGGCTTTGGTTCGGCATAAAGCTCTTGCAGCTCTTTGACGAACAGGGCACCCCGTTCCCAGAAACGGGTCATGATTTCTTCTTCTCTGCGTGTCAGTTTTTCCATGGTTGTGCGTCGTTTTGCGGTTTGCCGGGAGCGGTATCCGGCGGATGGCCTGTCCCCGGAATTCATGCGGTCGAAATCCGGTAGCCCGGGTGTTCCCGGTCGTATGGAACAAAGATAACTAAAAGAATTTTGTGTGCAACTAATATGTTTAGTTTTTAAACTATATTTTTTAGTTTTCTTTTGAAAGGAACGGTCGTGCCATGCGGGTTCATGTATGGAACATACTGTTGGCGAGCGGTTTAATTGCCGGGGTTGTCCTCCTTGTGCGACCAGGAGACCGGAAGAGGGTAACGTATTTTCGGGAGATTGATACGGCGGAGCGGGTTTTTGCCGTTTGCAGTCCGGTGCCGGAATGACCGGAGGGGCGGCTTCGGGGATATGTGTCGGTAACGGTGCATGTACCGGAGTACACGGAATCCGTTTTTTTCGGTTGCGGCGGGAACTCTTTGCCGGCCGCCGGAGAACAGAGGGTGTGCGGTCGGGGACTGCGGCTACTGCCGCAGGGCCATGTGCAGTATGGGGTAGGGAAGTCCGTCGGCGTCGGTTTCGTCGCGCGAGGTCGTGCGGAAGCCGTGTGCCCGGTAGAAGCCCTCCGCCCGTTTGTTCTGTTCATTGACATCCACTCGTGTCACCCCCTTTTCGCGGATGGCGAAGGAGAGCAATGCCCGTCCCAGTCCGCGGCCGAAAAAGTCGGGATGTACGAAGAGCATTTCGAGGTTGTCGCCCGACAGGCCGGCGAATCCGACAGGTCGGCCGTCGGTGAGAAGCATGTGGAGTTCGACGGCGGGAAAATAGTCCGTAGCGAGTCGGCTGCGGAGCCCTTGCAGGACTGCTTCGGCGAGGAACGTGTGCGTCGCCCGAACCGATGCCTCCCAAATGTCGACCAGCATCGGATAGTCGGCCGCTTTGGCCGGGACGATGTCGTATGCGTCGTGTGCGGGTCGTTCTTTTTTGTCTGTCATAGTTATTGCGAATATCGAATGGGTGTGGCCGGTAAGGGACCGTTATGTCTCGTACAGACGGTAGCGGGCGCCGCAGTCGATGAGGAAATCGAGTACCTCTTTGAACTGGCCTTTCACATAGGAGGGAGGCGGAAGGACGGGATGGTCGTCGAAATGCTTGCGCAGCGTTGCCGGCAGCTCGGCGGTCGAAACGTGCAGCCTGTCCGCCAGCGTTGTCGTCTCCTCCTGGTCAAGGAGGGCATACAGGGTGTTGTCTCTCCGATGGTCGTCGTAATACACGTACTCCAGTTGAACGACCATGCGGTTGCGGTCGTCGAGACCGACCGAAAGCGACGCCCCTATCTCGAGGTCTTCATCCGATTCCACCAACAGTTCTTCTTCCGTCAATTGCATGGGCTCTCTTTTTACGGAAGGCATCGTGCCCTTCCCTTTATGGCAAAAGTAGCAAATTATCGCAGATTCAGGATACCTGCGGAGGCGTTTTTGACGGAAACGGCGGTTTTCGCCGGAAGCCTGCGGTCCGATGGAACGGCCTTCATAGAACAATTCTCCATGGCGATATCGCCATGGAGAATTGTTCTGTTGGGTTGTGTGTACAGCACTCCGCCGTGCGGCGGCAGGCGGGCTTCCGTGTACGGATTACTTGCGGCGCCCTTTGGCCATACCCGGCTTCATCGTGGCGACGGACTTCATCACCTTGCGCGTCTGGTCGAACTGTTTGAGCAGCTTGTTTACCTCGGCAAGCGTCGTTCCGCTCCCTTTGGCGATGCGTTCCTTGCGGCTGGGGTTGATGATTTCCGGATTGCTACGTTCGGCGGGTGTCATCGAGTGGATGATGGCCTCGGTCTGCTTGAACATGTCGTCCGAAATCTCGATGTCTCTGATGGCCTTGCCGACACCGGGTATCATGCCCATCAGGTCCTTCATGTTGCCCATCTTCTTGATTTGGGCTATCTGGTCGAGGAAATCGTTGAAGTCGAACTGGTTCTTGACAATCTTCTTTTTCAGCCGGCGGGCATCCTCCTCGTCGTACTGCTCCTGGGCGCGTTCCACGAACGACACGATATCGCCCATACCGAGAATACGGTCGGCCATGCGTTCCGGATGGAACACTTGGAGGGCATCCATCTTTTCGCCCGACGAGATGAACTTCAGCGGTTTGTTGACCACCGAACGGATGGAAATGGCTGCACCGCCGCGGGTGTCGCCGTCGAGCTTCGTGAGCACCACGCCGTCGTAATCCAGTCGTTCGTTGAACTCTCTGGCAGTGTTCACGGCATCCTGTCCCGTCATGGCATCCACCACGAAGAGGGTCTCGGAAGGCTTGACGGCTCTCTTGACGGCCGCTATCTCCTCCATCATCGCTTCGTCCACCGCCAGGCGGCCGGCCGTATCGACGATGACGGTGTTGATGTTCTTGCCACGGGCATATTTTATGGCGTTCTCCGCTATCTCCACCGGGTTTTTGTTGCCCTCTTCGGTATAGACCTCCACGCCTACCTGCTGGCCGAGTATCTTCAGCTGTTCGATGGCTGCAGGCCGGTAGACGTCGCCCGCGACGAGCAGGACGCTGCGGCTTCGCTTGCTCTTCAGCAGGTTGGCGAGCTTGCCGGAGAAGGTGGTCTTACCGGAACCCTGCAGGCCGGCGATGAGGATGACGGCCGGTCGGCCGTCGAGATTGATGTCCGAGGCCGTACCGCCCATGAGCAGGGCAAGTTCGTCACGGACTATCTTGGTCATCATCTGCCCCGGCTTGACGGCGGTCAGCACGTTGGCGCCGAGGGCCTTCTGCTTTACCTCGTCGGTGAAGGTCTTGGCTACCTTATAGTTCACGTCGGCGTCGATGAGCGCGCGGCGTATCTCCTTGAGCGTTTCGGCAACGTTGATTTCGGTAATCCGTCCTTCGCCCTTCAGTATCTTGAAAGACCTCTCCAGCCTGTCGGTTAAGTTCTCGAACATGGTTTATCCGTGTTGTTTGTTTCGTAGCCTGCAAATGTAGCGATTTCCCCGCAAATATGAAAACCCCGCCGGGGGGCAGGCCGGCGAGGAAGGCTTGCTATTCGCCGCGGAGCCTGACGCTGCGGGTGTCCGGGTCGAATGTCAGGGCGGTGTCCCGGAACAGCCTGCCTAAGTCGCCGCTTTCGACGAGCATGTCGGTCGTGCCGTAATGGAACCGTCCGCCTTCGAGCAGGGCTATTGTGTCGCACAGTTCCAGTGCGATGGCCAGGTCGTGCGTCGAGAAGACGATGCATTTTCCCTCATCGTGGGCAAGGCGGCGCAGGAGTAGGCCGATTTCGTATTTGTTGGGCAGGTCGAGGAATGCGGTCGGTTCGTCAAGCAGGATGATGGGGGTGTCTTGCGCGAGGGCGCGTGCTATCATCACCCGTTGCCTCTCACCGTCGCTGAGCGTGTCGATGCCCTTGGCGGCGAACTCTTGCATTCCGACGAGCGCGAGCGCGTGCGTTACCTTCGCTCGGTCGTTTTCGGTCAGCGAACCTACCCAGTTGGTATAGGGGGCGCGGCCCAGTGCTACGACGTCCGATACCTTCAGGTTCTCCACCTTCACCTCCTCGGTGGAGACGAAGGCAATCGTGGCCGCTATCTCGCGCCGCGACATTTCGTCCGTCCGTCGTCCGTTGACGGTGATGTGGCCCGCCAGCGGTCTGGAAAGCCCGGCGATGGTGCGCAACAGGGTGCTTTTGCCCGTACCGTTCCGACCGATAAGGGCGGTGAACTCCCCCCAGCCGAACCCGATGCCGGCATCCGTGAAGAGCACCCGGTCGCGGTAACCGAGCGTGAGGCCGTGGAGCTGTACGGTATTTATCCTTTCGTACTCCATCTTCAGGCGTTTTTGCGTGTGCGGAATATCACCGCGATGACAACGGGGATGCCGATGAAGGCGGTAACGGTGTTTATCGGCAGCGTCATGTCGGAGGACGGCAGCTGCGAGGCCAGGTCGCACAGCAGCATGATGCCGCCGCCGCAGACCATCGAGGCAGGCATGAGGATGCGGTGGTCGGCCTCCCGGAAGGCCATGCGGACGATGTGCGGTACGGCGAGACCCAGAAAGCTGATGGGGCCGCAGTAGGCGGTCACTGTTCCGGCCAGGAGGATGGTCGATGCGAAGATGCGGAGCCGCGTGGCCCGGATGTCGAGTCCCATGGTGCGGGCGTAGTTCTCGCCCAGCAGCAGCATGTTGAGCGGCTTGATAAGCGATACGGAGAGGGCGAGTCCCGCGGCGAGGACGGGGACGAGTATCCGCAGTTCGGAGAGCAGCACCCCTCCGAGGCTTCCCATCGTCCATACCACATAGGATTTCACGGCCCCTTCGGGGCTCATGTATTGAAGTATCTCGACGATTGCGGTGGCGGCGCTCCCGAACATCATGCCCATGATGAGTATCGCCATGATATCTTTGATGCGGGTGGTGACGGCCATGATGATGAGCAGGATGGTGGCTGCTCCCACCCATGCGGCGCCTACTGCGCCGATGCCTCCCCACCAGACCGACGAGGCGGAGATGCCCAGCAGGGGCATGCCGAGTGTGAAGAGCGCCACGCCGAGGCTTGCGCCGGAACTGACGCCGAGGACATAGGGGCCTGCCAGCGGATTGCGGAAGAGGGTCTGCATCTGCAGTCCGACGGCCGAGAGCGCTGCGCCCGAAAGGAGCGCCGTCACCGCTTTGGGAATACGGAAATTCAGGATGATGTAGCGGATACTTTCGTCCGAACCGTTTCCCGTCAGGCTGCGCCACAGCTCCTTCAGCGGAATGGATGTGGAACCGACGGCCATGTCGGCCAGCAGCAGCAGCACCGTCAGCATGGTGACGGCCGGCATCAGTATGGCGGTTCTCCTTTTCAATGTCCGTGCGGTTCTGTAAGTGTGGTTGCTTCGCTGTTCGTTCTGTCCTGACACGGGCGCCGAGGGCCTCCCGGGCGCCTTGACGGGACTATTCGAGCCGTTCGAAGTAATACATGCCCTCTTCGTCCGGTACGGCCGCTTCGGGGTGCAGGCAGAGGATGATATCCCGCAGTACGCGGTCGGCGTGCAGCGCTCCCGACTCCCAGAAGTCGCTTCCTCCGCCCGGAGTCTTCCTGCGCGTACAGTTGTAAACGCGCCGCTGTTCCACGCAGCGGATGTCGGTGAATTTAGGATTCTGTGTCTTGAGTTCGCCGATGTTCCCTGCCTGGTTGGGATTCAGCCAGACATCGGCCTGCCGTGCGGCCAGATAGGCGGCTTCGCCGCTTATGGGCCGGCTGACGGAACTTTCCTCCCCGGCGAAAATGTAGCGGCCGCCCGCATCCTCGATGAGCCGTACCATGTAGCTCCGGTCGCCCGGCACGAACCATACGTCGCGGTAGGGGGCGTTCAGCATGACCGAGGGACGTTCGGCGAAGGCAGTCGCCCGCATCCGCAGCGAATCGTACCGTGTCTCGATGTCCGTAAAGAGTGCGGCGGCCTCCTCCCTTCGGTCGGTGAGTTCGCCGAAGGGGACGAGCCATTCCGCCTTGCCAAGCGGCGTGGTCTCCATATATTCTCCGATGTAGACGAACGGGATGTGCAGTTCGCGGAATTTGTCGGTCACGGCGGTGTTCTCTCCTCCTACGCCGTAGATGAATACGATGTCGGGCCGCAGGCTCGCCAGCAGTTCGTAATTGACATTGGTGTCGTATCCCACGTCGCGTATGTCACCCTCCCGGTAACGTTCGCGCACCTTTTCGTTGGAGATGTATTCGGCCCCCGATACGCCCCGTATGGCGTCCGTTGCATCCAGCGCGTCGAGGAAGGCGACGTGTGTCGAGGAGAAGCATACGGCCCGCTGCACGGGTGCTGCGACCGTTACGCCGTCGAACCATTCGGGCGGAAGTTCGTTCCCGCGCGAGACGAAGAGCTGGGTCCGGACGCTGTCGCCCCCCTGCCACGGGTTGCGGATTTCGATGACGGTGGACGCTCCGTCGGTCGCGTATATCGAATAGCCCTCCGCATGACGGGGAACATATGCCTCTTCACCGGAGAGGCGGACGGTCGAAGTCTCTGCACAGCCGCAGAGCAGAAGTGTTGCCGCCCATACGGCCGGCAACATTCGGATTTTCGTCGTTTGTCTCATCGAGGAACAAAATTAGCACTTTTTTCGGCGTGCCCTCTCCGTGTGGCATTAAAGATGCAACTCTCTGACGGGATTTGCTCCGGTCTCCGGGCCGGGGTTTGAATTGCAGCGAATATGAAAAGGATAGTTTTGCTCCGCCACGGCGAGAGCGTTTGGAACAAGGAGAACAGGTTTACGGGCTGGACCGATGTGGACCTGACGGAAAACGGGGTGGAAGAGGCCAAAAGGGCGGGCCGCATGATGAGCGAGGCCGGCCTCAGTTTCGGAATGGCGTTCACCTCCTATCTGAAACGCGCCGTCAAGACGCTCAATTATGCACTCGATATGATGAACCTCGACTGGATTCCCGTGGAGAAGAGCTGGCAGCTGAACGAGAAGCACTACGGTATCCTGCAGGGGCTCAATAAAAAGGAGACGGCCCGCAAGTACGGCAGCGAACAGGTGTTCCTGTGGCGCCGCAGTTACGATGTCGCACCCGACCCGCTCCCCGACAACGACCCCCGCAATCCCCGGTTCGATGTCCGTTACAGCGAGGTGCCGGCCGGGATGCTGCCGCGTACCGAATCGCTGGAGGATACCGTGGAGCGTGTCGTACCCTATTGGGAGAACTGCATTCTCGCTTCGCTCGACCGGTACGACCAGGTGCTGGTGGCGGCCCACGGCAATTCGCTCCGGGCGATAGTGAAAATACTGAAGGGAATATCCGACGAGGATATCGTGAACCTCAATCTGCCGACAGGGATTCCTTATGTATTCGAATTCGACGATGCATTGCGCCTGCGCCGCGACTATTTCCTCGGCGATGAGGAAGAAATCAGACGGATGATGGAACAGGTGGCCGGGCAAGCGGGCTGACGGGCAGGCCGCGACGGGTTTCCAAGGAAAGCGGAGGAGGCATCGGCCTCCTCCGCTTTCCTTGGATATCCTCTCTGCGGTTACTCCCGGTGCGGCTCGCCGAACACTTCGAGGGCTTTCAGTACCGGTGCGTCCACTACGTAATAGTTGGCGTAGAATCCGGTCTCCTCCAGCGGGGTGTTGCGCCCGATGTAGGCTCGTAGAAGAGCTCGGAGCAGCCGCTCGGATTGGCGTATCTGGCGCCGGTCGGGGGCCACGCCGTTGCGTTCGGCATAACGGACGAAGTCGTCGAACATTCCCGTGTCGGCGTCGAGCAGACTGTCGAGCTGTGCGATGCTCTCTACGGCATTAATCTTTTCCCGGTTGCGGTCGGCATACTCCATGGTATAGCGGTAGAGGATGTTTCGTCCGGCTACCTCCATGTAATAGGGCGTCATTTCCGTGGTGTCGAGCGGAACGAAAAGGTCGGGCATGATGCCCCCGCCGCCGTAGACCGTCTTGCCGCCGGGCGTCACGAACTTCAGACTGTCGTCGAAGTGGATGCTGTCTGCCGAGAAAAGTTCGTTGTGCAGGTAACGATTGTAGATGTCGTATCCGTACGTGCTGTCGGCGGATGTATAAGGCTTCTGGATGGAGCGGCCCGTGGGCGTGTAGTAGCGGGCCGTGGTCAGCCGGATGGCCGAACCGTCCGTAAATGGTATCTGTTGCTGGACGAGCCCCTTTCCGTAGGAGCGGCGGCCGATTATCGTGGCGCGGTCGTTGTCCTGCAGAGCCCCGGCGAATATCTCGCTCGAGGAGGCGCTGTTCTCGTCGATGAGCACGGCCAACTCTACATCCTGATAGCCCCCTTTCCCGTCGCTGTACTCCTCCATCCGGTCGCCGTTGCGGTCTTCCGTATAGACGATGAGCCTGCCGTCGGCGAGGAATTCGTTCGCCATGCGGATGGGTTGTCCGAGGTAACCGCCCGTATTGCCGCGCAGGTCGATTATCAGTTTGCGCATCCCTTCCCGGCGGAGTTCGCCGAGGGCGCGTACCATTTCGTCGTGGGTGTACTGCGAGAAGGTGGTGATGCGCAGGAAACCGATGTCGGGAGTGAGCATGTAGGCGGCATCCACGCTTTTCACCGGTATCTTGTCGCGCACGATGGCGATGGGAACGAGGTCGTCTATTCCCTTGCGCTGGACGGATACCGTTACCTGCGTACCGCGCGGTCCGCGCAGCATCTTCATCACGTCGTCCATCGGAAGTTTCCGTCCGGCCACGAGCGAGTCGTCGATGCGGATTATCCGGTCGCCGTTCTGTACGCCCGCCTTCTGGCTCGGCCCCTGCGGAATGACATTCAGTACGATGATGGTATCGGTGGACATGTTGAACGTGATGCCTATGCCGTCGAATTCCCCTTCGAGCGGCATGTTTACCTCGGCCAGTTCCGAGGCGGGGATATAGACCGAGTGGGGGTCGAGGTACCACATGAGGTCGGGCATCAGCGCCTCCACGAGCGAGTCGGTACTTACCGGGTCCACGTAGTAGCGGTCTATCAGCGAGAGGGCGTAACTTATCTTGCCGCCCGGCGAATCGAGTTCGCCGGCCAGATTGCGCAGCCTCCTGTCCACGCTGTTGCGGCCGGCGAAGAGACCTATCACCACGCCTAGTACGAGCGCTGCCGACAGGAGAATGGGGGTGAGTATGCTGCCTTTCGAATTCTTTTCCATGGTTTGCTTTCGGTTTTCGTCCGGTTGCCGCCGGAACGGTTATTTGTTCCTGAATACGTATTTCAGCCCTATCATGAACGAGTATTGGTACTGGAGTGCCGTACTGTCCTCCTTGCGGTAGTAGAGCTGTCCGTAAAGTTTGGTGGAGATGAATTTGGTTATCCTTATCTCGAACGTGTTCTCCCATCTGACCGTGGGATTGTCCGGTTCGGTGTAGGGGAGAAAGAAATAGAGGTCGGAGCGGTAGCGTAGCCACTCCTTCTTTCCGAACGCCCGGTCGAAGAAGACATCGGCCGAGTAACCGAGTTTTCCGGTGACCCGTTCGCCGACAGGTACGCCGTAGCGGCCGTCTTCGGGAAGCATGTCGTTGAGTACGGTGACGATGTTGCCGCCCAGGGGCGAGAGCGTTATCTTGAAGGGACTGCCCGCCTTGGCGTAGGTGAAACCCGCGGCGATGTCGAAATAGCCGGGCGACATGAAGTCCGAGACGAGGATGTGTTCCGTGCGCGACTTGTATCCCTGCGAGAACTGGCTGCGGATATTTATCGAGGCGGAGTAAGACCAGTTGCGGTGCATCTCCCAGCCCAGCTGCCAGTTGATTTTGAATTCGTCCTTGTTCTTGAAAAAGGCGTCGTCGATGAAGTTCATGCCGTAGGTGGCGTCCGCCCGGTAGTCTATCGATAGCTTCTCTTTTTTGTATTGATGCCGGAAAAAGATGTTGGCGAGTGCATAGAAGTTGTTGCTCCCGCTGCCCGTCCAGTGTTCGAACTGTTGCAGTGAGGTTTCGAGCGAGGCATTGAACTCTATTGTATTGCGTTCTTTGCGAAGTTTGAGCCGTTTTGCCCGTTCGGCCGCGGGGTCGAAATAGTCATTCCGGGGCTGTACGGCAGGAAGCCGGTCGAAGACCCTGGGAGGTTCCTGGGTTTCGGCCGCGGATTTTCGGATAGTGAACTGCGCATGGCAGGTGCCCGTTCCCAACATGGTGCAGCACGCGGTTATGCAGAGGGCTTTCAGCAATGTATTTATCGGCAGACCTGTTTTCATCGCCATGCGCGGTTTTCTCGTGATGCAAATGTACAAAAAAAGCATTGAACGGTATGTGCCTTTCGCTGAAAGCATACACTTCTGCCGGGCCGACGGTCTGCGGTTCGCCGGATTGTGTTATATTTGCCGTAGAATGGAAAACGGAATGAAAAAGTATTTCGGAGCACATGTGAGCGCTTCGGGCGGCGTACAGAACGCTCCCGTGAATGCCCATGGAATAGGGGCGGGAGGTTTCGCCCTCTTTACCAAGAACCAGCGCCAGTGGCGTGCGGCCCCTCTCGAACCGGAAACCATCGAGGCTTTTCGCCGGGCCTGCCGCGAGAACGGCTATCTTCCGCAGGCGATACTGCCCCATGACAGTTACCTGATAAATCTCGGACATCCGGGAAAAGACGAATTGCAGAAGTCGCGGGAGGCTTTCGTTGACGAGATGCGTCGCTGCGGCCAGCTCGGCCTCGACCGGCTCAACTTCCACCCCGGCAGTCATCTGGGACAGATAACCGTGGAGGAGTGTCTTGACCGGGTAGCCGAGAGTATCAATATCGCGTTGGAGCAGACGGAAGGAGTGACGGCCGTCATAGAGAATACCGCCGGACAGGGTTCCAATGTCGGCTTTGATTTCGGGCACCTTGCCTATATCATCGACCGGGTGGAGGATAAGTCGCGGGTGGGGTATTGTATCGACACCTGCCATGCTTTTGCAGCCGGGTACGACCTCTCGTCCGCCGCGGCTTGCGACGCCACGTTCGCGCTGCTCGACCGGACGGTTCCAATGAAATACCTGAGAGGCATGCACCTCAACGATGCCATGAAGCCGCTCGGCAGCCGTGTGGACCGCCATGCGCCGTTGGGCGAGGGTACGATAGGGCTCGAAGCGTTCCGCTATATGGCGGCCGATTCCCGTTTCGACGGTATGCCGCTGATACTCGAAACCCCCGTGGAGGAGCGGTGGCCTGCCGAGATAGCCATGCTCTACGGCTTCGCAGACGGCAGGGAGTGACCCGGCTCTTCGTCCGAAAACGGTTGCGACCGGCAGAAACAGTGCCTTCGCGCCGCGAAGGCGGACGGTGCAGCGTATCGTGGAAGGTTACGGATATGCAAATGGCGGTCGGTATGGGCCGTTCCGGAAGGGCGGGGTAGCCATAATGCAAAAAGGGTATGCAATGTTGCATACCCTGTATTTTTGCGCATACGGCGTGCGGCCTCTGCGGCTTACAATGCGTTTACGTGCTTCTGGATGCTGCTTTTGAGGTTGCCGGCCTTGTTGGCATGGATGACATTCCTCTTGGCGAGCTTGTCGAGCATGGCGCTTACTTTCGGCAGGAGTGCTTCGGCAGCGGCCTTGTCCGTCGTGTTGCGCAGTGCCTTCACGGCATTGCGGGTTGTCTTGTGATAATATCTGTTCTGAAGCCTGTGCGCTTCGGTCTGACGAATCCTCTTTTGTGACGATTTATGATTTGCCATGTCTTGTTGCTGTTTTTAACTTTGTAGCCCATAGGAGAATCGAACTCCTCTTTCAAGAATGAAAATCTTGCGTCCTAGCCGATAGACGAATGGGCCCTTGATAAAAATGCGCCTTAGATATATAAAGTAAGGCGCCCTTTCCAAATGCGAGTGCAAATATAGAGCTGTTTTTTGAATTGACAAAATTTTTACCTAAAAATCTTTCATTTACCTTTCTATCGCATACAATCTGCACAGACTTTCCCGCTCGAACAGGAACTACTACCCCTAAAAACTACTACGATCTACATTAGTAATTTTTATTATAGGCTCTACCCCATATTAAAAAACTACTTGCCGCTGTTACCCTGCATTATAATAGCCTCCGATCTCCCTTTTCGTTTTAGCGGCCAGCCCTATTCAATCCTGCGGGCATAGTCAATGCTGCCCCCGCTAACATCGCCGTTTTAAGAAATCCACGACGACCGATTTCCATTTTATTTATCTCTTTCATATCGATTATTTTTTCAACTCTTTTATAATCCGAGCAGGATTACTTGCGACAACTGCCATAGGCGGCACATCTTTGGTCACCACACTATTCGCCCCCACGATAGCCCCGTATCCTATTCTCACTCCGGGGAGAATCGTAGCATTGATTCCGACCCAAACTCTATCTTCAAGGACAACAGGGCGACCATAAGTCGCATCCCGGTTTTTCGGGTCGGGATCATGGTTAATGGTAATAATATTCACTTTCGGCCCCAAAAAGACATTTTCACCGAGAGTAATACCCCCTCGCCCGAAAAACGTACAACACTGTTGAATAAAGCAACCCTTCCCTATTTTTATGTGTTTCCCATAATCCACATAAAACGGAGGCAACAAAGTAATAGATTCGTCCACTTCACACCCGAGAATTACACTCAATATCCGACGAACCTCATCGGGTGTATGATAACCGGTATTCAATTCGGTCGCCATTTTCATAGTATCCCAAATGGCATTTATCAATTCATCGTATCCCGGATCCGACGGGGAGACCATCTCTCCGTTCAGATCTCTTTCAAAAATAGTATGAGCATTCATAATAATCCGTTTTATATTCGTTACAAAGTTAAAAAGAAAGCCCCGTGGCAACTTTGCCACAGGGCTCAAAACTCTTTGTCATAAAGCTCGATTCTTCGAGATAACGGCTTTCACCGACTTACCTTTTTAGCATTTTCAACGACCTGCTTAGCCCATTCGGTAGCCACCGCAACGCCTCCGTTGAGTAACTTGCCGTCGTTCCAAGTCACGTTTGGATAAAGTTTCCTGAGCTGTTTTACACTATGGGCTATCGAACTTCCTCCGGAAGTAGCGAACGGGATAACGGTTTTACCGGAAAAATCGTATTTTTCAAGAAACGTATTGACCGGACGCGGACACAAGTCCCACCAAATAGGATAGCCGAGAAATACGATATCGTAATCTTTCATATCGAGAGGCTCCCCACCCAGTTCGGGGCGAGAATCCTCGTCGGCCATTTCGACCGAACTCCGGCTCGACTTGTCATTCCAATCGAGATCGGCCGAAGTATAGGCCTCGGCAGGAGTAATCCGGTAAAGCCGGCCATCGACCGCACCGGCAATGGACTCTGCCACCCTTCCGGTAGTTCCGGTACAAGAAAAATAGGCCACAAGAATTTTCTTACTCACCGGTTCGGTGGTATCTGTCGCCTGTCGTTGAGTTTGTGACGAACAACTAAAACTGAGAATACTCATAAGTATCAATACTATCTGTTTCATACTATATTCATTTTGAAATAAACTGCAAGCCGAGAAAAAGACAAACTTGTTCGAGCTATTTCGAGGCTTAGCGTTGATGACGGCCAACGCCCGAATATTCATCTTCGCTCACAGGTTCGAGCCACTCATTACTCTTGTTTTCGCCGGGAGCCTCTATGGCGAGATGCGAGAACCAACTGTCAGGAGCAGCACCGTGCCAATGCTTCACACCGGCCGAGATATAAACCGCATCGCCGGGGAGAAGTTCCACCGGTTCTTTTCCCCATTCCTGATAATAACCTCTGCCACCCACGCACACAAGTATTTGACCGCCGCCTTTGGTAGCCTTGTGTATGTGCCAATTATTACGGCAACCGGGTTCGAAAGTAACGTTCGAAATGGGAATACCTTCTGTCACGACAGGTGCGAGATAGCTTTGACCGATGAAATATTTGGCGTACGCATCGTTAGGTTTGCCGACAGGAAAAATAATGGATTGAGCATACGCATCGAGCGAACAGGCAGCAGTACTATCCGCACAGTCTACCCACACCTCTTTGGCCATACGAAATGCCGCCCATGCTTTGGGCCAACCAGCATAGAACGCAGCATGAGTAAGAATTTCAGCGATTTCAGTTTTGGTCACCCCGTTCTTCTTGGCCGATTCAAGATGATACTTGAACGAAGAATCTGTCAACCCCTGTGACATGAGAGCAACGACAGTCACGATAGAGCGGTCACGAAGCGAAAGCAAATCGTTACGACTCCATACCTCCCCAAAAAGAATATCGTCATTCAAATGCGCAAACTCGGGAGCGAACTCACCAAGCGCATCATGTCCGGCTGTCTGTCGGACTTTCTCTTGTGATTTTGTCATAATCGGAAATATTAAAATTGACAATAAAACCCATAAAACTACTTTTGTTTTCATACCCTATGATTTTAATTGAACACTACAAAATACCAGTTCTCCAACCCATCATATAGAAATCAGGCAAATGGGAAATCGGAAACAGACAGACATCAATCTCCATCGATCATCGTCTATTTCCGCACGATGTACAAAGGTACGAAACAGATCTCGCAACGATTTTGCTATAAAGCTCAAATCTATTTGCCATAAAGCTCACCCTGCCACGATGGTGCGACCCCATAGGTCTCTTTATACACTTTGGAAAAATGCGACAGATTTTTAAAGCCCACATCGAAACAAGCCTCCGTAACTTTCTTTTTCCCCGACCGAATTAAATCATGCGCCGCTTCAAGACGTCGTCTGATAATCCATTTCTGAGGCGTCAAATCGCTCACTTTGGCAAAATCCCGTTTAAAAGTAGCCAAACTACGCCCCGTATAACTGGCGATTTCTTTCATCGAGAGATCGCACATATAATTCTCGTTCAAGTAATCGAGAATATCGATTTTCCACGGTTCCACGAAATCGAATAACGATGCATACAGATTACGGTCGGTATTGAGCAAGACATACACACCTTCGATCATCTTCAATTTCAAAATCTTTTCCGAGGGTTTCTCCCCAGCATCGAAATACGGAATAACCGACTCGAACAAAGAGCGGATATCCGGTCTATTTTTCGGCAAGAGGAGCAAGCTCGCTTTCTCTCGTTTGGAGTCGATTGGAATCTGCTGCCGATCGAGTGTTTGGTAAAACTCCCTCAAAAAAGCCTTCGAAAATTTCAACACAATGGAACGATAAGGCTCACCCTTCCCGACCCTCTTTTGCAACCACATTCGGTTATCACGCCGCATAAAAGCACAATCTCCCGGATACAAAACGGTTTTCTTTCCACGCTCCTCGATCTCCAATCTACCGGAACACTGATAAATGAGCGTATGTTCCCGATTTTCATGAGCACACTCCCGATCATCGGCAAAATAACTCGCTATAAGCACATTCGAGCAATCGAATACATCTAACTGTTCCATATCATCAGCCTTTTATATGGACAAATATAATGCATTGTATCTGTACAATATTTGCTGTGAAGCTCAATTTTCACATTCCCGATACAACCACTGCTCCCGAATAAATAAAATCAATGCGCCGAACCAGTACCGGCCTTTGGATAAAACAACTATTTTTGTAGAAAAATTTACCGGGAGAATGCTCGAAAAAACATTAGGAATCGTACTGCACATCATTCCCTATAACGACAAAATATCGGTAGCCCATTTGTACACCGAACAATATGGCCGATCTTCCTATCTTATTCCACAAGGGGGCGGAAAAAAAGCTCGCATGTTTCGGTCCCTCTTCATGCCGTTCTCTATTTTGGAACTCGATATAGACTACCGGAACAACCGGGAATTGCAAAAAATCATCGAAGCGCGCACGGTTTTACCTCTTCAAAACATCTATTCCGATCCGGTAAAAAATGCAGAAGCGCTCTTTTTATCCGAAGTCCTCTGTCAAACCATAAAAGAACCCGAACCCAATCTACCGCTTTTCGCCTTCATCGCCCGTTCCATTCAAGTCCTCAATATAATGGAAGAAGGTAAAGCCAATTTTCATCTCTGTTTCCTGCTGCAATTATGCAGTTTTCTCGGGTTCAGCCCCAACATGGAGACCTACCGGACCGGATATTCTTTCGACATGTTGAACGGAATTTTCTCCCCCTCGCGCCCCATTCACACCTACACACTCGATGCCCGCGAAGCCGAAGTTTTCGCCCGGCTCACCCGTATGGATTTCAATAATCTTCGCCACTTCAAATTCAATCGGGGAGAGAGAAACGCCATACTCGACCGAATCTTAACATACTACCGGCTACACCAACCCGACATTTCGGAACTCCGGTCTCCCGAAATATTACGAGCCATATTCGACTAATATGCTGCAAAGGTTGACTATTACAAAATTTTATACTACTTTTGTCGACCGAAATGCCCTTGTAGTTCAATGGATAGAACGGAAGTTTCCTAAACTTTAAATCCGAGTTCGATTCTCGGCGAGGGTACAAAAAAAGGAATCCGAATCCGGATTCCTTTTTTTGTATTTATACGCTTACCTTTATTTTGCAGCGGCTTCTTTGGCAGCCTTTTTAGCGATACTACGTCGTTGGATTTCGTAAGCAATCGGAGTAGCCACGAACAAGGTCGAAGCCGTACCGACAATCACACCGAACAACATAGCAAATGTAAAGCTACGAATAACATCGCCACCCAAAATAAAGATACACAACAATACGATAGCCGTACTTAATGAAGTATTAAGAGTACGAGTCAACGTACTATTCAAAGCATCGTTAATAACGAGTGCACGGTCTCGTTTCGGATATAAACCCTTCACTTCACGAATACGGTCGAATACTACCACCGTATCATTTACCGAGTAACCGATTACCGTCAATATAGCTGCAATAAACGACTGATCCATCTCCATAGAGAAAGGTAATATACCATACAGCAAAGAATACAGCCCGATGATAGAGAACGCAGTAAAGGCCACAGAAGCCAACGTACCCACACTAAACGAAATATCACGGAATCGCAACAAGATGTAAAGAGCCATCGCTATCAACGAAAGAATGACAGCCCAGAATGCCCCCACCTTAATATCATCGGCAATGCTCGGTCCTACTTTCTGACGACTTTGAATCATATTTTCGGTAAACTCTTCATAAGAAGCATCCCCTAAAACACTCTTCATTCCCTCATAAAGTTTCGTCTCGATCTCTTTATCTATATTTTCATCTTGATCAGCAATACGATAGTTGGTCGAAATACGCACCTGATCGTCGCTCGTGATAGTTATCACCGAAAGAGAACTACCCTCGAAAGCTGGTTTCAGCATCTCACTGATTTCAACCGGTTTCACCGGTTTATCAAAACGAACTACATAATTACGACCACCCGAAAAATCAATACCCTGATTCAAACCTCTGATTGCCAAAGAACCTACCATAACTACAATGATAGCAATAGCAACCGTAAATCCGACCTTGCGCATACCGAGGAAATTAATTCTCGTATTCGTAAGCAAATTCTTGGATATGCGGGTCGTAAATGTAAGATTATTGAATTTACCTCTATTCAAACCGGCCTCGAAGATAAGGCGGGTAATGAAAATAGCCGTAAAGAACGAAGTAAGAATACTAACGATCAATGTCGTAGCAAAACCCTTGATAGGACCTGTCCCGTATACCAATAGAATGAAACCGGTAATAATCGTAGTCAAGTTCGAGTCGAAAATCGCGGAGAAAGCATGCTTGTAACCATCGGCGATAGAAGATTTCAAACTCTTGCCCAAACGAAGCTCCTCTTTGGTACGCTCGAATATTAGCACGTTGGCATCGACAGCCATACCCATCGACAAAACGATACCGGCAACACCCGAAAGCGTGAGCACCGCTTGTAACGAGGCCAAAATACCCATCGTGAAAAACAAGTTACATATAACACCGAAACTGGCGATAAGACCCGGAGTAGCCCCATACATCATGATCATATAGATCATCAGCAAGATGATAGCGGCGACAAACGAAATCACACCGCTTTGGATAGCTTCCTGTCCCAACGAAGGACCGATAATATCCTCTTGAACAATAGTCACGGCAGCAGCCATCTTACCCGACTTCAACACGTTAGCCAAGTCCTTAGCCTCTTCGGGAGAGAAACCTCCGGTAATCTGCGAACTACCGCCCGAAATAGCCGAGTTGACATTGGGGAAAGAATATACCTGATTATCCAACACGATAGCAATCGCATTGCCGATATTGTCACGAGTAAGTTTTTCCCATACTTTGGCTCCCTCGGCATTCATGGTCATGCTCACCACAGAACCCTGTATCTTATCGAAGTCGTCACGAGCATCGGTTATTACATCGCCACCTAACGGAGCCTTGCCGCCTTTACCGGCTTTCAATGCGATAAGCTGATACATGGTTTGCTTTTCATCGATGGCTTTTACCGTCCAGCGGAGAATGAGGTCGCTCGGAAGAATATCGCGGGCGATTTTGCTTGCCAACATGGCATTCACCGCTGCCGTATCGTTCTTATTGACAATACCGATAACCGGAGATCCTCCGTAACTTTGTGTATAATTCATCAACGAAAGCAACGGATTCTGTTTACGGATACGCTCCATAGTTTCGGCTTCCGATGCCTCCTGCTGTAATTTTTTCTTCAACGACGAAGCCGTGCTGTCAGCTGCAACGGCTGCGGTATCGGGCGTAGCCTCGGCAACGACCGGAGCTTCTTCCTCTGCCGGCTCTTGCGCAGCATTGGCCGCAGCGATAGCGTTATTTACGGCATCGAGTTTCGGAGCAAGTTGTTCCAGTTTATACGTCTCCCAAAATTCGAGGTTAGCACTACCCTGCAACAATTTCCTCACACGCTCGGGTTCTTTGATACCCGGCAGCTCGATAAGAATAAGACCGTCCTTTTCCAACTTTTGAATATTGGGAGCGACCACACCGAAACGGTCGATACGAGTACGCAATACGTTGTACGAGTTATCCACCGCGCTATTCAATTCTTCGCGAAGAATTGAGATTACCTCGTCGTTAGTCGATCTGGGGGTTATTTTATCTTTTAACTGGAAAGTGCTGAAAATAGCCGAAAGTCTCACATTCGGATCTATCTTTTTGTATTCGTTGTAGAACGAAACAATAAAGTCGTTGTTCCCGGCCTGAGCAGCCTGAGCGGCAGCGATAGCTGCGTTGAAGTTAGGATCCGGGTTATTATTCGACAAAGATTTGAGCACGTCTGCCACAGAAATTTGCAGCGTTACGTTCATACCTCCTTTCAGGTCAAGACCCAAACCTATTTCCATTTCACGGCATTGCTGATACGTGTAATACCACCAATACACCTTTTCCGTAGAGATAGAGTCGATATAATGTTTATACTTAGCCTCATCGCCCGCAGCATACTCTTTCGCCTTATTATTGTAAATAGCGGTTACAACCGAAAACGAAAGATAGAACAAACAGATAAGTGTAAGCAAAACCGCAACGACTCTAATAAATCCTTTGTTTTGCATGTGACTATTACTTTATTTTTTGTTTAATGAATTTCGTATTTTTATCAAGGTGCAAAGATATATTATTTTTTCACAGAAGCCCAAAATTATTCGATTTATTTATTATTAGCGTTTTTTACACCGATAAAGCACAATCCCCCAAAGAAACATGAAAAAGAAAACGGTTATATCTTTTTCAAGATTTAATATTATTTTTGTACTTCGGTTATAACCCGAGGTTCATGCCCCGATCGAAGTGCCGCATTTCCTATATTTCGATGTAACGGCAAATCAATTATTAACCCTATAAGTTATGCCCAATTATATGAACAAAATAGGAGGAAAGCCACAAAAGCGTAGTTCAAATATCGAACTTCTGAGAATACTTTCGATGTTCTTGGTTCTGATGATTCATTATATCCCCTCCCGAACACTGCCGACACACGGCACATTGGCCCACGATACGCTCGGCACACTGTTCGATCTCGAATTGCGTAGTATCAGCTTCGTCTGTGTCAATTGTTTTATTCTCATCTCCGGGTACTTCGGTATCCGTTGGAAATTAAAATCTTTCTCCAACCTCCTTTTTCAAATATTGTTCTGGGCGATCGTATGCCCTGTTATCGTATCCGCCGCAACCGATTCCTTCAACATGACCGACCTATTCAAGACATTATATCACAACACATTCTCCCGCTGGTTTATCGAAGCGTACATCGGACTGTACATACTGGCCCCGATGATAAACCGCTTCATCGAAAAATCGACACATCGGGAGTTGGGTATATTCATTCTTGCTTTTTATCTGTTCAGCACCTTGTTCGGCTACTTGGGAAAAGCCTATGACTTCAACAAAGGCATGAGTATCATCAGCCTCGTGGGGCTATATTTGATAGGAGCCTATCTCCGCCGGAAACAAGACAGCATATTCGATCTCTCGAAATACGTCTATTTAGGTGTTTACCTCGTTACCGGATTCATTATGGTAGCCATCGCCGCTCTCATCTTGAAAGCAGGATTCACGATTACCCCTTATAGCTACCTCAACCCCCTTATCGTTCTCGAATCCATAGCCCTGTTTTTGTTCTTCAAAAAACTAAATATCGGTAGCATAAAATGGATCAACTATATCGCAGTTTCCTCGTTCGCCGTATATTTAATCCATAACGACCTCTCCATTAAACCCCTATACTGCGCAGCATGCGACTATATCGAAGCGCATTACACTCCATCATTCCCGTATGCCTTGCTGTTTATGGTGGGAGTATTCATCGTATCGGTAATGGCAGATAAAGTCCGGCTGTTCATATACAAACATACGCTATTGAAACTATTGAAATAAAAAAATTATACCCTCTCCTCGCCCGTCGCGGGGTGTAGGAGAGAGCAAGCAAAAAGGAAGAAGGTTAGATAACTCCTACTTGCTGCACAAAAATGCTAAACTATAAAATAAAAAGTACCACCCTCCTCCCTTGCCGTGTCCCGTAGCATTACGGGGTGTTTTGCAACGCAAAATATAGGGAAGGGGTCCGTAGGACGGAGGGGTTAGCTCTACAAAAAATCCTATATACTATCTTTTTTAGCCTCCTTTTTCTTAGGAACTCGATTTACCCCCTGTGATGAAAAAATTGAAAATAGGCTGCACATCGGTAAAAATAAGTAAACTTGCTTTTGGTCTCGGTTTGCACTATCTTTGTCGCAAATAGATCGATTCGGCAAAACAGGACATAACTTGTTTCTGTTCTTATTTGTACTATCTTTACATAAAATATTCGACGATGAATCCGAAACACCCCCTTTCCACGATAACAGTCTATCGGCTGGCCGCCTCGTTCATTCTGGCGATTTCCATATATTCCTGCGCCAACATGTCGAGACCCGGGGGTGGTCCCCGCGATGAAACACCGCCTGTATTCATCAAGAGTATGCCGGTTCCTAACGCATTGAACGTTTCGAAACAGAAAATCGAAATCGAATTCGACGAAATCATTCAAGTAGACAAACCGTCCGAAAAAGTAATCGTCTCCCCCCCCCAAAAAGATATGCCCGAAATTCGTACTTCGGGACGTAAAATAACCGTGATTCTTAAAGACTCGTTACTACCCAACACGACCTATACCATCGACTTTTCCGATGCCATCATCGACAACAACGAGCGTAATCCGCTCTATGGATTCGCCTACTCCTTTTCGACCGGCCCCAAGATAGACTCTCTGCAAGTTTCGGGAATACTACTCAATGCCCGGGATTTGGAGCCCATAACCGGCATGTTGGTAGGATTACACAGCGACCTCGAAGACTCGGCTTTCCAGAAACTCCCATTAGAGAGAATTGCCAGTTCCGACGAATTAGGTCATTTCACGATACGAAATGTAACACCCGGCAAATACCGTCTATTCGCGCTGAAAGACATGAACCGGGACTACCGCTTCGACAACCCGTCGGAAGATATCGCTTTTCTCGATTCTATCGTTATTCCTTCGGCCGATGTTAAATTACACGTCGACACCATTTGGAAAGACAGCGTCACCATCGACACCATTATCGAATACAACCACACCCATTTCTATCCGAACGATATTCTGCTCACGGCATTCAACGAAGGATTCCAATCTCAATATCTCGATAAAAGCGAAAGAAAAGACCGTCGTAAAATCGACCTTTATTTCAAAGCCCCCGCTGATTCGTTGCCCAAGTTGAAACCGCTGAATTTCGAGCAAGAAGACTGGGCCATTCTCGAACGCTCGTTCCACAACGACACACTGCAATACTGGATAAAAGACTCGCTCATTTACAACATGGATACACTTTTATTCACGGCCGAATATTTCCGTACCGACACGTTAAGACAATTGTCTCTCTACAACGATACGCTCAAATTCATCATGAAAAAAGTCAAAGCGCCCAAGAAAAAAGAAAAAAAGAAAGACAAGGACAACGACTCCATCGAAGTTCCCGAAATCCAATTCATGCAAATGAACGCCAAGATAAGCTCTTCTCTCGATGTTTATAAACCGCTTCGTTTTTCCTTTGCCGAACCATTGCAAACATACGATGCAGGGAAAATACATCTGGAACAAAAAAGAGACACCTTGTGGATACCTGTTGCCGACTCCCTGTACACATTCCTCCAAGACTCCATTGCAATCCGGGACTACACACTCACCTACAAATGGACTCCGGGAGAATCCTATCGCATCGTTATGGACTCCACGGCATTCACCAATATTTACGGACTATTCACGAACACCTATAAACAAGAATTCAAAGTCAAAGCCCTCGAAGATTACGCCAACCTGTATCTCTCTATTTCGGGCGTATCCGATTCCGCTTTTGTCGAAATTCTCGATTCAGGAGACAAACCCGTAAGAACGGCCCCGGTCATCAACGGAGGAGCCGAGTTCATGTATATGAATCCGGGTACTTACTACGCCCGCTTATTCATCGACCGTAACGGAAACGGGAAATACGACACCGGAAACTACTCCGAGAAACGACAGCCCGAAGAAGTTTCGTATTACCCACAGGAACTCGAACTGAAAGCCAATTGGGATATAGAACAGGATTGGGACATCTATGCGACACCGGTCGATAAACAAAAACCCGATAAAATAAAGAAAAACAAACCCAAAGAGAAAAAACGCAATTACTGACAATCTTAATAACAAACCGCATGCTACGCCATCGTCATATGAAAAACACCGGGTCGTTACGCCGTATTGCTTTCGGGATTCTTTTTTGGAGTATGGCCAACGGAATTTATGCGCAAACGACTCCGGGTATGCAACCCGAATGGCTATCCTACGATGTCATATACCAACTGGGATTTCTCTGGAAGAGGGCAGCGACAGCTACGCTCCAACTCACCGAATACCCCGACAAATATACATCTGTTTTAAAAGCTCGTACACTCCCCTTTGCCGACAACATATTCAAGGTACGCGACACACTGGTATCCGATATGCAGCGAAACAAAGAACTGCTACCCATTTATTACGCCAAACTCGCTGACGAAAACGGGACTTACCGGAAAGACGAAGTAAATTATACCTACGATGGAAACTCGACCACGGGAAATATCCGCCTATATCGTCCCAAGCGTAACGCCATAGAGGACTATACACTCACCGAACCCGGTATAGTCTACGACATGCTGAGTATCTTTTACGTGATTCGCACCTTCGACTTCCGAGCAATGGAAATGTATCAAATCTATAACACCAAAATTTTCTCCGGTAAAAACCTCGAATACCTCGAAATAGAATATTTGGGACAGGAAATCCTCAAACAAAACAAAAAGGAATACAGCACCTACAAACTTCGCTTCCGATTCTATGACAGAACCGGCAAAAAGACCAGCGACAAAATCTCGGCATGGATCTCTACCGACAATAAACGCATACCCTTGAAAGTAGAAGGGAAACTCCCCTTAGGCTCTATGAAAGCCGTGTATACGGGAGAATAGAAACTATCTGTCATTTGGGCAAGAGCTAAAAACTGACCTCCTGCACATGCAGCGTGATAGGGAAGGTATCCGAAAGATGGAAAGGTTAGTTCTACAAAAATCCTATCTTTTTTAACCCCTCTCATCGTCGCTACCGTTCCTCTATGTCTCCCCTATTGCTCCGCAATTCCCCGTAATACTACGGGACACGGCAGGGAAGAAGAACAAACACAATACACAGGAAAGTATTAACCTCCTCCTCTGTGTTTTGCATAGCAAAATATAGGGGAGGTGTCCGCAGGACGGAGGGGTTAAAATATATCCATAGCAGAGGACGCATATCAAAACATCACTCTCTCCTTATGTTTCTGTAAAGGAATAGAAAGTACTCACAAAGCAAAAAGAAAGCACAAAAGACCGATCGAAGTGTCGCTTTTAATCCTCCCCCTCTGCTCATCGTAGATGAGATAGGGGGAGTGCACGTAAGGTAAGGGGATTAAAATATAAAGAAAAGAACAAGATTCTCCCCTCCTTTATCGGGCAATAAAGCTACAAAAAGCGGCTGCATTTCCGGGTTCTTTCTTTTCGGCGATGAAAGGAAAAAATAAATACCTTCTACTTCCTGTGTTCATGGCAAGATAACCCCGCCGTTCCGTAACACGCCAAACTTCGGGACAACCGTTCAGCCACCGCATCGCGTAAAGTCTGCGGAGACAAAACCTCAGCTTGCCAATACCCCAAAGCATACACCTCCTGTTCGAAATCGGGAGTGATTTTCAAACGGTAATGAAACGTAGAACTATGTTCGTTCCGGTCAAGTTCCTCTTGACTTTCGTGCAAAGGAAGTGTCCTCAAATAATTAGCTTGCAAAGCAGGGACACGCAGCACCACCTCCTGCGCCGGCATATCGTCGTGCGTAATCCCGAAACAATCCCGGAAATAATCGATGGGAGAAAAACTGTCGGGATAGACGAATGTACGGCTGCTCAATTCGAGAGAAGCAACCCGATCCAAAGCATAGGTCTTGATTTTCCGATCCGTAAAATCCTTAGCGATGACATACCAACGCTGACGAAATAACTTCACGAAATAGGGAGCCGTCAATGTATGCGAACTTGTTACACGTCGGAATGAACGATACGACAAAATAAGCACCCGGTTCTCCTTCATCGCCTCGAAGACGATTCTCAAAAATTTCTGCCCCGAAGGTATATTCTCCAAAACGATTCGATTCCGCAACTCCTGACTCTCGTTCAGCATGTTACTCACCGCAAGCGTGTTCAATGCCCACACACGTGCACCGTTTCCCTGCAAAGTATCCGGGTCCTCGATGTAATATTCATACGTAGAAGCATCACACTCGATATTCACGTCAAACATCTCCTGTATGGCCTGACGATAATTCATAAACGTCCGTCGAGCCATCGGCTTGCCGTCCGAATATTCGCTCCGTTGCCACAACCCGTCTATCTCTCTGCGGGTAAGCCTTCCGTAGCGCTGCAACGTATCGATCAGCCATACATACCGATTGAAAAGTTCTTTCGCCATAACACAAATCCTCTGTTTTATGATTCCAAAAGTAATACCTATCCCGCAATTTCACCAATCACCTAATCACTATTCCAAAATTTTCTCCCGATTCCGAGATCTATTTTCACTTACAACAGTACAACAAACAAGCCACGCACATCAAGGTCCCCTCTATTCACCCTTCAAAACGCCATAAAAGAATCATCGGAAAATATCGAATACATAGAAGCTGTTTTAAATTTATTCCGAGACAGATTGAGACCTATGTTGAAGCAGATTGGAGTCCGAGATATGCAGTCAATAGCGGGCTATTGACAAAAATCAAGGGATTCAAGATGCGAGACAGGGGCTCAATATGGCCGGAACATACCTGCTTGCAATGATAATATTATTTCTCAATAAATTTAAAACAGCTTCTAAAAAAAGTATGCCCAAAAGTATTTAACTTTCGAGCATACCCCGCAATATTCCATTGGATCTCTTTTATTTCGTCGTCTTTTTCCGGGCCGGTTTCTTTTTGGCAGGAGCCTTGTCGGCATCCTCGACAATCTTCATGCAATCGGCGAACGTGAGCGATGCCGGTTCGGAACCTTTGGGTAATTTATAATTCTTCTTTTTATAAGCGATATACGGACCGAAACGACCGTTAAGCAGTTCGAGTTCATCATCTTCATCGAACTTCTTGATAAGGCGTTGACTTTCCTGCTCGCGCTTTTGCTGAATCAATATTATCGCATCCTCTAACGAAACACCCTGTGGGGTGAACTCTTTGGGCAACGATACATATTTGCCGTCGTGACGAATATACGGACCGAAACGGCCGATACCCACGACAACGGTTTTGCCTTCGAAATCGCCTAAGGTTCGGGGCAAATCGAACAGTTTCAAAGCCTCTTCCAGTGTAATCGTGCTCATCGATTGTCCTTTGAGCAACGAGGCAAACAACGGCTTCTCCGTATCTTCGGGAGTACCGATTTGTACCAACGGACCGAAACGGCCTATCTTCACCGATACGGGACGACCGCTTTTCGGGTCCGTACCCAATACCCGTTCGCCCACTTTATGCTCCAACCGCAAAGCGAGAGCGCTCTCTACCTCCGGGTGAAAGAGTTTGTAAAAATGATCTATCTCATCGTTCCACACGGTTTTTCCCTCGGCAATATCGTCGAATTGCTGCTCGACATTCGCCGTAAAGTTATAATTGAGAATATCGGGGAAATACTCCGTCAAGAAATCGTTGACGACAACTCCTATATCGGTGGGGAGCAGTTTGCCTTTATCGGCTCCTGTGAGCTCGGTTTTCTCTCCCGATTCGATTTTCCCATCGTGCAGCGTCAACATACGATATTTCCGCTCCGTTCCTTTCCGATCGCCCTTCTCGACATATTCGCGTTGCTGTATGGTCGAAATGGTTGGTGCATAGGTAGAAGGCCGACCGATACCCAGCTCTTCCAATTTACGAACCAGACTGGCCTCGGTATAGCGGGCGGGAGCTTGCGAGAAACGTTCCGTTGCCGTGACCGACGACAATGTCAGCACATCGCCTTTCGCCAATGCAGGTAACATCTTGTCGTTTCCTTCTGCATCGCCTTCGTCATCGGTAGACTCCATATACACTTTCAGGAAACCGTCGAATTTCAAGACCTCGCCCACGGCGACGAAGTGTTCTTTCCTTCCCGAAACAGCGATGGTCGCAGTCGTCTTTTCCAACTCGGCATCGCTCATTTGCGAAGCGATCGTACGTTTCCAAATCAATTCATATAATCGTTTTTCCTGAGAGGAAGCATTGATTTCGTGATGGCTGATGTACGTGGGACGTATTGCCTCGTGCGCTTCCTGTGCTCCTTTGGTATGCGTATGGTAATTTCGAATATGCAGATATCTCTCGCCCAAAGTTTTTACAATCTCGTCTTTGGTCGTATTTATAGCCAGCGATGACAAATTCACCGAGTCGGTACGCATATAGGTGATATGTCCCGCCTCATAAAGCCGTTGAGCCACCATCATGGTTTGAGCCACGGAGAAGCCCAATTTCCGGGCGGCTTCCTGTTGCAATGTGGAAGTGGTGAACGGAGCCGCAGGCGATTTCTTTGCAGGTTTCACCGTCACGTCCCCGATAGAGAACCGTGCGGTCTTGCAGGCTTCGAGCAAAGCCTTCGCCTCGTCTTCGGTTTTCAATCGTTGGCTCAATTCGGCCTTCAACAATTCCCCTCCGGGTAACAAAAATTCCCCGATCACCCGATAGGCTGCTTCGGGCTTGAACGCCGAGATTTCTCGCTCCCGTTCTACAATCAAGCGCACTGCGACCGATTGTACACGACCGGCCGACAAAGCGGGCTTCACCTTTTTCCACAGAACAGGCGAAAGTTCGAATCCCACGATACGGTCGAGTACCCTGCGAGCCTGCTGGGCATCTACCCGATTCAAATCTATATCCCGGGGATTCTCAATGGCATGGAGTATGGCATCTTTGGTAATCTCATGGAATACAATCCGTTTCGTTTTCTCCGGTTTCAATTTCAACACTTCGAACAAGTGCCATGCGATAGCCTCTCCCTCGCGGTCCTCATCGGAAGCCAGCCAAACCATATCCGCTTTGTCTGCCTCCTGTTTCAGCGTTTCCACCAACTTTTTTTTGTCGGCGGGGATTTCATAAATAGGTTTATAGTTATGCTCGATATCCACACTGAAATCCTTTTTTTTGAGATCACGGATATGTCCGTAGCTCGAAAGGACTTCGAAATCCTTTCCTAAAAACTTCTCAATGGTTTTAGCCTTTGCCGGAGACTCTACGATTACCAAATTTTTTGCCATATGCGCAATGTTCGTTCAAATTTTGCGCAAAATTAGAAAAACAGATTGTAATACAGAGCTTTTTTCTACTTTTTTATTAAATAATGTATATCGCACACATTTTGAATCGTTCCTACCATGTAGAGTTTTTGTCGCATATCCTCCCCAACGCCTTTCTCCTATACTATTCCCTCCGAAAAAGCTGACGAGATAAATCCTGTTTTTAAACTACCCACTCGTCCCCTGAGTACTCCCGACACGGTGGGAGAGGTTAAATCCTTCTTCTCCCCTGCCGCGTCCCGTAGTATTGCGGGGTGTGGCGTTAGTCATATAGGGGAGGTGGCACACATAGTGATGGAAGGGTTAAAAATGTCGAGAACAGACCTCTTACCCTCAAAATTTCAAATCGACCCCGAACATGAAATTGATGCCTTGTGCCGGCATACCGTAAAGAATATCGTATTTCCGGTTCAGCACATTGTCGGTAAGTCCGTAAAGCGAAAACCAAGAAGTGAAAGCATACGAGGCTTTCAAGTGAACGAGATGTATATCGGAGAGCTTTCCGAGATTTGAATACTCCCGACCCGCAGCAAACTCATATCCGGCTTCGAGCGTGAACGGGCGAACAGGCATATAACGGATATTCACTCCTCCTTCCCACTGCGGACGGTTATACGAAATCGTCTCCCCCCCATCGGCGGTCTTCCATCGGTGATACCCGACCTTCGCCGAAGCCTCCAATTTCGTACCGTAACGATAAGATACATCGAGCTCTGCTTTCAAAGCATTGGCATCGATACCCCAAAAACGCGACACACCTGTAAACTTTCCGTCCAAATCTTCGGGTAAAAGGAACAACGCCTTTTTACAAATTTCATAACCGCCCGAAAGCCCTATGGAAAATCCGGGTAATGCGTTAATGCGTATTCCCAATGAGGCATCCAACGGCACATACGTATTATCTACCTGTGCCGACGGATTGAAGTAGAGCGTATAGGCCGAAACACTTCGCCACGTATTCAGTTTCTTCCCGCCCGTAAAAGCCGTATAAAACTGTACATCGGGAACTATCGTCCAATCGAATCGCACATCGGGAGAGAATCGCAAAATAGTTCCGTTGTTGAAAGAAACATCGGCCTTGACACCGACCGCAAAAGCCACGTGTTCATTCCGCCAGTCATACCGGGGATTCAATGAAATCATACCGTAATTCGCTGCCGACTGTAACCGGCTGTAACCCACATAATCGAAAGAACCGTCCAAAGAAATAGAGCTGCGTCTGTCGATCGGCGCAGACAATGTAAAGTCTGCATTCACTAAATTCTCGGCAGCCCCTTTTTCACTTTGTAAATATCCCCGGTGATACCCGTATCGGTAATATGCCAATGAAACTTTATAAAGTAGGTCCGACTCTCCGGCAGTCGAGGCTATATGGCTTTTCAAGAAGAACCGGTTTATCTCTTGGTTAGGCGAAGATATTCCCGTCAAACCGGGGTATCGCAATCCGTAATAGTTGAAGGAGTCGTAACGATAACCGCCGCTTATTCCCAAATCCAGCTTCCCGAAGGAGTGAAGATAATCGGCGACCACTCGCTCTTCGAGCCGGTGCATCTTCTTCGAGTTGGGATAGTCCTCCGTTAACGATTGATTGTAATCCACCGTTCCGCAAGTAGAGCGATGTTGCAACCACACACCCAACTTGTCTTTGTCATTCTGCAAAATACGATAACCGGCATTCCCGACCATATTCAGGTAATTGCCTATCCCGAAATCCACGTATCCCCTCGATTGATTTTCTTCGGGTTTTTCTCCGAAACCGCCGGGAGCCAACAAGACAGCGCGAGGTTCGAGGGGAGCCGGAACCGTCCAGTCGCTATACCGTATAGATTGTTTGGTTACCGTCGGTGCTTCCACTTCGGGCAATGTATTGATTTTAGACGCATCGCGCACGATAGGTGTAAAATCTTTTTCTATGGTTACTTCCCGCCGCAACGAATCGGAACGTACCTGTGCCGACAGGAAGAATGGGAAAACCGATATGATTAAAAAAGAAAACCGTTTCATAAGCCATACATATTGTATCGTTCAACTACTCTGTTTGTCCCAGCTCGCTCAACTTCTTGTCTATACGGGAAATAATATCGTCGTCGCTGGCCGGATAGTTATTCCGCAAACTTTGCAAATATTGACGGGCTTGGAAAGTCTCGCCCCGTTTTTCATAAATGTCAGCCATGAGCAAGAATGCCCGAGCCAACCAATAATTGTGGGGAGTACCTTTGTCGATAAAAGTATTCAGCGTCTTTTCGGCCGTATCGATCGCTTTGTTGTCGAATTGATATTGGGCCAATAAATAGGCACTTTGCGCCCCGTAAATCGAACGGGTATCTTTCGAAAGCTCCCGCCAGTCATCGGCTGCATTTTCTCCCTTTCCCGTATGGAAATAGGCATCGGCACGAGCAAATAAAATCTCTTGCCGCAAATCGGGAGAAAGTTTGCTTTCGCTCAACAACTTGTCGGCAACCGTTACCACCTCGCCATATTGCCGCTTATTCCGGGCAATACGAAGCATACCCAACCGGGCGGCCTGTTTGTTCTCTCCGACAGTCGCTTTCTTTTCCAACTCCTTGAATCCGGCAAAAGCCTCGTCATAACGAGCTTTCAAATAAAGTATCTCGCACTTGCGGGCCAATGCTTCTTCGGCAAACTCGCCGTCGGGACTGTTCGTCACCACATAGTCGAACGCTGGAAGAGCTTTGTCGTAGTCTTTCGCTGCAAACGATGCCTTCCCGATATAGTAATTAGCCGGAATCAAAAACGCGCCCGACGGATAATTTCGCACATATTTCTCCAACGAAGCGATACCTTTCCCCGTCATATAAGTGCGCTCGGCTGCCATATACGACAAAGAATCCAATTCGCTCACAGGGGCCTGCTCCGACCGTCCCACGCTGTTCAGATAGTTAGCGTAGGCATCGACGGCATCTTTCTCTACATATACCGATTTGAGGTCGGCGACCGCTATGCGAGCCTCCTCGCTGGTCGGATAACGCTCTATCACTTGCTGGTAAGCAGCCACCGATTCGTCTGTCTGCCCGTTATTGAAATAGACCATACCCAACTGCAAACCTCCCTTGCGGGCAATCGCGCTCTGGGGATAATCGGCGATTAACTGTTTGTAACATACGATAGCATCGTTATTCCTATTCAATATCGTATAAGCCTGTCCCTTTTCGAACCATGCGTTCGCCAGATACCCCGAACGGGGATAATCTACAATCAATTTGTCCAACAACTCTATTTTGCGTTCGTGATTCCTCTGCAATCCCGCCATGAAAGCTTTTTGAAAAAGGGCATAATCTCCGTTCGCGACATCGGTCTCTTGGGCCCGGGCATAATACTGCTCGGCATCGGCGAACCGACGGGCATAATAATAGCAATCGCCTATCCGGGAATAGGCATCGGCAAGCATGCTTCGATTTCCTCCGGTCTGTACAGAGACATACCGGGAAAAACCGTCGAGGGCTTGCGAGAAGTTATGCTGTTTGAATTGACAGTAGGCCCAATCGTACCAAGCCAGCGAATACATTTCGCTCCGCTTGTCCTTGCTGGAAGAAAGATATGCCGAATAATTCCGGGCAGCGATATCGTATTGTTCCCGACGATATTGGCACTCAGCGAGCCAAAACGCAGCCTTACCCCGTATATCGGTATCATAGTTTCCCACAGCGATCGCCCGGCTAAACAAACTTTCGGCATCGGCGATACGGGCATTGGTGAAAGCCTCTGTCCCCAACTGGAAAAGAATGCGCTGCTTGGCGGCGAGTATTTTCCCGTCGGGCTTCCGTATTTTATCGATAGACGCCAGTGCCGACCGATAATTACGGGTCGTCATGTAAACCTCTACCAAATAGTCGTTAATCTTGTCGGCATAGCGAGAACCGGGAAACTCGTTCAAGAAACGTTCGAACACACCCACCGAGTTATCGAAAGGTGAAGCCGTGCGATCATACAGGCAGAGCGCATAGTTGTAAAGCGCCGTTTCCCGAACCTGACGGTCGTAATTTCCTTGTGAAGCCATCTCGAACGCCATGCGGGCATTATTTTTATCTCCGGCTCGCAAATAGGCTTGCCCGATATAAAGATAAGCATTTTGAGAAAGAGCATCGTCCACGCCGGTCAAACGCCCCAAATAATCGATCGCCTCGCCATCTTCTCCCCGGCGATAGGCCATGACACCCATGACATAAAGAGAAGAGCGTTCGGGTTTGCGACATCGTTGCAAATACCTTTCCAAATATTCCGTCGCCGCTTTATCGTCTCCTTCTTGATAAGCGCTTTCGCCGAGCAACCGAAGAAGCTCGGTGTATAAGTCGGCATCAGAAGACGGACGGGACAACAACGCTTTACCCTCGGACAATACCTGTGCGAAACGTTTTTGCCCGAAATAAATCTGCAACATGTGCAGCCGTGCGGCATAGCCGAAACTCCTGTCGTCCGCCACTTTCGAAAATCCGCTTAAAGCGGCTCTATCGTCTCCCTCGTTCATCTGTATATACGAAAGGTAGAACGTGGCTCCTGTCCGAAATCTCTCTTTCCCGATTAGAAGCTGAAACAGCGGTTTCGCCGCATCGGGATTACCGGTCTTCAACAAAGAACATGCCGTGCGATATCCCCACCGGTCCTCCTCGTCGCCGGTCAACAGACTCACATTTACCGTCTGATAGGTTTTCAAGGCTTTTGCATAATCTTGGCTGTCGTAATAATAATCGGCCAATGCCAACCGAGCCTGCAAAGTATGTTTAGAATCCGGATAATTTCGCAAAAAATCCGTTAACCGCCGTACAGCCTGCGGCGAATAATTGCGGGCTTCCGAAAGAGCGATATACCAGTCGGCCGTTTCCCGCTGCTCAGGCGACAAATCGCCTTCACAAGCCTCTTTCATCACATCGGCACAACCCGCGTAGTTCTTCTCTTGAAAGAGAAAGATTCCCCTATCTATCAAAGCCCTGTCATCGTTATAAGCCGGGATTCCCGGCTTGGCGGCCAAAAGCTGTCCGGTGCATACGATTCCACAAAGTATAACTATCGCCCGTTTCATGAACATCTTTATTTTGTATTAAGTTCCGAACTATCCACCCATTTAAATAATTTATCCGACGGTCGTATCTTCTCATCGATACGCATCGAGAACCGCTCGCCTTTTACCGTCTTTTGCACCGGTTTCAAATCGACTCGTATCTCCTCTACCTTGCGGATAAGCGCACCGGTCGTCGGGCCGGTGACGAGTATCTCGTCTCCCACGCTCAACGAACCGCTCTCCATGAGAAATTCGGCCACACCGAGGTTGGAAAAATACTTCACGCCCTTGCCTATATATATCTTTCGTTTCGTGGCTCCCGAGCCATAATTGTGAGTCCATTCGCCCAAGCGCTGACCTAAATAATATCCGTTCCAGAACCCTCGATTAAAAACGGTAGCGAGCCGTTCGTCCCACTGTGAGATCTTCTCATCGGTAAAGTCGTTGTTCAAATAAGACTCGATGGCCTCGTTGTAACACGAAACGACCGTACGCACATATTCCGGTCCCCTTGCGCGACCCTCGATTTTAAATACCCGCACCCCCGAATCGATCAGTTTGTTCAGGAAATGTATCGTTTTCAAGTCCTTCGGCGACATGATGTAAGCGTTGTCCACTTCCAACTCGTTACCGGTCTCCTTGTCTTTCACTTCGTATGAACGACGACAAATCTGCATACAAGCCCCCCGATTCGCCGAAGCATTCATTTCGTGAAGGCTCAAATAACATTTGCCGGACACAGCCATGCACAATGCCCCGTGACAGAACATCTCGATACGTACCGGTTCTCCGCCCGGCCCCACGATACGATCCCGCAAAATAGCTTCGTGAATACGGGCTACCTGTTCCATATTCAACTCCCGGGCCAGTACCACCACATCGGCAAAACGGGCATAGAATCGCAACGCCTCGGTATTGGATATATTCAGCTGGGTCGATAAATGCACCTCTACCCCTATCTCGCGGGCATAGGTCATAGCCGCCACATCGCTGGCGATAATGGCCGAGAGCCCGGCCTCCTTCGCCGCATCGATAATACGATGTAACAGAGGTATATCTTCGTCGTAGATAACGGTATTGACCGTCAGATAACTCTTTATACGATGCTCGTTACAAATACGCACGATCTCGTGTAAATCGTCTATCGTAAAATTATTCGACGAACGGGCTCGCATATTCAGCCCCTCGATACCGAAGTACACCGAATCGGCCCCTCCCTGTATGGCCGCCGTCAAAGAATCGTACGAACCCACCGGCGCCATAATTTCAAAATCACTTCTCTTCATCATAAACAAACCGTTCTATTTCCCGGTGATTATTTTTCGTATTTCGTTCAGTTTATTCAATGCTTCTACCGGTGTAAGGTTATTGATATCGACCTGTAAAATTTCGTCCCGAACCTGTGAAAGCACAGGATCGTCCAGTTGGAAAAAACTCAACTGCATGCCGCCTCTCGACGAAGCGATTTCGGCGGTAGGCTTGGCTATACCGTTCTGGCGGTTCTCCGACTCCAACTGTTTCAATATCTGGTTGGCCCGCTTGACGATGCTCTGGGGCATACCGGCCAGCTTCGCCACATGGATACCGAAACTGTGCTCACTCCCGCCGCGTACCAATTTCCGCAAGAATATCACCTTGTTGTCGACCTCTTTTACCGAAACGTTATAATTGACAATGCGTTTATAAGTACGTTCCATTTCGTTCAGCTCGTGATAATGGGTAGCGAACAACGTCTTGGCACGAGCCTTGGGGTGTTCGTGTATGTGCTCGACAATAGCCCACGCGATAGATATACCGTCGTAAGTACTCGTTCCCCGTCCCAACTCGTCGAACAGAACCAAACTCCGCTCCGACAGATTGTTGAGAATATCGGCGGCCTCGGTCATCTCGACCATAAAGGTAGATTCGCCGAGCGAGATATTGTCCGATGCCCCCACACGAGTGAAAATCTTGTCCACAATCCCTATCTTAGCGGCCTCGGCCGGAACGAAACTTCCTATCTGAGCCATCAGAACAATCAAAGCGGTCTGGCGCAACAACGCCGATTTACCGGCCATGTTGGGTCCCGTTATCATCATGATTTGCTGCTTGTCGTTGTCGAGCTCGACACTGTTACTGATGTAGGGTTCGCCCGGCGGCAACTGTTTCTCGATAACCGGGTGACGTCCTTCCTTGATGTCGATAACCAGCGAATCGTTTACTTCGGGACGAATATACCGGTTTTCCACGGCCGACTTCACGAACGACAACAAGCAGTCGAGCCGCGCAATGAGATTGGAATCGAGTTGTATGGCAGGAATATACTCCGTCAATGCAAGAATCAAATCATTGAACAACTGCGTTTCCAATGAAAGAATCTTCTCTTCCGCCCCCAAAATCTTCTCCTCGTATTCTTTCAACTCTTGGGTAATATAACGCTCTGCGCTCACCAATGTCTGCTTTCTGATCCAATCGGAAGGAACCTTGTCCTTGTGAGTATTGCGCACTTCGATGTAATACCCGAATACGTTGTTATACCCGATTTTCAAGCTGGGAATACCCGTTTTCTCACTCTCGCGCTGCTGCACGTGCAACAAATAGTCTTTCCCCGAATAGGAAATCTCTCGCAACTCGTCGAGTTCGTCGTTCACCCCCTTGCGGATAATTCCTCCCCGATTCACCAAATTGGGCGCATCGGGATTAATTTCATGCTCGATTCTATCCCTGATGATCGTACAACAATTCAGTTGCTCCCCGATACGTTGCAATACAGGTTCATCGCTCTGCTCGCAAACAGCCTTGATAGGCTCTATCGCCGACAATGCCACTTTCAACTGAACCACCTCGCGAGGCGAAATACGCCCCACCGCTACTTTCGAAATGAGGCGTTCCATATCGCCTATCGTATCGAGTTGCGGATCGATAACCTCCCTAACTTCGGGGTGGCGGAAAAAGAACTCCACTCCGTTCAACCGATCCTCGATAGGCTTCACATCTTTCAACGGAAAGACAACCCACCGTTTGAGCATACGCGCCCCCATCGGGGTGACAGTCCGGTCTATCACGTCGAGCAGGCTCTTTCCCCCTTCGTTCATCGGAGAAAGCAATTCGAGACTCCGCACCGTGAATTTATCCAATCGCACATATCGCTCCTCCTCGATACGAGACAGCGATGTAATGTGCGAAATCTGCGTATGCTGTGTAATATCCAAATAATGAAGCAGAGACCCCGCGGCGATAATGGCGTTGGGCATATTGTGAATTCCGAAACCTTTGAGGTTTTTCGTCTCGAAGTGACGTAATAAGCGATCCGAAGCGGCATCCTCGGTATAAACCCAATCGTCCAACTCGAAAGTAAAAAAACGGGAACCGAAATGCTCCTCGAACAATTTCCGTTTCGTGCGTTCGAACAGCACCTCTTTCGGAGAGAAATTGCCCAACAGCTTGTCCACATAGTCGAAATCTCCCTCGGCGGTCAAGAACTCACCCGTCGATATATCGAGAAAAGCCACACCCACTTTGTTACCTTTCCCGAAATGAACACCCGCCAAGAAATTATTCTCTCGGTGATCGAGAATATTGTCGTTAATCGACACACCCGGTGTTACCAATTCCGTAATACCGCGCTTGACCAATTTTTTTGTCAGTTTCGGGTCTTCCAGCTGTTCGCAAATAGCCACCCGTTTTCCGGCACGCACCAATTTGGGAAGGTAAGTATCGAGAGCATGATGGGGAAAACCGGCCAACTCCACATACTGGGCGGCGCCATTTGCCCGGCGAGTCAATGTAATCCCCAATATTTCCGATGCCACCAAAGCATCGTCCGAAAACGTTTCATAAAAGTCCCCCACCCTGAAAAGCAATATCGCATCGGGATGCTTGGCTTTCATCTCGATATACTGTTTCATCAGCGGAGTTTCGACAATTTCCTTGGCCACGATATATTTCTTTTATATTCGTATGAATAATCCTGTTTAAGAGAAACAAAGATAACATTTTCGACCGGAATTGTGAAATTAAAAAAATGTAAGAAACCGTTTTTATTTTTTCTATTCCTCTCTTCATCGCTGCCACTCCCCCATTCCCCCACTCTCCCCTGTGTTTCGAAAAACAAAAAGTCAGCTCTTAAAACGACGAGTAAAATTTATGCTTCTCTATTGAAACAGCTCTCTCCCTCCTCCCGCCAGACCTTGTAACATTCGAAACATTTCACTCCTCCCCTGCCGCGTCCCGTAGCATTACGGGGTGTTTTGCAACGCAAAATATAGCGTAGGACGGAGGAGTTAAAGAAATACCAGCAATAAAAGAAACAGAGGCAAGACTTCTCCCCCCCCTGCTCATCGTAGATAAGATGGAACGAGTTCACCACCGACAAACTATACTTTCAGGAAAATATTTTTCCGATACAGAAAATAAAGGAAGAACCAGCAACAAGCGACATATCCTGCACGAAGGACGACCGCACCGGCAGGTTCACCGGCACATTCTCCCACCCATTGGGATATACCTCCGAACAAAAACTTATTCATGTGAGAAAATCCTACCACCTGCTGCGCCAGATAAATCGTTATCGAATTTAGTCCTATCACTCGGAAAAAGAGAGTCCACGATTTCCACCCTTTCACATCGACGATATAATAGAACAAAGCGAACAACAAGAACGAAAGCCCTCCCACGAAACAGGTAAACGAACTGCTCCAAAGCATTTTGTTAATCGGGAATACGGTATTCCAAATCAGCCCTATGGCGACCAACACAACACCGATTCCCGACAACAGCAAACTCTTTCTCTCTCCGCTTCCCAAGCGGGTGGAACGGACGATTTCCCCCGCATAAATTCCCAATAATGCCGTGACTATCGCCGGAAGCGTGCTCAACAGGCCCTCCGGGTCGAAATTACCGTATATCAATTTCCCCGGCAAACAATGCCGATCGATATATCCGACCAGATTCCCTTCGATAGAAAGAGGGGAAGCTCCCGCAGCATCGGGAGCCGGCACAAAGGCCAACAGCAACCAATAACCCACCAAGATAAAGACAATCAAACCATATTGTACCGACTTTTTCAAACTCATGTAAATGAAAGCCCCGAACATCCACGCCAGCCCGATACGCCCCAAAACACTAGCCAAACGCACATCGGGGAAATTCAACTGTAAGAATCCGTTATACAAGAATCCCAGCAAAACGAGGGTGACACCCCGGCGGAAAACCCTCAGGTAAATGTGTTTGTCGCTCGATCCGCTCCCCCTTTGCTTGGCCAATGAAAACGGGAAAGATATACCTGCGATAAACAAGAACAGAGGGAATATCATATCGTGTTGGGTAAACCCGTCCCACGGGACGTGCCGCATGTGCCCCGCTATGACATCGCCCACCGCCGTCGGGTGCAAGGCATTCAAGGCGACTACCAACGGGGCGAAACCCATAATAAAAAGCATATCGAATCCCCGAAGGGTATCCAATGACAACAAACGTGTGTTTTTCTTTGTTTCCATATCCGAATTCTGTTTTTCTGTATAGTATACAAGTGACTCGGCTCGTTTATCCAATGATGCGTTATACTCCCTAATCCGCACCCGCAGCGATCCCGATCGAATGTATGTCTCTGCCTATTTCGACAACAGCTTTTTTATCCGTTCCACATCGTCTTCCCGTTCCGGGGGAATAATTCCCCGTTGATAGAAATCTTCGAAATCCGAGAGAAAGTCCTCTTTTAGCTCTTCCTTGTATCGCAGGTATATCTCTTCCGCCTCGGCATATCGACCTTGAAAAAGAAGGGATGCCGCAAGATTTGTATAAATGGTATGATGAGTAGAATCATATTTTGCTCCCTCACGTGCATACCGTTCAGCTTCTTCAAAATTACCCTGAGCAAGAAATAAGAATGAAAGGTTATTGCATGCTCGTACTAAATACGGCTCGTACACTTGTGGGTCCGCTACCGTGAGCCGTTGATAAACCTTCAAGGCAGAGAGATACATCTCCCCACTCTCCTCATAACGTTGGATATTGTAATACAAACAACCTAAGTTATACTGAGTATCTGCCAAATCCGGATCGTAGACCTGTGGATTCGCCACTGCAAGTCGTCGTCGGATTTCCATGGCGGAAAGATACATCTTCTCGCTTTCCTCATAACGTTGGGTGTCGCTGTACAAACAGCCTAAGTTATATTGTGTCCTTGCCAAGCCCGGCTCGTAGACCTGTGGATTTGCCGCTGCAAGCCGTCGTCGAATTTCCATAGCGGAAAAGAACATCTCCTCGCTCTCCTCATAACGTTGAGTGTCGCTGTACAAACAGCCTAAATCACTTTGAGTTATTGCCAAATCCGACTCGTGGACCTGTGGATTCGCCGCTGCAAGTCGTCGACGAATTTCCATGGCGGAAAGATACATCTTCTCGCTCTCTTCATAACGTTGGGTGTCACTATACAAAATGCCTAAGTTATTTTGAGCCGCTGCCAAGTATGGCTCGTAAACCTGTGGATTCATTGCGGATAACCGTTGATAAATTTCCAAGGCGGAGAGGTGCATCTTCTCGTTCTCCTCATAACGTTGGGTATCGCTGTACAAAAGACCTAAATTATTTTGTGTCCTTGCCAAGTCCGACTCGTAGACCTGTGGATTCACCGCTGCGAGTCGTCTATAAATTTCCATGGCGGAGAGATACATCTCTTCGCTCTCCTCATAACGTTGGGTATCGCTGCACAAAAGACCTAAGTTATTTTGAGCCATTGCCAAGCTCGACTCATAGGCTTGTGGACTAATGGCCGCAAGTCGCTGGCAAATGTCTAAATTTTCTCGATAACGAGCTTCCGCCAAATCGTATCGTTTGTTTGTCTGTAAAAAATAACCATACTCAAACAAACTCTCTTCCAACTCTTTCTCCGAAAGGTTGGCTCTGATCAGCTCGATACCCTGCTCATAGGCATGGCAAGCCAATTCGAAGCGACGAGGCTCTGCATAGTCTGTCATCAAAGCCTTTGCCCGCAAAACATACTCCTCGGCCAACGATCGTGTCTTTTGAAGTCCCGCCTCGATAAGCGACCGACCGGAATCGACCAGTAGTTTCCCTTGCTCTATCTCCTTGCGGGCCTGAGCGGCATCGGCGGCGATATCTTTTTCATTCAAAATTTCCACGACCCCTTTGCTGTTCCCTCGCTCGAACATCTCTATCGCCAACCGTTTGCGCTCGCTCACCGGCGTTCCGCTCCCGATCAGCTTGTTGATGGACAGAGCAAGATCGAACAGCTGGCTCTCCAATCGGTTGAGACTTTCCCGTTTCTTGTATAGTTCCGCTTGTTTCTCATCAATTATCGGTTGAAGCTCGGCGACACCGGTCGCTCTCAGTCGGGCGATCTCTGTATTCAATCGGGCAATGGACTCTTTCAACGAAAGGTATTCCGGATTTTCGGCGGCAAAAGAGAGATTGTCCAGCTCGGCTATCTTGTGGCCGTAAAGCGAAACGACTCCGTTCTCTATCTTAAAGTGGTTACCCTCGGTTACGGAAGCGTTGCCCGATACCGATGGAATGATCCGCTCCAACTGCATGACAAAATGCAACTTCATGGCATCGTCGGTGGCATAGTTGCACCAATAATGCCCCACCCGATCGAACAAATCTTCCTTGAATCGTTTCAATGCCTCGTCTTCCATTTCACCTTCTATCAAGGCTCGAATATAGACAAATGTCTTGGGGTGACTCTGATTCTTCACATATTCGTCTAAGGCTTGATTGAACTCCTCTATGGTGTATTCTCCCGCTTTGCGATGAAACATACAGATACAAATATCGCTGGCACGTACTATGCGGTTGTAGTCGTCCTGAGTACGGGTTCCGGTGCAAAATGCCGAAAAATCTTCCCAACGTCTGCACCTTATGCGATACCCCCGAGGCTCGAAAATTTCGTCCAAAGAAGCCACCAATGAATGAAAACTGTTACGGTCGTTTTTCAACTCGTCGCTGGATGCCAAAAATACGGTTATGTTCTTCATATCGTTACATCTGAGTTTCACTATAATATAGGTCTGCAAGATAAACAATTTCTACCTATCCCCCCAATTCTCCCGATCGAGATTTCGGTAATTCACCGCTTCGTTGATGTGTTGCACCTGTACCCCTTCGCTACCTTCCAAATCGGCAATGGTACGTGCTACTTTCAAAATACGGTCGTAGGCCCGTGCCGACAAATGGAAACGGTTCATCGCATCTTTCAGCCGTTTCAATCCCGCCTCATCGGGGACAGCGAATTGGTTCAGCAGCCGGGTAGTCATTTGGGCATTGCAGTGAATGCCGGGATAGTCGGCGAAGCGTGCGGCTTGAATTTCTCTTGCGGCAATGACTCGTCGACGAATCGACTCGCTCGACTCCGACGGACGGGTGTCGGAGATTTTCTCGAACGGGACGGGAACGATCTCCACTTGTATGTCTATGCGGTCGAGCAGAGGGCCCGAAATTTTTCCCAAATAACGTTGTATCGTCCCCGGACTGCATATACACTCTTTCTCCGGGTGGTTATAATATCCACAGGGACAAGGATTCATCGAAGCGACCAACATCACCCCGGCAGGATATTCTATCGAGTATTTCGCACGTGCTATCGTTATCTTGCGGTCTTCGAGCGGTTGACGCATTACTTCGAGAACTTGACGTGAAAACTCGGGCAACTCGTCGAGAAAAAGCACCCCGTTGTGTGCCAATGAAATTTCACCCGGCTGGGGAAAAGCCCCGCCGCCCACCAACGCTACCGACGATATGGTATGATGCGGCGACCGGAACGGCCGTTGCGACAACAACGAACTACCCCTCTCCATGCGTCCGGCGACCGAATGTATCTTGGTCGTTTCGAGTGCTTCCTGCAATGTGAGAGGCGGAAGTATAGAAGGCAACCGCTTCGCCATCATCGATTTTCCGGCGCCCGGAGGCCCTATGAGTATGATGTTATGTCCGCCGGCCGCTGCTACTTCGAAAGCCCTCTTGACACTCTCCTGACCTTTGACATCGCTGAAATCCAAATCGAAATGGGTATATTCCCTGAAAAATTCCGCACGAGTATCGATCACCGTCGGTTCCAGCTCGATCTCCCCGTTCAGGAAACGAATCACCTCGGTGATATTCTCTACTCCATACACATCGAGATGATTGACTACCGCGGCCTCGCGAACATTGGCTTTGGGAATAATCAACCCCTTGAAACCCTCCTCCCTTGCTTTGATAGCTATGGGCAACGCCCCCTTGATAGGAAGAATGGAGCCGTCGAGAGACAACTCCCCCATCAACATATACTCGCTCAATTTACCCGTTTTTATCTTCTCGTCGCTTGCCAAAATCCCCACGGCCAAAGGCAAATCATACGCCGCCCCTTCCTTGCGTATATCGGCAGGCGACATGTTCACGATTACCTGTTTCCTCGGAAATCTGTAACCGTTATGTTCCACGGCCGAGACAATCCGCTCGTGGCTCTCTTTCACGGCGGCATCGGGCAATCCCACCATAAAGAAACGGATACCCTGCGAACAGTTCACCTCGATAGTCACTACAAGAGCATCGATACCCTGCACGGCTGCGCCAAAAACTTTCACCAACATAGTAATAGATTTTGCAGTAATAGGTTATGGTGTTACTAAACGTTCGACATAAACTCTCGAAGAGTCGGGCGAAAGCCCTCTGGCGACAATCCGCCCCAAAGAATCGGCGACCAACAGATAAGGTATGCTTTGGATATGAAGCTCTTTCACCCCCGGATAAAGATAACCGCCTTTCGCCCACCGCCGAGCCCATACGGCCGAATCGGCCTCGATTCGCTCCTTCCATACGGCGCTGTCCCTATCCAGCGAAATTTCCACGACCCGCACCAACGAATCGTATCGTTCTGCTATCTCCCTTAAAAAGCCGCTGTACCTCTGTGTTCCGGGTGTCTCGGCAGCCCAAAAACAAAGCAGGGTCGCTTGGGCTTCTCGGGGATTCAGCAGTTCGGTCGTATCGGCCACCGTAGTCAATGATAAATAAGGTAATACGGTGTCACTCTTCTGTATGGTTTCAAATTGTCGATACATTTCCAATGCTGTGGCCGGCGGAGCCGACAGTACACGGTCGTCCAACAAACCGATCAACGAATCGCAAAACGCATCGCTCGCCCTTCCCAATACATAATCATCTAACAAAATAGCGCTCACGGGCGAATCTTTATGTTCGCCTACATACTTTGCCACAACGCCTTGCAGCTCCTTGCTCAACTGCTCGTATCGTCGGGTTTTCATTCCCGATGCCGAAATGTTCCTTTCTGCCGACCAAGACTGCAACAACTCTTTATTCTCTTGATTGAACTTAAACAAATCCTTATTTAGAGAACTTCCTTTCACTCTCAATCCGAAAGGATCCTGCCCGTCACCCGACAATTCTATCCGGTCGCCGTTCTGCACATATATCTTGGTCAAGGGCGTTTTATCGAAATAATAAAACTGTATGGGAATAACTGCCGAAGCCGAGTTTTTGAATGTGATAAAACCATTCTGCGGACGGAGAGTATCTACGACAATGCCGTTTTCAAGACTATAAACGGCATAAATAGGGCGTCCTCCTAAATTATTGATAGTTCCCTCCACGACAAACTCGTTATCCTTGCCGCCGCAACCCGACAGCAAAAGGACACAAATACACAGTACCGCACCTATTTTATTCATGCAAAAAACATTTTCATTTCTTGCAAATGTACTGGATTTTACGGGAGGAGCAAAACAATATCCGGGCAAAACAAAGTATAAAACCCGACAACAATGGAAAAACCGGCGAAAAAGAACGACCTTTTTACCTATAAAATAAAGCCGATATAGCATATATTTGCACAATTATCTATATCGGAATGTATCGGATATAGATGCGGTTCGAAATAAAAAAATGAACAAGTTCATTTTTCATTTCTCCCACCATTTGTTATATTTGTATATGAAACGATTGTTTATCTTACTGCTGATAGTTCTGCTCTGCATTCCGGGTTTTACCCAAATCCGAAACGATGTCCCCCGATACAATCCCGACAGCGTGCGTGAAGAGCTGGACAAAAGACCTTATTTTTCACTATACAAAGATAACTACTTTATCGGGGGTACGACCATCGGGAGCAAACCGACCAATAAAAATTCCGATGTAAAATTCCAACTAAGCATCAGCCAGAGACTTACAAAAAGTAAACTTCCATTCGACACCTACCTCTTTATAACCTATACGCAAAAAGCATTTTGGAATGTCTTTCAAGAATCTCTCCCGATGTACGATCTCAACTTCAATCCCGGCATAGGGCTATCGCATCTGGTCATACATCGAAATAGACTTATCGGACAAGTCTCGCTCCTGATCGAGCATGAATCGAACGGGAAAGACAGCATTTGGTCTCGCAGTTGGAATAAAATCTCGTTTATGGGTGCACTCGCCGTCGATCGCAATGTAGAGCTTCAATTCAAAACATGGATACCTATCATCGACAGCGGGAACAACCGGGATATCCTCAAATACTGCGGTATTTTTCAATTAGCAGGTAGTTACATAAGTGACAATCGTCGGTTCGGAGCTACCGTCATTCTCACCAAGCGGAGCGGCTGGAATTTCAATTTCAACACCGTTATCGAACTGAATGCCCGCTTATTCCCCAACGAAAACCAATATTTCTTTATACAATATTACAACGGTTACGGCGAAGGACTACTCGACTATAACAAATTCCATTCTCGCCTGAGAGTAGGGTTCGTCATCAAACCCCAGAATTTCAGCAATTACTGATTCCTCCTTCACACATAGCTTTTTCGGTTCCGCCAAAAATCCGTAGGGTAGGCATGAATTTTAGCAATGAATCACTTGTCGACAAACACATTCCGGACTTTTCGGTGAAAGGTTGATTCTTGCTTAAATTTCTGTACAAAGCGTACTACTCCTCCCCTGCCATGTCCCGTAACCTTACGGGGTGTTTTGCACAGCAAAATATAGGGGAGGTGTCCGAAGGACGGAGGGGTAAAAAAAACGCAGCAAGGGGAACGGATTGGGCTGCAATCTCCCCCTCCCGCCGTGCCCCGTAGCATCATTCCGGGGTGTGGCGGGAGCCATATAAGGGAAGTGGAACGTAGCGACGGAGGGGTTGAAAACAACATCACATCAGGCTGTTTGTATTAGATATTTAACCCCCTCGCCCTGCGGGCACTCCCCCTATCTCATTCTACGATGAGCAGAGGGAGAGGGGTTAAGTAATACGGTGCTAACTATGAAGTGAAACGTTTCCGGTTAGGTTGAACTTATCCAACTTTTAGGAATCGGTTCACCTTTAAACTCCTCCCCTGTGTGGCGTTAGCCATATAGGGGAGGTGGCACGCAGTGACGGAGGGGTTGAAAAGACACATCAATCAGTTTATATCGAAAATATCCCTCTCCCCCTGCCGTGTCCCGTAGTATTGCGGGGTGTTTCCGTTAGGGAATATAGGGGGAGTGCCCGCAGGACGAGGGGGTTAAAAAGATTATATAGGAGTAGAAATATAAAAAGACAATCCCCTCTGATTTCCGATTGAACCGATATCCCCACTAATCGACAGATCCACCTCTTTATAGCCTCCGTGCAATAGGGCAACACATCATTCCTAATCGAAACACAATATATTCAAAGAGCGAGGCTTGTAAATCGTACAAGCCTCGCTCTTTGAATACACCTTTTTTATACTCCTCCGAACAAAAGGAGTCGAAATTTTATCCTTGTTGCATCACGACCTCGGTCAAGTCGGTGCTAAAAATCCGGTACTCATTTTCTGTTATAGACCGGGGAGATGTAAGCACGACCAATGAATGAGGCGAATAACCCTCCCGATAGGGAGGATGCGTATGGGCAAAAGGGTTCTCATGGAAGCCGCACTTTCGGTAAAATCTCAAACGAGCTCTCGAAACAGAATCGACGACAGGATCGATTTCCAGCAAAACAATTTTAGAGGTCGAGCGGAGAAACGCATTCAAAATTTCGCTTCCATACCCCCGTCCTCGTAATCCTTGATGCACTGCGAAATGCTCTATATACCTATAACTGCCAAACTCCCAATAGGAGATAAATCCGACAAACATATCCCCTTCGCTATACCCTACCAAATGATAATCGGCACACGAGAACGCTTTTTCCTGCTGCTCTTGCGTCCGCTGCTCGAAGATAGGGAAACTGACAGAATACAATTTCCGCCACGAGTCGTAAAGTTCATGCTGCGAACTATCTATATCTATACAATTCATAGTCATATAATATTTCCCATGAATATCCCCCATCATCAAGGAATCATATCACCGCGGCAAAACCGGCATACACGATCGCTCGAATCCTCATCATGCCATTCCGAAAGCCTTTTTCACGACTTCGACATAATCGAGTTTCTCCCAAGTGAACAGCTCTACCTCACGAACGATCGGTTCGGGGTTATAATGCGATTTGAATGTCTTCACGACAGTTTGCGGTTTTCTTCCCATGTGACCGTAAGCCGCCGTCTCTTCATAAATAGGATTACGCAACTTCAAACGCTCCTCGATAGCTTTCGGACGCATGTCGAAAATTTCGCATACCCGTCGGGCTACCTCGGCATCGCTCATCGCCACGTGCGATTTACCGTAAGTATTCACATAAACACTCACCGGTTCGGCGACACCTATGGCATACGACACCTGCACCAGAATCTCGTCCGACACCCCTGCCGCTACCAAATTCTTGGCAATATGACGAGTGGCGTATGCGGCCGAACGGTCCACCTTCGAGGGATCCTTTCCCGAAAATGCGCCACCTCCGTGACCACCTTTGCCTCCATACGTGTCGACGATAATCTTGCGACCCGTCAATCCCGTATCCCCGTGAGGCCCGCCGATAACGAATTTGCCGGTAGGATTCACCAATAAAATCAACTGGTCGTCGAACAAGGTTCGTACCCGTTCGGGCAGTTGTGCGATCACACGAGGCAACAACACCTGTTTCACATCGTTGTAAATCGTCTGCAACATCTCCCGGTCGGCCGCTTCCTGAGCCTCTTTCGAGTCATCGGCCGGAGTCACGAATTCGTCGTGCTGGGTTGACAATACGATCGTATGCACCCGCACAGGTTCGTTCCGTTCATTATATTCGATGGTTACTTGCGATTTGGAGTCGGGACGCAAATACGAAGTCACCTTCCCTTTGCGCAGATAGGTCATTGCCGAAGCCTCCCGGCGGATAACGGCCAGCTCGGTAAGCAACAAGTGAGACAAATCGAGCGACAACGGCATATAATTATCCGTCTCATTGCAAGCATACCCGAACATCATACCTTGATCTCCCGCCCCCTGACTCATCGCTTCGGCGCGCTCCACGCCCCGATTGATATCGGCCGACTGCTCGTGTATGGCCGAAAAAATACCGCACGAGTCGGCATCGAACTTATACGAACTTTTATTATATCCGATACGGTGAATCACTCTGCGGGCAACCTCCATCAAATCGACATAAGCATTCGATTTAACCTCGCCTGCCAATACGACCTGACCGGTCGTTACAAGGGTTTCGCATGCAACTTTCGAGTTCGGGTCATACGCCAGAAACTCGTCGAGCAAAGCGTCCGATATCTGGTCGGCCACTTTATCGGGGTGTCCTTCCGACACCGATTCCGAGGTAAACAAATAATTCATTGGTTTCTCTCCTGAATAATAGTGATACATTATTGGAGGAAGAAAGACCGCAATTCCCACGAAAACAAAGGTGATTTGATAAAGCCGGACGGGCTTCGAAAAGCCCCGTAACGCAGTTTTAGCATTTTTTTCCGTGGTTGCAAGCAGCCAAATCCTTCCACATTTTCGGCTACAAAGATAGTACAAGTCCAAAGCAAAAGCAAATTTATTTGCAATTTTACCGAAAAACAATGTACATAGAATAGAGATGTACCGGCAAACGCAAAGTCACTCTATGTTGTAGGCCTTTCCCCGATCGTATCATATAAATAAAACTCTGGGGCTAAATCACTTTTCGTTCCGTAAACCTTCCAATAGCTCCGTTGCCGTCTTTCCCAATACCGGGTGCACCCATTGCGGAGCTATTTCGGCAAGCGGGGTCATCACGAAAGTCCGCTTGTGCATATACGGGTGAGGTAACACCAGCGAGTGAGTATCCAACACCAAACCGTCATAGTCGAGTAAATCTATATCGATAAGCCGGTCGACATAACTGCCATCTCTTTCCCGATGCTTTTTACTACCCAATTCCCGCTCGATTTCCTGTACGGTGAATAATACCTCTTCGGGAGATAAATCGGTATCTACTGAGATAGCAGCGTTACAGAACGTATGCACCGATTGATAGCCCCACGGAGCCGTCTTATAGAACGACGACACGGCAACGACCGCTCCCACCCGTTCACCAACCTTGTCGATGGCTTTTCTCACGATTCGCTCCTTATTCCCCAAATTCGAGCCCAAGCCTAAATATACTCGTTTCCCCATAGTTTGTACCTCCTTTTTGCGCTACTAAGATAGCAAAAAAGACGTTTTTCGCAAAAAATTTTCCCCTTCTCTCCCCATTATTATGACTCAGTCTATATGAATAGAGGGTTACTTTTAAACTCCTCCCTTGCCGCGCCCCCGTAACCTTACAGGGTGTAGCACAGCCATACAATAGAGGGAGGGGGCACATAGTGACGGAAGGGTTAGAAAATACCGGCAGTGGGGACAACAGAGTCCGGCAAATTAATTTACTATGCAGCAAGCCGGAACTATACCCCCTATCTTCAATGAAGAATTGAAGCGGGGGAGAAAGAGAAATGCAATCCATATCATTCGCCAAGATAATGCGACAAAAAGGCATTAAACCTCCTCCTCTGTGTTTTGCAACGCAAAATATAGGGGAGGTGTCCGAAGGACGGAGGGGTTGAAAAAACAGCGACAGCAGCAAACCGGGCATCAACCTCTCCCTTGCCGTGCCCCGTAGCATTGCGGGGTGTAGCGAAGCAATAGGGGAGAAATCGAAAAAACAACCGTTTCTGAGGAGAGGGGTTGAAATATACAAGGACAATCCCCACGAACTATCGACCGAGCCATCATCATACCGCTCGAAAAAAAATTTTTCGTCTTTCTTCTCAGGAAAGAAAGAAAAGAAATCAGAATAGAGCAGAAATGAAGACAACCACGAAATAACCGCAGAGCGATACCTTTAAAATTACCCCCAAGAGAAATCCTACAAAAGCGCCCAGCCCGGCTTTGAGAGCTTCGTGTGTAAGTTTGCCACCCAACAGTTCGCCAATGACGGCTCCCACGAGAGGACCGAAAATAATGCCCCATGGAGGGAAGAGGAATATGCCGATGACGGTTCCCGCTATACAGCCCCGGTTCCCCCATTTGCTACCTCCGCTGTATTTCGTACCGATGAGAGGTGTGAGGTAATCGAGCACCTGTACGATAATGACCAATATAGCCCAGACGATAAGTTGTGTCGCAGTAAACTGCACCTTGTCGGTGAGATGAAGAAGTATCATGCCCACATAAGAGAGCGGAGGACCCGGAAGTGCCGGAAGAAAGCAACCCGCTAACCCGACGAGCAAGCATATCGCTCCTACAATAATCCATATAATATCCATATCATATCTATATTTTGCACGTTGTGCATGCAGAGTAAAAAACGAGTCGGATAAAACCAATCTCATTTTTTCATGCCCAACCCGACTTATTCTCGCATATTGCAAATATAGTGAAAGGTGAGCGCAAAGGCAAACGGAAATTGCATTTTCGATTTGCTTCCTATATTCGTAGTGACAAAGATAATATGAACGAACACAGAAACAAATAAATTTGGTTATCTCCTTGCCTTGCACTATTTTTGTCTCACAAAACAAAAATCAATACAATGAAACTTAAAATTTATTTATCACTATTATTGTTTTCCTTTTTAAGCGGAATGGTGTCGCAGGGCGCAGAACACCCGAAACGGGAGTTTCGAGGAGCATGGATTCACACGGTAGGTCAGAGTCGCTACATGGAGATGAATCGGGATGCGATGCAAGACTATTTCGACCAAATGTTGGATAGTTTGCAGCATATCGGTATCAATGCGGTTATTTTCCAAGTACGCCCGACGGCCGATGCCTTTTATCGTTCGGAACTTGAACCGTGGAGCAAGTATCTGACCGGGAAGCAAGGCGTGGCTCCCGAACCGTTGTGGGACCCGTTGCAGTATATGATCGAGCAATGTCATGCCCGCAACATGGAGTTGCATGCGTGGCTCAACCCTTATCGGGTGGGAACTAATGCCGATGAGCCGCTCGCCGCATCGCACATCTATCATAAACACCCCGAATGGTTCGTTCGGTATGGCCGACAGCTCTATTTCGATCCGGGGTTACCGGAGTGCCGCCGCTTCATCGGCCGGGTAGTCGACGATATTGTATCGCGATACGATGTAGATGCCATTCACATGGACGACTATTTTTATCCTTATCCGATAGCAGGCAGCGAGTTCCCCGATGAAAACAGTTATGCCCGGTACGGTAACGGTATGGATCGTGGCGATTGGCGTCGGGAGAATGTCAATGCATTGATTAAGGAACTGCACAAGATTATAAAATCGCGTAAACCGTGGGTGCGATTCGGTATCAGCCCGTTCGGTATTTACCGGAATCAAAAGAGCGACCCGGACGGCAGTGCGACGAACGGGTTGCAAAACTACGACCAGCTCTATGCCGATGTGTTGCTGTGGACACGCAACGGTTGGGTCGATTACATGTTACCGCAACTTTATTGGGAGATAGGTCATCAGGCCGCATGTGTCGAGACACTGATTTATTGGTGGAACAATCATGCCAACGGACGTCATCTCTACATCGGTCAAGACGTGGCACGTACGATGAATGCTACCGACGTGAATCCCATATACACGCAACTGAACCATAAAATGCAGTTGAGCCGTTATCTCGACCATGTAGGTGGAAACTGTTTCTGGCCGGGCTATTCCTTGTTGGAAAATTATAAAGGCATAGCCGACGACTTGAAGGGGTATTACCATGCGGTTCCCTCCCTTATCCCGGCCTATACGTTTATCGACAGCAAGGCTCCCGACGAGGTGAAGGGTTTGAAGGCAAAATGGACTCCCGAGGGATACGAATTGCAGTGGAAAAGAAAGAAAACCAACGATGAGATGCAGAAGCAAATTTATTTCTGTGTCTATCGTTTTGCACCCAGCGAAGACATTTGTTTATGTGATGCATCCCATCTCGTAGCCATTACTCGGGACACGAAATTTTTGCTCCCTTATAAACACGGAACCCGCCAATATGTATATGTGGTGACCGCGGTAGACCGTATGCACAACGAAAGTAAGGGTAAGATAAAGAAAGTGAAGTTGTAAACCGGCATCTTCACCGCCCGATAAAAGCGGAAAGAAGTACATGGAAAAGTCTAGCTATATTTAATTCTACCCCTTCGGAACTTTATGAGCAATCTCCTCCTCCCCTGCCGTGTCCCGTAGCATTACGGGGTGTTTTGTAATGCAAAATATAGGAAAAGTGTCCACAGGACGGAGGGGTTGAAAAACACCCGCAGTAAGAGAAACGGATTAGGGCAGCAACCTCCCTCCTGCCACGTCCCGCAGCATTGCAGGACATTTCTTCTTTTCTCCTCTTATTCTGAATAATAAAAAATCAATTCTTAAAACAGTGGGAGATTTATATTCCTCTATCGGAGTGATATTTTAAACTTCCTCCCCTGTGTTTTGTAATACAAAATATAGGGGAGGTGGCACGCAGTG
>ENA-OPEE01000194-OPEE01000194.1-human-gut-metagenome-genome-assembly--contig:-NODE-194-length-52554-cov-5.205204_pt1 | contig 52554 bp, 42 predicted proteins | sample MGYA00241263_ERZ501506 | MGnify/ENA primary metagenome ERZ501506 (study PRJEB25962, sample SAMEA2042626) | human gut metagenome | biome: human gut; feature: human-associated habitat; material: faeces...
CTCCTTGTAGCTCCTGTCGTATTTCTTTGCTTCTGACATGTCCTTCACCCTCCTGATTTTAGTATATCCTTTTGAGCGTGGGGTGTCAAGTTTTATTATACAACATCATTGCCGTCACCGCAGTATCTTTTTTCTGTATTCTGCCGGAGAAAATCCGGTCACCTGCCTGAACTGCCGTGAGAAGAATTTTTCATCATCGTAACCGCAGCTTACTGCTGTCGCATAAATGCTCATTGCGGTAGAATACAGTAAGTAGCAGGCTTTCATTACCCTTGAATTTATGCAGTCGCGGTTATAACTTACATCAAAGCACTGTCGGTAAATCAAGCGAAAATGCCCCTCGCTGACGCACATTTTTCTGCTGACTTCCGAAAGCTTAGGCATCTTATTAGGCACTGAAATTATCCTGCTCCTTATGTCGGCAAGCTCGTTATAATGCGGAAGTCTTCTTCGTTCGCTTATCAGGCCGACATCGTGCTCTGCATTCAGCGATACGGCTGAGCGCAGTTCTCCGACCAGCGTGTTATCGGAAATGTGGTAGGTGATAATAACCTGCCGTTCATCGTGCCGTGAATAAACCTCGTTGTGGAGCGATATTTTCAGTTTCTCAGGAAACATTCCGTTTTCCATTTTGAACAGGATAAGAAATGTGTTGTCATCGGTCCGGCAGCATATTTCATGCTGAGCGCATACACGTTTTATTGATGACGCTGTTTCTGCGATTATATCGCTGCGGTAGTTTTCCCCAAACAGATATTCTCCGCCGTCCGGGAAACTAAGCTTTACCGCCTGAATGCAGAAGTTATGCCCGGCTTCCTCCACAATGCTTTCAAATTCACGAAGATTGTAGAACCCCGTCAGCGAATCATGCAGTGCGGATTGCCGCTGGCATTGCGTGAGATAGTGGATATCATTCTTCATTCGCAGAAATTCCAGCGTATCCGCAACAGTCTTGTTCCAGTCGCGGAAGCTGAAATCATAGCTCGCCGGGCGGTTATATTCCAGCACCGTATACCCGTAAAGCCTTGTCTGAAAGCACACGGGATTCACATAGAAAATCACAGGGGAATCGTGCTCCGTAATGAACGGCACTGGAGTTTCGCCACTGCTGAACTTTATCGGTGGTTCTGAATACTCGTTACCTATCGCACAGCACAGGAACTCACCACCGTTGAAACGTTCACTGTTCCATGCGCTGTCAAGGCACAGAAACAGCCTGTCAGCGCCGTGCAGCAGGTAGAAAAACTCGCTTACCGCTCCGGTGTATTCCTCAAGAGTACGCGATGTGGTGAGCCTGCCGGAAAACTGTGCCACGGTGCTCATAACGGTGTGATACTGATCTATCTTTTCCGCGATAAGCTCATCTAAAAGCTGCGAACGGCAGATGCCGCAGGAGCAGGTGTTTCCGCTTACGAACCTGTCGGAATTGTCTTGAATAGGACTGCCGCCGAGAATAGCAACCACAGCGTCCCGTCCCATTTTACGGCGGTTTCTGCGGTAAGTCGTCAGCAGCGGATAGTGATATATCCTTCCTGCGGTATGGTCGCCGCCGGTCTGGTCGTAGCCCGTTACTGTCAGCTCGCCGGGAATATCCACTCCTGCCTCCGAAAGAACATCACACAGCCCGAACGCCATGGAATCATTGGCGCATATCACCGCCTGAGGTCGCGGAATTTCACCGCTGAGATACCGCCGGGCAAGTTCCTCGCCGGAATCGTTCCAGAAGTTCCCGTAATACACTCTGATATTATCAAGGCTTATTCCGTGCTTTCCGAATGCGCGCTTGCAGCCGTTCAGACGCCTTTGCGAAGTGGCGTTGTCCCTGCTTCCCGTCAGTATGTCGATGTCCGTGAAACCGTGAACCGTTATCAGATGTTCCGTCATTTTCTCCAGGTCGGTTTCATCGTCGGAATAAACGCTCTTAAATCCATCTATATCCCCGTCAATAACAATGGCGGGGATTTTTGCAGCTCTTATTTTATCGATTGCATCGTTGATTATTGTTATATCCCGGAATGCCTCGGCTGTGACAATAACGCCGTCAAATAAATCCGGCTCAAACAGGGAGTAAATTATGTTCTCATAATTCAGCAGATCATCGTCCTGCCAGTGGTTGTATATGTTTGAGTAGACCACAACATCGGTGTCTTTCCGGAATGCGGCTTCGGATATTCCGTATAGTATATCGCGCTGTTCGGACGCGTCGGCTCTTGCGGTAATGACCGCTATTCTTCTGCGCATAATATCACCCCGTTTACAGTATAGCTTAATTCCGCACTAAAGTCAAGAGCAAAAGTGCATATTATGATTAAAAGGTGGATTAAACGTATATATGCTATTGAATTTCTGCTTTGCAATGTGTATAATAAAACAAAAGAAATACCGCGCAAAGATTGTGCGTGTATTGCGCAGGTAGATTAGCCAATAATACGCTTCGCTGATTGGCTAATCTCGATTTTTCGTCAGATTGTACAACGTGGACGCGGCAAGGCTGTTGCCTTGCAAGGACGAATTGTGCAATATGCAAGCAAGACGCGTACAAGATCCAATAAATGGTCTTTGCGCGGTGTTGCCCCAAAACAATGAGGTGATAATAATGAAAATAAGTGAAAATTGCTACAAGCTGGAAAATACGGCAAATCCAATTTCGCCGAATGTATTCTGCGCTGACCCGACAGGCGTTGAGTACAACGGCAGACTGTATATTTACGGCACTAACGACCATCAGCAGTACGAGGCAGTCGGCGATGACGGAAAGAACGACTATGTTCACATAAAATCCATCGTTATGCTGTCAACTGACGATATGGTGAACTGGGAATACCATGGCTTCATAGACATCGCAAAAATAGCGCCTTGGATAGTGAATTCATGGGCGCCGTCCGTAGCTTCCCGAGTTGAGGCGGACGGAAAAACTCATTTTTACCTTTACTTTTCGAACAGCGGCTGCGGTGTAGGAGTGCTTACGGCGGAACACCCTCTCGGACCGTGGAGCGACCCTCTCGGAAAGCCGCTAATCTATCAGAATATGCCGGGGCTTGAAAATTGCCCTGCGCCCTTTGACCCGGGAGTATGCCTCGACGAAAACGGCACAGGCTGGCTTGCGTTCGGCGGAGGGACCCCACCTGAAAGTAATACGCTGCACACATGTATACCTAAGATAGTGCGGCTGGGAAAGGATATGCTTTCGTTTGACAGCGATTTCGTTCCGATAGACGCTCCGTATTTCTTAGAGGCAAGCGAGCTGAACTACGAAAACGGAACTTTTATCTACACATACAGCACGGACTGGCAGTCAAGAGAAAACTGGAACAGAACGGACATTCCGGCGCCGGGAATATGCAGCATGGGCTGTCTGACGAGCAAAACTCCCCTTGACCCGGATAGCTGGCAGTTCAGGGGCGGATTCTTCCTAAACGCCGGTGATTCCGGAATGGACTGGTGCAACAATCACACCCACCTTATCGAATATAAGGGAACAAGGTACATTATTCACCACACACTTCACATTCAGGAGCGCACTAAAACAAAGGGAGGATTCCGCTGTATGTGCGTGGATCTACTGCCTTACACGGATACGGAATTCCCCGTCACAAAGGCAACACGCGAAGGCGTCACGCAGACTCAGCCGCTCGACCCGTATAAAGCTCACAGCGGTGCGGAGATGTTCACCTGCGCAGATATGTGGTACGAACAGATATCCGCCGGCAAAATGGCTGTGAAGTCGCTGGCAGGGGGCGCATGGACTTACATAAAGGGTGTGGATTTCGGCAAGGGCACAGAAAAGCTGCTCGTTACCGCAAAGGGCATGGGCGTTATCGAGCTTCGTCTTGATGACAGGAATGCCGAACCGTTGGGAGTGATCGAACTCGCAAGTGATGGATTTGATAAAATTCCTGTGGTTCTTCCCACAAAAATAACAGGAATTCACAATGTATATTTTGCATTTTCCAGCAAGGACATCTGCCTCGAAAGATGGCAGGCTGAATGAAAGGAGTAACCATGAACAATAAGATAACATCTTTGATTATTGCGGCGGTTATGATGCTTGTTTCCGGCTGTTACGGGCAGAACGGCTCGGGTGATTCATCTTCGCAGACGGAAAGCTCTGCCGACAGCGTAGACAGTGTGAGTGAAGCGGAAATAATCGACAGCCTTAACAACGGAATAATAATCGACGAGGTAAGCGGAAATGTCTACAAAGACGAGCGTAACGCCAATCCCATTTCGCCGAATATATTCTGCGCAGACCCCACCTCAGTCGAATACAACGGCAGACTGTATGTATACGGCTCGAACGACACCCAGCAGGCGGAAAACGATACCGTCAATGATTACGACTATATAAAGTCACTGGTGGTTTTATCCACAGACGACATGGCGAACTGGATATACCATGGCAGGATAGAAGTCGACGAAATAGCGCCGTGGATAGCAAATTCATGGGCACCGTCCATCGTTTCCCGCGTTGAGGAAGACGGTCTTACGCACTTCTATCTGTACTTCTCGAACGGCGGCGGCGGTGTGGGAGTTATTACCTCCACCGACCCGGTAGGTCCGTGGTCTGACCCTCTCGGCGCACCGCTGGTTTATCAGAATATGCCGGGGCTTGAGAATTGCCCTGCGCCGTTCGATCCGGGCGTCTGCATTGATGAAAATGGCACAGGCTGGCTTTCTTTTGGCGGCGGAAATCCTGCGGACGGCGGAGGTGTTATACATACCAATGTGCCTAAGATAGCACGTCTGGGCGCGGATATGCTTTCGTTTGACAGCGAGTTCGTTTCTATTGACGCCCCGTATTTCTGTGAGGCAAGCGAGCTGAATTACATCGACGGCACCTATTATTACACCTACTGCAACGACTGGCAGAACCGCAGCAAATGGGACCGCAAGGACATTCCTGCGCCGCCTACATGCAGTATGGCATACATGACCACAAAAACTCCCCTTGACGCAGACAGCTGGGAATACAGGGGCGCATATTTCTACAATGCCGGTCAGAATGCCGACGGCGAATCCGGAATGCGCTGGGCCAACAATCACACGCATTTCTGCGAGTATCAGGGAACGAACTACATTGTCCACCACACGCTCCTTCTTGAAGAACTGGCAGGCGGCACAGCAGGTTTCCGCAGCATTATGGTTGATTATCTTCCGATGAATGCGGCTGACGGAGAGATCCCGATAACTGCCGCAACGCGTCATGGCGTATCTCAGATAAAGCTTCTTGACCCCTACGCTGAAAACAGCGGCGCGGTTATGTTCACGTCTGCCGATATAGGTTACACCGATGGTAACGACCCTGCCGCAAAGAGCAAGGCGGACGGCGCATGGATCTATGTAAAAGGTGCGGATTTCGGTTATGGTGCTTCCGCTTTCACCGCTGATGTTAAAGGCAAGGGCAGAATCGAGGTTCGCCTTGACAGCATTTCCGGCGAGGCAGTATCTTTCATTGAATTTGACAACGCTGATTATGCTAAGGTTCGTTCTGCTAAATTCAGTCAGTTTGACGGCAGAAATCACAATATCTATCTGGTATTTTCCGGCGCGGATATTGAACTGAGATCGTGGCAGTTCACAAAGGGCAGCGAGAAACTCCGTCCCGAGGAGAAAATCTCAGATACCAAGATAAAGTACGAAAATCTTATACTTACCGGGCAGGCTGTAAATCCCGGTCCAAGTCCGTCGGCAGTTGTCGAAATGAGCGGTGACGGTGAGTATTCCGTGAAGTCCACCTCATTTGAAAAAGGCAGCGAGTTGCTTAACTTCGGCTTCATCAACGTTGACCCGGACGCGAAATACAAGGTACATGTCAAGTCCATAGGTCTTGAAACGGAAAACGGGATCGTTGAAGTCCCTGTAAACGCAGAGCTTGACCCGTCAAGCGAATCCGCAAATGGGCTTGCTAACGGCTGGATGGGCGCTGAGATAGGTTCCGTGGTTTACGGCACCAAGAAATGCGGAATAGTTGCCGCAGAAACCACTGTCGACTGGATAGGCTACCGTTTTGCACTCGTAATAAACGGTAAGGAAGTTCCCTTTACATCAATAACCTACAATCTTGAAATAAGTGATCTTGTCCTTGATTAAGGTGAGAAATCATAATTTTGGAGGATCTTTAATGAACCGTGTTTCTGTTGTTAAAATCATAGGAATCATAGGATTGGTTATTTCAATGCTATTGAGCGGATGTACCACTAGCATTACGGATAACAATGTTTCCGGAAACGACCTTACTGCAACGGAGGTTATCCGGCTCATGGGCAACGGAATAAACCTCGGCAACACGCTGGAGGCATACAATCACAAAAGCTATGTGGATTCAGGGGTAAACCCCACTTCCTTTGAAACGCTCTGGGGACAGCCCGTCACCACAAGGGATATGATAGACGATATGAAAGCCCTGGGCTTCGATACTCTCCGTATTCCTGTGGCATGGACCAATGGCATAAATTACGAGAGCGGAGATTACACCATTGACGAGCGGCTCATGAACCGTGTCGACGAGGTTGTCAATTATGCTCTTGACGCTGATATGTATGTTATACTTAACGACCACTGGGACGGAAGCTGGTGGGGAATGTTCGGCTCCGGTGACGAGGCAGTTCGTGAAAATGGAATGGCACTTTATAAGTCCATATGGACGCAGTTATGCGAGCATTTTTCCGATTATTCCTACAAGCTGATATTTGAATCCGCAAATGAGGAACTTGGCGACAGACTCAACGATGGCGAAGTCACCGGAACAGACGGAGTTCTCAGCGAGGACGAATGCTACGAAACAACGAACAGAATTAACAGCGAATTTGTTAAGCTGGTACGTTCGACCGGCGGCAAAAATGCAGACAGATTCCTGCTTATCGCAGGGTACAACACCGACTTCAGGAAAACATGCGATGACAGATACCAAATGCCGGAGGACACTGCAAAGGACAAGCTTCTGCTTTCAGTACATTATTACACGCCGTGGGACTATTGCAGTGACAGCACTGTAAACCAGTGGGGATCTCCCGGCGATTACGAGGAGCAGAATTCCCTTTTTCAGATGCTGACTAAATTCACAGACCAGGGATACGGCGTGGTTATAGGCGAATATGCCGTTATGGGTGCGGCGGATAAACCCGATAGGGATAAGTTTTACGCCAATCTTCTGGATAACTGCGACTTGTATAATTACTGCCCCGTCCTCTGGGACTGCAGCGATTTTTACAAAAGGGTCCTCAGAAAAACTACCGATGAAAACATAGCAAGGCTGTACAGCGACAGACGCGCTTCGACCGAAGAAGGCAAGGATTATTCTGAGATCCAGTCTGCCGCAAGGGAGAGATTGGACAAGTCGATAAAGGCGGCTGAAGACGAATTTATGGCGGGCGTATCCATTCCGGCTTCTGATGATACCGCAGTGGCATGGATAATGTACCAGAGTCTTGATTATTCAGTTCAGTACTGTGTCGGCAACAAGTACGACCCGACGGATATGACCCTGGGTATCGTTGCAGACAATGCTGAGATAACCGGTGAGGGAACCTACACCGTCAGTCTGGATTTCTCGGATTGCGGTATTGCAAGGGGAGTTTTTTTCTCGGCTCTCGGGATTTCCAACGGCGAGAAGCTCTTCCCGGGTTATACTATCTCTATTGATGAGGTTAAGGTAAACGGCGAAGTCCGTGAGCTATCAGGCAAGGAATATACCTGTTCCGACGACGATAACTGCACGAGAGTAAACCTCTATAACCAGTGGGTAACATCTGTCCCCGATGACGTCAGATGCGCCGACGGCGACAATTCCGGTCTGTCCGCGACTGTTCTTACCGTCAAAGACGATGAGATACTTTCGACGCTGGAAATAACATTCACTTATTCAGCGCCATAAATCAGAATCCCTGTGATATTCAAAATCTAAGCCGACGGATTCCATCAGCACAGTGATCCGTCGGCTTATGTGTCAAGGCATTGGAGGAACCGTTATGAATTATACAAAATCAGTTGAAAAATGGGGCGTTTTCGAATTTTACTCTGAGGGAACCACCGCTGGCAACCCATTCCTGGAACGCGGTATCACTGCGCTATTTGAAAGCGATTCCGAGCGCAAAACCGTCAATGGTTTTTACGATGGGAACGGAATATACAAAGTAAGATTCATGCCATCGTTTGAGGAAGAATACCATTTTACGGTCTGCGGGAATTTTTCTGACAGGAAATACGAAGGAACTTTTTCTGTCACGCCGCCGTCGGAAAATAATCACGGCTGCGTAAAGGTACATAACAAATATCATTTTCAGTATTCCGACGGAACACCTTATTATCCTGTCGGCACGACCTGTTATGTATGGAATCTGCAAAGCGATGACCTTATCGCGCAAACTCTTGAAACTCTGAGAAATTCCCCGTTCAACAAGATACGTTTCTGCGTATTTCCTAAAAGCTACTGCTACAATTCACGTGAGCCGCGCTCCTATCCATACGAGGGTACTCCGGTTGACGGAAGTGCTATCACAGAGGACAATGTGTGGGGCTACGGTCCGGACTCCAAGGGCAACAACTGGGATTTTGAGAGGTTTAACCCCAAGCATTTTCAGCATATTGAATACTGTATCTGCGAGCTTCAAAAGCTGGGTATTGAGGCAGATATTATCCTCTTTCACCCGTATGACCGCTGGGGCTTCTCAACAATGACACCGGAGTACAACGAACTTTATCTGAAATACACGGCGGCAAGGTTTTCGGCTTTCAGAAATGTATGGTGGTCATTTGCTAATGAATATGACCTGATAAAAAGCAAGAGCATTGAGGACTGGGAACGATATGCGCAGATAATCGTAGAAAGCGACCCGTATGATCACCTGCGATCAATACATAACGGTAATCTGTTTTACGATCATACAAAGTCATGGATAACGCACTGCAGTATTCAGCGTTCTCCGGAGGGAACATCCGAGTGGAGAAAAAGCTATGGCAAACCGATAGTAATTGACGAAATGCTATACGAGGGAAATATTCAGTATGCGTGGGGGAATATTTCGCCGCAGGAGCTTGTTCGGAGGTTCTGGGAAGCACTTTGCCGCGGCGGCTACGGTGGTCATGGCGAAACCTACATAGACGATAAGGCGATATGGTGGTCGCATGGCGGAGAGCTTAAAGGTGACAGCCCGGAAAGAATAGCTTTTATGCGAAAAATACTTGAGGAAGCTCCGGACGGCGGATTGCGACCCAAAAACATGGAATGGGACGAGATATGTGTGGTTCCGGAAGATGAAAATCTAGCTGATGAAACCGGTTATCACCTGTTTTATTACGGGATTTCGCGTCCGGGATTCAGATATTATCATATTGATGATAATAATATATACACCGTCGACATTATAGACACATGGAACATGACGGTTGAGAATGTCGGAAGTTTTAAGGGACGTTTCAGAATTGATTTGCCCACAAGAGAGTATCTTGCGGTTAGAATTAAGAAAGCAGAGGATGAGATAGAATAATGTTCGCCACGATATGTTTTTGGCTGACAGACCTCTGCACGATAAATCGGAGGCTGAATGCCTTTTTCCTTATTGATAAGGCATTAGCGAGATATTCGTCCTCCAGATTGAAGCGGATTTCAAGCTGTTCGACATTGAAATCTGCCCGGAAATTTCGCCAAGTGCGATTAAGTATGTAAGGATTATCTGTGCGGCGGCTTCGCCTTTGGCATTATGTCTTTGGCACGGCGGTGTTCGGTGCGCCTTTGGACATACATCTGTGCAAGGTCGGGATTATTCCGAAAAATATCGTTCACCTCGTCAATCTTTGACCGTAATACACGGCAGTTATTCTCTGCCTGGTGTAATCGCTCTTTCAGAGTAGGTTTGAGCGCCGCCGCCAAATCCTCGCAGGAGCCGCTGTATTCAATCAGCTTTGGACGGCAGCCTAACGGCACATCAGTATTCCACTTGCAGAAACCGTCCACAAGTTCGGTGTGGTTTTTAAGCGTTTCGTAAGTGTTGCTGATACTGCCGCCGTATTTGGTAAGCAGGAATTAGCTTTACACATTTTACTCGAAATTTTTGAGCAGCAGTGCAATGGAATAAATATCCACGAAGCGTAGCAAAGTGGATATTAATTCCATTGCACTGCTGTTCTGTAGTGAAAATAGATTATTTTGCTCCCAGCTGTGAACTAAAGCTCGACAAATGGCTTTATAATACGATTTATGGTCTGTAAATAAAAAATATAATTTTTTTTATTTTTTTTGAAAAAAGTATTGACAAATTAGACTTCTCGTGCTATAATAATATAGTCGTCAGGGACAAGAAATAAAAACTTAAAAACCTGATGGAATAAAAAAATGAGATGCTGCTATGGCTCAGTTGGTAGAGCACATCCTTGGTAAGGATGAGGTCATCGGTTCGACTCCGATTAGCAGCTCCATTTTTTTTGGAGAGGTATCGAAGTGGTCATAACGAGGCGGTCTTGAAAACCGTTTGGGGGCAACTCCACAAGGGTTCGAATCCCTTCCTCTCCGCCATAGAAAAGTTGGCTTAACGGCGCGAATCCGCACTGTTAAGCCATTTCCTTTGATTTGCAAATGTTAACCAATTGATGTTTAATATCAATCGAATGAGCCGTTATGTCAATGATTTGAGCACAAAAGACAACAGCAGACAACAAAGAAATCTCCGAGGTTATGCGCCCCGGAGACTTTTTTATTTAATCGTGCAGCCCAAAGCCTCTAGTCTTTAAAATTTTACTTGTTATACTCGACGTGCAGGAGTTCGTGCTCCCTGCCCTTGAGAATACCGTTGTAGAGGGATTCGATAAGCGGGTTCTCCTCGCTGGACTTTATGCTGCACATTCTGTCTGCGTCGTAAAGCCCATTGGAGCGAGCCTGCTTTTCCGCCTTGTGCACGAACGGCTGACCGGCTCCGTTGATACAGCCGCCGGGACATGCCATCACCTCGACGAAATCGAAATGTTCGCCGCCCTTTATGCGCTGAATGAGTTTTTCGGCGTTTCCGAGACCGCTCACAACGCCTATATGCAGCGTTGTGTCACCGTAGGGAATATTGACTTCCTTCACGCCCTCAAGACCGCGGAGCGGCTGGTACATAATTCCGTCGCCGCGCTTGTTGTCGGAGATACGGCGGAGTACTGCTTCAGTAACGCCTCCGGTTGTTCCGAAGATAACGCCTGCGCCTGCCATAGTGCCGAACGGCATGTCTATAGCCTCCGGGCGGATACTCGTGAGCTGGATTCCGGTTTCCTTCACCATCTGCACGAACTCCTGGGTGGTCAGAACATAGTCTACCATATGAGTGCCGTCAGCGGCGCGGAACTCCTCCCGAAGAGCCTCGCGCTTCTTAGCGGTGCAGGGCATCAGCGCAATATGGACGTGCTTCTTCGGCTCTTCCCTGAACTGCTCGCGGATAACCGCCGCGAACATCTGCATGGGCGATTTGCAGCTTGAAACGTGTTCCATAAGCTCGGGGTGCTTGGTTTCAATGTAGCGTACCCAGGCAGGGCAGCAGGAACTGAACAGCGGGAGTTCGTTTCCGGCAGTGACATGCTCCAGAAGCTCGGCGGACTCCTCCATAACGGTGAGATCTGCGGCGGTGGAGGTGTCGTAGATCTCGTCAAACCCCATTCTGCGGAGCGCTGCAACGATAAGTCCCATCGTGTTCTGACCGTCCTGGAGCCCCAGTTCGCGGCCGATAGCGACGCGCACCGCCGGAGCGATCTGTATAGTTACCATAGTATCCTTGTCGGAGAGCGCCTTCCACACGTCGGAGATGTTGTTCTTTACAACGATCGCGCCGGTGGGACATACCGCCGAGCACTGACCGCAGCCAACGCAGTCGGTCTCGCCGATGGGCTTGTGGAACGCAGTTCCGACTACCATTCTGGAGCCGCGGTTCATGAAGTCGATAACGCCGACGTTCTGTATTTCATTGCAGGTGCGCACGCAGTCGCCGCAGAGAATGCACTTGTGGTGGTCGATGGTTATGCAGGGGGAGCTGTCGTCAACGTCGGGCTTGGAAGCCGCATTCGGAAAACGCACTCCCTCAATGTGAAACCGCCTTGCTATGTCCTGGAGCTTGCACTTTTCGTTGTTGTCGCAGGTGGTGCAGTCGCGGCAGTGGTTCGCAAGCAGCAGCTCGAGTATAACCTTGCGGTACTTTCTCAGGCGCTCGGTGTTGGTGCGTATCTCCATGCCGGGTTTTGGCGGGGTAGAGCAGGAAGCGTGAAGGGTCCCCCACTGATCCTCGACCATGCACATGCGGCATGCGCCGTATGTTGAAAGCTCCGAATGATAGCAGAACGTGGGCATTTTAATGCCGACCTTCTGGATAAGCGCCAGCAGGTTCTTTTCGCCGTTTATTTCAACGGGTATACCGTCGATAGTCAAATATCTGTTATTGTCCATTTCACTTCACCTCTATCGCATGGAACGGGCAGTTGGTAACGCACGCCCCGCACTTGATACACTTGCTCTGGTCGATAACGAACGGTGACTTGATCACGCCGCTGATCGCCCCGACAGGACAGCCGCGGGAGCACTTGGAGCAGCCCTTGCACTTGTCGGGCTGAATCTCGATGCGTTTGAGCTTCTGACAGACTCCCGCCGGGCAGCGCTTTTCGTTGATATGCGCCTCGTATTCCTCGCGGAAGTTCTTTATCGTGCTGACAACAGGGGAAGCCGCGGACTTGCCAAGACCGCAAAGCGCAGTCGCGGAGATGGTCTCTGCAAGCTCAAGGAGCAGGTCGATGTCGCCGGGTTCGCCGTTGCCTGCAACAATGCGCTCGAGTATCTCAAGCATGCGCTTTGTGCCTTCACGGCAGGGAACGCACTTGCCGCAGGATTCGTTCTGCGTGAAGTTCATGAAGAATCTTGCGACCTCTACCATGCAGGTCTTGTCGTTCATGACTACCAGACCGCCGGAGCCTATCATTGCTCCCGCCTTCTTGACGGAATCAAAGTCGAGCGGAAGGTCGAGATCCTTTTCGGTCAGCGTGCCGCCGGAGGGACCGCCGATCTGGACCGCCTTGAACTTTCCGCCGCCGCGTATGCCGCCGCCTACGTCGTAGATGACTTCGCGCAGGGTGGTTCCCATCGGAACTTCGATAAGACCGGTATTTTCAATGTCGCCGGTGATGGCGAACGCCTTGGTTCCCGGGCTTTTCTCAACGCCGATCCCCTTGAACCAGTCGGCTCCGCGAAGCACGATGGAGGGTACGTTAGCGTAGGTCTCAACGTTGTTGAGCACCGTCGGGCTGTCGAACAGACCGTGCTCAACGGTGCGCGGGGGCTTGACCCGCGGCATTCCGCGCTTGCCCTCGATGGATGCGGTCAGCGCGCTGCCTTCGCCGCAGACGAACGCGCCTGCGCCGCGGTTGATGTGAAGCTCGAAATCAAAGCCGCTGCCGAGTATATTCTTTCCGAGCAGACCTATCTCCTTTGCCTGGGCGATGGCGGTCTTTAAGCGCTCAACTGCCAGCGGGTACTCGGCGCGGACATATATGTAGCCCTCGGTGGCGCCGCATGCTGCGCCCGCTATCATCATTCCTTCGAGCATTCGGTGCGGGTCGCCTTCCATAATGCTTCTGTCCATGAAGGCTCCTGGGTCGCCCTCGTCGCCGTTGCAGACAACGTACTTCTGCGCGGCGTTCTGGCGCTTTACCTGCGCCCATTTTCTGCCGGCAGGGAAGCCGCCGCCGCCGCGTCCGCGCAGTCCGGAGTCGCTCACTTCCTCGATGACCTCGTCCGGAGTCATGTCGAACAGAGCTTTTTCAAACGCAGAATATCCGCCTTGTGAGAGGTACTCCTTGACTGAGAGGGAATCAATATGACCGCAGTGCTCCAGAACGACTCTGGTCTGCTTCTTGTAGAATGGGATCTCCTCCTGGGTCTTGTAGATCTCGCCGTTTTTCTGGAATGCGAGCCGCTCGATATGTTCGCCGTTCACGATGGTCTTTTCTACGATCTCCTCGCAGTCCTCGACTTTTACCTTCGTGTAGAGCCAGCCCTCCGGCTCGATGCGCACCAGCGGGCCTCTTTCGCAGAAGCCGTGGCAGCCGCTCTTCTTGAGGGCTACGCCTTCGGATTCCGGCTCGTGCTCAAGCTCCACCGCGCAGTGTATACCCTTCGCCTCGATAAGCTCGCGGAGCCTTGCGTAGATGTTCAGCGAGCCGCTGGAAACGCAGCCGGTGCCCGCGCAGACGAGTATCTTTCTCTTGTATGCATTGTAAGCTCTGACGCATTCCTCGCGGAACGCCCTGAGTTCCTGTCTGTCCTTTAACATTCGCCGTCCTCCTTCAGTTTTTTCAGGATAGCGGAAGCCTTATCCGGGGTCATTTCCGCATGAACGTGGTCGTTGACTGTGATGACCGGGGCAAGTCCGCATGCGCCGAGGCAGGAGACTGTTTCCACGGTGAACATCAGGTCGTCGGTGGTTTTTTTGGTCTCGGAAAGTCCGAGCTCCTGCCGGAGTCTTGCCAGGATAGGCGGCGACTGTCTGACATGACAGGCGGTTCCGTCGCATACCTTGATAACGAACTTCCCCTTTGGTTCGAGCGAGAAATTCTCGTAGAACGTGGCAACGCTGAACAGCCGTGCCTCTCCGACCCCGAGCCGCTTTGCGATGTGCGGGAACACCTCTTTCGGCAGGTAGCGGTAGTGCTCCTGAACTCCCTGAAGGATCGAGATGATGTTCTTCTCCTCGCAGCCGATGCCGTCGATGATCTTGTCGACCTCGTCGAGCTGAATGGTGCTTTGCATAAATGTACCTCCTTCGCTGATGTGCGGAAATATACGGTATCTCTGCTATGTACTGTTATTGCCCCGTTGATATGACGGATTCTTTTAACAGCAGTAAAAAACTTTTGTTGAGCATTACTATAATTTTACCACACAATACGTCAATTTGGTATTGCCAAAGTGATATAATACCATGCTTATTTAACATATATGTCACTTTAGCTCAAGTTAACAATGCGCTTTTGTACATTATCTCTAAAAACAAAAAGAGCCGCCCGGATATATCCGGACAGCTCCTCAGTATTCAGATTTTATTCAGCGGAAAGGATCGTGCCGCCGCCTACGACGATATCGCCGAGATACAGCACTACCGCCTGACCCGCAGTGACCGCCCTCTGCGGCTTTCTGAACTCAACGTGTACGGTGCCGTCAGGGTCAGCCCAGACCGTTGCTTCAGCCTCTCTGCCGTTGTAGCGCGTGCGCGCGGAGACCTCCACAGGCTCGGACGGAGCATTCTCCCAGAGGATCCAGTTGAAATCTCCGGCGGTGAGCCTGCTGGAATACAGTCCATCCTCCCGGGAAAGGGTCACGGTGTTGTTCTGCATATCTTTCGAGCAGACGTACATGCGCTCCCCGAAGCCAACTCCCAGCCCCTTGCGCTGACCTATCGTGTACCTGATGATTCCGGAATGCTCCCCGATAACGTTGCCGTCTGTGTCAAGGAACGCCCCGTGCGGGTAGGTCTTTCCGGTGCGCATTCGTATGAACTCCGCGTAGTCACCGTCGGGAACGAAGCAGATGTCCTGGCTGTCGTGCTTGTGCGCGTTCATAAGTCCAAGTTTTTCCGCCAGCGCGCGGACTTCATCCTTGCTCTCGAACTCCCCGAGCGGGTATATCGTGTGCGAAAGCTGCTCCTGCGTCATGGAGTAGAGAACGTAGCTCTGATCCTTGGCGAGGTTCCTTGCCTTTTTCAGCACCCATCTGCCGTATTCCGGAAGGAACTCCGTGCGGGCGTAGTGACCGGTCACGATGTATTCGCAGCCGAGGGCGCGTCCGCGCTGATACAGCAGCTCGAACTTCATGTAGCGGTTGCAGTCGATGCAGGGATTCGGGGTCTGACCGTTCTCGTAGGCGCTGATGAACCGCCCGATAACGTCCCGCTCAAACTCGTCCACGAAGTTGAAAACGTAGAACTTCATGCCCATCGAATAGGCGGCATTTCGCGCGTCTTCGGCGTCGTCGGCGGTGCAGCAGGATTTTTCGGTGCAGGCGCAGTCGGAGCTGCTGCGCAGCTTCATTGTGACGCCTATGCAGTCGTAGCCCCGCTGAACCATGAGCGCCGCCGCGACCGAGCTGTCAACTCCTCCGCTCATTGCGATGAGCGCGGTGGGCTTTTCCGTCATTCTCCGAGCCTCAGCATTTCATCTATGCAGCGCTTTGCCGCGAGGCGCTCCTGCTCCTCAATATTGATCTCGAAGCCGTCGCGGCCCTCAAGGGTGTGCAGCACGTCCGCGATGGTTGTGACCTTCATGTTGTGGCATACGCAGTCCTTGGAAAGCGGGAAGAACAGCTTCTCCGGGTGGTCGATGCCGAGGTGCTGAACGATGCTGTTTTCGGTTCCGATGATGAATTCCCTGGCGTCGCTCTTTGCGGCGTACGCCATGATCTCAGTGGTGCTTCCGGTGAAGTCGGCAAGCTCTACTATCTCGGGACGGCACTCGGGGTGAACGAGCAGCAGCGCGTTCGGGTGGAGCTTCTTAGCCGCGCGGACATCGGCGGCGGTGAGCTTCGCGTGGGTAGGGCAGCCGCCGTGGATAAGCTGGATCTCCTTCTCGGGGACCTGCTTCTTCACGAAATCGCCGAGGTTGCAGTCCGGAATGAACAGTATTTTGTCAGCGTCGAGCTTCTTGATTATCTTAACTGCCGAGGAGGAGGTCACGCAGACGTCGGAGAGGGTCTTGAGCGCCGCGGTGGTGTTGATGTAGGCGACGACCTTGTGGTCGGGGTACATCTGCCTGAGCTGAGTGAGCATTTCAACGTCGAGCTGCTCCGCCATCGGGCAGCCGGCTTCCTCGCGGGGGATAAGCACGCGCTTCTCCGGCGAGAGTATCTTCACGGTCTCAGCCATGAAGCGTACGCCGCACATCATGACGGCAGCGTTGGGAGCCTTCGCTGCTTTCTGTGCAAGTCCGAAGGAATCGCCGACGAAATCAGCCACTTCGAGAATGTCGTGGGTCTGATAGCAGTGCGCTAAAATACAGACGTCCTTTTCCTTTTTCAGCTCCATTATCCTTTTCTGGATATCGTTCAACATAAGTTTCTCCTCCCGGAAAGCGGCGCACCGGAGCGCCGCAGTCCAATGATCTTAAATAGAGTAGTCCCCGCCGGTGGAATTATCAATGATATCCTGCAGGGTAACGCTGTCGAGGTAGTTGTTTATCGCCTTGTAGAGTCCCTCCCACACGGGCAGGGTTATACACTCGGAGGCGCGCGGACACTCGTTTACGGGATACTGGAGGCAGCTCACGGGGCAGAGGCTGCCCTCGGTGACGCGGAGTATCTCGCCGACGGTGTACTGGTCAGGGTTCTTCGACAGCGCGTAGCCCCCCTGATAGCCGCGGTTGGTGCGGAGCAGATCCGCTTTGTTCAGCAGCGGAACGATCTGCTCTAAGTACTTTTTAGAAATGTTCTGGCGGTCTGCGATGTCCTTCAGCGCGATGAAACCGTCTGAACGGTGAACGGCGAGGTCAAGCATCATTCTCAGCGCATAGCGCCCTTTGGTAGATATTTTCAATTTTATGCCCCTTTCAAGCCATGAAACACTCCGGGCATAGTTATCCCGGAACTATATCATAATTATACCATAGGTTTAGTAGGTTTTCAAGAGGGTATTGAAAATTTTTTTTGACCTCCATGAAATTATACACTCCGGAGCGCAGTTTGTCAAGTAATAGCGCAATATGAAATAAAAAAGGCGTACTTTTCAGCACGCCGTAAGAATACTATATAATTAACAGCATGTCAGCCTTCCCAGCCCTGGATCCTTCGCCAGTGTTCGGGGGTGACAACGCTTGCAGTTCTGCTGGAGTTGCGGAAGAACAGCGTGTATCCGCTGCCGGGGTGTTCGTACCCGAAAAATGAAATAACGCTTCCGACGAGGAAATCCTCTCCCACCAGATCCTTTACCCGGTAAAAGCATGTGCGCCATTTTTCGTGGATCCCATAGACGCAGAACAGCGTTAAGGTTTCACCGATTCGGGTGTAATCAACGATCCTGCTGTCATAAAATTGGAAATCTCTGTACATCAACGCCTCCTCAACCGCTTTTACCGGGCATCAGAAATATATAAAACCAAACCTATAATAGGGATAAATCATTTCATGACTCAAGTATACCGCATGGAATGTAACATGTCAATGAAACCTTCCTGATTGTATTGAAAATCTTCCTATTTGTAGTTCGCGGTTTTAAAAATGCGAATGTACGTGCACGACTGAGAATTATATATGCAAAGTTTCCATAGATTTCTTCGTAAAACAGGTTGGTTTTTGCGTAAAAATAGTTGACTTATGCAGAGAAATGTGATATAATGGTGACAGTGATCTGATAAGGTCATGAAATAACAACATTATTTATATTTAGGAGGTTTGGTCATGACAACTAAGAATATGGCTATCGTATCTCTGGTTTGCGGTATCGTAGGTATCGTAGGATCCTTTATTCCTTACGTATCCTATGTAGCTCCGCTGTGCGCTATAGCTGGTATTGTATTCGGCGCGCTCGCTCTCAAGAATGTCAAGGCAGGCAACTGCGAGGGTAACGAGAAGGGGCTTGCAACCGCAGGTCTTGTACTCGGTATCGTTTCTACCGCTGTTTCTGTTCTTATGTTCGCTTGCGCTATCTGCGCTATATGTGCAGCAGCTTCCCTCATCGCTGCCGCTTCAAACAGCTGATCTCAGTTAACAGAGCTTTGAAGCCCTGCCCGCTCTGGGCGGGGCTTTTCTCTTTCGTATTGCTCGTTATTTTGGAGGTAACATGTTCCCTGGTTTTTACTTATTCGATAAATATATAAGCAGCTACGTCCTGACATCTCTCGCGGGTATTTTCACCGCGTGTCCGCTTGCGATATATCACTATAAAAAACGCGGCGGAAACGACATCAGCATGATATTTGTATTCCTGTTCGGCGGGATAGGCTGCATGTTCGGAATGCACCTGCTCTACGGCATAACGAATATCCGGCAGTGGGGGAGCCTTTTCTCGGCGGCAAGCTTCGGCGACTGGCTCGAAGCCGCACAGCTTATCTTCGGAGGCGCGGTGTTCTACGGCGGCCTCATCGGAGGGCTTGCCGTGGGATTCCTTTCGATACGCTATCAGAAGCTCGACCCGGCGGTGGTTTCGGACTGCGCGGCGCCTTCCATTGCGCTGTTTCACATGTTCGGACGTATCGGGTGCTTCCTCGGCGGCTGCTGCTACGGCGTGGAGTGGGAGCATGGCGTGACCTTCACGAATTCCCTCATTGAGAGCGCCAACGGAGTGCCGAGAGTCCCGGTTCAGCTTTACGAAGCCGGTCTGGAGCTTGCGCTGTTCCTCGCGCTGACGCTGCTGCTTGTCAGTGGGAAACTCCGTGGAAAACTGCTTGCCGTGTATCTGCTGGTCTACCCGGTGGGAAGGTTCCTGCTGGAATTCTGGCGCGGCGACGAATACCGCGGGTTCCTTTTCGGGCTTTCTACATCGCAGCTTATCAGCATTGCACTGTTCATCGGAACTATCGTGTTCCTCGCTGTAAGCGCCGTTAAAAAACGGAGAACTCCCATGCCTATCGAAGAATAAACATTTAGCCGCTGTTATTTCGACAGCGGCTTTGTTTACAAATCAGGTCAGGTGATTTTTTCGCGGTATATTGACATAATCAGGTCATTATGATACAATAATAGGGTAGAGAATTCATGCCGTACCAGCGATATGGCACAAGGAAAGGGGCATTTTGATGCTTGAATTGCAAAACCTCGTCTGGGAACTGCCAGACGGAGGATCAATTATAAATGGAATAAGCTGTAAACTTGGCAGCCGCCTGACCGTTATCACGGGTCCGAACGGCGGAGGAAAGACCTCGCTTGCAAAGCTGATCGCCGGAGTGGAGAAGCCCACAAGCGGCAGAATACTGCTCGACGGCGAGGACATCACCGACCTTGACATCACCGGGCGCGCAAGGCTGGGAGTTGCATATGCGTTCCAGCAGCCGGTAAGGTTCAAGGGACTGACCGTCCGCGACCTGCTGGAGCTTGCGGCAGGCAAGAAGCTTACTGCGGACGAGCAGTGCGGTCTGCTGGCGAAGGTGGGTCTGTGCGCCGAGGAGTACATCGGCCGCGAGATGAGCGCGGCGCTCTCCGGCGGCGAGGCTAAGCGTATCGAGATAGCTACAGTGCTTGCACGCGGCGCGAAGCTCTCCGTGTTCGACGAACCGGAGGCGGGCATCGACCTGTGGAGTTTCGCCCGCCTTGTGGAGACCTTCGAGGATATCCGCAGCAACACTTCCGGTTCGCTGGTGATAATTTCCCATCAGGAGCGCATACTCTCCATCGCTGACGAAATAGTAGTCGTAGCTGACGGAAAGGTACGCACCGCCGGACCGCGCGAGGAGATACTCCCGCGGCTGCTGAAGGGTGAGTTTACAGCGCGCTGCCCTGCGGCGTTTGACGTTCATGGAAAGGCTGGTGAGTGCAATGGCTGAGATGAAGGACAGCTTCAACGAAGTTACCGCAGAAATGCTGAAGGTCATTTCTGATTACGACAGCGTGACCGGATTCCAGGGCGCGTACAATATCCGCCAGGACAGCATGTGTGCCGGCAGGAAGAACTCTGAAAACATCACGATAGAGTCCAAAACGGACAAGCCCGGAATCAACATCAGGATCAAGCCCGGCACTAAGGGGGAAACGGTATACATTCCCGCATGCGTTACCCATTCCAACGTTGACGACCTGGTTTACAACGATTTCTTCATCGGCGAGGGCGCCGACGTTACGATAGTCGCAGGCTGCGGAGTTCACAGCGACGGCTCCGAGACAGCGCGCCACAACGGCATACACCGCTTTTTCCTGGAGAAGGGAGCGAAGGTGCTGTATAAGGAAAAGCACATCGGCACCGGCAAGGGCACGGGGCTTCGCAAGATCGACCCGGTAACTGACGCGTATCTCAAGGAGGATTCCTACCTTGAGATGGACACGGTGCAGCTCCGCGGAGTCGACCGCACGACCAGGAGCACCTCCGCGGTGCTTGACAAGGGTGCGAAGATAGTCGTACGCGAGCGTATCATGACCGACGGCGACGAGGACGCAGTAACGAAATTCAAGGTGGAGCTCAACGGCGAGGACTGCGGCGCGGACGTTGTGTCGCGCTCCGTAGCGCGTGGGAACTCCCACCAGGCATTTTATTCAGTTATCGAAGGAAACGCGCGCTGCACGGGGCATTCCGCCTGCGACGCGATTCTCGCCGATAACGGCAGGGTGGACGCTCAGCCGGCTCTGAACGCCGCAAACGTAGACGCCGCGCTTATCCATGAAGCGGCAATCGGAAAGATCGCCGGCGACCAGATAATGAAGCTCTGCTCGCTGGGTCTGACCCGGGAGGAAGCTGAGGAGAAGATCATTGAGGGATTCCTGAAGTGACGTTCGGGACGATATAACAAAGGGAGCCGTTTCTGGCTCCCTTTTGTGTCATTTTTAACAGAGAGGAGTTAAAAGATGACGCATTATGAAGTATTCCGGGAGTGCTTCCCGGAGCTGAAACTGACTGAGGAACACTACGATAAGCTCGCCGAGGAAAAACTCTGCCGCGCGTTTGAGCTTCCGGAAGGCTTCGCGCTGGTGAAGGAAAACGAGCTCCGGATGCTGTGCGTGCTTCCGCAAAAGCGCGGTAACGGTGCGGGAACGCGCCTTTTCCGCTTCGCAGAGGATTATATCCGCAGCCGGGGTTACGAGCGAATGGAAATAGGCGGGGCAGGCTCCGGGCTGCTGATAGGCGCTCCGGAGGATACCTGCGGGTTCTTCGAGAAGATGGGCTGTACCCTGGACGACCGCGTTGCGGAAATGTCCATTGGTGAACTGAACCTGCCAGATAAGCCGCTTTCCGGCGCGGATTTCGAGATTTATACCGGGGACAGCCAAAAGCTTTATGAAGCCGTTGCGAAGGTCGACCCGGACTGGGCGCAGTTTATCGGCGTCGGAGACGTGTTCTGCGCGACAGTTGGCGGCGAGATCGCGTCATTCTGCATTCTCGGATACAACGACACCACGATACTTAACGACGGCGCAAAGCGCATGGGCAGCATAGGCTGCGTAGGAACTGTTCCGGATTTCAGGCGGCGCGGAATAGGTCTTGAAATGGTCGCTGAGGCGGCTAAGCTGCTGTTGCAGCGCGGCTGCGATGATATTTTTATCCACTACACGGCGGTGTACGACTGGTATTCAAGGCTTGGATTCAAAACCAGGCTATTCCTCAAACTTGGCGGAAAAAAACTGTGATCTTAACATAAAATGCCTTGTAATTATTGCCGATTTATGGTATAATCATATAAAACACCAGACCGCAGGAGGTGAGCAGATGAGCGGCGAAACAAGGCTGAATCCGGCTGTGCAGAACATACGCAGCGGCGGAGAGACCGTAATAAATCCGGCGCTGGGCATTGCTGCGGAGCTTCCCGCCGGTACGCTGCTCCCGGGCGGCTACGAGGTCGTCGGCAGGCTTGACGTCCCGGCGGGGGAAGCGGATATTTTCCTTTGCAGGAAGGACGGTCAGGACTATGCCGCGAAGCTCTACCGCCGTCAGATAGCGGTAAAAGGCGAGGTCCTGGCGGCGCTGGAGGGAGTTGACTGCCCCTACATCGCGCCGATGTACTATTCCGGGAGCTATTCCGGCAGGCACTTCGAGGTGCTGCCGTACTACCGCCGCGGATCTCTGCGGGGCAGGCGATTTGGGATAGACGAACTGAAAAGCCGCATTATCCCGGAGATAAACGAGGCGCTGGGGGCGCTCCATGACGCGGGAATAATCCACAAGGATCTCAAGCCGTCGAACATAATGCTCACCGACAGCGGCGACATAGCGATAATCGACTTCGGGATAAGCTCGGTTCAGTCAGACGGTAGCACCGTAATAGTTACAAGCACCGGCATGACCCCGGAGTACTCCGCGCCGGAGACGTTCCGCAGGCTGTTCCTTGAGGAATCCGACTACTATTCCTTTGGGATAACGCTCTACGAGCTGTTCTGCGGGCATACTCCCTATGCGGATATGACCGCGGAGGAGATCGCGCAGTACACCGCGATACAGCGTATTCCGCTGCCCGGAGGCATGCCGCAGGAGCTGAAAGGTCTGATAACCGCGCTGACCTACTGCGACCTTACGAACCGCCGCAGGCGCTCCAGCCCTGACCGCCGCTGGACCTATACCGAGGTCGACAACTGGCTGAGGGGAGTTCCGCAGCCGATTCCCGGGGAGGGAGTTTCACAGGGGCGCGGCTTCCCGGCGTACAACTTCCTGAATATCACCTACAGCGACCTGCACAGCCTTGTTAACGCGTTCGCGGAGAACTGGGAGCAGGGCAAGAAGCAGGTGTTCCGCGGGCTGCTGTCGGCGTTCCTGAAGCCGTACGACCCGCAGCTTGCGGGGTACGCGCTTGACGCGGAGGAGGAAGTTTCCCGTGGTGGTGATACGGACGTTTCGTTCTTCCGGCTTCTGTACCGCCTCGACCCACAGCTGAAGGCGTTTTGCTGGAAAGACAGGCGGTTTTCCGGACTGGCGGCGCTTGGCGGGTTCATTCTGAACGACACCCGGGAAAACGGCGTTTCCGAGGAGTTCGCCGGGGAGGTGCTCTCGCGGCGGCTCATTTCGGAGTACGTAAGGCTGACCACCGCAGACGAGCGGCTGTTTGAAGCGGCTCGGTCGGTGGAGGACAACGCAAGGCTCAGCGCCGGGGACCTCCGTGGGGAACTGTGTGCAAGATTCACGGCGGGATTTGCGCTTGCAAAAGAGCGGAAGCTCCATGTTGACGACCTTGAATTCTCAGGCACTGGGGAGATTACGTCTCTGCTGAATTCGCTGCTCAGAACAGACGTGCTGATGTTCGAGCGGCTGATAACCAGACTGACAGGCGTGGACGGTACGCTGGATCCGCAGTTCGAGGCGTGGCTTATCGCGCTTGGCAGGCGTGATGAGGTGGAAAAGTGGAAATCATCGCAGGAGGTGTGACATGAGCGGTCCCAAAACATCAAGATACAAACTTACCCCGGCGCAGCGCCGAATGCTCATCGCCCAGAGGGAGCGTCAGCGCAGGTGCGGCGAGGCTTCGGCGTTTCTTGCGAGTATACGCACGAAACTTTGCAGACTGAAACAATTTCCCGCAGATGAACTTGAACGTGCGGAAATACTCATGCAGCGCACCGGCGAGCATGTATACTCTGAAAAGCGTGACGAACTCTGCCAGCGCGTGCAGGAGGCTATCGAAAAAATAGACGAGGTAAAGGGCAGCAATGATCCGGCGCTCCTTGAAAGAACTCTGGAGCAGGCAAAGCAGGAGTACGAAAGGCTGCTCAACCTGCGCGGGGAACTGGACGGAATATCCTGCGAGATCGCCGCGAAGCTCCGCCGGGACGTTAACGGCGGAATCGACAAGGCGTTCAGCGCGGACTTATCCGGGCTTGGCTCCGAGGAGGAGCGCCGCTCAGCGGAACTCCGGGAGGCGATATTTGCCAAGGTGGAGCGGTTTTCCTCGCCGGAGCTTTCCGAACCGCTGAAGCTGGACGTCATGGAGGTTCGGGAGCGCCTTGCAAAGCTGAACAGCGCCGACGAGCTGTCGAATTTCAGCGCGCTGACAGTCGCGCCGCTGGAGAAGCGCTGCCGGGAATACGAGCAGCTCCGCAGAGAGCACGGCGTAGAGTTCGACCGGCTCACGGCGCGGTATCACGCGCTCTGCGGAGAACTTGGAAGGAATCCGGAGGCTGTCACGCTGGAGCGGGGAGCAGTCCAGCGGCTGGAAACGCTGAGCGCTGAGCTTGAAGCTGAAATTCAGCACGCCGAGGAGCAGGCGTACATAAACCGCTGCATTGACGAGGTTATGGAGGAGATGGGCTACCGCCTTATCGGAAACCGCAGCGTAGTTAAGCGCAGCGGCACGAGGCTGCGCAGCGAGCTTTACAGCTTCAGCGAGGGCACGGCGGTAAACGTGACCTATTCCAGCGGCGGCAGCATTACAATGGAGCTTGGTGCAGCGGACGTCCGCAGCAGGCTCCCCGGCGAGGACGAAGCAAAGCGCCTGACCGAGGATATGCGCAGCTTCTGCGGAAGTTTCAAAGAATTCGGGCGGCGGCTGCTCGAAAAGGGCGTCGAAGCGGAGCATTTGTCGCTGCTCCCTCCGGAGCCGGAGTACGCGCAGGTAATAGATATCAGCGGCTACGAAATGACCGGGGAATCAGCCCGGGACTTCACCGCCGCCGCACCAAAGGAAATGAGCGCAGATGAGTAAATTCAAGATATGTCCGGACTGCGGCAGGCGCAATCCGCCGGGAAGAATAGAATGCGAAGAGTGCGAGGCTGATCTCACCGCAGTCCCGCTGACTGACGGCGAAGCCCAAGAAAATACCGCGCATAGCGCCGCTGTGCAGCCTGAGCCACCCGCGAAGCCGCGCCCGGTGAGAATATGCGCCTGCGGGGCTGAGAATCCTGCTGCGGCGCGGGTATGCGCTTCCTGCGGGGAGGATATCTCGGATATAATCCCGACAGCCCCCGGGGAAATACGCTGCGCGCTTGCCGCCTGCGATGGAAGCTGGGCGCTCGCGCTGACTTCCACGGAGATCATTCTCGGCAGGGAGCGGGAGCTTGCGGAGCATTTCGCCGCGAAGCCGTTCGTGAGCCGCGTCCACGCAAAGCTGAGCATATCCGGCGGCAGAGTGTTCATAGAGGACATGGGCGCGACGAATCACACCTACGTCAACGGCGAGCTTGTGACAGGAAAACCGCGGGAGCTTCTTGACGGAGACGTTGTCGGGCTGGGCGGCAGTTCTCCGGACGATGAGACACAGCGCGGCGCGGCGTACTTTACCGTGCGCATATGCCGATGATGTACGCAGCGAGGATCCTATATCCGGTTAAAACGCTGGGACCCGGCGACCGGGTAGGAATATGGCTCTGCGGCTGCTCACACGGCTGCCCGGGGTGCAGCAATCCCGAACTGTGGAGCTGCGGAGAGCAGTTCCGTATCACCCGGGAGCGGCTGCTTCAACTGGTAGGTTCGATCGCACAGGGTGCGGAAGTCGACGGCTTCACGATTACCGGCGGCGACCCGCTCGAACAGTCCGAGGAGCTTGCGCTGCTGCTTCCGGAACTGCGGAAAATCAGCGGCGACATACTTGTCTACACGGGTTATACGCTGGAGCAGCTCCGCGCGATGGACTCCCCGGCAGTGGAGAGCGTTCTGAGGAACACCTCCGTACTGATCGACGGCGAGTACATTCAGCGGAGGAACACCGGGCTTCCGCTGCGCGGGTCGGATAATCAGCGGATAATATACCTTGACGATAGCTTGCGGGCGCGGTATGAGGAGTACATCAGCGGCGGCAGCGGGATACAGGATTTCCCGGCGGCGGACGGAATGGTTTCGGTCGGGATACACCGCCCGGATTACCCGCAGGAGCTTGAGCGGCGGCTCGCGGAGAAGTCCATAATAAAATGCGATACAGAGGAGAACGGAAATGACGGAGCTTGACGAACTGAAACAGCGCCTGGAGATAGAGGAACTCCGCGGGAGACTGTCAGCGGCGGAAAAGCAGATTTCAATACTGACCGACACGCTTGCCACTCTGACCGAGATACAGACCTCCGACCGGCTGGGGAGCTACATCAACAGTCAGGTGCGGCTCCTGAAGGCTGCGGAATTCCTCAATTCCGTGTCAGACGGCGAAAAGATAGCTCCGCAGCTCCAGCGGCAGAGCGTAGAACAGGCGGGGCTTCGCAAGGCGGAGCTTGACGCGCATATCTCCATGACGGTGCAGCTTTCAAAGGAAAAGAGCCTGCATACCGTCGACAGCCGCATAGCGAATGCGGTCGATAACTGGCAGAGCAGCACATCGGCGCAGGATCCGAAGCTGTTTACTTACCGCAACGAGGGCGGCGGGATCACGATAACAGGTCTTGTGCTGCGGCGGGATTTCGGCGGCGAGGCGATACAGCCGTCCGTGCTGGAGATACCGTCGGCGATAAACGGCATCCCGGTCACAAAAATAGGCGACGGAGCGTTCCGCGGGTGCCATGTTCAGAAGGTGAAATTTCCGGAGGGGCTGCGCACCATAGGGAAGGACGCTTTCAGCGGCTGCGGACAGCTTTCTGCGGCGGCTTTTCCGGATTCGCTGATGTCGGTAGGCGCGGGAGCTTTCGCAAGCTGCGGATTCCACTCGCTGCACCTTGAAAATACCAGCCTCGCTGTTATCCCCGAGAAGTGCTTCGGCTGGTGCAGCGGACTTCAGAAACTGGCGCTTCCGGAATGCCTGCTTTCCATTGAGAACAATGCGTTTGCGGAGTGCCGTGCGCTTACGCGGCTGATAGTTCCTGAAAACACGCTGACGGTCGAAAGCCCGTTCAGCAGCTTCACCGGAGGGGAGCGGCGCTCCATAGCGGTGATAGGCATGAACACAAAACTGGTGGATATCTGCGGGCTGACCATTTCCGGGGCGCTTTTCGGCGGCAAGCCGATGGTGCAGAATCTCACTGTGTATTGCCTGCCGGACAGCGCGGCGCAGCGCTACTGCCTTGATAACGGCGTTCCGTGCAGACACCTGTCAGAGTTTCCCGCAGAGTAAAGGAGGCGGCACATGTCGAATACCCCGAAATGGCACCGCGAGCTTGAGATATTCAGCCGCATAAAGCCCCTTATAATGCTGGAGGGGAATATCCTGGACAGCTACCAGTTTCCGTACGAGGGAAGCGTTCCGAAGGGAAGTATACTGCGGCTCAGCGACTATCTCCATTATTTTTATAAGGACATGGGCTACGGGAGCATTGTGTTCTATGACAGCCGCCGTGGGTTCTATAATTCCTGCGAGAGCGGCTATGTCGAGGGATTTTCCGAGCTGACAGGCGCGGAGGTCAGCGGCGGTTTTGTTGAAGCGGGATTCCGCACCGGTGAGGCTGCCCGGCTGATACAGCGCGCCCTCTCGCAGAACAGAACGTCCTGCGTGGTTGTGATGAACTTCGCGTCCAGGTGCATAGCCTCGCCGGAGCGGCTTCAGCAGTCGGAGGTCGACAGTTTCACCGCGCTTCTGCAGGCGGTGATGGATTCCGCAGAGGTGCGGACGGACGGCGGCAAGCTGCGGAATCTGCTGATCCTTGCGGTCAACAAGTCGAACGATATCCCGGCGTGGTTCTACCTTGATAACCCGAACGAAAAGACGATAACCATCGGCACTCCCACCCGCGATGAGCGTCTTGAGTTCGTCAGCGGCGGGAATTTCCCGGCGTTCTTTACATCGGAAAACTACCGCCGGGGCATGGAATGGTACGGTTCCAGGGGCGATGAGCTTCGCGCGGTTCAGGAGCGATTTGCGGCGCTGACCGAGGGTTTCAGCTTCACGGAGCTGAACGGTCTGCGGAAGCTCTGTAAGAACGAGGGCTTTGCGATGAAGGATATGTGCGGAGTTATCGACCTCTACAAATACGGTGTTCGTGAGAATCCGTGGCGCAGCCTTGACATAGAGAAACTGCGCGGCGCCGAGGAGTACTTCCGCAGCCGCGTGAAGGGTCAGGACGCGGCGATAGTACGCACGCTTGACGTGGTTAAGCGCGCAGTGACCGGACTTTCCGGACTCCAGGGAAGCTCCCACACACGGCCAAAGGGAGTGCTTTTCTTTGCAGGACCGACCGGCACGGGTAAAACCGAGACCGCAAAGACGCTTGCGGCGCAGCTTTTCGGCGACGATAGCTGCTGTATCCGGTTCGATATGAGCGAGTACAGCCAGTCTCACAGCGACCAGAAGCTGCTTGGAGCGCCTCCTGGATATGTGGGCTACGAGGCGGGAGGTCAGCTCACGAACGCAGTAAGGAACGCGCCGTTTTCGATACTGCTTTTCGACGAGATAGAGAAGGCTCACCCGTCGGTCATGGATAAATTCCTGCAAATTCTTGAGGATGGCAGAATGACCGACGGTCAGGGGAACACAGTGTATTTCTCAGAGTGCGTAATAATTTTCACCAGCAATCTGGGAATATACACGCGCGCTGCGGACGGCGGAAGGCAGCAGAACGTAACTCCCGATATGCCGTACCCGGAGGTTCAGAAGCGCGTCCGCAGCGCGATAGAGGAGCATTTCAAGCTGGAGCTTGGCAGACCCGAGATACTGAACCGCATCGGCGAGAACATCGTTGTGTTCGATTTCATACGCCCTGAGGCGGCTCGGAAGATACTGCGTTCGCAGGTCGACAGGATATTCCGCGACCTGTCAGCTGAGCGGCGAATTGAGATAACGATATCGGAGCGGGCTTATTCCGTTCTACTGGAGCATGCGCTTGGAAATCTGGAAAACGGCGGCAGAGGAATAGGAAACATCGTAGGCGCGCTGCTGATCGATCCACTGTCGAGGTTTCTTTTCGGTAACGGCATTTTTTCTGACGCGCGGCTTGAGATAACCGAAGTAGACGCTCAGGCAGCGCCGGCGTGCCTTGAGTGCCGCAGGAGCTGACTATAAAACTAACGGCGGAAGGAGTGAACGAGATGAAGGTAAGCATGATAACACGGCGGGGCATAGGAAGCGAAGCAAGCCAGGACCGGGTGCTGATAGGCGGGCATGTGCTCTGCGACGAGGAGTTCTTCGGGGAGTTCGATAAGCCCTGCGCAGTCGGAATAGCGGACGGCGTAGGCGGGAATGCCGGGGGGGATGTTGCTGCCGAATTCGTGTGCAGGGGGCTTTCGTCTCTGAGCGTGTTCACACCGCAGGAAGCTCTCCGTGTAAATTCTGAACTTCTGGAGTACGCCGTGGCAATTCCGGGAATGGAGAACATGGCGTCGACCTTCTCGGGGATATTTCCAGGCGGGAAGCTGTTCCATATCGGGAACACGCGTATATGCGCGGTTCAAGGAGGGTATCTCAAGCAGTTAACAGTGGATATGACCACACGAAATTATCTGGCGTCTCTCGGGCGCTCCGAGGAAGCGGAGCGTTGTAACAGCAGCGAGATCACGGCGTGTTTCGGCGGCGGTCGGGAATCGTTCTATGCTCCGGTGATTTTTGAGATTCCGTTGACAGGTGCGCTTCTGATGACCTCCGATGGAGTTCACGACCACGTAACGACCGATGATCTAGAGAGCATTATTTCTAATGCGGGCAGTGATCCCGACGTGCTTCGAAGAATGATCTCCCGGGCGCTGGAATGTGGTTCGGAGGACGATTTGAGCGCGATTCTGCTGAAGTTCTGATTTTGTGGTTCCGGAGAACTTGCGAGGTAGTTTTCACATTTTTGAAAAAATAATTGAAAAATTCAGAAAAACACTTGACAAATTAGAATAAAGGTGTTATAATATATGAGTGCTCAAGAGAGCGTAAGCGCCAGTAGCTCAGCTGGATAGAGTATCTGGCTACGAACCAGAGGGTCGGGGGTTCGAATCCCTCCTGGCGTGCCAACAGAAAACCGCTTAACCGTTAGGTTGAGCGGTTTTTCTTATGTCTGGATTTCGTTGGTCACAGTTGAAATGGTCACACTTTTGGTCACACTGGGGGTGAGAGCTGCTTGAACTTGTAAGTAGTTCTATTGACAAACATTTTAGAATGGGATAATATAAATACAAGGAGGTGCATTGCCACTATGTCATGTGAAACGTTTAATGCAGAAATGGATAAGGTTAAGCAGGTCAGCTCTTCGACTAATGATGAACAAGAGATAAGCCGAGAAAAAGCAATGCAGGCGTTCCGTGATCTGCGAGCTAAGTCTGATATAGATTTCCCAGATGGTATGAGCTTAGAAGAAATTAATGCAGAAATCAATATGTCAAGATACGGCATGGATCACCCTAAAAAATAAAAATTCCGGAGAGGCTGCGTACCTCTCCGGTTATCTTATTCATCCTCCTTTTTGAGCTGTGTGCTTGGTGTCAGCATGGCCTCCAGCTTGTCCGCAGCAATATCCTCAACCGAGCGCAGGGAATGACCATAGATGTCGCTTGTGGTTGAGGCAAGCGTATGTCCGAGGCGTTTGGACACAGCCTTGAGAGGAACTCCCTGCATAAGCAGCATTGTAGCCGAAGTATGCCGGAGCATATGCGGAGTTACATGAGGTAGCCCATTCCTTTCGGTGAACTTTCTTAGCCATGATGTTACGCTTGACGGGTGAATCGGTAGGCCGTTATACTGAGTAAAAATCTTGCCGCTCTCCTGCCAGCCTTCTCCCATCTGTTTCTTTATTCCATTCTGATAATCCTTGAACTCAGATAGCATTGTCATTACCGACTGCGGCAGCTTGACATAGCGTTCCGAGCTTTCAGTCTTGGTGGTATCCTCGTACATACCCACATTCGGGAGATACAGGGAGTTCCGGCAGATATGTATGCAGCCCTTGTCCCAGTCAACATCGTTCCATTCCAGGCCGCATATCTCCGCTCGTCTTGCTCCGCTGAAAATCATCAGCTTTACCATCACGGAATACTGATACTGCCCCTTTTCGTCAAGCGCAGCTATGAGCTTGAGCGTCTGTTCCTCGTTGAGACACTTGGCTTCTCGTCTGCGTAGCTTTGGAGGATCGACACGTTCACACGGGTTTGAAAATAACAATCCCCACTTGACTGCCTTTGACAGGATAGCCGAAAGGCACCTGTGGTAATGAAGCAGCGTTTTCGGCGAAAGAGTTTTATCGGTGCCTATAACATCAAACAGCTCTTCCGGCTCGATTTCCAGAGCGTTACTGATTCCGAGCGCCGTCTCCTTGCTGACGTTCTTTCCTGCCACGATGCTTTCCAGAGTGGTCATGGATATTCCGGCAGCGTCGATGAGCTTGTAGCGCGAAATGTCGTTGTCTTTCAGGAATTTTCTGAAATCTATACGGCATTTGTATTTGTAGTCAATGCGTATTCCTCCTTCAGCGAGATTCTTGTAAAACGCATTGATGTGAAGCGGCGTGATTTCCGACAGCTTGAGATGCCCGAGGGCAGGCTTTATTCGTTCGAGCAGGTCGTCATAGTGTTTCTGTGTAGTATTTTTCAGGTGGGACTGTTCGTAGTCCTGCCGCCACTGCTCAATGAAGCTGTTCAGCGTCATTGAATCATCTATGTAGCTCTCTCGGCGGCACTTTTCCTCAAAGAGTACTTTCTGGCGGTTTATCTCTTCCTGCCGCTGCCGTTCTGTCAAATCAGGGTCAAGATGTATCGTAAGCGTCTTGTAGCGGCGTGTGTTGGTCTTGGGATCAAATCCGTCCGACACCCTTATGCGGACGCTGTTTCCGCGTATCTGCACATTTCCCATATTTTATCTCCTTTCCAAAGTATGACCCGCCTGTTCGGACAGGCGGGTCAGCAGATTACCGCTTCAACCTGGTGGGTACTTTCCGGATACCTCCTGCTGCTGACGTGGGAACAGGCGCTTCGGATTCCGACTGTTCAGTTCTGACTCCGCCTTTAGTCAGGTAATCCATCAGGACATTCCAGTTGATGAGGGTCTTGTTTCCGACCTTTATGCAGGGTATCTGACCTGTTTTGCAGAGAAAGCGCAGTGTGTTCTCATTCAGACCGATGTGCCGCTCGCGGCATATCTTTGCAGTCACAGAGACATTGTTTATCAGCTGTGGCGGCATATTGTCCGCAAGAGGGAAGAGTGTGATGATCTGGATATTTGTGTTTTCATTCATAGTAAAATCTCCTTTATAATGATACTGAGCTGCTGTGGGACAGCTCGAATGCGTTATCATAGTTATAATATATAACCATACTGAAAATAAATTTCATACTGTCCAATGGTACAACCGGTCCATAAATTTTGACATGTTAGAGATTTGTACAAAATGGATCAATAAAACCGTTATTGATTTTAAATATGCTTACAAGGCATCCCATTCTTTTACAATACATACCGTATTGAAAGGCACTATTGTAATCCGGAAATTTGTACAGTGGCTTATTGTATATGTCCGTGGCAATACCATTGATACATAGACAATACTCAATAACCGTAACCGTAGCATTCACTTCCTCAGTCGTAAATGTATATCCCGGTTCTTCTGCCGGTGTCATAGGAGCGGCCGCAGGCAAAGACCGTCTTGAGTTCCAGTCCCTGCGGGCATTGTAATTATTGGCTCCTCTGGGCTTGCCCGGAGTGTACCCGGGAGAGTAATAATTGTTGTTGACGGTGAAGTTATAATTGATATATGTACGCTGCTGTCGTTCGTAACCCGGTGCAAAGCCGGCTGTCGTTCCGGACGTGGATTCATCTGGAAGGTTCTCAAACAAAACCTCTTCGGGTTTGCCAAGGTACTCACCTGAGGCTATCTCCATCTCCGGGTCATCCTCTTCGTCCAGTGAATGTATCCCACTTATAGGCTTCCAGTCGTTGCTGTGCATTCTGACAGGGAGGCAGTGCTCTTTCTCTGCTATACCAGAAACAAAGCTCTTGAAATCGTTGAGCCAGTTTTTCGTCATCCCTTTTTGTTCGCCGTATATGGTGGTATAGCTGATAAGAATATGAATGTGGATATTATCAGTATTAGTGTGAACTGCGCCCGCCACATATCTGTCCTTGAAGAACCGGGCTATTTTTTCCCCTATCCTGACCGCCTTGTCCAAGGTGACATTATCTGCCGGGTCAAAGCCTATAACGATATGATAGTACTTGCCACGCCCCTTTTTTCTCCATATTATCTTGGTTGAAATGTTTGATGAACTCCAGCGTTCGGGAGCGCACCCGTAGGCAAAGGTCCCTCCGATGGGAACCTTTGCTTCGTTGAAGATATATTTCTGGGCGTCGAGCGTCGCATACGGTCTGTCGTCCGAGCAATATATTGATTTAATTATCATCGTCCATTACCTCCTCGCCGGGAAGTAGGGTGTCCATCTTATTGCATATGCAGGACATATTGAACGCCGCATTGTCGAGGGCTTTAATAACGCTGTCCAGCTTATCATGCAGAATATTATTGTCGCTCATGTTATCAGTAATATCCGATAATATCTGATAACACCGGGCTATATCGGTCAGTATCTCCTTTCCCTCCGGAAATGAGACTATCCGGCTGTCGCTGTCCATAATAAGGCGCGAGGCAAATTCCGTCTTGCTCATGTTGCAGGCGGCGGACAGGTCAATCAGCCTCTGCCTTACATCAGGTTTCAGCGACAGCGAAGTTGCCTGTACCTTTTTAGACTTCGTTACAGCAGGCGCTGTCGTATTATCCGTCGGAATAATATTTTCTTGAATCTTGCAATTATTTATTATTCCATCATTCTTTTTGACTGTCGTGTTATTCATTATCGTTTTCCTCCTCTAATGTGCCGAAATCCGTTCCCACAGACTTCAGACTTATTCCTGACCAGCCCCACAGATACTTTCCGTTCATGCGGAACTTGCCACGTGTTACATCAGGATATCTGCCCTCGATGAATGCGCTCACCTGCTTGTCGGTGTAGGGCTTCAGAGCGTTATCCTGACAATATTCGTGATATCTCATTATGAGGTCGTGCTTGTGGACCTTCCCGTCTGAATCCTCGATACACCAGTCCTCAAGGAAAAGCTGTAAGCTGACATTTTCCTGTATGTACGAATCTATCAGCTTCTTGCTGTCATCGGGGAGAGTGAAGATATATCCCCGGCTTATAAGCCCGTTAAGCGCCTTCATTGCGAGAGAGCATATCGTATCACGTTCGTTCAGCAGCTTGTCCGGAAGTTCCCTGTCCATCTGTTCCTCTGGGATAGTGTGATTGAACCGCAGCACGACCATGCGGTCGGTGACTGACTTGTTTCCGGCTGAATCCATTTCACCGAATACCGGCATCTGATTTGCACAGGTCACAAGCTTTGTGTGGATATCAGCCACATAGCCCTCCTTTCCCTTGCCCTCAACGAACAGCGGTTCCTCGGATACTATCTTCTTGATGGTGTCCGTACCGGTGATTTTCGCTGCGGTGAGCTCACGGCATATATTCAGTCTGGAGCTTTCAAGGTGCTGCATATTGAACCGCCCGCTTAGCTCGTTAATTCCGAATACGGTGACTGCTGTTCCAGACCATATCATCTCCTGCAGAAAATCCACAGTGACCGACTTTCCGCTTTTGGTAGCTCCGACAAGGAAGAACATCTTCCGTATCATTTTCAGCGACGACAGGCTTGTGCCGATTATTTCCAGCAGCAGGACGGCTTTCGGATTCTCCATTGAAGCGCCGTCCAGCGACGTATCGAGAAAACCGCAGAACGCCGGAGCGTCTTTTAAAGTGGCTGTATCAACGTAGCTGAACTCCAGTTGATAGGTGAAACAGAGCGTCTCAGCCTTTTCCTCCGCCTCCTTTCCTGTAAGCAGTTTCAGGGTGCGGAGGTCCAGTACGCCGTTTCGCAGGTTAAGGTAATACTGTCCCTCATTCAGCAGGGCATCTGGACTTCTGATGTGAGTGCTGTCACGTATCAGCTTCTTGTAGGTCTCCTCCAGAGCGGAGCTTCGTACCCTGCCTTCGTATGCCGGGTCAATAAGCGAATCCATAAGTATCATCGCCTGCGCCTTTGTCATGTACTCAAAGCAGCGTTTGTCGTTTATCCAGACATACAGCCTGTTCCCGGCGGAGAAATACTGGATATTTTTCCGGAAGTACTTGTGAAATTCCTCGGACTGAAGACTGTCATCCGAGGGCATGAATAGTATCGTGGAGTTCTGCTTGTTCATTAACGATCATCCTTTCTTTGTTGTCAGTTGTTCTGCTTGTCATCAAGCATATTGCTGTACAGTTCCTGTGACTTTACCATGCCATCGTCCCTGCCAGTTTCAGGCGCCCAGACATAAAATTTACTGTCGGATACGGAAAATGGTAGAAACTCTGCCAGAGCATTGTATAGCTTTTTTTGTCCGGAGAATATCAGTTAAGGCATCAAACGATGTGGGCATTTTTTGAACTTTCAAAGTAGATCCTCCTTTGCACTTTCAGTCCGTGATGGACTTGGTATAAACTTTTTGTAAGAAACTAACACAAGCACAAAGTTGATGTATATGGATACTATCACTTGGCTCTGTGCTTGTGTGATGATATTATACAATGACCCCAAACAAAAAAACTGCCCATTTCTGCATTTTATAAAAAATACTCTATTTTTTTGAATCTATGGTACTGACCTCTTGACATTAGTATTCAAAATACTATAATAATAGTAAAAGGGAGGATAAAAATAATGCCAATTTTGCCCAGATTAATAGATATTCTTTTGAAACTATATAATGATATACCCGATGATGTGTATGATGAAGAACAGGTGAGAAAAAATGTCTTTTCGTCACTTCGCAGTATCTTTACGCTGTTTAAAAAAATAGCAAGCGATAAGAAACAAAAGCATAACTTTATATTTCGCTCGAACGCTGAAATTTTTACGCGCCCCAAAGACTCATTAAAAGAAGAGGCTCTGTTATTAATGTTTCAATCACTTTTGAACTTGACAAAAAAGTTATCTTTTGAAGATGAGCTTGACAATGATATTGCCCAAAATGTTTGCGACTATCTGCTGAAATACCTTAAAACCGAAGATCCCTGTTTTGTGGAAAAAAACAGAATTGACCCTTTTGCACAAAAAGCAGATGAATTAATATGGAGAATTGACTGTCCAGCGATAGTTTGCTGTTTGTTCTGTCAGATTTTATTTGCCCACTCCTATCGTAAAATGTACAGCGAGAATTTATCTGTTAAATACCCCGACAGATTGCTGTTTAATAGCGAGTTGGATAAGTATCAGTTCTCGCTACCGTATGAGGATCAGGTTACCTGCTCTTATTTTGTGTACAGATATATCTATCTGCCCGAAGAGCGTGACAGGCAGTATAGTGATACAAGAAACAAATATGATTGTGGGTATAAATCTTCAAAACCTATGAAATATAAGTTTACGGAAGTAAACAAAATAATAGCTGCAATGAACAATTCTGATACACCCGGCGATAACACAACCTCATACAGCAATTTTGTTGGAAAAATAGCAAAGCTGAATCTTATAAAAAGCAAGAAAGGCAAATCTAAAAATTACAGTCTTCTAAAATTGTATCTGTTAGTAAGAAAAATAAAACACAGAAGAGACGTTGTTCGCAGTGCCATCAGTAATGACACATATGGATTTGATATATTCAAGATGCTGAACACTCTGGACATAGAAAACTTTATTTTTGATGGTCTTCCATATCAGACTGTAAATGGATTTCACAGCACTCTTTTATTAAGTGAAATAAAAAAAGATGTTGATTTCAAGAATTTAGTTTTGTTAACTAAAAATTATATTATGGCCATGGATCATTTATTTGAATCCATCGACTTAATATACGATAAGGTAAGAAATGTAAAAAGAAATCAGCTAGAGACACTCTCTAATGAGTTACACAAAGTCTTTGCAAATATGGATGTTACACATATGGTTCAATGCCAGATGTCTGACAATGCAACCACAGAAGATGTAATGCAGCAAGCGCTAGCGTTAGTTTATCTTCAAGCAAATGAGTCATGTATGTTATCTATGAGAGCTGCCTTTCAATATATCTTTGAAAACATGGACATTATCGCTTCTGATAAATTTGTTGGAATCTTTGAAAATAAAGGCAAATCTTCTGTGCTGTTTAACAATATAAAGAAAAATTATCCATTTATAATTGTTGTTATTGAAAACCATTGGTCTGATCTTCTCCCACCTAAAAAAGAGCTAACTCCCCAAATAAAGGCATATCACAAAATTATAATTAACTTCATTAATGAGTCTAAAACTCCATCTTATAATGAAGGCAGATGTTCATTTCGTTTTTTACTATCTATGGTACTTGTTTGTCTATTAGCTGAAAAGAATAGTTTTAAATCTATCCCCCGGCAAAGTTACTATCACTCAGGGCAGATAGCAAATAGCACAAACCTGTATGATTTATTAAAGACAAGAAGACATAGCCCTTTTAAGCATATATTAGTATCTAATCTTTTTGAAACATTTAATGACAGTATTTCGGGAAGAATTGTTTCTAAAAAATTGTATATTAAACTGATAATTCAGTATTATAATGAATTCCTTGAAAAAACAATACCACAACTAAAAAATGATCCAGTTGAAGGGTTAAAACTTCTTAATGATATATCATATACTGATCTACTTGAATTCAGAAAAAGTATTTCTGCTCTTGATGTATCATAAGAAATATTCGAGGCAAGAGCATACGCCCTTGCCTCAATTATCTATCAGCCATATAATTATAATGGTTTAAGTAATTTTCTCATACTTTTCGCGAGGAGGGGGTTCTCCAAGGGGGAGGGCGAACGAATGATGCGAAGCATCACGAGTTCCGCGCCCTCCCCCTTGGAAAATTATTAAAAGGGCTCCGCCCTTTTAATAATATGTTAGTATATTATTTGTTTAATATTATGTTGTATAATTATTAGATGATATTTATTCGTGAAATGCACTATGGTTTGGAAAACAGGCTGTCGATAGCGTTGATATCAGCTGAATAGTACTTTGTCTTGCCGATAATGTTCGTTATCAGGAATGCTTCATCAACGAGCTTCAGACGCTTTTCTGCGGTCGAGCGGCTCACACCCGTCATCTGTGCAAGCTCGGTTATTTCAATGCCGTTATCTGAAAGCAACGCAGCCTGAATCAGTGCCACATATACATTCGCAATTTTTTTGTCATCTGCGGACGGCAGACCATAAACATGTCGGGTAAAGTATTCAAGTATCTCAGCCTTGCTTTCAAGCTCATCAATAAGCTCTGTATAAGCATTTTCGATGATATCAAGAAACGCTATCACGAACGGAGTCAGGTCACCTCTGTTACGCTCCTCATTGCAGACCTTAAATGCCTTGTAGTACTTGCTGATATTTTCGTTGATCGTCGCAGCAAGACGATATCCGATTACAGGAGTTTCGGTTTCCGTTGCCAGCAGGTAGCTGCTGATAAATCTGCTGGTTCTTCCGTTGCCGTCATAGAACGGGTGGATATATCCGAACAGATAATGGAAAACCGCTATTCTGAAATATATGCTTATGCTGTCGTCGTTGAGAAAATCTAGGGACTTCTGCATATAGTCGATTATCTTTTCTTCTGGCATGAGTCCGCGGTGAAGTATCTTGTCAGTTTCGCTGTGGATGTTCACCTGATGCTTTCTGAACAGAACGCCGTCCGGGAGATTGTCCGGATCCTCCTGTTCTATCTCGGCATACAGAAGCTCATTATAGATATTGCGGATATCCTTACAGGTTTTCAGACGGTAGTAATTGTCGGCCAGCATATCGTATCTGCCGGATATATCGTAGAATCTGTTTCCGGACCTGATATGCCGCTCGGACAGGATATCGCTTATTTCCTTGCGGGTGCTTATAACGCCTTCAATACCGTTGGTGCTGACGATTTCGTCGATAAGGCACTTCTTTCTGAACCACGACATGGCTCTTGGAGGAAGCTTCTCGCAGAGCTTGCGAGCCTTTCTGTCGAGCTTATTTATGCGGATTATCTGCTCATACAGATCCGGAGTTCTCAGGAAGAAAGCCGGAGAGTTGTGTATTAGCAGATCGATGTGTACGGCTTCCTCACTGTTGAATCTTGAGTTATACAGCTTCTCGTATTCCTCTGCGCTCTGATAGCTTACGCTTTTAAGATGTTCGTATTTCATAACACAGTCCTCTTTTTAATGATTGTATTCGTAGAATTGACTGCTTTTACGAATATTATACCATATAGACAGCTGTTTGTCAATAAAAATCAGAAAACTGAGGCAAGAGCCCTGAGCCCTTGCCTTCTTAAACATATCAACTGCACCATCTTGCTATGTATTCTATAATAGACGCTTTCGGAATAAGCCATACTCTGCCGCTGTGGATTGCTTTGATCTGTCCGCTCCTTAACAGTTTATATGCTGTGCTGAGGCCTATACGGAGCATTTCTTGCAGTTCATCAATTGTTACTATATCCGTGTATTCGTCAAACATAATATCACCTTTCATTAGAGTATATTTATTAATATGTTATAGTGATAAGCGTTGAATGGCTTTTTTAATACCTGTTTACAAATTTTACAAAGTGCATTTTGCTACTATATAACGAAAAATAGTGTAATCGCTTTTTTGCACTATAAATTCATAACAACAAAAAATAATGAAAAACAATATGTGACAGCTTAACTTAACGTCCTATCAGCACGATAGGAGCTTCCGTTATTGGGAAGCTCCATATTGCTCTTTTGCTCTTGAATTACTCCAGACTGTTTTCAGAACAATCGATAAGCGTTTCATCTGAAATGATCTTGGCTACGCCCAGAAGAGCAGACAGGACGAGTATAGCGATTTTTATCGCGATTTTTTCTGACACAACAATTCACCTCTTTTCAGATAGTATCAATTATATAATATATAATTGACCTGAGAGGGAAGTGCAGGGGGAAGAAGAAAAATGTTGTATGTTTGTAAGCCGTAGTACTGTTCAGAAAACGAACGTTTTTCGGACATATTAAAAACTCCCGAAATCTGCGCGATTTCGGGAGTGATTTCGTTCGGAAAGCCGTTCGGGAATCTATGTTCGGAAAAGCACCGTTTTACGGACGATTATGCAGCCGCATTGGCATTTATTCTGTCGATAACGTTCTTTATTCCGATCCAAACGGACATATCTGAGAATATTACCACGACGCTGCCCTTATCCATGAATAGATTTTCTTTGGATACTAAAACTCTTGAATAGTTTTGCCATGTTACTATCAGACAACGCCTATGCCACATTAAACTCAAATAATCACAAAATAAACAATGCTAAGACTAATCTTTTGCAAATGGTTTCAGCGTCATAGAAAAATTGAAATACTTAAGTTTTACCAATAATATCCTTTAAGCTAACGCCATCACCATCTTTCCATAGAGCATTTCCACTCAGAGACGCTCCTCCAACAAATGCTGCGGCTGCTGATGGACTTGAAAATAAAATATCGTTAGTAAGCACATTACTCTTATCAATTTTATTTGCATATTTTTCACGGTCTTTGATGGTTCGTTCGGGGCAGCTCTTCGCTAACGATGGATTGATAACGCTGCCCTTAAAAACTACGAATCCGTCACTAGTGCGTTTACCAGTGGCTTTTGCTTTACTGTACTCTAAATAAAGATTAGGTTCGTTATCAGCGGGATCCGCGATAGGAGCAAGTGGTTCAAACACCTTATGCCCTAATGCGCCCATTACAATTTTAGCATAATCGATAAATTCCTCCAGCTCACTTTCGGTTTCTTCTGTAATATTTCCAGGGTTTGGATCATTTCCGTTCTTCACCGAATATCGACCAGCTTCAATCGCCATATTACAGAAACGATTTTCAAGATAACTTATCTCTGTCGGTCCAAATGAATTATTTGTGGTAGTAAACATAATCGCTTCGGTCCAATAATCAATAGAATTGTGAGGTTCCTGAATACGAAGCAAAAGCCCCTTGCCATTTTTCCTGATACCGGCTTGTCCTATGTAAACCACGGGATTATCGGAATTGTCTGTTCCAAAAAGGAAATATACACCGGTCTGTTTTAAAATGTCTATATTTTTACATTTATCAAGTGATGTCCTGGGAATCTTATATGCAATTCCGGTCCAGTTTGCCAGTGAGCATTTTATCCTGCCGCTTGGCTCACCATCTATTAAAAATAGCTTAAGTGTTTTACCTCTTGACATTTTATTTCCTCCATATTCTTATCTCAATAAAAACTAATATTATCATATCACACTTTTGTGATTATTTCAACCATATTTTGATTATCACCTTTCATCAACGCAAGCCGTTTCGTTGATTATGTTTAGCTTAATCCCGAAAGAGAACGCATTACTAAATCAACGTCCTGATTTTCGAGTTCCTGAATGATGTGAAGATATGTTTTCTGCGTCGTTGTCATGCTGGCGTGACCCAATCTTCGGGCAACGCTGGCGATCGAAACCCCTGCAAATAGCAGCAATGAAGCGTGTGTATGCCTCAATCCGTGTATGGATATTTCAGACAGCTTTAACTCCTTGCAGTGGCGGCTGAGAATATCGTTCACAGTTGAGTTGTAGACCTTGCCGTTTACGAAAATCGGCTTATCTTCGGGAAGTCCCTTGACAAGTTCGGAGAACTGAATAACGGTCTGCCAGTCTATCTGGATTTTCCTCACGGACGACTTATTCTTTGTCGGAAGAAAGCCGCCGTTGCCCTTGTAATCCCATGTTTTGCAGATGGACAGCATTTGATGAGCAAAGTCGAAATCTTTCGGGGTAAGCGCTAGCGCTTCCGAAAATCTCATACCAGTTTTGGCGACCAAAAGAATGAACCAGTCCCAGTTGACGCCGGATTTCAGATCGAGCGAGGACAGGAGCGTATGCAGTTCAAACTGATTCAGATACTTGATTTTCTTCACGGCAGGCGCTTTTCCCTTGATTATCGCCTTTCGCGTCGGGTCACGGTCGATAAGCCCCTCGTCAACAGCGTCAAGAATTGCCCCTTTCAGCTGATGGTGAAAGTCCATGGTGGTCTGGCGCTCATGGTGAACCGCATAGTCGTTAAGCAGCTGCTGATATGCGATTCGGTTGAGGTTTCCAAGCATAAGGTCGGGCACAAGTTTTCTTATCCAGGATATCGTCATGTAATATTTATCCAGAGTGACCTTCCGGATAGCCCCCTCTTTGTAGACCTTGACCCATTTTTCATAGTAATCACAGAATAATTCCGTGCGTTTAACATCGTTTAGCAATGATTATTACCTCCATTATGTGTTGAAACGGCTTACGCTGATGAAGGGTGATAAGGTGGTCGAGGGTGCGGAAATAGGTGCCGATTTGGCGCTGTTCTTCTAAGTCAGCCGGGCGCAATATCGACATTCCCTGCAAAGCTGATTTGGATATTGATGTTACTTTCGTTCCTTGCATAAGAGGAAGTAATTTATCGTGAAAAGAACCGGAGTTCATATAATATCCAAGATATCCAACTGCATATTTCTGCTTTGGTCTTAATGGAATTGTATGCAATCCAGCAAGCACATTCATATTGTCTAAATTGGCTATTTCAGTGCATTTTCCCGCTGTTTCATCTTCTGCGGTATCAGCCATTATTATATCACCATTCTGAAGAAATGAGCCTTTAAGTTTATCCACAGTTTGGCTGGACTGAATAAATGGAAGTTCTTCTGTTTTAAGGTCAAGAACTTCTCCATATTTTACAAGGATATCCCCATAATGCACGTTTCTGGCAGCACCGTTTTCAATGCTTAATTCTGACCTAGAAAGTGTATTGTTCTGGAGAATATCAAACGATAAACTTAACTTACGCAGTTCCCAAGCGTAAAAAATTACAAAAAATGGGGCTAAGGAAACCTTAGCCCCATGAAAATATACTATATTATCCATTTGTGCTTTGCAAAGCCAATTTCGCGTCGTCAATTCTGTAATTATCGTCACGCAAAGGAATGATTTCATCAATCAGCAAGTCCGCAAGAGCTTTCTTGATTGCCTGATGATACTTGAACTTCGAAACCCCATCGTGTTCGGCAGCGTATCTGTCAAAATCCGCAGACTTCTTAAGATTGTTAAGCCCCGGAATTTCCATATCTCCGAATTCGTAACGGTCAGCGGAGTAGGATATTGCGTCCAGCGCAACACACCATTTTTCAGCGAATTCCCTGAGGACGCTTTCGATAGTTTCCTTACGCATATCCGCAAGAATGTAAGACACTCTCTTATCCTTGAATTCATCAGGATTTTCACGGATATTATTCCATAATTCCTGCATAAGAGCGCCGAGTTTCGGGTTTGTGGAAAGCAGTTCCTCGATGTATTTGTTGATTTCGCCGAGAAGATTCTGAAAGTGCTGTTCGCTGCGCTCTTCATCGGTTGCAGAAACTACCGTCTGAATCAGGCTGACAATATAATCGTAGTCGATTTTCTCCTTGCTGTACGCTTTGAGTTCGTATTCAAAATCAATGGGATCTTCTCCACCATCTGGACCAGGTTCAGGAGGATATTTTGCTTTTATGTTCAGATACCATGCAGCATATTTTTCATACTCGTCCTGAGTGATTCCGTAGAAATCCGCAGGATTATCGGCATAGCCGGTAAACGCCTTGAGATTTGCGAATACCTTATCGAACTCCTGGAAAGCCTTTGCAAACCGCAGCTGACCTTCTTTAGGAAGTGCAGCTATCGCGTCCGGAGTTTCAGCTGTAACACGGACATAAGCCAGCGACTTTCTGAATTCCGCCAGCACCGTATCCCAGTCCGGAGCAAGAACAGATGCCTGACCGCCTGCCGAATACAGTATCAGAGCCTCGTCAACGGCTTTCTTGAACTTGTGCGGTGACTGGAATGTTACGATTTGTCCGGCTGTCTTGGGCTTGTCAAAAAGACGGTTGGTGCGCGAGAACGCCTGAATAATATCATGCGGGTGCATTGGCTGTCTGTCCATGAACACAGTCGAAAGACAGGGCGCGTCAAAGCCGGTAAGAAGCCGGTTCACGACTATTACAAGGTCAAGCTGTTCGTCGCGGCTCTTGTACTTGGATTTCTTTCGTGCAAGTCTGTCGTTCAGATTGGCATTGTAGCCCTTTATCTCGCCAATGCCGTATTTAGTTCCGAACATGGCGTTGTAATCATCAAGTGATTCCTGCATTTTCGGCACGTTCAGATCTGCGCTTTCGCTGTCGTCATCGCTTGATACAGAGTAGGTTATTGCGAATTTCGGGAAATCGGGCAGCACACGCTTGGTTTCTTCGCTTATCTCGATACTAGTTTTGCCCTCTTTGACTTTCTTAAGCAGGTCATAATATGCCTGCGCCCTCTGAATGGAATTTACGGTCAGCAGTGCCTCATATGTCTTTCCTCTGCCGTTGGCGAAACCGAGTTTCTCCCTGGATTTGTTGATGATAGTATCAAGGACCTGGAGCATATGAGTTTCTGTCTCGTATATAGCCAGATTCTCATTTTCGTCGTCCTTTTTCAAATCCTTTGCGCCGAGGTGTTCCGTCTGAAAACCTAATACCGCTTCGTCACGGATAGCTTCCTTGACGGTGTATTTGTGCAGGCATTCGCCGTAAAGCTGGTCTGTCGTCCTCGGGAGGTCGCCCTCTGCGGGGTATGCATTCACATCAAAACGCGGCGTACCGGTGAATCCATACCACAGGGAATTGCGGAAGAACTGCGAGAGTAATCTCTGCATTCTCGGAGTTACCGCGCGGTGGCATTCATCAACAACAAACGCAATTCGGAGATTCTTTATGCGATTGTAAGCCGGAGTACCCTCCTGCAGGCGCTTTTTGACAGCGATAGACAGCTTCTGGATAGTTGTTACGATAACCTGCTGATTCTGGTTTTTCAGCTTATTTATGAGGTCGCCGACATTATCTGTCTCATCGACATCGACAACATCGTTGTTTGCATAGGACTGGAACGCCTGCGTTGTCTGCATATCAAGGTCTTTTCGGTCAATGAGGAAGATGGTTTTCTCAATGCTCGGAATGTCGATCAGCAGATTTCTTGCAGTCTTGTAGCTCGTCATTGTTTTGCCGGAACCGGTGGTATGCCAGATGTAGCCGGCTTTTCCCTGACGCGAAGCCTTTCCGACTGCCTCGATAGCGTGGATCTGATAGGGACGGAGCAGAAGCAGTTTCTTATCCTCCTGGTCAAGAACTACATACTTCATTACCATCTGATGCGCTTCGGGAATTTTAAGCACCTGGGAAGCAAATTTCAGATAGTCTGTAACCGGAGTATTTGCAGTATCCTCCCAGCCGGAAAGGAACTTTTCATTGAGCTGTTCCTCGCTCGCTGCCGCGAAATACTTAGTGTCTACTGCATTGGAAACAACAAACATCTGCACAGCAGAAAACACACCCGTAAACTTGCCTTCACGGATATACTTCTTTATCTGTCTGAAACCGTCCATGTAGGAATGCTGACGGTTTTTCAGTTCGATATGTATAAGCGGGATTCCGTTTATCAGCAGCGACACATCAAAGCGCCGGTTCTGATCGTGAATATCGCATTCGTCGTCCTTTAGCGCCCGGTACTGATTTATGACTTCGTACACGCTGGAGCCTCCTGCAATGTCGTCACGCTTCAGCACGGTGAGCTGCACGGTTTTGGTGTCCCTCTGGACGGAAACGTGCGCAACTCCGTTTTCACCGGCGATCCATTTCGCAGCATCATAGAAAGTTGCAAAAGAAAGCTGGTTCTTTACCTGCTCAAATTCGGAGTCGGTAAGGGGTTCGCCGTCAAGCTGCTCCTTATTGCCGCGCTCAAGTATCTGCCTGATGTTGTCCCAGAGCTTGTTTTCGTCGTTCAGGTCAGGGCGGTATGTCCATTGACTTTTGCCCTGGGTAAGCTGGGTTATTAACTTTTCTTCGATAGTCTGTTCCAGTTCAGCCATTACAGTACACCTTTCATTTCAATTCGTCGGTTTTGAATGCAGTATATCCCTCGTAATAGTAGCTATGGTCAATGCCTTTCATGTAGATTTCCCGGTCGTTTACTCTGTCGGTAAGCGCGGCATTCAGCACGACTTTAATTTCCGTGCTTCTGATGGGACTGCGCTCCATGGCAAGCAGATAATCTTCCTTATCGACTTTGCTCCAGTCAACGACTTTGCCAAGCTCCGCCTTGAAAATCAGGTCGAGCCAGATTCTTCCGCTGCGCCCGTTACCCTCGCGGAATGGGTGGGCTATGTTCATTTCAACGTATTTATCAACGATTTCGTCAAACGTGGACTGCGGCATTTTCTCGATGTTCTCGATTGCGGCTTCAAGGTACATCACCGGCGCAAACCGGAAATTTCCCTTTGCGATATTCACGGTTCTGATTTTTCCGGCAAAATCGTAGATCTCATCAAAGAGATATTTGTGTATCGCTTTCAGAGCGGAAAAACTGCCGGGTTTCAGCGTAGCAAGTATTCCGTTTTCAAAAAGCTCTGCTGCTTTTTTCTTACTGATACGCTCCTCTTCACGGGCAAGCTGGGCTGATTCGGTGATTCCAAGTTTGTTTTCAAGTGCCATTTTTGCACCGCCTTTCAGATAAACATCTTCTGGAGCATTGCTTTTTTCAGTTTTTTCAGCGTTTCCAGCTTACGCTGATGAAGGGTGATAAGGTTATCTATCTTGTCGAGGTATGCTCCGATTTTCCTCTGTTCTTCCACGGATGGCATACTCATTATGCACTCGCATAATTTGTCATAATAGAAGTAAAGACGGACGCTGCCTTCTTGTAAACGCTCTATCCAATCCTGAAATGCCTTAGTCTTAAACCAATGTTTCAGGAACTTATCATCAACATATTCAGCAGTCTGGAAAACCTCGTAAAGTGACGAAACTATGACGTTTTCTGCACCTTCGTAGTATCCCAAAGAGCCGACATTTATTCTTGCGGGATTGTAGGCAAATGAGTTTGGCTTTACTACAATATACATTTTTCGGTCAACATCTTTCATGTAGCCAAAGTCATCATGAGCTTCACTTTGAGCGATAAAACCCTGATTACTTGTAATGGCAAATGGCTCTAAATCAAGGTCATCTTTGTTCCGTTCTCCTGCCGGAAAAGTGAAATCACTGAACTTACGCTGTTCCCAAGCGTCAGTGAAACCTGCGAACCGAATTTCCGGAAAATGGCTTCCATTTTTCGGAAACATTTTTTGAAGCATGGATTTCTTCAATTTTTTCAGTGTTTCACACTTACGCTGATGAAGGGTGATAAGGCGGTCGAGAGTGCGGAAATAGGCGCCGATTTGGCGTTGTTCTTCTCTTGTTGGATAGGTTATTTGTACTGTTTCTAAATCACTGTTATGAAGATGAACAACAGATTTCCCCTGTGCCTTTTTAGCAAGACTTTTCTGTTGTTCTCCATTGGAAATTGACAGAGCTAAAAAAGTCGGCTCAATAGCACTATTAGGATAAATAATGTTTAAGTCACCACCCAGCAGAATCCCTGGTTTAGACACAAATGAAGCCCTTGCAATATCCTCAGCAGTTTCGCCGGAAGCAGGTACTATTACCTCGCTGCCTTTACTATAAATTGAGCCTTTTTTTGCCTCGGCAAATGTATCGACATCATTGATTGTAGTTTCGTATTTTGTATATAATCTGCCATATAAAATAATGGGGGTTCCTTCTGCTTTAATATCAGTTTTTGAGTAACCCGAACCCTTAGCAAAAGAAGCCAGTTCTTTTAACTTCCGCTGTTCCCAAGCATCAGTAAAACCCTTGAACCGTATCTTCGGTGCATTCTGTTCATTTTTCATCGAATAAGCCCTCCAGAGTTTTAATAAGCTCGGCGATCTCCGCCTTTGCCTGCTCATCGGAAGCCGTAAGCTCGGCGAACTGGGAAAGCAGCTCGTTCTGTGCCGTCTTTATCTCCTTGTCCTGCGCCTGCAATTCGCTGGCAATATCCGACAGGCTGATTTCCTCTTCCTGCTCGAACGTGTCAACATAGCGCGGAATATTGAGGTTGTAGTCGTTGCCTTTGATTTCATCGTAGCTTGCAAGGTGCGCTTCCTTCTCAACGTCCTTGCGGTCGGCATAAAGCTGAATTATGTGGTCGATATTCGCCTGAGTTAATTTATTCTGATTCTTGCCCTTTTCAAACTGGCTGGAAGCGTCGATAAACAGAATGTCACGACCCTGACGGTTCTTTTTCAGAGCAATTATCGTTGTCGGGATAGAAGTGTTGTAGAACAGGTTAGCAGGCAGTCCGATAACTGCATAAATTGCGCCGCTGTCAACGAGCTTCTGTCTGATTTTGCCCTCGGCAGCTCCTCTGAAAAGCACGCCGTGGGGCAGAATTATCGCCATTGTACCGGTGTTTTTCAGATGATAATAGCCATGAAGCAGGAACGCGTAATCCGCCTTTGATTTTGGTGCAAGTACTCCATAATCAGAGAAACGGGAATCGTTCAGAAATCCCGGCGCTGCAGACCAGTTTGCAGAATAGGGAGGGTTCATCAGAACCAGATCAAAGTCGGTTTCCTCATCGGTAGGCCAGTCGGCGTCAAGAGTATCGGCGTTTCTGAGGGTCTGGTTTTCCGGGTCAACTCCATGCAGGAACATATTCATTCTTGCGAGGTTGAATGTGGTAGTGTTCAGCTCCTGACCGAAATAGTGGATATAGTTCGGCTGGTTCGAATACTTCTTTGCGTTCAGCAGCAGCGAGCCGGAGCCCATTGCAGGGTCGTATACCAGAAGTCCCTGCTTGTCCTCCTGACCTTTGATCGCTATGCGTGTGAGTATCTGCGAAACCTCCTGCGGTGTATAGAATTCGCCCGCCTTTTTGCCGGTTTCACTCGCGAACTGTCCGATAAGATACTCGTAAGCGTCGCCGAGAATATCGCCCTCATGTCCCAGGAGATTTGCGTTGTTGATAGTCTTGACAAGTTCAGCAATTATGCTGGACTGCTTCTGTTCACCCGCACCGAGCCTTGTTGAATAGAGATCAACGTCGGCAAAAAGGTTTGCAAATATGCTGTCGGACTGCTGAACGTTGTTGAACGCCTTTTGCAGCGTTTCGCGCTGGAATGCGTTGTTGTTCGCCGCCTCCGCAATTTTGGTGTATGTAAGTTCGGGGTCTATCGTATAATGATAGCTTTCCTTGATGTCCTCGAGAAGTTCCTCGGCGTCCTCAGTAGAAAAAACTTCCTCATAGGCTCTCTGGGCGACTGTCATGTTTTCGGGTTCCTTGTTGTTCAGCAGGTCGTAAACATGGGTCAGAAAGCTGTCGGAGAGGTATTTATAGAACACTATGCCTAACAGATAATTCTTGTACTCGTTAGCGTCCATTTTTCCGCGAAGGATATCTGCGCCTGCCCACAGAACGCTCAGAAGATCTTTGCTGTTTTCGTTTTCAGCCATTGTTTTTACTCCTTATGTATTTATTTAACGTTTTTTACGCTGGATTTCGGTATAAGTATATATTTATTATATTATACCATATATTTGACAAATTTACAATGCCTTAAATGACACAATTTATATTTTTTCACGAAGTTTTGTAGCGGAGTAGACTGGCATTTGATTGGTTTGGCTGTAAAACTTGGGAACTGCGTGAGTTCGATAAAATATTCTTTGAATACTCTGAAAAGAATCATGAAGAACTTCCGCCGCTTACAATTATTCAGGGTAAAGGCACAATACTAAGAGATGAATCAGACCGCAATTTAATCTATGATAAATCAGGGTTAAAGAACTATAAACTCGTAAATAAGAATGACTTTATTTTGCATCTGCGTTCATTTGAGGGCGGTTTGGAAATGGCTAATTCATGCGGAATTGTCAGCCCCGCTTATCATATTTTCCATGGCGAAAAAATAGATCCAAGATTTTATTACCCATTTTTTAGGTCAAAATATTTCATCGCTGTTTTGCTAAAGCCCCATGTTTATGGCATTCGAGATGGTAAAAGTATAGACGTTGAAGGAATGAAAAGTATAACAATTCCTTATCCATCACTTGAAGAACAAACCCGAATCGGGCAGTATTTTGAGCAGCTCGACCACCTTATCACCCTTCATCAACGTAAGTAAAAAAAGCCATTTTTAAGTTATAATAATCACACTTATTACAAGCGTAAGTGCTATTTTGAGCAATATAAAAAAAAATAAGCCTGTAGTGAAACAGACTTATTTTTCTCTGCTATCAATGCAGATTCTTGTAAAGCGTAGTTTTCTTTACACCTGTCAGCTCGGTAATCTCACTGACAGTGTACTGACCGGTCTTGTAGAGCTTCACTGCTTTGCGAACAGCATCACTGTCGATTGGCTTACGTCCGCCTTTACGCCCTCTCGCACGAGCGGCGGCTAATCCCTCCCTGGTTCTGTCAGCCAGGACATCACGTTCGAACTGCGCCAGTGCAGACATCAGCGTGAACAACAATTTTCCAGTGCTGGTCGTGGTGTCGATGGATTCTTTCAGCGATACAAGATTTACGCCCTTCGCGTTGAAAGTTTCCATCAGCCAGATGAGATCTTTAGTGCTCCTGCCGAGCCTGGAGAGGGATTCCACGACTACCGTGTCACCCTCGGTCAGACGTTCAAGGAGCTTTTCAAGCTCTGGTCGGTTGCGTTTTGTGCCGGTCATCTTCTCGTTGTAGATGAAATCCACGCCGTATTTCTGGAGCATATCAAGCTGGCGGTCGAGGTTTTGCTGTTCCGTAGATACTCGTGCGTATCCGAATACGAAATTCTTCATCAGAATTCACCGCAGTAGTCGTATGCGCATTTATTCAGAATTTCGCATAATGCTTCCTCGATTACGCCGGGCTGATAGAGCATTTCTTCGATTTCCTCAACGAAATAACCGTAGCTCAGGAGCAGGTCAATGCAAGTGGGTTATCGCCTTTGACGAAATACACGTTATTATGCTCGTCCAAAACTGTAAACACAAAAGAACCCTCGACAAGATCAGCCATCTCGCTTATGGACTGTATGTCGAGGGATTTCTGCTGTTCAAGAAGCTGCACGGCTATGTAGCTGTCCGTCTTGACTTGAGTATTCGGCAGTGACATCTGCTTGCGTAACCTCACATCGTTATGAAGAACACCGTTGTGAGCAAGCGCAAAATGAATTCCGTTCACCATTCCGGGAAATGGGTGATTATTGCGGTTATCGAGCTTGTTTCCCTGGGTTGCCATTCGGGTATGCCCCATGATAACATTGCTGTCCTCGTGTAGGTGCAGGTGTACCTTGTGAGCAGCATAGGGGCGCTTGTAAATTGTGAGTTTGCCATTGTGGTTGAATGCATAGCCGGTAGCGTCTGTGCCTCGCTCCTCGCATTCCTCGGAAAGTACACGAAGCAGCTTTTCACGCTGCTTCGCATTGAGTGTGTGATTGTAGTCTATCAAACCGAATATTGCACACATAATTAATCGTCCTCCTCACTTGTGATTGGCGTGTTTATATAGAGCTGTCGCTCTTTCAGGTATGTAATAAGCTCAGGCTCCGTGCTGTCGTCCAGCGAACCTACGAAATCAGACCAGCTTATTGATTTCAGTTCGCTGTCGGTCAGATTCGTTGCAAGCTCGCAGATTTTGTCCACGAGTTCCAGCGTTGCAATCAGCGTATTGTACTTGAGCGTGCCGCGGAACATACGAAATTCTATCGTGTGATAATTCGTGATGTTTACGCAAGCATAGTGACCATTGCAGCCTTTCTTGGCGTCCTCTAAGATTTCTTTGGGGCTGTTCTTATAGCCGTAACGTGCAGCCCAGCGGTTCATCTGATACTCCGTCCTGCGGCTGAATTTGAGCAGTTCCAGCCAGTGGTGCTCCACAAAATAAAGCACCCGGGAAATGCACTCGTCCTGTGCTTCCCGGGTACTGCCGAAGGCTGTTCGGTTGACGTGAATGTGTAATCCGCAGGTGCTTGTTTTGTGGCTGCGGTAATCCATGTGTATAGCGGATTTCATTATCTCTGCCCAAGGCATTTTGTCCTTGTGATAGCGGAGCGACATAGGATGAGTAACTATTTCCATGCCATCTGACAGGCTTCCGTCGGACTTGATATAGATATGCTCCGCAATCCTGTTGCCGATACCCAGAAGCGTATCAGCGTTGTCGCCGTTCTTGCCACCCTCGTCGATTTCAAGTTCCACGCCGAAATAACGCTT
>ENA-OPEE01000204-OPEE01000204.1-human-gut-metagenome-genome-assembly--contig:-NODE-204-length-51332-cov-4.316887_pt1 | contig 51332 bp, 54 predicted proteins | sample MGYA00241263_ERZ501506 | MGnify/ENA primary metagenome ERZ501506 (study PRJEB25962, sample SAMEA2042626) | human gut metagenome | biome: human gut; feature: human-associated habitat; material: faeces...
GATAACGCCGCCCTTTACGTTGAGGGACAGCTTGCAGGTACCCTGCTGGGGTGCGCACCAGCCGATACCGTGTGTGAAGCCGTTGATGTCGGTGATCTCCTTAGCCTTTACCCACTTTGCTTCTTCGGGGATAGGCGCAGCGCCGTGTGCAACGCCCTGTGCTACGGGACACATGTTTTCAACTTCATGAGAATAAGTCATTGTTGTTTGAACTCCTTTCAACATTTTGTCCGGAGAAGTCTGCCCGGACATACAACTGTATTATACAACATTTCTCGTCATTTTGCAATAGGTTAGAAGCTACTAACTTCAAAAAAGTTTGTTAACCATCTCTTACTTGGCTCAGCAGTACGCCAAGCAAGGCTAACCGGCGCTTCCGGAGGCATGAATCCGGACTCCCGTCAATCCGCATAGCAGCGCGAAATTAGCCGGAGCGCGCCACGAATCGCTACGGCTAATTCATATCATACTCGCCCTGTCGAAAAACTCGATTATCAGCCGCTGACTGTCCGCCAGCGCCTCTGCGCACCCCTTTGGCCGGAGCCTCCAGGCTTTAAGGCTGCGGCTGACCTTATTCATGCGCTTCTCGCTGATGGTACAGCCCAGAATGTGGCTCCCGTGCTCATAAATGCGCGTTACCACAAGGTGCGGGTAATCCGGCGTGCGTATCGCTTCCTCAATGCGCCGGGCGGCTTCCTCGGCTGGGAGTACGTCGTCGTTTTCAGACGCCAGTATCAGTATGTCGCAGTTCATCTTTTCAAGCGGCAGAGCCGACTCCGGAACTGTTCCGTTGATGTCAAATATGTACCTCGGCAGACGGTGCGGCCCGTAACCTTTTGAAAACAGCCCCTTTACGAACGCTCCGGCGCTTCCCTTCCGCAGGACGTCCCATGGCGTGAACGGCATATCCCCGCCGCCCCGGGATATCACGGAACTGCCCGCAGGTCTGCGTCCCGCCGTCCCTTCCATCATGTGATCGAACGGCGAGCACACCGCCGCGCAGACTATCTCCGGAATGAAGCATGCGCAGGTGAGCGTATACAGCGCGCCCCCGGAAGTACCGGTCATCGCAGTTCGGATATTCTCTCCGAGCCGCTTCCGGAGCCACTTTACAGCGTGCTCGGCGTATTCAGCGGGGACGGCGCTCCGCCGACCCTCCGGGCACAGGCACAGCACGAGCACAGTAAATCCCGCGTCAATAAGAAACTGACTGCTCTCCAACGCCTGCTCCATGCTTTCATTCAGATCTCCCGCGCGTATCACCGCCATATCAGGACGGCGCGTCCCACTGAAAAAACACCCGAGGAACCCGTCCCGCTCAAGCTCTGTCCGCTCCATGCCCGCACCTCCTTTAGTAATAAAAAGTATACCACACATCGGACGATAAGTCAACTTGCCGCAGCTTTTCCGCGCTTTTGTACGATAATTTGCTGAATTATCATAAAAAACACTTGCATTAAAACGCGGAAAGTGGTATAATATTTAACAGCGTATGTACCCGGCTAAAGCGTATCCCGATCCCGGAATCCCCCGGGAGATGTTAATACGAGGTGACTTAATGAAAGCAGATCTGCATTGCCACACAACGATCTCCGACGGCTCGCTCGGTATATCCGACGTTATCCGCCAGGCTGACAGGAACGACGTCCGGTGCCTTGCGATAACCGATCACGACAGCCTTGCGTCCCTTTCACGCTCCGCAGTGCTCGGAAAGCGCTACAACGTGAACGTTATCCCGGCGGTTGAATTCTCTGCGTTCGACAGCGAGCGAAAAAAGAAAGTACATATTCTGTGCTACATGCCCGCAAAGCCCGACCGTCTCGAGGGTCTGTGCCTGCGTACCTCCACCGGCAGAATGGAGCTTGGAAAGCGTATGGCGGTCAAGGTGCTCGACAAATACCCGATAACGCTCGAGAGCATTCTGCGCTACTCCGCAGGAAGCAAGGCGATCTACAAATGCCACATCATGCACGCGCTGATGGACTACGGATACACCACCGAGCTTTACGGTGACGTTTACGACTCCATCTTCGACGTAAACGATGGCATCTGCGCTGATGAAGTCGCTTCCGAGGCGAATTTCTACCCGGACGTGCATTTCGTTACCACGCTGATACGCGCTTCCGGCGGTATCTCGGTAATGGCGCACCCGAAGGTCTACGACAGCACCGCCCTGCTTGAGGAGCTTGCCTCCAGGCACGAGATAGACGGCGTAGAGGTCTGGCACCAGAGCGCCGACGAGCAGTACCGAGCGCAGCTCCAGGACATCGCCGCCGCAAACGGTCTGCTGGTGACCGGCGGGTCAGACTTCCACGGATTCTACAATCACTATGCTATCCAGATAGGTTCAAACACGACTCCCGAAGAGTCGCTCAACAGGATAATCACCCATAAGGGTAAAGCATAATACATATTTAAGAGGGAAACAACATGGACATCAAAGAAAAAGCACTACAGAAGCACTACGAATGGGGCGGAAAGCTGGAGGTCATCTCCCGCGCTCCCATCAACACCCGCGAGGATCTCTCCCTTGCGTACACTCCCGGCGTTGCACAGCCCTGCCTTGAGATCGCAAAGGATCCGGAGCTTTCCTACAAACTCACCCGCCGCAGCAACCTCGTTGCAGTCATCACCGACGGCACCGCCGTGCTCGGTCTCGGCGACATCGGCGGACTCGCAGGCATGCCAGTTATGGAGGGCAAGTGCTGTCTGTTCAAGGAATTCGGCGGAGTGGACGCGTTCCCTCTCTGCATAAAAAGCAAGGATCCCGATGAGATCGTACGCACCATCGAGCTTATCTCCGACAGCTTCGGCGGCATCAATCTTGAGGATATCTCCGCTCCCCGCTGCTTTGAGATCGAAGCAAAGCTCAAGGAAAAGCTGGATATTCCGGTATTCCACGACGACCAGCACGGTACCGCGATAGTTGTCGGCGCGGCTATGCTCAACGCCGTAAAGCTCGCAGGAAAGAAACTTGAGGACGTCACTGTAGTTATCAACGGCGCAGGCTCTGCGGGTATCGCTATCGGCAAGTTTCTGCTCAAGCTGGGCGTTGGAAATCTCGTTATGGTAGACCTCTGCGGTATCCTCAACCGCGACGATCATTACGACAATCCCGCGCACGCCGAGATGGCTCAGATGAGCAACAAGAAGAACATCAAGGGCGGTCTCGCGGACGCACTCAGGGGTGCGGACGTATTCGTCGGCGTTTCCAAGCCGAACCTCGTAACTCCCGAGATGGTGAAGTCCATGGCGGAGAAGCCCATTCTCTTCCCGATGGCTAACCCGGAGCCTGAGATCACCTATGACCTCGCAAAGCAGAGCGGAGCCTACATCGTGGGCACCGGCAGAAGCGACTACCCCAACCAGATAAACAATGTACTGGTATTCCCGGGCGTGTTCAAGGGAGCGCTCAAGGTACGTGCAAAGGCTATCACCGAGGACATGAAGCTGGCTGCGGCTCACGCCATCGCCGATCTCGTGACCGACGACAAGCTCTCGGTTGACTACATTATCCCCAGCGCGCTCGACAAGTCCGTTGCCAGCGCAGTCGCAGACGCGGTTGCGGCAGAATGGCTCAAGAGCGGCAAATAATTAAATACAGGCGGTGTAAAAAACATGACTTACGAATTCTATCCCCGCGGCGTATGTTCGCGTAAAATGGTATTTGAGATCGAAAACGGCGTTGTAAAAGACCTCGAAGTTGTAGGCGGCTGCAACGGCAACCTCAAAGGTATCTCATCCCTCGTCAAGGGAATGAAGCTGGAGGACGTAATCGAGCGCCTCAACGGCATCCCCTGCGGAAACAAGCCGACCTCCTGCCCCGACCAGATTGCGTCCGGGCTGAAAAAGTTCCTGGAAGAAAACAAGTAAACGGAGACATCAAGACATCTATGAAAATACCTGAACTGTTCAAAAACGGCCATACCGTGTTCTCCTTTGAGGTATTCCCCCCAAAGAAGGACGCCGATGTATCCGTTATTTATGACACGCTTGATCAGCTTGGAGACCTTCACCCCGATTTCATAAGCGTGACCTACGGCGCGGGCGGTTCCGCTGCGGGAGCTACCACCACCGAGCTTGTCCGCCACATCAAGGAGAATCTCGGCACCGAGTCCATCGCGCACCTTACCTGCGTGAACTCCACGCATGCCGACATTGACGAGAAGATCAAGGAATTCGAGGCGAACGGCATTGAAAACGTCCTCGCGCTCCGCGGCGACATCAATCCGAATTTTCCCCCGAAGAACGAATTCCTCCACGCAAGCGACCTCATCGAATACATGAAGCCGCGTTCTAATCTGTCGTTCTCCGGCGGCTGCTACCCGGAAGTCCACCCGGAGGCTTCGTCGATGGTAGAGGATATCCTACATCTGAAGAAAAAGGTGGACGCAGGCGCTTCCCACCTTATTTCGCAGCTTTTCTTCGATAACTCGAGCTTTATCGAGTTCCTTGAGAAGGCGCGTATTGCCGGGATCGACGTTCCTATTGAAGCGGGTATCATGCCCTGCGTTAACGCAAAGTCGGTGCAGAGAATGGTCTCAATGTGCGGCGCGAGCCTTCCGGTGAAGTTCACGAAGATGATAAACCGCTACGGCGACAACCCCGAAGCAATGCGCGACGCAGGCATCGCCTACGCAGTCGACCAGATAATCGACCTTGTTGCCCACGGCGTGGACGGCATTCATCTCTACACGATGAACAACCCCTACGTTGCAAGAAAAATTACTGAAAGCATAGAAAAGGTGATACGCTGTGACAAGTGAAATTACACAGATCAACCGTGCTGAAGCTCTCCGCTACATGGGCTACACCCATGAGCCTGACGAAAGGATCAGCGCGGTCATCGACCAGTGCGAGCAGGAGCTTTTAAAAGAAGCGCGCCCGCAGTTTGTTTGGCGTGTGTTCAATATCCAGCGAAGCGGCAGGGAGATTTTCCTCTCCGACTGCGATTTCGAGCTTGAGGGTCACGACATCGCGGAGCACCTCCGCGGCTGCGACAAGGCGGCTGTGGTCTGCTCGACGCTGTCGTCCTCGGCTGACAGATTCCTGAAGAAGCTGGACGTTTCCGACTCAATGAAGGCGCTCATCACCGACGCACTCGCAAATGCAATGGTCGAGCAGGTCAACGAGGAGGCGCGTCAGGACATCATCAACAACATGCCCGGGTACGCTACGACATGGTGCTACGGCGCAGGCTACGGCGATTTCCCAATTGAGTGCGCTCCGCTGCTCATCGCTTCCGTGGACGCGGTAAGAAAGATCGGCGTATGCTGCACGGCAACTCATATGCTCACACCCAGGAAAACCATCATCGGCGTTATAGGTCTGTTCCGCGGCGAACTGGACAAGAAGCGCCGGAGCTGCGAGGACTGCAGCCTCAAGGAAACCTGCAAATTCCGTGCTTACGGCACACGGTGTTAATTTATTTTACAGTTACCTTAAATTTAAGTTGACAAAAAATACTAGTTGTGATATAATGAATTGTGAAGCGCTCACAGCGATGATTATATCACCTGGATTATAACTGCTATGCAGTTAAGGAGGTCAAAAAATGCCGCCAAAGCCAAAATTCACCCGTGAGGAGATCGTTGCCTCCGCAGTCGATCTCGTCAGTAAAAAGGGCATAGATTACTTAACAACACGCAATCTCGGAGAGTGGATGGGAAGCTCAGCGCGTCCTATCTTCACTGTTTTCAACAGCATGGACGAGGTTATCCGCGAGGTTCGTAAGGCTGCCACTGAAAAGTTCAACAGCTATATCCGCGAAATCGTCAACTTCACTCCTGCTTTCAAGGAAGCCGGAGTACGCATGGTGCGGTTCGCGATCAATGAGCCGAAACTGTTCCAGCTCATTTTCATGACCGAAAACCATGAGCCTGTAAATCCCGGCTCTTTCTTCGGAAACCTCGGCGAATACGAGGATCTCTGCACATCGGTTATCAGCCGCGATTACGGTCTTAATACGGAAGAATCCAAGGTGCTTTTCCAGCACATGTGGACTTATACATACGGTATCAGCGCGCTTTGTGCTACTCACATGTGTATGTTCCCCGAAAAGGACATCACGTCCCGCATCGGAACCGAGTTTCTCGCGATAACCTCGCTTATCAAGAGCGGCAATATGTACACGACTACGCCGAATCCCGTTCCCGGAAACAACCCGAAGGATTTCAAGACAAACGAGATCCTTGATAAGATCAAGGAACAATCAGCAAAATAAACAGAAATACCGGAGTTATTCGCTCCGGTATTTTTTTATTCGCCCTTCTGCCCGAAAATCAGGACAGTGCCGTTATTTATTCTATAGAGCACGCCCTGCCAGGAGCCGTCGGGCTGCTGGCGCGCGAACATCGGTTCGGCTCCGGATGAAACGCACATGTGGTCGGTGAAAACCGTTCCGAACCAGAGCGCGTACACCGCCGAAAGCGACAGCACCGCCACGGCCGCCGCTTTTTTCAGCCTCGAAGCCGCCGGGAATCCTCCCGACCACCTCGAAAGAAGCTTCCCGAGAAGCAGGCGTAGTCCGTAAAGAATCACAAGCGAAGCCGGGATCATCACTGCCAGGCAGAGCCACTCCCGCCAGTTGAGCGGAGTAATATAGAACAGCCCTCCAAACAGCCAGGAAGCCGCGCAGAAAGCCGCAGCCACCGCGGCAATCATAGCCGTATGCCACTTTCTGAACGGCCGGCACACGCCGATAAGCACACCAAAGCACACCGCCGCCGTATTGAAAACAGCCATCACGGACAGCCGCTCCTGCGGGATAGAAAACACATTCTGGAGCACCAGAAGCGCGCCTATTCCAAGCACTACGGTAAGTCCGCCGGGGAGAGCGCGTTTCATCACATTCGCAATGAAGCTTCCCTGCACGCGGTCGTGGTTCGGCTCAAGCGCCAGCAGAAACGACGGCGCACCGATAAACAGCGCGCTTATCAGCGTCAGCTGTATCGGCTGGAAAGGATACGCGGACGCCGCAAACATGAACATAAACGCCAGCAGGAACGAGAATATCGTCTTGACAAGGAAAAGCGCCGCCGACCTCTGGATATTGTTAATACAGCGCCTTCCCTCCTGCACTGCGAGCGGCATCGAGGAAAAGTCCGAATCCAGCAGGACAAGCTGCGAAACGCAGCGCGCCGCGTCGCTTCCTGACTGCATAGCGACCGAGCAGTCCGCCTCACGGAGCGCGAGCACATCGTTTACGCCGTCTCCGGTCATCGCGACCTTATGTCCTGCGGCTCTCAGCGCCTGAACAAGCGCCAGCTTCCGGGCGGGAGTCACCCTGCCGAATACCGCGAACTCACTCGCCGCCTGCGGGATATCCTCATCGGAAAGCAGCGAAGCGTCCACGTATTTTCCTGCGTCCGGAAGCCCCGCTTTCAGCGCCACATTTGAAACCGTCACCGGATCGTCGCCGGAGATGACCTTCAGCGTTACCCCCTGTTCACGGAAATAATGCAGCGTTTCCGGTGCGCTCTCGCGTATCTCGTCCGAGAGTATCACCAGCGCCTTCGGAGACAGCCCTCCCGGAAGCGCCTTTCCGGGCAGCGGCTCCTCAGAATGCGCCAGAAGCAGCACCCGCTGACCCTTCCCGGAATATTCACTGCACTCGCCGCTCAGCTCCGCGTATTCCTCGGGAGGCAGAACAAAGCTCGGCGCGCCGAGTATCAGCGTCCCGAAGCCCTCGACTTGGGCGCCGCTCCACTTCCTCGCAGAGGAGAACGGCTCCTTTTTTAGACACGTGCCCGTACCGTCCGGGAAACGCTCCGATAGCCGCCATCGTCTGGTTTTCGGGTCCCATCGCTCCGGCGAGCGCCGCAAGCGCCGACTCCGCAGGATACGCTTCATCAAGCAGCTTTACGCCGCTGACCTGCATTTTTCCCGTGGTTATCGTTCCGGTCTTGTCAAGGCATAGGACGTCCACGCGGGCGAGACTCTCAACGCAGTACAGATCCTGGCACAGCGTCTGCCGCTTTGCAAGCCTTATCGAACTTACCGCAAGCGCTATACTGGTGAGCAGCACAAGACCCTCCGGTATCATTCCGATAACCGCTGCCGCCGTGCTCGTCACGCAGTACTGAAGCTCCTCCCGGGCAACGAAAAGCGCTTTGGTGAACAGTATCAGCGCAAACGGAAGTATGCACACCGAGATCACCGAAATTATGCTGTTGATTGCGCTCATCATCTCGGAATGCCGCTTCTTCGGCTTCTTCGCGCTTGCCGATATGCTGTTCGCGTAAGCCTCCGCGCCTACCTTCGTGACCTCCGCCCGCGCCGAGCCGCTCACAACAAAGCTGCCCGAATACAGCACGTCACCCGGGCGCTTCGTCACCGTTTCGCTCTCGCCGGTGAGAAGGCTCTCGTCAACGTCAAGCGCCCCCTGAACGAGGGTTCCGTCGGCGCATATCTGCCGTCCCGCGGAAAGCAGCATGATGTCCCCCGGGACAATGTCCGAAACCGGGAGGATCGTTTCCTCCCCATCGCGCAGCAGGTGAGCCTTCGGAGCCGAAATCACGGAAAGCCTGTCTATAATGCGCTTTGAGCGTATCTCCTGGAATATTCCTATCGCTATATTGCAGAGGATAACCCCCATGAAAAGCATGTTGCGGTAGGCTCCGACAAGAGCCACCAGCACGGCTATTATCACATTTATCAGGTTGAACAGCGTGAAAATATTGTCCGCGAAGATCCTGCCGACGCTCTTTGACTTCACCGAAAAGCTGCCGTTGCATTCCCCGCGGCGTATCTTCTCATCGGCTACGCTCTGGGAAAGCCCCTTCTGAATATCCGTCATCGAACCGCCTCCATTCGCTTTTAATATAGTATAACCCCGCGCGGGAGATTTGTCAAGCAATAGGAAAATTTCGTGCGTCAATTATCGACAGTTCCGTGAAACTTGCGAAAAAAAGCCATGCGCATTTTACTGCGCATGGCAAAATTAGAAAACGCTTGGAAATACTTTGATCCTTCGGGAACGATCAAAACTTTGTGCTTATTCGGCAAGCTTGGCTCCGAGAGCCTTGCAGTCGGCAAGGGCTGCGTCGTCGGGAGTCTCGTTGGCTATCAGACCCTCGTCATTAACGAGAACTGCGCCGTCATTCCTGACGCGCTCAGCCCACTCGCGCATCCATTCGCCGTCGCCCCAGCCATAGGAACCGAACAGCGCTACCTTCTTGCCGGAGAGCTTGCTTTCGATTCCTTCAAAGAACGGCTCGAACTCGCCTTCTTCAAGGTTCTCGGCGCCCATAGCCGGGCAGCCGAACGCCAGTCTGTCATATTCGGAAACATCGCCGGAGAACTGGGAAACCGAGTAAAGCTCAGCGCCAGCACCCTCTGCGACTGCGGAAGCCATAGCCTCTGTGTTGCCTGTTCCGCTCCAATAAATAACTGCAATTTTCATAGTAGTTGTCCTCCTTATGATATCTTCAGCACCTGGTAGAGGTCCTCGCCCTGCTCCAGCCTGCCGCAGAGGTATTCCCTGCACCGGTCGTAGGCTGCGAACTTCCGGCGGGCGCTCTCCACGCTGCCATATACTTTCCAGCAGCCGCACAGCTTGTAATTGCAGCCGCCATTCTCCACGAATCCCCGGACGTCCTCCGCAGGATAGCCAAGGAAAATTCCGATTTCGTGTGGGAAATCGTCGCACTTCGTGCGCTCCGAGAGCCGCTCAAGGCACTCGTCAAGCGGCAGGTCGTCCGTGTAGCCGTACTCTCTCAGGAGTTCGCGGTTTTCCGGCGCGCTGAGCCTCGCCGCAAGCAGCTTCGGGCTGTAGACAAGTATCAGCGAACGTCCCGCGCAGGAGCACTCCTCGCGGAGCACCTTTATCTTCAGTCCCCTCGCGGCGGCGCGGCGGTTGAATCTGCGCGCGTTTCCGCCTATGTCGAACTCGCTGCGCGACAGCGTAAAAAGACTCGCGCACTTTATCCCAAGTAGAGACGGCGCCGTATGAAACGCAAGCTTCTTCTCAAAACGCCTGCATTCTTCCTTTGACATAGCTCTCACCTTATCCTGTTCATTTCGTGGAGTTTTATTCTTGATATTAGTCTGCGCTAACCCGAATCTCAAAATATAATGCAGAATAGACTCTGCATTCGGATTAGTGTTTTCTAACCAGATATATCATATCATAAATTCTCCGATTTGTCAAGTGCCGTTGATAAAATTTTCGCGCTAATGAAATCAAAGTTTTTAAGTAAGAAAAAAATCCGTTTTTAACTAAATATTTTCCGGCAGACCTCTTGAAATTTTGCCAAGAGTGTGTTATAATATTTGTGATTGTTCAGGGAGTAGTGTACTATTACTCGCCTGATTTGAACAGAATAACAGGAGGATTTATCAATGGCAGACATACAGAAGCTCTATGAACAGTGGCTCGCAAAGGCAACTGCTGACCCCGATCTCAAGGCTGAGCTTGAGAGCATAAAGGACGACGAGGACGGCAAGAACGACCGTTTTTACCGCGACCTCGAGTTCGGCACAGGCGGTCTGCGCGGAGTTATCGGCGCAGGCACCAACAGAATGAACGTTTACACCGTTAAGAAGGCTACTCAGGGTCTTGCTGAGTATATCCTCGCAAGCGGAGAGAAGAAGTCCGTAGCTATCTCCTGCGACAGCCGCATCAAGTCCGACTACTTCTCCAAGAGCGCTGCCGAAGTTCTCGCAGCCAATGGCATCAAGGTACATATCTATAAGGAGCTCATGCCTACTCCTATGCTTTCCTGGGCGGTAAGAGCGCTGGACTGCGGCGCAGGCGTAATGGTTACAGCCAGCCACAACCCCGCTAAGTACAACGGCTACAAGGTATACGGCAACGACGGCTGCCAGCTCACTCTCGAGGCTGCCGAGGCTGTTCTCGCCAAGATCAACGCTATCGACATCTTCGACGGCGTTAAGTCCACCGATTTCGACAAGGCTGTTGCCGACGGCATGATCAGCTTCATCGGCGACGACGTTATCGACGCTTACATGGCTAAGGTCAAGGAGCAGGGTCTGCATACCGACCTTGTTGCTTCCAGCGGTCTGAAGGTAGTTTACACTCCTCTGAACGGCACCGGCAACAAGCCCGTACGCCGCATTCTCAGAGAGATCGGCGTCAAGGACGTTGTAGTTGTTCCCGAGCAGGAGAACCCCGACGGAAACTTCCCCACCTGCCCTTATCCGAACCCCGAGATCAAGGAGGCTCTCGCCTGCGGTCTGAAGCTCTGCGAGACTGAGAAGCCTGACCTGCTGCTCGCTACCGACCCCGACTGCGACCGTGTAGGTATCGCAGTTCCCGACGGCGACCACTACGAGCTGTTCACCGGCAACGAAGTCGGCGCGCTGCTCCTCGAATACATCTGCAAGGAGCGTATCGCACTCGGCACCATGCCCAAGAACCCCGTTGCAGTAAAGACCATCGTTACCACTGACATCACCAAGGCAATCTGCAAGAAGTACGGCGTTGAGCTCCGCGAAGTACTCACTGGCTTCAAGTTCATCGGCGAGCAGATCGGCTTCCTCGAGGCTAAGGGCGAGGAGAACCGCTACATTTTCGGCTTCGAGGAGAGCTACGGCTACCTCGCAGGCGGCTATGTACGCGACAAGGACGCCGTCGTAGCTTCCATGCTCATCTGCGAGATGGCTGCTTTCTACCGCACAAAGGGTATCTCCCTCATCGAGGCGAGAAAGAGAATGTACGACGAGTACGGCGTATACTTCAACAAGCTCGACACCTTCACCTGCGAGGGCGAGAGCGGCATGGAGCGCATGAGCGAGATCATGTCCGACCTCAGAAAGAACGGTCCGAAGGCTATCGGCGGTCTGAGCGTAGTTGCAACCGCTGACTACGAAGCTTCCGTAAAGACCTCCGCTGACGGCAAGACTGAACAGATCACCCTGCCGAAGTCCAATGTTATCACTTTCTTCCTCCAGGATAACGCAAGCGTTGTTATCAGACCCTCCGGCACCGAGCCCAAGATCAAGGTTTACTACACCACCACTGGCGCTAAGAAGGCTGACGCTGTGGCTCTCCAGGAGAAGCTCTCCGCTGACTTCACAAAGATCCTCGGCTTCTGATTTCTGATGTAGTTTCACAATTTCCGAAATTTTTTCAAAAAATTTTGAAAAACCTATTGCAATTTCGGAAGAATTGTGATATACTATATAATTGTTAATGACTATGCCATAGTCTGAACCGCTGATGGTAAGCAAACCAGGGTTTGGCATATACGGATTGAGGTGAAAATCAATGAAGGAAGGTATTCATCCCGCATACGAAGCTACTGTTATCAGATGCGCTTGCGGTAATGAGATCCCGACACGTTCTACCAAGAAGGACATCAGAGTAGAAATCTGCTCAAAGTGCCATCCGTTCTTCACAGGTAAGCAGAAGCTGGTTGACTCCGGCGGACGTGTTGACAGATTCAAGAAGCGCTACAACATGGGCAAGTAATTGCACAGTAACAGGTAGTACTAATGTAGTAAAAAACACACGCTCGATTTTCCTGCGTGTGTTTTTGCGTTTATGGAGGACTCATGGAATATAAGACCATCGCGCGCCGCTGCGAAGCCAGATTCATTGAAAAGAAGTCCGAATTCATCGGCTACCTCTGCCCTGTCCAGACCGAGGAACAGGCGGTCGCGTTCATTGAGGAGATACGCGCGATGCACCGAAAGGCTACGCACAACTGCTACGCCTATATTCTGCGTGAGAACAACGCCGCGCGCCACTCCGACGACGGCGAACCCGGCGGCACGGCAGGAGTCCCGATTTACGAAGTGCTTCGCAAGGAGGGGCTGACCGACGTATGCTGCGTTGTCACGAGGTACTTCGGCGGCGTGCTTCTCGGAGCCGGGGGGCTCGTACGCGCCTACACCAAGGGTGCCAAGGACGCCGTTGACGCGGCGCAGATAAAGTGCATGGCCGAGGCAGTCAAGCTAGCCGTTACTGTGGATTACGGGCTGTACGGCAGACTTGCCCAGGTGTTCGCCGATTTCGACGCCCGCGTCGAGGACGAGCGGTTCGCGGATAACGTGCGGATCGTTCTCCATATACGCGCGGAAAACTCGCAGAAACTCACTGACAAGCTCGTTGACGTGTGCAATGGCGCGGTTTCTGTCGAGGAGATTGAGAAGCTCAACTTTGATTTTGCTTAAAGTAATTCTGCACAATTGTTTTTCTTTTTATTGTGCAGATGTCACAAATTGACGTTTTTTTTAAAGGAACAGGAAGCTTTAATCTGTATATATTAATGAGGGTAGTTATGCCCTTTTTACGTTTTGGCATTCTGCGAAAGGAACCGCTATGCTTCCGAGAGAACGTATCATGCAGAACGAGGCTCTTATCCTCAGCGAATTTGCCTGCAAGGCAGCCGACACCCGCGGCCGCGAGCTTCCGGAGGCTCCGGACGATATCCGCACGGACTTCCAGCGCGACAGGGACAGGATAATCCACTGCCGGGCGTTCCGCAGGCTGAAGCACAAGACGCAGGTGTTCCTTATCCCGCACTCCGACCACTACCGCACGCGGCTCACGCACACGCTGGAGGTCAGCCAGATCTCCCGCACTGTTGCACGCGCGCTCGGGCTGAACGAAGATCTCACCGAGGCTATCGCGCTCGGGCACGACCTCGGGCATACTCCTTTCGGGCACGACGGCGAACGCGCTCTGAATGAGATCATGCCCGGCGGATTCTCTCACAACATGCAGGGAAAGCGCGTCGTGCAGGTCATCGAGAAGGACGGCAGAGGGCTGAACCTCACCGCAGAGGTCATCGACGGGATCCAGGGGCACTCCACTTCCGGAGGCGCTTCCCTGCCCTTCACGCGGGAAGGCATGGTCGTAAGGCTCTGCGACAAGATCGCATACATCAATCACGACATTGAGGACGCTATCCGCGGCGGCGTGTTAAGCCAGAACGACCTTCCGGAATTCCCGGTGAAGGTCCTCGGCGCTACCAAATCCGCCAGGATAACCACGATGGTGCGCTCCATCATCGACAACGGCGCGGAAAATATTCATATGGACGATATTACCAAAAAGGCTCACGACGAGCTGCGTGCGTTCATGTTTGAGAAAGTCTACCGCGCAGAACCTACCATCGCCGAAAAGGACAAGGCACAGTATATTGTCCGGTTCCTTTACAAATACTTTATAGACACGCCGGGAAAAATGCCGGAGCTGTATCTTACCCTCGCGGAGCGGTTCGGGCTTCCGGTCGCGGTCGGGGATTTCATCAGCGGCATGACCGACGACTACGCCGTTGACCTCTTTAAGGAGATCACGATCCCCAAGGGCTGGAACGGCGTTATTTCACATATCAGACAGGGGTGAGAACATGGCAGTCCCGGAAAGCTTCCTCCAGGAAGTGCGAGACGCAAACGAGATCGTTTCGCTAATTGAAAATTATGTCGAGCTGAAACGTTCAGGGGCGACCTATTCCTGCCGCTGCCCGTTCCACTCGGAGCGTACTCCGTCGTTCCACGTCTACCCGAACACCCAGAGCTACTACTGCTTCGGCTGCGGCGCGGGCGGGGACGCGATAACATTTATCCGCACGATTGAGAACCTCGACTACATCGAAGCTGTCAGGTTCCTTGCGCAGCGCGCCGGACTTCCCATGCCGGAGGACAGGAACGACGATTCCGCAAGGCGCCGCCAGCGGCTCTACGAAATGAACCGCGAGGCCGGGAAGTTCTTCCACCGCCAGCTTTTCTCCCCGGAGGGCGCGGACGGCTGGAACTACATCACCGGGCGGCAGCTCACAGAGCACACGATACGTCACTTCGGAATCGGCTATGCAGTCAACGACTACCACAAGCTACACTATTATATGAGGAACCTCGGTTTCTCAGAGGACGAGCTGGTGGAGGGTTCCCTGCTGGTTCGGAACAACAACCGCGTCTACGACAAGTTCGTGAACCGCGTGATGTTCCCGATTTTCGACACCCGCGGCAATATCATCGCCTACGGTGGAAGGGCGCTCGACCCTAACGCCCCGGCAAAGTACCTCAACAGCTCGGAAACCTACGTTTTCCAGAAGCGCGACAACCTTTTCGCGCTCAACTACGCAAAGAACTCCAAGGCGGACTACTTCATACTCTGCGAGGGCTACATGGACGTGATTTCCATGCACCAGGCGGGGTTTGACAGCGCTGTCGCTACGCTGGGAACCGCTATAACCGCGACCCAGGCGCGGCTCATCGGGCGCATGGGCAAATCCGAGGTCATTCTTTCCTACGACGCGGACGGTCCAGGGCAGAAAGCCGCTTCCCGCGGCATCAACCTGCTCAGCGAGGCGGGAGTCAAGGCGCGGGTGCTTCAGATGTCCGGCGCTAAGGACCCCGACGAATACATCAAGAAATTCGGCGCAGAGGCGTTCGCCCACCTTATCGAATCCTCCGGCGGCGCAATAGACTACGAGCTTGGCAAGCAGTCCGCAGGTCTCGACCTCAACAAGGAGGAGGACCGCGCGGCGTACCTCAAGAAGGCCGTAGTATTCCTCGCGACGATACATAACCCGCTTGAGCGGGCGGTGTATGTCTCGAAGGCTGCTGAAACTGCGCGCATCCCCGCGGAGACCGTTCGTTTTGCAGTCGAGAGCGAAATTACGCGACAAAGGAAGAAATCTGCGCGGGAAGAACAGCGCGAGCTGATAAATCCCCGCAATGTAGACCGGATAAATCCCGAATCCGCGAAGCTCCCCAGGGAGGAAAAAGCGGAGCGCGGGCTTATCTGCTTTGCGTTCCACAATCAGGACAAGCTCGAATATATCCGCAGGAATCTCACGGGCGGCTTTGCCACCGAGTTCAACCGCAGGGTGTTCGAGTTCATGGAGCAGAAGCACAACGCCGGACAAGTCCTCACCGGAGGGCTCTTCAACGAAACGTTCACGACCCAGGAGGTCGGGCGGATATACGGCATTCTGAACGACTTCGCGCAGTTCGCTCATTCCGAGGACGTTATGAACGATTACATCACGGTGCTCAACGAGTATCATGAAAATATAAATAATAAAGACCCCGGCAGCATGTCAGCTGACGAGCTGCTGGAGTTCGCACAGAAGCAAAAGGAGAAGAAAAACAAATGACAGAGAACAACGGCGGCGCAACAACTCTTCGCGAGCTGCTGGCGCAGGGCAAGCAGAAGGGCAGCCTCACCACAAAGGAGATAACCGACGTACTGGAGGAACTCAACTTTGACGCAGAGCAGATCAACGGCATCTACGAGGAGCTTGAGAACCTCAACATTAAAATAGTAGACGACTACACCGCAGACCTCGACATTGACAACCTCATTGACCTCGCCGAGACCGAGAGCGCAGACGAGAGCTACGATGCCGACGGCATGCTCGCCGACGACTCTGTAAAGCTCTACCTCAAGGAGATAGGACGTATCCCGCTGCTCACCACCGAGGAGGAGATAAAGCTCGCAGAGCGCATGGCAAACGGCGATCCCGCCGCAAAGAAGCGCCTGAGCGAGGCAAACCTCCGTCTGGTAGTAAGTATAGCAAAGAAGTACGTAAGACGAGGCATGCAGTTCCTAGACCTTATTCAGGAAGGCAACCTCGGACTTATCAAGGCGGTCGACAAGTTCGACTACACAAAGGGATTCAAGTTCTCCACCTACGCTACATGGTGGATAAGACAGTCCATCACCCGTGCTATCGCAGACCAGGCGCGTACTATCCGTATTCCGGTGCACATGGTCGAAACTATCACGAAGGTCAAGAAAATGCAGAGCCAGCTCCTCCACGCTAACGGCTACGAGCCTACCGAGGACGAGATTGCGGAAAAGCTCAACATGCCGCTTGACAAGGTTCGCGAGATTATCCGCATAGCGCAGGACCCCGTTTCACTTGAGACCCCTATCGGCGAGGAGGAGGACAGCCACCTCGGCGACTTCATTCCCGACGAGGACGCTCCCGCGCCTGCTGACGAGGCATGCAACAGCGTGCTCAAGCAGACGATCGGCGAAGTACTCGACACACTGACCGAGCGCGAGAAGCGCGTGATCATACTGAGATTCGGTCTTATCGACGGCAGACAGAGAACGCTTGAGGAAGTAGGTCAGGAGTTCCAGGTAACGCGCGAGCGTATCAGGCAGATCGAAACCAAGGCGCTCCGCAAGCTCCGCCACCCCACCCGCAGCAAGAAGCTGAAGGACTTCCTCGAATGATATACATATTCGAAACACGAGATCCGTTCAGAACTGGAAAGGAAAAACAATGAGCAACGCAAAAGTTATCAGCGAACTTCTCGAACGCGGAAAACAGAGCGGCAAGCTCTCTACCAAGGAGATAACCGACGCCATTGAAGAAATGGACATCGACGCCGAGCAGATAAACAAGCTTTACGACGACCTCGAAGCGAACAACATTGAGATAGTAGACGACATCGCGCCTGACGACCTCAACAACGCCCTCGACTTCAACAGCGAGGAGGACGCGGATTTTTCGTCTGACGGCATTGCGGTGGACGACCCGGTCAAGGTTCACCTCAAGGAAATAGGCAGGATCCCGCTGCTTTCCGCCGAGGAGGAGATACAGCTCGCAGAAAAGATCAGCGCCGGCGACGAGTACGCCCGCGACCGTCTTATTGAAGCAAACCTCCGGCTTGTTGTCAGCATTGCAAAGCATTTCGTCGGCAGAGGCATGCCGTTCCTCGACCTGATTCAGGAAGGCTACATCGGTCTGATAAAGGCGGTCGAGAAGTTCGACCACACCAAGGGCTACAAGTTCTCGACCTACGCCACATGGTGGATAAGGCAGTCGATTTCCCGCGCCATTGCTGACCAGGCGCGCACGATACGCATACCCGTTCACATGGTGGAGACCATCACGAAGGTCAAGAAGGCGCAGAATATGCTGCTCCACAAGAACGGACACGAGCCTACGATTGAAGAGGTCGCGCAGGAGCTCAACATGACCCCCGAGCGCGTACGTGAGATAGTGCGTATCGCGCAGGATCCGGTTTCGCTTGAAGCTCCGGTTGGCGAGGAAGAGGACAGCTTTCTCGGCGACTTCATTCCTGACGACGACGCTCCGGCTCCTATCGACAGCGCTATGCAGTCGGTATTCAAAGATGAGCTCAACAAGGCGCTGGATACCCTCCCCGCCCGAGAGCGCGACGTGCTGAAATTCCGCTATGGCGTGGGAAGCGACCGCTCGCACACCCTTGAGGAGGTCGGGAAGCAGTTCAACGTTACCCGCGAGCGTATCCGCCAGATCGAAGCGAAGGCGCTCAGGAAGCTGCGTCAGCAGTCACGCAGCAAGAATCTCAGAATGTTCCTGGATTAACAGTAAAATCCCCCGGATTTCGGTTCCGGGGGATTTTTTATGCTTCGTTGAGGTTCTTGACGCTTCCGCGGCGTACCAGCTTTCCGGTGACGAGGGTTCTTCCGCGGCGGTAGTTTCCGTCGCGTATCTTGTGCAGTATGATGTCCACTGCCTCGGTGCTCATTACGCGGCTGTTTACGTCTATCGTGGTCAGGCGCGGATTGCATATCGTGGAGTAAATGTGGTTATCATAGCCCACAACCGAGATATCGTCGGGAATGGAATAGCCCGCCGCCTTGAGCTGATTGACAAGCTTATATGCGGTCTCGTCGCAGTTGCAGACGAATGCGGTCGGCATATCGTTCGGCAGGGTGAACTCCGGGAAAATATCGCTTTCGTTGCTGCGGTCGGCTATTACCCAGTCCTGGCGCAGCGGAATGCGGTTTTCAAGCAGCGCCTTATAATACCCGAGGTATCTGTCCTGAATGGAGCTTGTGGAGCTTATGCTCCCAAGGAAGCCTATGCGGCGGTGTCCGTTTTCGATGAGGTAGCTTGTGAGCATGTAGGCTCCGTAGAAGCTGTCGGAGAGCACCGAGTCAACGTCATCGCGGCTGCCGTAGAAATCCAGGAATACAGTCGGAAGGTTGTGCTGCATCAGGCGGTCGATGTAGTCCTCAGAGAGCTGACCCAGCACGATGAGTCCGTCGACCTTGTGGTCAAGAACGGTGTTGGGGACTTCCTCAACGGCGTTGGGGTCGGTCATGCTCTTGTTGTCGACCACCTCGAGCATTCCGTAGTAGTTCTGGTTCTGAAGCAGCTCCACGATGTTGCGGTAAACTATCCAGTAGAACGAGCTTGCGTCGCTGATGAAGTGCTTCGCTACGATTATCCCTATGTTGTAGGTCAGGCCGTCCTTCGCACCGTGGGAACCTGCATGTACACGGTAGCCCATTTCAGTAGCCTTCTGCTTTATCCTCTCGCGAAGCTCCACGCTTACGCCGTCGCGGTCGCCCAGCGCCTTTGAGACGGTCACGGTGCTGACGTTCATAACCTTAGCGATATCGCTCATCGTAACAGATTTTTTAGTCATTTTATATCCTTTCAGGCATGTAGAACAAATTAAGTATATACTAATATTTTAAGTAATTTTGTCCGATTTGTAAATAAGCTGATTCAACAAAATTTAGTGCAAATTTTTGTACAAATTGTCGCAATGGCTGTTCAGCGAAAATACTGTAACCATTTTCCCGGCTTTGGAATACTATAAGGCAGTAAGGAAAGCGGGGTGAGGCTGTTGAGACGACCCAGAAAGCGGAAACGCCGCTGCGGGATAGGCGCTGCGCTTGCAGTCGCGGCATTTTTCGGGGCGGTGATGTGCATATCGTTCTTCTCACTGAAGGTGCTGCTCTTTGCGGTCGCATTCCTGCTGATCGTCATAGGCATTTTTCTGCTTAGGTGCTGATACTGGAAAGGAGTACATATGAAGATCGTAGTACTGAAAAGTCCGAAGCTGTTCGCAGGACTGCTTCGCGCGGTGTTCGGAATCAAGAAAATGCCTGCGGAGTAAACAAAAGAGCGGCGCTGAGCCGCTCTTTTGCTGTTTTATCCGCAGATGTCCGCTATCGCGCAGGCGAACAGCACGGCGTCCTTCAGGAGTTCGTCCTCGGTGATGAACTCGTCGTTGCCGTGCATGTGGTAGTCGGTGTCGCCGCGCTCTACGCCGAACGCAACGCCGCCTTCCACCGTGTGGACGTAAGTCCCGCCGCCGATGGCAATGCAATGACCCGGCTCTCCCTCGACCTCGCTGTAGACCTTCAGCAGCTTCTGCACGAATTCGCTGTCCTCAGGAACACAGTGCGGCTGCTCCTCAATGTTCTTCCCGTAGTGTAGCCCGCAGTTCTCAAGCGCCGCCGAAAGCTTCGCCACAACGTCCGGGAGATCCGCCGACACCGGGTAGCGTATGTCGATACAGCCAGTGACGTTTCCGTTCTGCATGGCGAATTTACTGAAAGTCAGGGTCAGCGCGCCGGATTCCGTGTCCTCTATCTTTAGCCCTGCCGACTTTCCGTCGGTCTCGCCGAACGGGAACATCAGCTCCAGACCGTGGAATATCTCACGCTCCCTGCCGGAAAGCGGGAGTCTGTTCAGCAGTGCAATAAGCGCGGTCACAGCGTTGATACCAGTCTGAGGCGTAGACGCATGCGCCGACCTTCCGGAGCTGTACAGCGTGATATCACCGTTTTCGGCGGCTTCCGCCCTGATCACCGCCCCGGTGGAGTTCGCCTGAACAGCCGTGAGAACCTCGTCGTATGAAACCCCGTGCAGCACCGCTGACGCCTTGTCGGGGACCGCATTCGGAATGCTTCCGCCCTCGAACGAACGAACCATCCCCGGCTCGTACTTTCCGAGGATATCGGCGCGTATCATTCCTTTTTCAATGTTTATCACCGGGAAGCTTCCGTCAGGCGTGAACACCATCGGCGGCAGCTCGTGGGTGATGCGGTAGATCTCCAGATCCTCGGAGCCGTTCTCCTCGTCCGTGCCGAACAGCAGGCGCACTCCCTTTTTTAGCGGGATTCCGAGCTCCTTTATGCAGTACAGCGCCATCAGCGAAGCAGCGCAGGGTCCCTTGTCGTCGATAACTCCCCTGCCGAACAGCTTTCCATCGCGGCGGGTGAGCTGGAACGGCGGGCAGCTCCAGTTGAGCGGCTCCGCCGGAACAACGTCGAGGTGGCACAGTATGCCGAGTCCCACCTTCCCGGAGGGAGCGTAATCTGCGGTACCCATCACGTTGTCATGACAGCCGGTCACGAAGCCGTGTTCGCGGCATATTTCAAGCATTTTGTCGAGGGCGCGGCGGGGTTCAGCTCCGAAGGGAGCGGACTGCTCCGGCTTTCCCTTTACGCTCGGTATCTCCACAAGCTGCCTTATGATATCCACCATTTCCTCACGGTGAGAATATACGAATTCTGATATTTTCTCCTTCATGCTCTTCCTCCATATATGATGCTGACTGTATTTTCGCCGGAAACTGCATTTTTATGCACGTTCAGCCGCCTTTTCTTACAGTATCACTGATTTCAGCCGCTCTGCCGTTTTCGTCGATACCAATACGGTAAAAATGTTCAAGATGATCTGGCATTATCGGACCTTCATCGGTGTAGATATAGTACCACAGACTGCCGCCCTTGCCCGGGGTATACATGTTGATATCCGGCTCGCCGTAGTGCTTTACGATATCCTGCACAGTGCTTCCGGAAACAGCCCAATCGTTGAATCTGTAGTAGGTCTCGTGCGAATTAGTGAACAGCAGAACCGCCGCAGTTACCGCGCCCGCCGCAATGAGAAAAGCCAGCCTTCCCCCGAGCCTTTTCTGCTTCACTATACCATGCATCATGACTGCAAGCGAAGCCGCGCAAAGCGCCAGACAAATCAGAATTGCGCCGACATAAGCCGCCAGCATGTACCATGCATTCATTATTCCACCTGCCTGCTGAGCATTTCCTCCGCGGCTTTCAGACCGCTTTCGGTCAGTCCGCCGTCCATTATGCGGGCGAGCTCCTGCTTTCTGCCCTCGTGGTCTAGCGGAACTATACGCGTGTAGGTACGCTTGTCGTCGGTCTGCTTTTCAATGAGCATGTGGGTCTGCGCAAGCGCCGCTATCTGCGCCAGATGAGTTATGCACAGCACCTGACGCTTCCGGGCGGTCTCCGCAAGCTTTATGCCGACCTTCGCCGCAGTCCTGCCGCTTATACCCGCGTCTACCTCGTCGAAAATCATCGTCGGTATATCGTCGCCCTCCGCCATTACGCTCTTTACTGCGAGCATTACACGGGAAAGCTCGCCGCCGCTCGCCGTCTTGTTGAGCGGCTTCGGCTCCTCGCCGGCGTTCGCGGAAATGAGTATCTCCACCTCGTCCATGCCGTTTATCGTGATCTTATCCGGCCGCACATCGAATGTCAGCGTTACGTTCGGCATGTTCAGGAACCTCAGCACCTCGCATATCTCCGCTGAGAGCTTCTCGGAGGCCTCCCGGCGCTTTGCGCTGATATCCTCCGCCATACGCTTCACCTGACCCGCAAGCTCATGCTTCTCCTCGGAGAGCCGCTCTATCTCGCCGTCCAGCCCGGAGAGCTGCGACAGCTCCTGCCGGCACTCCCCGAGGTAGTCGACAAGCTGGTCGGGATCCATGTTGTACTTACGGCAGGCGTGCTTCATCGCGGAAACCCTGTCCTCGAGGTCGGCTTCGCGCTCCTCGTTGTCGTCGGCTCCGAACGCCATTGAAGCTGCTTCGCTGCTGATGTCCTCAAGCTCCGGGAGAAGCTCCTCGAGCCTGCGGTAGAGCGCGTCGGCCTCCGGAAGCACCGCCCCCGCCGCCGCAAACGAGTTCATCGACTGTCGGACAAGTTCAACCGCGCCTGGATTTTCCTCGCCGTTGAGCAGGTTATTCGCGGTGAACAGCGCACCCTGTATCTTCGCTGTGCTGCGTATCTTCTGCAGTTCCTCCTCCATGCGCTCACCGTCGCCGTAGTCGAGGTCAAGCTCGGTAAGTTCCTCGATGATGGCGGTTAGCTGCGCCGTGCGGAGTTCCCGTGTCTTGTTCTCCTCCTGCATTTCCCGGAGCTTCCTCGAGAGCTTCGAGAACCTGCGGAATTCCCCGCGGTACGCCTCAAGCAGCCCGTCAAGCTCCCCGTAGCTGTCGAGAATCTGGCGCTGATTGTCGTTGTTCATGAGAATGCGGTTCTCATGCTGGCCGTGGATATCCACGAGCAGCTCACCGACCTCCCGGAGCATTGCCGCCGTCGCCGCTCTGCCGTTTATCCGCGCGGAGCTTTTGCCCTCGGAGGTTATCTCGCGCATGAGAACAAGTTCGCCGTCCTCGGAGGAAAAACCAAGCTCCGACAGCTTCGCCTTCACGCGGTCGGAAATATCGTCGAACAGCGCGGAAATAACCGCCTTCGGCGCCCCGCTGCGGACGATATCCTTGTTAGTCCTGCCGCCGAGCACCGCGTTGATACCGCCGATGATGACGCTCTTGCCCGCGCCGGTCTCGCCGGTGAAAACGTTGAACGCGCCGCCGAATTCCACGGAGGCTTTTTCTATAACTGCAAGGTTTTCAATAGAAAGTTCTCTTAACAAGCGGCATTCTCCTTATCTCGTCATCATCTTTTTGAGCAGCTCTATAAGCTGCACGGCGTGGTTTTCAGTTCTGGTGAGCACGAATATCGTGTCGTCCCCGGCGATAGTCCCGACCACAAAGCCGAACGCCTCGTCGTCCAGGACTACGCAGGCGGCATTCGCAAGACCCGGGCGGCATTTTATCACCACAATGTTCATCGCGTAATCTATGGACAGCACCGCCTGAGCAAACACGCTGCTGTACTCCGGTGGATTCTCGCACTCCGGGGAATAGTAGCAGTTCACGCCGTTTTCCGCCATTCCCTTGCGTATTTTCAGCTCGCGCATATCCCTTGAGACCGTCGCCTGCGTGGTCGGGTAGCCCGCCTCGGCAAGAAGCTCGCCAAGCTGCTCCTGGGTTTCGACCTCCTGCGAGGATATTATCTTGAGTATAGCACGCTGCCGCTGCTTCTTATCCATAGTGTACCTCTCAGCCGTAAATGAACTTCCTTATTTTACGCTCCTGTGCGTCAGGGTTGAGTTCAAGCACCCTTGCGCGTATCCTCTCCACCGCTTCCTCCGGCGGGATATCTCCGGTATCTTCGGTGTGCCAGAATTCCTCCGGCGTGCAGAATACCGTGCTGCTCCAGCCGTAAAGTTCCCCGAACGCATTGCGCTTCTGCTGCCTGCCGCATATCGTCAGAAGCATGCTCATCTGGAGGTCGGTCATCGCCTTCTCAATGTGCGCGGATGTCTCGCCGGACAGCCCCGCAAGCCGCTTTATATCATGCATTGCGACCCTGCCGTTATCCCTGACCGCCTCGTATATCCTGCGTGAAAGCTCCGTTACCCTGCCGGATTCCCACATTTCTTCAAAGGTCATGCCCTGGCGGCGGACTGACATGAAGAATGGGTACCACTCCCGGGTTATGTAGCCGCTTCCACGGAAAAACACCTTCGCGTAGGCGATGTCGCTGCGTTCCTCAAGGACGCGCATGCGCCACTCCCAGGGGTCGGTGTCAGGCTCGCCGGTGTGCCAGCGCACCTGAGTACCTGCGGGCTGCTCCGTCCAGTCGAAAGGCACCGCCGCGTATATTCCCTTGCTGCTCCCGCCGCCCAGGGAAAACCCAGCGCGGTGCAGCTCTGTTATGAATTCGTCGTAATTCTGTATCATGAGTACCTCGTCATCTCAGCGGCTGCATCAGCTTGCGGTTCACAGACCCGAAAAATCCCTCGCCAGTCTCGATCAGCATAAGATCCGGGGAGCCTATGTGGAGCGTCAGCACATCGCCTTCATCGAAAGGATATCCGCTGTCGCCGTCGAAGTTTATCGTCACGCGGCTGTCCTGATAGGAATTCACCCGCAGCGTGACCTCACGCTCCGCAGAGAAGATCATGGGTCTGGAAAACAGCGAGTGCGGGCAGAGCGCGGTGTATTCGATACAATGGAGCGCAGGGTCGATTATAGGCCCGCCCGCCGACAGCGAGTACGCCGTGGAGCCAGTCGGAGTGCTGAATATCACACCGTCCGCGCGCAGCCTGGAAACCTCGGTCTCGCCGCAGTAAACGCAGAATTCCGGCAGCTTGGACTTGCTGTCCCGGGACACCACGACGTCGTTCAGGCAGTTCTGGTGGAGCTTCCCGCCGTTTGCGTAGCTGACGTCTACGGACATCATCATACGGCGGCTCACTCTGAAATTTCCGGTAATTATTTCCGGAATGCGCTTTATATCGCCTGGTTCGAGGTTCGCCATGAATCCTAGCCGCCCGGTGTTGACGCCCATCAGGGGAATTCCCCAGACCGCCGCCAGCTTGCCGTGCGAAATTATCGAGCCGTCGCCGCCGACGGTTATCATGCATACGCAGCCCTCGCCGCTCTCGGAGGACTTCGCGCCCTTCAGACCGCCCGTCCCGCCGTCGTCGTATTTCAGCGACAGCGGAGCAAATCCCGACGCGGTCAGCTCTGCGCATATTTCCTCCGCGATACGTACCGACTTGGGGTCCCTGCGGTTATAGCCTATCATGACGCTTTTTCCGTTCATGCCTGCCTCCGTTCTGCCTGAAAGCTCAGCGCTTTTCAAGGCACATCAGGTATTCTGTGTTTCCGTCGCCGCCGGTTATCGGCGAGGTTTCCGTGCCGATGACCGAAAATCCGCAGCCCTGTGCAAACTCGGCTATCTCATCGCGTATCCTGAGCCGTAACTTCTCATCGCGCACTATCCCCTTCTTGCTGAGGTTCGGCCTGCCGGCTTCAAACTGCGGCTTGATTAGCACCGCAGCCCTCCCTCCGCTTTTCAGCAGGCGGTATATGTGCGGAAGTATCAGCTTCAGCGAGATAAACGACACGTCAGTGCCGATAAAGTCCACCTGCGGCAGCTCCGCCGTGCGGATATCCGTCTGCTCCATGGAGACTACCCGCGAGTCGCGTCGCAGGCTCTCGTCAAGCTGATCTCTGCCGACGTCCACCGCCCAGACCTTCGCCGCGCCATGCTGTAACATGCAGTCCGTGAAGCCGCCCGTTGAGGAACCGATGTCTATGCACTCCGCGCCGGTAATATCCAGCGCGAACTTGTCCAGAGCTGCTTCCAGTTTCAGCCCCCCCTGCCGACATACCGGAGCTGCTCCCCGATGATGTCGACCGTATCGATCTCGCCGACTTCCTGAGACGGCTTCGTGCAGGGGATTCCGTTTAGTGAAACTCCCCCGCTTTTTATCAGGCTCTGCGCCGCTGTGCGGCTCTTGCAGAGCGAATTCTCGGTGAGATAGATGTCAAGTCGCATGATTCCCTCCCGGGAGGTTAGTCAGCCTTGCCACCATGGAAGCCCTGTCAAGCCCGAACAGCTCAAGCTGCTGAGCGACAGTCCCCGCCGGAACGAACTGACCGTCCACCCCGACGACCTCGAAACCGCCGGAATATCCCATCTCCAGCAGAGCCGCCCCGAAACGCTCGCCTATGCCGCCCTGGAGTATTCCCTCCTCGAAGAACACCACCCGCTTGTAGGAAAGCGAAGTCCGGAGCGCTTCCTCCGGAATCGGGCTTATCCGAACCAGCCGGAGCCAGTCCACCGGCTCTCCGCGCTGGGATGCCTCCCGGGCTGCTGCCGTAATATTTGCGGATAGCCTTCCGTAGCTCAACGCCAGCGTACCGCCTCGCTTCCCCGACCAGTCCCAGCTTACCGACGGCTCCACCGAGCCGCTCTCGCCGCCCTTGGGGTAGCGAACCGCAGCGATTCCGTCCGTGTTGTAGAGCGCCTCGCTCAGGCACAGCCGGAGTTCCTCGGCGCTTGCCGGGGAAAACACCGTGGTGTTCGGAATTGAAGCCAGCATAGCCGCGTCGAAAATTCCCTGGTGGGTCTCGCCGTCCTCGCCGGTGAAGCCCGCGCGGTCGACAGCTAACGTGACATGCGTGTTTTCTATCGCGCAGTCATGCACGATCTGGTCGAAACCGCGCTGCAAAAACGTGGAGTACACCGCGAACACCGGGAGCATTCCCTCCACGGCAAGGCCTGCGGCGAAAGTCACCGCGTGCTGCTCCGCTATGCCGACATCAAAAAAGCGCTCCGGGCAGGCGTTCTTGAAGTAGTTCATGCCGGTGGCATACTTCATCGCCGCAGTGACGCCGCATACGCGGCTGTCGGATTTGCCTATGCGCTCAAGCTCCCTGCCGAAGGCTTCGGTGAACGTCTCGCCGGAGGACGCAGAGCTTTTCTTTGTGACCGCATGGTACTCGCCGGGGTTCTCCTCCGCAGGCTTCCAGCCCTTTCCCTTCGTGGTGAACACATGCACAACGCAGGGTCGGCGCATTATCTTCGCGACCTGTAACGCTTCGATCAGGTCCTCAAGGTCGTGGCCGTTGACCGGACCGATGTACTGGAACCCGAAATTCTCGAACATGTTGCTGCTGTCGTATATCGCGTCCTTGATAAGCCCCTTTGCGGTGCGTATCGTGCGCTCCAGCTTATCTCCCACCACCGGGACCGCTGAAAGCAGGGATTTTACGTGCTCCTTCGCGCAGTAGTACTTCTTTGTGGAGCGGATATGCGCCAGATAAAGCGCCAGCGCGCCGGTGCTCTTGGATATCGACATCGCGTTGTCGTTAAGTATCACCACCAGCGGAGCCTTGCTCTTTCCGGCGTTGTTCAGACCCTCGTACGCCATGCCGCCGGTGAGCGCTCCGTCGCCGATCACCGCAGCTACGCTTCCGCGGCGTCCCTGTAATCTCATCGCGGAGGCGATCCCGAACGCCGCCGATATTGAAGTACTGCTGTGCCCGGAAATGAAAGCGTCCGCTGTGGACTCCTTCCGGCGTGTGAAGCCGGATATTCCGTTTAGGCTTCTCAGCGTGCTGAACTCAGAATAGCGCCCGGTGAGCAGCTTGTGAGCGTACGCCTGGTGGCCTACATCCCACACGATCCTGTCCTCTTTTACGTCAAAAACAAAGTGCAGCGCCGCCGTCAGCTCCACTGTTCCGAGGTTGGAGGCAAGATGGCCTCCGTTTTCGGATACGGTGTTCAGAATGCAGCGCCGCAGTTCACGGCATAATTCTTTCAGCTCGGGCAGGGTCATGTTTGATATCTTTTCGTGATTTATTGAATCGTCTAGTATCATGATCTCCTCGCAAATTTACGCCGGCAGCGGGAACAGCATTGCAATAAGTATTCCCAGAAGCGCTCCTGCAAGCACCTCTATCGGCTTATGACCAAGGAACTCCTTGAAATCCTTGCGGTCGGAAAGTTCCTCCATTTTCTCGTCGCGCTCCTCGCCGCTGAGCCTGGAGATCTCGTCGTCCATCTCGTCTATCACCTTGCGCAGGCGGTTCAGCTCCTTGCCGTGGAGCCCGGCGTTATAGCGCACGCTGAGCGCGTCATAGATAACAATGCCCATTACGATTATCGAAAGCGCAAACGTGGAGCTTGAAAATCCCTCCAGCCGCAGCAGATACAGCGCAACGGATACCACCAGCGCTGAGTGCGACGACGGCATGCCGCCCGCGCCCGTGATACGCTCGGGGTTGAAGGTCTTCTGCTTTATCGCGAACAGCGCTGTCTTGATTATCTGCGCTGAAATAAACGATATCAGCCCGACCGTCACAGTCGGGTTCGCCATAAAAATATTCATATAAATTACTTCCTCCGGACGATCAGTAGTTCCGCTCGAGCAGAAGGCGGGTCAGCCCCTCCAGAAACTCTCTGTCCCCGAACGCAGACAGCGCCCGGACTGCCTCTTCGGTGAGTTTTGCCGCTTCGCTGCGTGCCTTATCAAGCCCCACAACGGCGGCGTATGTGTACTTCCCGCTCTCCTTATCGCTGCCTACCGGCTTGCCGAGCAGCTTCTCGTCAGCGGTGACGTCCAGGATATCGTCGACTATCTGGAATGCCAGTCCCAGCTTCCTTGCGTATGTTCCCGCCGCAAGCTGAAGTTCGGCTCCGCCGCCCGCTGCGATAACTCCCGCGCGGCAGCAGAATTCCAGCAGAGCGCCGGTTTTCATGCGGTACATCTCAAGCAGCACGTTTTCCGGGAGCTGCTTCCCCTCGTTTTCAGTGTCGATCACCTGACCGCCGATCATTCCGAAAATGCCCGCCTGCTCCCCGAGCAGCGAGATGATCTTCAGCGCGGCGCCCTGGGATATCGTGCCCTTCAGCCCCGCCTTCGCGATTATCTCCCCCGGGAGAATCGCAAGCGCGTCCCCGGCAAGAAGCGCGTTGGCTTCCCCGAATGCCTTGTGACAGCTCGGCCTGCCGCGGCGCATGTCGTCGTTATCCATGCACGGAAGGTCGTCGTGTATCAGCGAAAACGTGTGCATCATCTCAATGGCGCACGCCACCGGAAGCGCCGACGCCGCTTCCCCGCCGCTGACCCGGCAGAACCCCATCACGAGCGCGGGTCTGAGGCGCTTTCCGCCTGCGGTCAGGCTGTGCCTTGCCGCTAAAATCACGTTCTTCTGGAGACACTCGGTCTCGGGCAGGTAGGAATCTATCGCCCGCTCGGTCATTTCCGCGTAATCGCGGAGCTGTTCCCTGACTGTTTCCTTATCCAAATTCTGACCTCCGGATCAGTTGGAAGCTTCCAGGGTCTGAACCTGGAGCTCCGCATTTTTGATATATTCCTTGCACTTTTTAGTCAGCTCCACCGCTTCGGTGTAAAGCTTCATCGAGTCCTCAAGCTTGAGGTCGCTCTTGCCCATTAGTTCTGATATCTCTGTAAGGCGCTTCATTGCCTGTTCAAAATCCATTGTGTACCTCCGTTAGTTCAGTCCTCGCTGACTGAAGTCACTCTGGCGGTGACGGAGCCTTTCCCGAGCCTGATGCTGATATCGTCGCCCGGAGAAAGCTGTCCCGCTTCCGTGACTATCCTTTCGCCGCTGCTGGTGACGGAATATCCCCTCGACAGCACCGCAAGCGGATTCAGCGCGGATATAACTCCGGCGCTTGCCATAACAGCGCGGTCGAGCCTGTCAAGCCGGCTGTGTATGCTCTGGCGTATCTGCTGCTCGATAGAATCCAGCCGCTGCGAAGCAGTCCGGAGCCTGGACGCGGGCGAAAGCGCAGTGATAAGCGCCATTCGGGAATCCAGCATGCTGCCGCGTTCCGCAATGTAGTGCGACATTCGGCTGCTTATCTGGCTCAGTGCGCCGCTGAGGTCGTCGATCATCATATCGGCGGTCACTGACGCAGCAAGCTCCGCCGCCGCGGAAGGAGTCGGCGCGCGGAGATCCGCGGCATAGTCGCAGATACTGTAGTCGCGCTCGTGGCCTACTGCGGATATCGTTGGGATACGGCTGGCGTAGACCGCCCGGGCTATCACCTCGGAATTGAAGCAGGAAAGATCCTCCACGGAGCCTCCGCCTCTGCCGAATATGATAACGTCAGCGTCGGTGTCCTGTGCGCGGCGTATTCCCGCAGCCACCGACTCGGGAGCCTCCGCGCCCTGCACCAGGGCAGGAATAAGCAGCAGCTTCACCATCGGACAGCGCCTTGCAAGTACGTTCTTGATGTCGGTCAGCGCGGCTCCGCCTGCGGAAGTGACCACCGCGATGATCCTGGGCATAGCAGGTATCGGACGGTGCTGGCTGACCAGCCCCTCCTGCTCCAGCCTGCGCCGGAGCGCCTCCAGCTCTGCCGCCTGGGTTCCTGCGCCCTGGAGCGTGATGTCAGTGCAGTAGAGCTGATATCTGCCCTGACCGCCGTAAACGTCCACAGAGCCGTAGCAGACTACCTGCTCGTTCACCTGCGGCTGGTGAGTGAGAGTCCGTGCAGAGCCCGCAAAGACCACCGCGCTCACAACGCTTGCACCGTCCTTTAGGGTTATGTAAATATGCCCCTTCGCCGAGCGCGTGCAGGACGATATCTCGCCCGCGACCGCAACGTGCGACAGCTCCGGCATGGAGGTTATCGCCGACTTCACCGCGGCGGTTAGCTGAGTTACAGTCATCACCGGGTCTGGGTCGCGCCTTCCGAACCTGTCAAGGCCGAAATCAATCCCTGGCATTCTCGAATTCCTCAAGATATGAGTTCAGAACGCCGTTTATAAAGTTGCAGTCCTGCTTGTACGCGTACTTCTTGCCAAGCTCGACCGCCTCGTTGATGGCGGCGGCTCCGGGCACCTTGTCGTCGTACTTGATCTCATAAATCGCGATCTTCATGATAATGAGGTTCACCTTTGAAATACGCGCTACCGACCTGGTGGTGCTGTACTTCGCGATGATCCCGGTGATCTCCTCGTCGTGGGAGAGAACTCCGTTTACGATGAGGTCGGTTTCGTGGCTGCGCGCAAGACCGAACGCCTCCTCGTCAGCCTCTGTTATCTCCTGGGGGGTCTGACCGAAAAGGGTCTGATAAAGTATTATGAATGCGCCCTCGCGCACTTCTCTTCTGCTAAGTTTTTCTTCCATTTTCGTTGTTGCGCTTATTCCGCGCTCTCCTTGAATTTTATTCCGGCAACGTTAACGTCTACCTTTGTAACCGTGAAGTTCGTCATGCTCTGTATAGCTGACTTTATGCTCTTCTGGACTGCTTCCGCGACATTCACAGCGTTGAAGCCTTCCATCACGACGATATCAACGCGTATCTCCGCAGTATCCTCGCCCAGCCTTGCACGAACAGGGCCCAGCACCTTTGACTTGGTATTCGATGGAGCTGGAGCCTGACCACGGCAGTAAACTCCGTCGATCTCGGCAGCCGCAAGCTCTGCCATCTTGACTATAACGCTCTCGGACACCTTGATGGTGCCGACCGGCTTGTTTGATTTCTTATCCATACTTACCTCCTGAGTTTCAGGCGAACATATTTAATCTATTTTAGTATACCACACTTTTAAGATTTGTTCAAGTATTTTTTGAATAATTATACAGACTATTTGCAGCAACAGTCAAAAAATATACAAAAAGGAGCAGACGTATACCATCTGCTCCCCTGTGATCATTCCTTGACAACGTGCACGTCTAGCTGGTCGAACGGGATCGAAATTCCCGCCGCTGTAAACGCTGCGCGGATATCCTCCATAGTCTGGAAGTACACGCTCCAGTAATCGGCGCACTTGCACCACGGACGTACCGCGATGTTTATCGAGCTTGCCGCATGCTCCAGCATTCTGACGATAGGCGCGGGATCCTTCAGTATCTTTTCGTTGCGGTTCAGCACCTCGAAAATAACCTGCTGCGCCTTCTCGAAATCGTCGTCGTAGCTTATTGAGAACACCATATCCACGCGGCGGATACCGTTGCTGTTGTTGTTCGTAACAGTCGCGCCGGAAACCTGCCCGTTCGGTATGAATATCGCCTGGTTGGAGTCGGAATCCAGCCTGGTGTACAGTATCGTGATCTGCCTTACGGTGCCGCTCACACCCGCAACTGAGATGTAATCGCCTATTTTGAACGGCTTGTTAATCATCAGCATAATGCCGCCCGCAACGTTCGAAAGGCTGTTCTGCAATGCAAGGCCTATCGCAACGCCGGCGGTGCCAATAACGGTAACGATCGAGGTCGCGGGAATTCCCAGCGTGCTCAGAACCACGGTTATCAGCAGAACATACAGCACGATCTTGCAGCACTGCTTTGTAAAGTTCGTGACGGTCAGGTCGAGCCGCGTGCGGTCGAGTCCCTTGCTGATGAGCTTCAGCACCAGCTTGCAGACTATCAGACCCACTATCAGCACGATGATCGCGAGAATTATCGTCGGAACTGCGCGCACTATCGCGTCCCACATGTTATGGAAAAACTCGCTGAACTTGCTCACCGTTTCCTCCGGGTGTTCAACGAGGTTGTGAACTGCATCGTTTATCGTCGCTTCGTGCGTTGCAGACTCGGCAGTCGCCGCGGCGGTCGAAATCAAATTCAGCACGCTCACTTGAACAGTTCCCTCAGACCTGCCTCAGCCGCCTCGCCGTCGCTCTCGCGGATAAGTACGGAAATTTCGTCAACACCGGTGGTTATCAGAAGAATCATCGCGTCTATCTTGTTCAGCAGGTTGAATACCTTAGCCGCAAAACCAGCCTGCGCTTCCATCTCTCCGGTCTTAATAACAATCTTGCGGTTGCTGCTGTTGATCATCGGAGTGATGTCGTGCTTCTCCTTCAGGCGCTTAACCACGGTCAGCAGCTTCGGCATATCGTCGTCGTCCAGCGTGAAACCGAAGCCGAAACGCTCCGATGTCGGCGCGGTCATGGAGATCATGTCAATGTTGATACCTGCCTCTGCGACAGCGGTCAGGGTGTCCTCCATAATGGTCTTATACAGCGGCACATTATTAAAAGTTACTGCTGATACGTTTTCTGTTACTGTGATATTCATTGTCAGCCCTCCTTGATAAGATCAGACATTGCGTACATTCCAGCAGGCTTGCCCGCAAGGAATACTGCGGCGTTGACCGCTCCGTTTGCGAAAACCTCTCTCGACTGTGCCGAATGCGACAGCGTGATCACCTCGTCGTGTCCGGCGAAAATTATGTCGTGCTCGCCGACGATTGTGCCGCCGCGGATAGCGTGCATTCCTATCTCGTCCTTGTCGCGGGGCTTTCTAACGCTGTGGCGGTCGTATACGAAATGATCCTTGCCGCCCAGCTCCTCGTTGATTGCCTCGGCTATCATTATTGCAGTGCCGGAAGGCGCGTCCTTCTTCTGATTGTGGTGCTTCTCAACGATTTCAATATCGAACTGACCGCCGAGTATCTGAGTAGCCTTGCGCGCAAGCTCCACAAGCAGGTTTATACCGAGCGACATATTGAATGTGAAGAACATCGGGACCTGAGCCGAAGCCGCGGTTATCTGCGCGCGCTCCTCATCGGTGTAGCCTGTCGTGGCGAGCACCAGCGGAACGTTGTTCATCTTGCCATAGCTGAGCAGGTCAGGAAGCGCGGAGGGGTGCGAGAAATCGATGATAACATCGGGCTTTTCGGGCATGTCGAACACCTTGGTGTACACCGGGAATTCGTCGTACCGCTCGCCGAGCTTGTCGATTCCGGCGATGATGGTGCAGTCCGCGCGCTCCTTAACAAGACCCGCGATCACTCTGCCCATTCTTCCGCATGCGCCTGTTATTGCGATTCTAGTCATTTGTAATTCCTTTCAGATTTTTGCAGAAATGCCAGTTAGCATATCGGGCGGAAGCATTTGATTCCGCCCGCATTATTTACTTTATTGCACCTACTAACCCGAGGGGCTCCATCGTGCTTCTGAGCTTAGCGATCTGCTCGTCGGACATTGAACACAGCGGAAGTCTGCACTCGCCCGCCTTGAAGCCCATGATGTTCAGAGCCTCCTTGACAGGGATAGGGTTGACGTCCATGAACAGAGCCTTCTCGAACGTCAGGATCTTAGCCTGGATCGCGAGCGCCTCTGCCTGCTTGCCTGCGTTGAACAGAGCGACTTCGTCGTGCTTCTCCTTCGGCATGAGGTTGGAGGTCACGGAGATAACGCCCTTTCCGCCGAGGGAAAGAATCGGCATCACCTGGTCGTCGTTGCCGGAATAGATGTCGAGATCAGTATAAGCAGCGATCTCGGCAGCAAGAGACATATTGCCGCTTGCTTCCTTAGTTGCAACGATATTCGGAACCTTTGCAAGCTCCTTGTAGGTGTCAATGGAGATGTTGCAGCCGGTGCGGCTGGGAACGTTGTAAAGGATTATCGGTATCTTCACGCTGTTTGCGATAGCGGTGAAGTGCTTTACCAGTCCGCGCTGGGAAGCCTTGTTGTAGTATGGCGTTACCTGAAGCAGGGCGTCCGCGCCGAGCTTTTCAGCGGCAGCGGAAAGTCTGATGCCGTGGGCGGTATCGTTCGCGCCGGTTCCTGCAATTACAGGAACTCGGTGAGCGACCTTCTTAACGGCGTAGCCGACGCACTCAAGGTGCTCCTCGTCGGGCATGGTGGAAGCCTCGCCGGTGGTGCCGCATACTACGAGAGCGTCTGCGCCGTTGGCTATCTGGAACTCGATGAGCTTGCCGAACTCATCGTAATTGATGGAGCCGTCGGCGTTCATCGGGGTGACGATGGCGGTGCCTACGCCGGTAAATATAGTCTTTTTCATGGGTTATCCTTTCACGGAGATATCAGTCCAGGTAGCCCTTTGCAGCAAGCAGCTCAGCCATTTCAACAGCCCCGCCTGCGGCGCCTCTCAGTGTGTTGTGAGAAAGGCACACGAACTTGTAATCGAACATTGTATCGGGGCGCAGTCTGCCGACGGATACAGCCATACCGCCCTCAAGGTTGCGGTGCAGCTTAGCCTGCGGCATGTTGTCCTCCTCGAAGTAGTGAATGAACTGCTTCGGAGCGGACGGCAGCTTCAGAGCCTGCGGCTCGCCTGCGTACTCAGCCCAGATCTTCTTGATCTCGTCCATAGAAGGCTTGTTCTCGAAGTTTACGAATACGGCTGCGAAGTGGCCGTTGGAAACCGGAACTCTCAGGCACTGTGTGGTGATCAGCGGGGACTGAGCCTTTACGATCTCGCTGCCCTCGATATGCCCCCATACCTTCAGCGGCTCCTGCTCGGACTTCTCTTCCTCGCCGCCGATGTACGGGATAAGGTTATCCACCATCTCAGGCCAGGTCTCGAATGTCTTGCCTGCGCCGGAGATCGCCTGGTATGTGCAAGCGAGGATATTCTTGATGCCGAACTTTCTCAGCGGGGAGAGAGCCGGAACATAGCTCTGAATGGAGCAGTTGGACTTTACGGAGATAAAGCCGCGCTTTGTGCCGAGGCGCTTCTTCTGAGCGTCGATGATGGCAGCGTGGTCTGCGTTGACCTCCGGAATGATCATCGGAACGTCGGGAGTGAAGCGGTTAGCGGAGTTATTGGACATTACCGGGCACTCTGCCTTTGCGTATCTCTCCTCGAGAGCCTTGATCTCGTCCTTCTTCATATCAACAGCGCAGAAAACGAAATCTACCATGGAAGCGATCTTGTCAACATCTGCGGCAGCGTCCATGATAACGATGTCCTCCATGCTCTTGGGCATGGGAGTATCCATCAGCCAGCGGGAGCCTACGGCCTCTTTGTAGGTCTTGCCAGCGGAGCGGGGAGAAGCTGCGAGTGCAACTACATGGAACCAGGGGTGGTTTTCAAGCAGGGTAGCAAAACGCTGACCTACCATACCTGTTGCGCCGATTATACCGACATTATACTTTTCTTTCATGGGAATGTTTCCTTTCTCTTTTTGCAATAAATAAAGCCGATGGAGTATAGTTCATCGGCTGGTTTGATATCGTATATATGCGATAGCTCTCCATCAGACCGATGACAGCCGGACGCCTGTTCAACGTGCAGCCAGATATGCACACCACGGATCGTGCATTCTTCGGCGGTAAGCCTTTCGCGCAGCCGGTCTCCGCAGACCGTTATGGACGCGCTACTGATCTGTTCCGCACCTCTATCAGCGGGACGATAAGTCCCCATGAGTTAATTACTCATTACCATATTATTTTAGCACATAACCGCATTGTTGTCAACCCCCATTCGTATAAATATTCTTCAATTACGGCGAGGATTTTGTTAAATTTCAACAACGATTAAAAATTGATTTATCCGTCGGTTTATGGTACAATAGAGTATACGCTAATCTATGAAAAAGGAATGTAAATTATGACGATGCTAAAATCTGATTTTAACTATGAACTTCCCGAGGAACTCATCGCGCAGACTCCGGTCGAGCCGCGGGACAGCTCCCGGCTGATGGCAATCGACCGCTCCACCGGCGAGATAAGCCACAGGCACTTCTACGACATCGCGGACTACCTGAACCCCGGCGACCTGCTTGTAATGAACGACAGCAAGGTTTTCCCGGCGCGTATATACGGCGTCAAGCGCGGCACCGGCGCCCACGTTGAGTTCCTGCTGCTCAAGCGTCTGAGCCTCACCGAATGGGAGACCCTGGTGCACCCCGGAAAGCGTCTGAAACCCGGCACGATTGTCGATTTCCCGGAGGGGCTTTCCGCTGAGATACTCGGCATCGTGAACGAGGGAAACCGCCTTGTCCGCTTCTCGTTCGAGGGGGATTTCTTCGATATCCTCGACCGCATAGGTCAGATGCCGCTCCCGCCTTACATCACCGAGAAGCTCCAGGACAAGGACCGCTACAACACTATCTACTGCCGCGAGACCGGCTCCGCCGCCGCTCCCACCGCGGGTCTGCACTTCACGGAGAACGTGTTCAGAAAGCTCGCTGACAAGGGCGTTGACACCGCCTACGTCACGCTTCATGTCGGTCTTGGAACATTCCGCCCGGTGAAGGAGGACAACATTCTCGACCACAAAATGCACGTGGAGCACTACTCCGTTCCGGAGATAACCGCTGAAAAAATACGCCGCTGCAAAGCAAACGGCGGCCGCGTGATCTCCGTCGGCACTACCTCCTGCCGCACGCTGGAATCCGCTGCGGGCGTTCAGCCGGAGCTTTTCTCACCGACTGAAGCAGATAAGGGAAACTCCCCGCTGACCGGCGCGAACTCCCCGATACTCACACAGGACACCGGAATTTTCATCTACCCCGGCTACGAATTCAAGGTCATCGACGGGCTGATAACCAACTTCCACCTGCCCGAAAGCACGCTCATAATGCTCGTCAGCGCGTTCCTCGGGCGCGAAAAGACGCTCCACGCCTATGAAGTAGCCGTGAAGGAGCGCTACAGGTTCTTCTCGTTCGGCGACGCTATGTACATCAGCGACATCAAGTAAATTACAAATCGGCGCTCTCCGGCTGCGGAGGGCGCTATTTTTTCCGTTTCAGGAGAAATACATCATTCATTCGGTCGAATTGCACAATTTATTAACACATATTTCTCACTGGCACGGGAAATAATTCGCCATCTATCATAAAACTGTCACAGAAATAATGTATAATGCATGTATACGAAAAGCGGGGTGAGCGGTATGGCATATGCGAATACTTTTCAGCGTATGGAGATAAAATACCTGCTTACCAGTCAGCAGACCGAGGCCGTTCTTCAGAAAATTTCCGGCTTCATGATCGAGGACGAATATTCCTGCCAGACAATCTGCTCGCTCTACTGCGATTCTCCGGACGACATACTCGCCCGGATCTCCCTTGACAAGCCCGTCTACAAGGAAAAGCTCCGGCTGCGCGCCTACGGTACTCCGACGGACAGCTCCCCGGTGTTCCTTGAGATAAAAAAGAAATACGACGGAGTAGTCTACAAGCGCCGTGTTTCCACGGACTTTGCGCAGGCTATGCGGTTCCTGACGGAAGGTATACCGCCGGAATCCGGCGACTACGTAGCACGGCAGGTCACGGCTGAAATGACCCACATGATACGCCGCGACGGCCTGATACCCAGAGCCGCCGTATTCTACGACCGCAGAGCCTTCCACAGCGCTGACGACCCGGAGCTCCGGCTCACGCTCGACGGAAACATAAGGTACCGGCTCGGCGACCTCGACCTCCGGAACGGTACCGACGGCGATACCATCCCCGGGCAGCCGTTCCGGATAATGGAAATAAAGTCGGCTTCGTCGATTCCGCTGTGGCTCGCCGGTACGCTTTCCGAACTCGGGATACACCCCGGCTCGTTTTCAAAGTACGGCTCGGTTTACAAACAGCGCTTTCAGGATCTTTGCACCACATAATTCTACTTTGGAGTGACAGTTTTGAATAATTTCTTCGACACAATAATTAGTTCCGAGGGTCTGTCGATAACCTCAATGCTCATCTGCACCGCGGCTTCCCTGCTGCTGGGACTTGGCGCGGCTGCGGTCTACAGGCTCACGACGCGGCAGCCTTCGCGGAATATGTTCGTGACCATGCTGGTGCTTCCCGTGCTGATTCAGGCGGTCATCATGCTGGTCAACGGTTCTATCGGAGCCGGCGTTGCCGTTATGGGCGCGTTCAGCCTGGTCAGGTTCCGATCGGCGCCAGGCAGTTCACGCGATATCTGCTTTATTTTCTACGCGGTCTGCATAGGCCTAGCAACCGGAATGGGGTACATAGCGTTCGCCGTCGTCATCGCGGTCGTCATTGGGCTGGTTCTCGCTGTGGTAAGCTCTACGCCGTGGTTCCGGAACGTTACGCGCCGGAAGCTGCTGCGCGTGCTTATTCCGGAGAACCTCGACTACACCGGCATTTTTGACGATATCTTCGACGAGTATCTTTCAGAGCACGAGCTGGTGCAGGTCAAGACCACCGCTATGGGTACGCTTTTCGACCTGCGCTACCAGATAACCGAAAAAGACCCCTCCCGCGAAAGGGAAATGATAGACCGCCTTCGCGAACGCAACGGAAATCTGACTATTTCCATCGCTGCCCTGCCGGAATCGGCGGAACAGCTTTGAATTCACCACGCTTTTTTAGGCATCTAATTTATAAGGAGCAAACTATGAGATCAGGATTAAGAGCGTTGGCTGCGCTCTGTTCTATTGCTTTATCCGTAAATACGGGCTGCACGAAAGACCCGCTTCGCTCAAGCGAGGTCACACAGGAAAACGACTCCGCCGTCCGGGAGGAAACTGCGGACGCTTCGGCGATTTCGCACATGCATACCGTAAGCGAAAAGGATCTGACCCCGGCTACCGGCTCGGGAAGCAGCATTGCATTTACCGACGGCGGCGCTGATCTCCACGGCAGCGGTGTTTCAGTCAGCGGTAAGGTCGTCACCATCAGCAAGGCGGGATATTACTCCGTTTCGGGAAACAGCCCGGACGGTCAGCTCGTTATAGACTGCGGCAAGGACGACGCGGTGTATCTCATAATGAACGGCGTTGACCTCTCCTGCTCGGACGGTCCCGCGATACTCTGCAACAAGGCGGACAAGCTCACTATGACTCTCACGGGGAATTCAGTGAACTCGCTCTCCGACGGCACCGGATATTCCGCTGAAAACGCCGAGAACAACGCGGCCGCGCTCTATTCCCGCGAAACCCTCGTGATAAACGGAAGCGGCACGCTGAATGTCACCGGAAACTACAAGGACGGCATAAACAGCCGCGACGGTCTGAAGCTCTGCGGCGGTATCATAAACGTGAACGCCGCTGAGGACGGTATAATAGGCAAGGATTACCTGCTAGGGGCTTCCGGCACCGTGACTGTCAACAGCGGCTGCGACGGGCTTAAATCCACAAACTCCACCGACCAGCAGAAGGGCTACATCAGCATTACCGACGGCAGCTACACGCTGAACTGCGGCCGCGACGGCATTCAGGCGGAAAACAACCTCAATATTTCCGGAGGCACGATATACGTACAGACCGGAGGCGGAAGCTCCACAGTCGAATACACCTCGGACGACCAGTTCGGCGGCAGATGGGGCGGATTCTCACACAACGGGAACGGCGGATTTGATTTCAGCAGCATGACTGACTCCGAGGGGAACTCTGCGGAAAGCATGAAGGGACTCAAGGCGGGGAACGCCATCACGATAACCGACGGCAGAATAACCGCCGACTGCGCCGACGACGCGGTGCACTCCAACGGAAACATCACGATAGGCGGCGGAACCTTCAGCCTCTCCAGTGGAGACGACGGTATCCACGCCGACACGATACTGACAATCAACAACGGCGAGATCAACATTACAACAAGTGCCGAGGGCCTGGAAGCGAACGGCGTTGAGATAAACGGCGGCGTGATAAGCCTTCGTGCCTACAACGACGGCATAAACGCCTGCGATAACTCCGCCACCGGAACTACTCCGTATATTTCTATCTCCGACGGCAGCATTACCTCCAACGCGGACGGCGACGGCATCGACTCCAACGGAACCGTTTCTATGAGCGGAGGTACTCTCGTTGTGTTCGGTCCCACTAGCAACCGCGATGGTGCGCTTGATTACGATATCTCGTTTGCAATGTGCGGCGGAACGCTTATCGCGCTTGGCTCCCGCAGAATGGCTCAGGCGCCGAGTACGCTCTCGCAGCCCTGCCTGTCGGTCTACAACAAGGTCGGCGCGGGAAGCACCATTGAAGTACGCAACGCGGACGGCGCGGACATTATCAGCACGGTCACACCTAAGGACTGTGAATCACTGATATTCTCCACCAAGGATTTCCTCCCGGGTTCGAGCTACTCCATCTATGCGGACGACACTCTGCTCACCACCGTCACGGCGACCGACGGAGTAAGCGGCGGCGGAGCCAGTGGAAGCGGCTCCGGCACGTGGAATCAGGACGGCGGCTCGTGGGTGCGCAGCGATTCAGGCTTCGGCAGCAACAAGGATTTCACCCACCCGGACAGACCCGCTGATATTTCAGCGACCTCTGAACCAGTAGCTTAACAAATCGCAACAGAAAAAATCCCCGGTACGATGTACCGGGGATTTTTTATTCGTGATGTTCGATTACAAGCGCCGTTCCGCCGTGTACGATAACCCTTCCGACCTCGTCGGCGACCTCGTTGCTTACGCCCAGCGGATAGGCGTTGTCCAGGCGGTAGCGCACCAGACCGTATTTCATTCCGTATTCGCTGACAATGCAGGTCTCGCCGTAGGAAAACACCGAAACGTAGCCCCTGAAGCGCGGAATTTCAGCTTCGCGCTCGTGGACAAGGTAAATCCGCTCGCCGTTACCAACTATCGTGACATTCACGCCGCGCTGGCGCATCATCTCCATCGTCTGGATATTCGCGATGGTGTGGTCGGTTCTGCCGCCAAGCGCACAGTACAGCCGGATCTCATCGCAGCCTTCCTCTATCGCGGCCTCGCAGGCAAGTATCGTATCCGTATCGTCCTTCTCGGGTATAGTGCGGACCACTGGTATACCCTCCGGCGGCTTGCTGTTTGCACTGTCGAAATCCCCTACGATCATATCCGGGGTCAATCCTGCGGCAAGCGCGTGGTCAAGGCCCTTGTCTGCGCAGATTATCAGCCCCTCCGGCTTCTCTGGAAGGCTCCCGTCCGGCGCTCCGCAGATTATTGAGCATATCTTTGACATGTTGTCACTCCCAGTCGTTTATCTTTCTTGCTTCCTCGTGCATTCTGAGGTAGCTTTCATAGCGCGACTTTGCGATCTCCCCGCTTTCGGCGGCGGCGCGGACGGCGCAGTCCTTTTCCTTGATGTGGGCGCAGTCGGCAAAGCGGCATTTCTCGGCAAACTTCGCAAACTCGCGGAAGCTGTTGTCAAGCTCCCCGGCGGGAATACGGCAGTATCGCTCCGTATCAACCGTGGAAAATCCCGGGGTATCCGCAGCGTAGCCGGTCATGGCAGGGTCAAGCTCGGACAGGCGGTATAGCTGCGCCTGGCGGGTGGTGTGCTTTCCCCTTCCGAGTTTCTTGCTGATTATCCCGGTCTCAAGCCCTAGCTGCGGGAACAGCGAATTCATCAGGCTGGACTTCCCCACGCCGGAATTGCCGATAAACGCGGTCACTCTGCCATTTATAAACTCCCGGACTGGTTCCGCGCCCTCGCTGGTCAGGTTATTCACCATGCAGACCCTGATCCCTATGCTGCGGTATATCCCGGCAAGCTCCTCCGCCTGCTGAAGATCCGGCTTTGTGAACGCTATCATTGGCTCGATCTGCTTGCTGTCGGCTATCGCGATGAGCTTGTCCAGCACAAAGCGGTTCGGAGCCGGGTCGGCGCAGCTTATCACGAACACGATCCCGTCCAGGTTCGCGAGCGGCGGGCGCACAAGGTAATTCCGGCGCTCCAGTATCTTTGAGATAAGCGGCTCGTGATTCTCCTGGCACTCCACAATGACGTTATCCCCGGCGCTGGGGCTTATCTCGTTCTTTCTGAAAAGTCCCCTTGCCGCGCATTTGAAGGTCGTCCCGTCCGGTACTCCCCTTCCGTCTTTTTCAAAGCCCGAAAGGGCATCTACATAATAGATGCCCCCGACTGCTTTTGTAATTATTCCGTGATGATATTCAGCAGAAATACCATTACCCCCTTGATCAGTCGACTGAAATTCCAGGATCAGGCTCAACCGGAGTTGTTTCCGTGTGAGATGAAGAAGTCGTATTCTCAGGCTCGGAGTGTCCGGCATCAGAAGTATCACCCGGGTTCTCCGGCTCGGTGGTGTCTACCGTAGGCTCGGAGCCGGCGTCAGCCTTCTGGAGCTCTGCAAAGATGGAGCCGTCGAAGCTGTCCTCAAGCGTTGCCTTGCTGCCGTCCTCAGGGAAGTTTACGATTATTTCGCCGTAGCTGCCCGTTTTTCCGGTGTCAAGGGACGTTACCTTGATGGTTACGGTCCTGGTCTCGCCTGCCTTACCGGTCACGGTGTAGGTCATCGACTTGCTGGACGCAAGGCCGATATCGAGCGTTACCTTGGATTCCTCGTCAAGAACGCCGTCAACATAGTATCTGAACTCAAATTCGCCGGAAGCCTTCTTCGGCAGCGAATATGTGAACTTTCTGGTCTTTTCGCTGATCTCGCCGGTGCTTACGACAAGCTCGATAGGCGTATCGCGGTCTACCATGCTTCCCGGATCAATGCTCTGCTCCATTACAACGTCCTTCTCGACGTCCTCGCTGTCCTCGTAGCGCACCTGCGGGTCGAGGTGGTACTCAGCCGCGCGCTCAAGCGCAACGGAAAGCGGCAGGTTAACGAACTTCGGAACGTTTACAGAGGTGTCCTCGGGACCCATGCTGATAACCAGCACAACGGTGCTTCCCTGATCCGCCATCTCGTGAGCGCCAGGCTCGGTGCGGATAACGTAATCCTTCGCGATATCGTCGGATTCCTCGAAGGTCTTTTTGACCTTGAAGCCGTCCTTCTGGAGCTTGCTCTCTGCGATAGCTGCGCTGAGGTTCTCAAGATCCTGCACCTCTATCTGGCGGATACCCATGCTGACCTTTACAGTGACCTCGGTGCCTATCTTGACCTTACGTCCCTCGGGGTACTCCTGATCGAATATCTGATCCTTCGTTACCTCGCTCCACTCCTGCTCGGGAACCAGCGTCATGTACTGGGAATACTTGGACTTAGCCTCGTCCCAGGACATTCCGATAAGGTTCGGCATGAGGTACTCGTTACTGTCGTTCACGCTCACAGTGGAGCCGCTGGAAATGCCTGCAACGGAGCCGACCTGCTCGGGAGTCACGTTCAGGTTCTTGAATACGATGGTCATTACAAGGAACACTGTCGCGATAACGAACGCGGTTCCCACTGCAAAGAGTATCGGGATAAGCGGGGAGCGGCGCTCCTCGTATTCGTCCTCGTCGTCCTCGTCGTAGTCGTCCTCTTCGTAGTCCTCCTCCGGCTCGGTGCGTACTGCCTGCTTGCGGCGGTTGCGCTCCTGCTCGGCAGCCGGAATGGGGCGGTCAAAATACTTTGTGGTGCCGTCCGTGGAGTTGTACTTATATTCGAAAATAATGCTCGGATTCGCCTTGAATTCCTCAAGATCCTTTATCATCTCGCCGGCAGTCTGGTAACGCTGCGCGGGATCCTTCTGCATAGCGCGGAGCACGATCTGCTCCAGACCCTCCGGGATAGTGCTGTTGATCTCGGTGGGCTTCTTCGGGGTGCTCTGCATGTGCATGAGCGCGATGGAAACCGGCGTATCGCCGTCGAACGGCTTCCTGCCGGTGAGCATTTCGTAAAGCGCTACGCCGACGGAATAGATGTCGCTGCGCTCGTCGGTGATGTCGCCGCGCGCCTGCTCCGGGCTGATGTAGTGCACCGAACCGATGGTCTTTTCTGACACGGTTTTGTTGTTCTCGCGGTTGAATCTCGCAATGCCGAAATCCATGACCTTGATGGTACCGTCGCTGAGCAGCATAACATTGCTGGACTTTATGTCGCGGTGTACTATCCCGCGGTCGTGCGCGTGCTGAAGCGCTTTAAGTATCTGCACGGTGAAATGCACCGCGTCGCGCCATTTGAGCACGCCCTGCTGCTCGATGTAGTCGGTGAGCGTGATGCCGTCGACATACTCCATGACGATAAACTGCACCTTGTCGGTGAAGCCTACGTCGTAAATTTTCACGATGTTCGGGTGAGAGAGAAGCGCGATCGCCTTAGATTCGTTCCGGAAGCGGCGCAGGAACTCATCGCTGCCCGCGAACTCGGTTTTAAGTATCTTTACAGCAACAATGCGGTCCTCAACAATGTCGCGGGCGCGGTAGATATCCGCCATTCCTCCGACGCCGATAAGCTCCAGCAGCTCATATCTGCCATCAAGCTTCTTTCCGATATTACTGTCCATATTTGCTCCGCCATTTCTCCATACATTATGTTTAAAGCCCCCGCGCCGTATGGAAGCGGCGGGCGCTGATAATAACTATCCAACAGTTCTTATATATAATAACATATAAGCCCTGAAAATGTCAACCGAATTGTAAAATTTGTAATCAAACTGTAATATTCACACCGCGATGAGCGCGACGGAAATATTATCATGACCGCCGTTCCCGTTGGCGTAATCGACGAGTTTATCGCAGATCTCCTCCGTTGGATACTCGAAGCAGATGTCGAGAATATCCATGTCGTCGCCATAGGACGAAAGCCCGTCGGAACACAGCAGAATCATGTCGCCGTCCGCAAGGTCAAGCTCGAAATAATCAGGAGTGACCATTTCCTCAGCGCCTATTGCACGGGTTATCTTGTTGCGGTCGGGGTGGAGCTTCGCCTGCTCCTCGGTGATCTCGCCGCGGTCGATGAGGTCGCGCACGTGGGAATGATCCTTCGTCACCTGCTGAATGCACTCGCTGTCCTCGCTGGTAAACAGGTGGTATCCCCTGCTGTCGCCGACGTTCACGATGTACGCCCTGCCGCCGGAAACTATCGCGGCTACGCAGGTCGTGCCCATTACGGCGCCCTCCGGCTGCTTACGCGCCGCGTCTACCACGGAACTGTTCGCCGCGGAGACCGCGGTTATCAGGAGATTCCGCACGGAATTGCGGTTCATCATCTCGGAAAAAGTCCCAAGAATACGCTTTGAGATTACGTCGACGGCTATCCGGCTTGCAAGCCCTCCGTGAGCCTCGCCGCCCATTCCGTCGCACAGCACGGCTGCGCAGGCTCCGTCAGAGAGCGAAGCGCTCCACACGCAGTCCTGGTTTTCGTCCCTTAGCAGACCTATGTCTGTCTTGCTGAAAATTTTCATGTCTCACCGCCTGTTTTCTGCTGAGATACGCCCGGCTGACCGTTCATTCCGCCGTCGCGCCTGAGCTGACCGCACGCCGCGCTGATGTCCGCGCCGAGGGTGCGGCGCACCGTCGCGTTTATCCCCGCGTCGCAGAGCCGCTTCTGGAAGCGCTCCACCGAGCGGCTCTTGCGGAAGTCGCGCTCGCGTATCTCGTTTATCGGTATAAGATTCACATGGCAGGTCATTCCGCCCAGGAGGTTTATAAGCTCCTGCGCCGCCTGCTCGGTATCGTTAACTCCCTCGATGAGCGAATACTCGAAGCTTATACGGCGGCCGGTCGCTGCAAAGTAGTGGCGGCACGCCTTCATCAGCTCGTCGAGGTGGTATTTTCTGTTGATCGGCATTATCTCGCTCCGGCGCTCATCGGTCGCCGCATGAAGCGATATCGACAGCGTTAGTCCGGTCTTAAGTTCCGCAAGGTCGTATATCCTCGGGACTACGCCGCAGGTCGAAAGCGAAATGTGCCGCAGGCTCATTCCGTCGCCCTCGCTGTTCATCAGCGTCAGGAACCTCATAACGTTGTCGTAATTGTCCAGCGGCTCGCCGATCCCCATTAGCACTATGCTGTCAACATGGCGCCCGCTGTCGCGCTCGGTTTCATAGACCTGAAGGAGCATTTCGCTCGGCAGCAGGTGTCTCACGAATCCCGCGATGGTGCTTGCGCAGAAGCGGCAGCCCATTCGGCAGCCGACCTGCGTGGAAATACACAGGCTGTTGCCGTGCTTGTATTCCATAAGTACTGTTTCGACCGCCTCGCCGTCGGGCAGCCCATAAAGATATTTTACCGTATTATCCAGTGCAGATACAAGCTTTTTTTTGATAATTAGGTGTTTTAGACAAAATTTTCTTGATAATTCCTCGCGAAATTGTGCAGAAATATTGCTCATCTGCGAAAAATCAGAGACTTTCTTGACATGCAGCCAATCATAAATCTGCTTCGCGCGGAATGCTTTCTCACCCATGGCAGTGATCTGCCCGGTGAGCTCCTCTTTAGTCAGTGAAAGTATATCTATCTTTTCAAGCTCTTCCAATTTATTCAGCCTTTCTGTTGAAACCTGTTACTTCACCCGGCGGAAGGAAGCCGTGAAGAATCCGTCGCCGCCGTTTTCGTCCGGGCAGTAGGTGCGCGTCGGATCGCCTGCCGCTCCGGCGTAAGGCACCGGCTGCACTATCGGCAGGAATTCCGGATGAGCCGCCGCGAAGCGCTTCGCGACCTCGTCGTTCTCCGCCCGGGAGAGCGTGCAGGTGGAATACACCAGCGTTCCGCCCGGCTTGACGTACCGCGCCGACGTCTCCAGTATCTGGTACTGTATCTCCGGCAGGCCGTCGAAATCCGAAGGCGATTTGAACTTGATCTCCGGCTTGCGGCGGATAACTCCAAGCCCGGAGCACGGTACGTCGCAGAGCACCCTGTCCGCCTGCGGAAGCTCCGCGTTGAATTTCGACGCGTCGTTCTGCATTGCGGTGATTATCCTTATCCCGAGCCGGGACGCTCCGTCCTCGATGAGGCCTACGCGCATATCGTGGAGGTCCATGCTGTACAGCTTTCCGTTGTTGCCCATCAGCTCCGCGAGGGTGAAGCTCTTCCCGCCGGGAGCCGCGCAGACGTCAAGCACGGTCTCGTTGACCACCGGACGGAGGGTCAGGCAGCAGAGCTGCGACGAGATATCCTGAACATGGAACAATCCCTGCCGGAACGGCGCGCATTTCTCAATGTCGCCGGGCTTCTCCAGGCGAATGCAGTTCTCAAGCCCGGGATAGGCTTCCGCTTTTATCCTGTGCTTTGAAAGCTCCGCGAGTAGCTTTTCAGTTGTGGTTTTCAGCGTGTTGACCCTCGCGTACACCGGCGGCCTTCCGACCGAAGCTTTCAGCGCTTTCACGGCGAAATCTGTACCGTATTCGCGTATCAGCTTTTCGGTGAGCCACTCCGGGCAGGAGTACTCAACGGACAGCCGCTTTTCAGGCTCCAGACCGAGGTAGCTTATTTTCTTCCCGCTGCGTATGAAGCTGCGGAGCATTCCGTTAACGAACCCCTGCGCCGAGAAGCATTTCAGCTTCTTGCAGAGCTTGACGCTTTCGTTTACAGCGGCGCTCTCCGGCACGGAATCCATGTAAAGGAGCTGGTACAGCCCGGTGCGGAGTATCTCAACCGCCGCCGGATCCAGCTTTGCAAACGGGATCTTCGAGTTTTTCTCAATGATGTAGTCCAGTGTGAGCCTCCGCTCCAGGACGCCGTAGAACAGCGCCGCCGCGAAAGCCTTGTCCCTCTCGCTGAGGTCGGTTTCAGAAAATACATGATCCAGCAGCAGGTTGGAATACGCCTCGCTGCTGTCCATTTTCATCAGCATTTTTACGACTGTGAGCCGTGGGTCAGCCATAGCCAGCCCTCCTTAATCAGATTATCGCCTGTTGCGCGAAGCCAGCATTCTCAGAAGCTGAGTTACCGACACGGCAAGGCTTGCTACGTAGGTCATCGCTGCCGCAGTAAGTGTCCTGCGCGCACCGTAAAGCTCGTCCTGTTCAAGCAGACCCTCGCTGCTCAGCGTCAGCATGGCGCGGCGGCTCGCGTTGAACTCCACCGGGAGCGTAACGAGCTGAAACAGCACAACGAACGCGAACATGATTATACCGATGTCCACAAGCGGCTCAAAGCTGAAAATAATACCCAGCAGGAACACGTAGAAATACAGCGTGGAGCCAAGCCGCGCGATCGGGAACACCGCCGAGCGTATCTCGTTCGGGACATACCCGGTGGCATGCTGGACAGCGTGGCCGCACTCATGCGCCGCGACTCCGATGGCGGCAAGCGAGGTGCTGTCGTAAACGCTGTCGGACAGGGAAACGATATTTGTTTTCGGATTGTAATTATCCGTGAGATTTCCGGCGATACGCTGAACCTGCACGTAGTAAAGCCCGTTGCGGTCGAGTATCTGCCGCGCCGCCTGAGCTGCCGTGACTCCTCTCCGGCTGGCAATGCGGGCGTATTTGTTGAATGTGGATTTAACGTTTATCGAGCATACAACAGCGAAAATAAACGCCGCGATACACAGCAGATACGCCGTTGTGTAGCTCATGCTGAACAGGTTCGCGCGGGACGCGTGGCCTGCTGTTGTTATCAATAACTGTACCATAATTTACCTCCTGCTTTGAATAAAAGGTCGTGTGGTTATGGTGTGTAATGCGGCGGAAATTATCCCAGAACGGTTCCCTTTGCCGGCTTTTTGCCGCGCAGGAACGCCTCGACGTCCATATGCTTGCCGCCCTCGGGCTGAACCTCTGTGAATCTAACCGCGCCTTCGCCGCAGGCTACCGTGAAGGTATCCGGGTCGGTGACTTCCCCGGGCTGCCCCGCAGCGTTCTTCTCCGCAAGCACCGCGTTGTAGACCTTCAGCCGCTTTCCGTCGAGCATAGTGTAAGCGCAGGGTGCCGCGGACATCGCACGGATAAAGTCCCGAACCTGGACTGCGGGCTTGGTGAAGTCGAGCTTCAGCTCCTCCTTGCTTATCATGCTGGCGTAGCAGGTCTCGCCCTCCTGCGGAATGCGCGGAGCTGTACCCGCCTGGAGCTCCTCAAGGGTGCGCACGATGAGCTTTCCGCCCATCTCGGCGAGCTTATCGTGAAGCTCCGAGCCGGTCATGGTCTCCGGTATCTCTACCTCGTCCTTTAGTATCATGTCGCCGGTGTCAAGCCCCTTCGCCATGTACATCGTGGTAACTCCGGATTTTTTCTCGCCGAACTGAATACAGCGCTGTATCGGAGCCGCTCCGCGGTACATCGGCAGCAGCGACGCGTGTACGTTTATGCAGCCGTACTTCGGAAGCTCCAGTATGCTCTCCGGCAGTAACTGACCGTATGCCACGACCACTATGCACTCCGGAGCGATCTCCTTGAGAACATCCAGGGACTTTTCAGCGTCCTCGCCCTTTCGGAGGCTAAGCGGCTGATAGACCGGGATTTCGTGCTTCAGCGCAAGCTCCTTCACCGGGGTCATCTGTATCTGCTTGCCGCGGTTCTTCGGCTTGTCGGGCTGTGTGAACACCGCCGCGATCTCATGACCTGCGCCGATGAGCGCCTCCAGGCAGGAAAGCGCGTAGACCGGAGTCCCCATAAATACCAGCTTCATTCTTCGTCCTCCCATTCGTCCACCTTGTCGGAATACAGAATGCCGTTGAGGTGGTCAGTTTCGTGGCAGAATGCCCGCGCCAGCAGCCCGGAGCCTACATAGGTCTTACGTCTGCCGTAGCGGTCCTGCGCCTTTATCTTCACCTTTGCGGGGCGCTCCACGTAGCCGCTCCTGCCCGGATAGGACAGGCAGCCCTCAAGCTCGCGCTGCTTTCCCTTTATTGCAACTATCACGGGATTAATAAGCTCCAGCAGACCGTGGTCGTCGTCGGTATCGATGACCACCACGCGTTTCAATACGCCCACCTGCGGCGCCGCGAGGCCTACTCCGCCGGCTTCATACATCGTTTCAGCCATGTCGTCCAGAAGCTCCCACAGTTCCTCGTTGAAATCGGCGACTTCTGTGCTTTTCTCGCGGAGAATATCATCGCCGAATTGCAGTATATCAAGAACAGCCATTTTTACCTCCTGTTACTTCCTTGTGACGTCCAGGTGCTCCGGAGCCTGCTTCACGTGGTCGATGAACAGGATCCCGTCGAGGTGATCCGTTTCGTGGCAGAAAGCCCTTGCAAGCAGAGCGCTTCCGGTTATCGTGAACTCCTTGCCGCTGCGGTCCTGCGCCTTCACGGTGACAACGTTCGGGCGCTCGACCTCCTCCCAGAGGTTCGGCGCGGAAAGGCAGCCCTCGTTCCCTGTCTGCGTCCCCTCTGTGGAAACTATCTCGGGATTTATCAGCTCGATGACCCCGTGCTCGTCGTGCACGTCGATAACGACCACTCTGCGGAGCACCCCGACCTGCACGGCTGCAAGACCCGCGCCGTCCTTTGAGTGCATGGTCTCCGTCATGTCGTCAAGGAGCGTCCACAGACGCTCGTCAAAATTTGTCACGGGTCTGCTTTTTTTGCGCAGGATATCATCGCCGAATTTTACGATCTGCCTTAATGCCATTTCTGTTCGTCCTTTCGTGTCACGGATCACCGTTCATGTCCGCGAAAAATGTAACTCTCCCGAACGCCTTGTCGGCGCCGGCTTCTTTCAGTGTAAGCTCCATAAGCTCCCGGAGCCGCGGCGAATTGCGGCATTTCAGTATCAGCCGCCACCGGAACCGCCCGTTCACCTTGCTTATTACGTACCTCGCCGGCCCCAGCACCCGCAGCGGAATATCCGTGTACTCCGCTTCCCAGCGCTTTTCCAGCATGTCGCGGAACTTCAGCGCCGCCACATTGCATTCCTTGTCGATGAGCGACGTGAAGCCCACTACGATTATATCGCAGAACGGCGGGTAGAGCATAGCCTCCCGCAGCTCTATTTCTTCCT
>ENA-OPEE01000218-OPEE01000218.1-human-gut-metagenome-genome-assembly--contig:-NODE-218-length-49751-cov-4.005212_pt1 | contig 49751 bp, 38 predicted proteins | sample MGYA00241263_ERZ501506 | MGnify/ENA primary metagenome ERZ501506 (study PRJEB25962, sample SAMEA2042626) | human gut metagenome | biome: human gut; feature: human-associated habitat; material: faeces...
AGGATATCGTATGGTTTTTTCATATGTCCTTCCCATAACATGAAACCCACCGCAAAATCCCAAATCCATGACGCCGCATCCGCTGAAAAGGATACCTGCAGCGACTGCCGCTGCGGCGAGCACAGCCAATTTCTTTTTCATGATTGAAAAACCTCCTTACATTTCCCCAATAAAATAAATGCAGTCTGATCTTGTCCGCATTTCTCTTTCTGATTGTATCATGCCGGCCGCCGTACAACAATATAAAAAGCGCTGAGGCTCCTTGCGGGCGGGGGCTCTTATGAAATAAGTATACACAAATAAAGAGCAATTTCTGAAAAGAGAAACAATACAATTAATAGAGAATAAATAGGAAAATGACTCCGGAGTAATGAGTAAAATATATTCCAAGATACAAAACGATAACTTAAAGTCATTTTAAAAGAAGGGCTGAACGAAGAAATAAGGTTACATATAATTTTTATAGGAGAGTACCAAAGGGAGAATATACAGTCCCGGCGGAGAGACGGCAATAAAATTTGATGAAGACCGGTAGAAAGATATGGGAAATTGAAAAGAAGAACCCTGTGGTATAATGCCGATAGAAAAGGATTTCATAAAAATGATAGAAATAATGGATGAGGAGAAATGATGGGAAATAAAGTTTTCAAAGCACTCACCGCTGTCGCTGCTGCGGCTGCTGCTGTGTGGCTTCTGCCGAAAAGGAAAAAGGAAATGGCGGTACGCCCCATTCCGGCGGGAGAAAGTATGTCCTGCATCAGGGAACGGACAGGGGTGAATCAGGATGCTCTTTGCCTGTACTACTATCGCCCCGGCAGGTGGACGGAAAAGGATGCCGTCTTTATTGCATTCCATGGCTTTGGCAGGGCTGGCGCGGAATATTGCAAAGCGCTCCGGAAGCTGGCGGAGGAAAGGAATATGCTGATCGTCTGTCCGGAGTTGACGGAAAGGAAGTATCCCGGCGCGGAATGGTATCAGGAAGGCGGCATCATGGATACAGACGGACATATCCGTGAAAAAGAAGAGCGGACGTTCTCCGCGGCGGACCGGATCGTGGCAGAAGTAAAAAACCGCACGCAGGCAGCAGGGAAAATCATTCTTTTCGGCCATTCTGCAGGCGGGCAGTTTGTCCATCGATGGGCGCTCCTCGGAGGAAAGAAAAACGTGGATGTAATCGCCGTGGCCAATTCCGGCTGGTTTACCATGCCTGACAGGGATATTGATTATCCTTACGGCATAAAGAATGTGGGGGTTACTGATAAGGAACTGGCGGAAGCGTTTGCAAAGCCGGTCATTCTCTTCATGGGCGGCAATGATGTGGAGCGGAAACCGCCGTTTCGCGATACGCCCGAAGCAGACGCCCAGGGGATGAACCGTATGGAACGGTGTACGAATTATTTCCGGCAATGTAAAGCAAAAGCGGAGGAGCTGCGGGTTCCTTTCCGCTGGAAACTGGAAACTGTAGAAGGCGCGGCTCATCAGGGGGTAAAAATGGCGGAAGGCGCAGCGGCATATATTTTTGGGAAATCATCGGAAGATGGAAATCGGAGAGTGTAAGCTGGGAGCTGTCAGCTATAAGCTGTTAGCCATTAGCTGTTAGCTATTAGCTGTGAGTTAAAAGCCGAAGCATATGATTTCCATTAGGTGTCATACGAAACAACAGCAAAGGATTTGCTGTTGTAGTGAGGGAAACGTTAAACGTCATCCTGAACGAATGTGAAGGATCTATACCCGTGGTGAGGAAAGCCGTAAGGCGTCATCAGAGTCATAGATTCTTCACTCCGTGTCATGTTGCTGTTTCCCGTTTTTCTTACAAAGCATTCTTGCATCCATTCAGAATGACGATTGGAGGAAAAGGCGTCATCGGGAAATGTTAAACGTCATCCGAAGCGAATGTGAAGGATCTGCTGGCGTAGCGAGGAGAGCCGGTAAGGCGTCATCCGAGTAATAGATTCTTCACTCCGTGTCACTATCCCGTTTCCCGTTTTTTCCGCAAGGCATTCTTGCCTCCGTTCAGAATGACACCGAACGGCAAGGCGTCATAATGAGGGAAACGTTAAGCGTCATCCGAAGCAAATGTGAAGGATAGGCTGCCGTGGCGAGGGAATCGGTAAGAAGATAAAAGCTATCAGCTGTGAGCTGAAAGCTGTTAGCCGTTAGCTGTGAGCTGTCAGCTAAAAGTGCTGAATGATGGCGGACGGCAAGGAGTCATAATGAGGGGGATGTTAAGCATCATCCTAAGCGGAAGCGAAAGATCTATAGAATAGGCGGTATTGAATTGGCGAGGAAGCCGGAAGGTGAAAAAGAAGTGAGGAAGGAGGCGGGTTATGACAAAAGAAGTAAAAACCGGCATGATGGCGTTCATTGTTTTGGTTGCCGCCATGGCGGTGTTTCTTTTTGTCCGTCCGAAAGATTGGTTTGACGGGAATTATTTCCGCATGACAGCATCCTTTTCCAGTGTACAGGGGATCAAAAAAGGAAATGAAGTGCGTTATGCCGGTGTCCGTGTGGGGGAAGTGTCCAAAATTTCCACGGAAGGAAATGAAGGGATTCTTGAAATGCGTATAAAGAAAGATGCGCAGATTCCTCTGGACGCGGAGTTTACCGTTTCGCAGAGCGGAGTGATCGGTGATTATTACGTGGATATCCGCGGCGGTCGTTTTGACGGCAGTTATTTCGGGGAGGGGATGCGTGCCGGAGAAAAGGGATCGGACCGTCTGGATCAGATGATGGAAAGAGCGAAGAAGCTGATGGATTCCGCAGCGCAGATGAAAGAGAATATAGGGAAGATGGAAGGAAAGTAGGCAGCTGAAAAGCCGCTTGGCATGCTTGGGAAAGTATGGCCGGCGGCTTTTTCTTTTACTTATGGGATTCCTGTTCCATTTCCCAGCTCCATGAGCGGGTGGGAGTCATCTTTCCGTCAGCACCGAAGGTGTACCTGGTGGTGCCGGGGAGTTTCGGCGTGAGGGGGCTGGTGAAGCCGCGGCCGATGACGTCGGTGGTGTTCATGATGAAAAGGAAGGCGTGGGGGTCTATGTCCTCGATGAAATGGCGCAGTTTGGTGACTTGCGTCAGATCCACGATAGCGAAGACGATTTTCTTGTCTTTTCCGCTGAACCCGCCCTGTCCGTAGAGAAGGGTGGCGCCGTGATGAATATTTCTCAGAATGGTGTCCGCCACTTCAAGCGGTTTGTCGGAAACGATGAAAGCCGCTTTCCTTTGGGCGAAGCCGATGACGATACGGCTGGAAACGGTGGCGTTGATGTACATGGCGATGAGGGTGCAGATGGCAGGTTCCAGTGTAAAGATCCACGCGCTGGACATGATGATGATGAAGTTCAGGCCGAAGACGACGTAGCCGATTTCCAGATTGTAAAATTTTTTGATAACCGCGCCAATGACGTCGAGGCCTCCGCTGTTTGAATTGTAGCGGTAGAGAAGTCCCAGGGCGGCGCCGAGGACAACGCCCCCCGATATGGCAGCGACAAGAGGATTGCTGATGACACACCAGTCCGCCATGAAAGCGGTGAGGTCGATGAAGAGCGACAGACTCACTGTGCTTAAAATGGTGATGACCGTATAAAATTTTCCCATGAATCTCAGGGACAGAATGAGCACAGGTATATTCAGTACCAGATTGGACAGGCCGATGGGAATGTCCATGAGGTAGTAGAGAATCATGGCGATGCCTGTGACACCGCCTGCGAGGAAGTGATGGGGAACAAGGAATATATTGAGTCCGGCGGCATAGATGAAAGTGCCGATGAGGGTGATGACAAGTATGAAGAGAACGCGCTGTATGCAGACAGGATCGTTCCAATGCTTACGGATATTGGCGCCCACGATGATCTCCTTTGGGATGTGCCCATGGAATAAGGGAGTTCTCCCTGTTTAAATGTGAACACATTATATCACTATTTTCTCTTTAATGACACCAAAAGGAATTGTGGAAAATATATTTTTGATGGTATAGAATAAGATTAAGATTAATTTCTTATTATAAATGCAGGAACAGATGAATCATATTTATTTTGAAATGCCGGTGGGACGCATGGATTGAAAAATGATTTCCATATATTTTCCGATATGATATAATCTAATTGAAGTTACAACGTATACTATGTAATTTGCCGTGAGGGCAAAGAGCGGTTTCAAGGGGAGCAGACGAATGGACAGTTTTGAGGAAATACTTCAAAAGAAGCATTTAAAACGTACGAAAGCGCGTGTCATGATCTTGAAGGTGCTCCAGAAGAGCCTGCCGGTGACCGCGGGGGATGTATATGAAGCGGTGCGGAAGAGAGATACTAAGCTCAGTCTTTCTACGGTGTACCGTAATTGTGAAGCGCTGGCCAAAAAGGGACTGCTTCTCCGTTCGACGATGCTTGCTGACGGGTTGACGAGGTATGAGTATACGCAGGGCGACCATGTGCACCACGCGGTGTGCCTGTCGTGCAATAAGATTTTCCCTGTCGAGGTTCGTCTGGAACCGGAGTATAAAGACCGTCTGGCGAAAGAAAACGGATTTGAAGTGACGGAGCATCGTGTGGAAATATATGGTTTTTGTAAAGAATGCAAGGCGCGGGGCATGGATAAGGAATTTAAAGAACGGATGATTTAAAGAAAGACAGGAAAGGCGGAGCGTATATGATGCGTTTTTTTATTCCGTGCGTAACTGAAGGCGGGATTTAAAAAGTAAAAGGACATGAGGCGGCAGAGATGCCGTCTTTTTATGGTGCCCGCATTTCAAAAGAGGTGCCGGAAGGAAATCTTATGTGTATTTGTCATGCAATAATGATGAGTAAGATTTTTTCTATATCTGCGGTGCAGAGAATCTGTGGATAAATAAGGTGCTTACATGATAAAATATAAACAGATGTATATATAATTAATTATTTATGAAGAAGGAGGAGAGTGTATGGGTCTTATTAAAGCAGGAATGGGCGCGGTCGGAGGCGTACTGGCCGATCAGTGGAAGGAATTCTTCTATTGTGACAGCATGCCGCCTGATGTCCTCATGATGAAAGGACAGAAACGGACCGGCGGCCGCAGCTCGAACACAGGCGGAGAAGACAACATTATTTCCAACGGATCCGTCATTGCCGTCAACAACGGGCAGTGCATGATGATTGTGGAACAGGGCAAGGTTGTCGATCTCTGCGCCGAACCGGGAGAGTATACCTACGATCAGTCGTCGGAACCGTCCCTCTTCACGGGCGGTCTGAATAAGGAAAGCGTCATCGCCGTATTCAAACAGATGGGGAGACGTTTTACCTTTGGCGGCGATACGGGGAAAGACCAGCGCGTTTATTTCTTCAATACAAAGGAAATTGTCGGGAACAAGTACGGTACGCCCAGCGAGATTCCGTTCAAGGTGGTTGATGCGGATACCGGGCTGAAATTGTCCGTCCGTATCCGCTGTTTCGGTGAATACAGTTACAAAATCGTAGATCCGATCCTCTTTTACACCAATGTGGCAGGCAACGCGTCGGACAGTTATGAGCGTTCCCAGATTGACGGACAGCTGAAATCGGAACTGCTTACGGCTCTCCAGCCGGCATTTGCCAAGATTTCTGCCCAGCGCATCGACTACACCGATCTGGCGGGACACACGTTTGAAATTGCCGAGGCTCTGAATGAAGTGCTTTCCAAGAAATGGACGGAGCTCCGCGGCCTTGCTATCGTTTCTTTCGGTGTGAACAGTGTCAAGGCCAATGAGGAAGATGAAGCGAAGATCCAGAAGATCCAGATGGGCATGGCCATGTCAAATCCCGCTATGGGGGCGGGCGTTCTCGTAGACGCACAGTCTGACGCTATGCGTACGGCGGCGGGCAATGAAGGCGGCATGGGTGCAGCATTTGGATTTATGGGTATGAATATGGCAGGCGCGGCAGGCGGTATGAACGCATCCAACCTGTACGGTATGGCAGGCCAGCAGCAACAGCAGATGCCCCAGCAGGCACCCGCGCCGGCACCTGCTCCCGCTCCCCAGCCGGCGGGCTGGAAATGTGCGGAGTGCGGTACAGGAGGAAATACAGGCAAGTTCTGCGCCAACTGCGGAAAACCCGCTCCCGCTCCTGCGGCTGAATGGACCTGCGCGGAATGCGGTACAAAGAATACGGGCAAATTCTGTGCCAACTGCGGCAAGCCCGCTCCTGCGGCTGAATGGATCTGCAGCGAATGCGGTACGCAGAATAAAGGCAAGTTCTGTGCCAACTGCGGACATCCCCGTCCGTAATGGAACAGTTGAGAAAAGGGCGGCGGGCATAGATTTACTGCTGTCCTGTCCCTATTTCACACTGCCGTTTTGTTTCCTTTATGGAAAAGGCGGCGATTATGGAAAAGGAGGTACTTATGGCTGATACTTCAGTAAGCTTTAAATGCCCCAATTGCAGCGCTCCTCTTGCATATGCTCCCGGCGCGGATCATGTGACCTGCGAATACTGCGGCACGGAACTGTCCATCGCTGATCTGGAAGCGTTCTACGCGGCGAAGGAAGAAAACGCGGCAAAAGCGGAAGAAGCGCGGCAGAAAAAGTGGGATACTGACGGTGCGGGAAAGGAATGGAGCGAAGACGAGGCGAAGATTCTCCGCGCCTTTACCTGTTCTTCCTGCGGAGCGGAAATCGTCTGCGATGAAAATACGATTGCCACGGAATGCTGCTACTGCGGAAACCCGACGATGATTGCCCAGCGTTATGACGGCGCTCTGCGTCCTGACTATGTGATTCCGTTCCAGAAGACGAAAAAGGATGCCCAGGAAGCGTTTAAAAATTTCTACAAGGGGAAATTACTCCTGCCGTCCAATTTCGTCGGCCAGAACCGGGTGGATGCGATTCAGGGCATGTATGTTCCTTTCTGGCTCTTTGACTCCAAAGTCACCGCTGTCGCCAGCTACAAAGCAAAAAACGTAAATACTTTCGTTGTCGGAAAGAATCAGATCACGGAAGAAAGGGTTTACCGGTGCGACCGTGAGGGAGAAATGAAATTTAACCGGGTACCTATGGACGGCAGTAAGAAAATGGACGATACATGGATGGAAAGTATCGGACCTTTCGATTATTCCACCATGGTTCCTTTTACCACGGCATACCTGGCAGGGTACCTGGCTGATAAGTATGATGTGCCGGCGGAAGAAATGGCGCCCCGCGCCGATGAGCTGGTAACAAATACCGCGCTTGCGCAGATGGATGACACTGTCACCGGTTATACAAGCTGTAATCGGGAAGACGGTTTCGTGTCCAAAGATGAAAACACCGTTTCCTATGCCCTTGCGCCGGTATGGATTCTTTCCACCACTTATAACGGTACACCGTACACTTTCATTATGAACGCCCAGAGCGGCAAGTTTGTGGGAAGCCTGCCGGTGGATAAAAATAAAGCATCCATGTACACGGCGGCGGCATTTGTCGTCTTCGTTCCCATCCTTTACTTCCTCATTAAAATGATGTTCGGTTCTTTATAAGGAGGCGGGACTATGAAAAAAATATTTCAGATCTTAGCGATGCTCCTTGCCGTCCTCTTTCTGCCCGTGATGTCTGACGCGGCGGAGATGCCGTCTTTCCATGACGGGGCGGATATCGTGAAAGGCGAGGCTGCCGCGGAAGTAAAGAACGCATTGGAAGCGGTAGAGAAGAAACATAATGTCCGTATCGCTGTTGTAACCCAGCCCTCCGTGAAGGGAATGAAAATCGGCGATTATGCCGATAAACTTCTCGGCACGGTGATTAAAGGCGGAGAAAAAGGAAATATGGTTCTCGTTCTTGATATGCAGGAACGCGACTGGTACATTGCCACCGATCCCAAAATGAAGGCGATGATTACCAATGATATAGGCATCAAACTTATGAAAGACGCCTTTGTAAGCAAGCTTTCCGCAGGGAATTACGCGGAAGCGTTCAAAGCTTATGCGGAGAAGGCAGACTTCCTTATTTCCTACTATGAGAAAGAAGGGAAAGCGTATGATCCTGACGATCAATTCAGTTTTCTCGGACTGGGGATTGCCGCTGTCCTTTCCCTGCTCGGCGCCTTCGGCGTAAGGAACTACCTTATAGGAACGATGAGCAATGTGGCGCCCGGCGTGAACGCTTCCCACTATCTTGACAAAGACAGTTTCGCCGTGACCGGCGAGAATGACTACTATCTCTATACCAACCGTATCGTCACGCCCCTTCCTGAAAAGAAAGATGACGGTGTTGTCGGAGCAGGCGGCTCCATGGGCGGCGGAAACGGAGGCAACGGCGGAGGAGGCGGAAAGTTCTGACAATGCCTGAAAAGAAATAAATTTGTTATTCATGAAAAGTTACCTCACCTGCCGGCGGGGTAACTTTTTTATCCATGAAGAAGAAAATCGAATCGCAGGGAACCGTTTCCATGGACAGCCTTTGCTTTGACAATCGTTCGTTACAGAAACCACGTTTCATTCCTGTGTTATAATGGGGAAAATCAATCCGTTTATTGGATGATGGAGAAACATATGAATCTTCTTCTGCTTATTTTTACTTTTATAACCAACTGGATCGTGAGCGCTTCTTTTTGGGTGCTCTACTTTTTATTTACTGTCCCTTTTTTCCATGAAGAGCTGTCAGGAAATTATGAACTTCTGACGGAGCGCATCCTGCAGCTTTCTCTGGCGTGTGTTCTTGTGCCTGCCGTTTTATCGGGAACAGGCGTCATGCAGTATTTCTTTGTCCGTGAAAACGGCGGGCGGAGGGCTGTGGGAGAAACGAAAATGTATTTGGAACGTCTGATGCGCGATATCTGCCGTCGGGGCAGACTGGAATTATCCGATTTCCGTCTTTATACGGCGAAAGCAGATGATTACAATGCATGGGCAATCGGCGGAAACCATATCACCGTCACGGAACGTCTGCTGAACGAATTTTCCGAAGAAGAGGTAAAAGGGATTCTTGCCCATGAGGTGGGACATCTGCAGAACGGGCACAGCCGTTTCGGTCTTCTGCGCTATGGCATGGAATGGTTCAGCGGTATCATTGTCTATGTGTACAGTGTGGTGACACTGCTCCTGGCATTTTTCCGCTGGATCCCGGTCTTGGGGATTTTTATAGGCATTGTCAATTTTTTTATCCTCATACAATATTATTTCCTGAAAATATTTCTGCAGATTCCTCTTTGGTTTTTCACACAGTTCGGCAGCAGGAGAAATGAATATGCCGCCGACGAATATGCCTGCGGTCTCGGACTGGGGATGGAACTTGCCGTCGGACTGGTCCACCTGGAACATATTTTCCACAGCGGCAGGCGGGACTGGTTTTCCCGTCTTTTTGACGACCATCCCGACATTCCCAGCCGGCTGGAACGGATAAGGAAAATCCTGATGGAAAGAGAACGCGGCTCTTTGGCGGGATAAGGAAACGGGGGAGTAAAATACAAAGCGGGAAGGGAATTTCCTCTTTGCGCTTTTGGCAGGATCATCCTTGCATCGGATTGAAATATATGGTATACTATGTACAGCAGAGGTGACTGTTAGTCATGTTGCTTCTGCGCCTCTTTTCAGCAAATGTTCCCCGACATTTGCAAAAAAATATACAAGGAAGTCGTCCCGGATCCCTATAACCCCCGGGACGTTTTCCTTGCATGAGAAAACGGATATTTCCTGACAGACTTTGGTCTTGAGAAATATCCGTTTTGTTTTACCATCCGTTTTTTCTCCAGAAAGAGGGGAGGAAAAGGATGAGAAGAGTAAAAGATTCAAGCCGGCCCATAAGCATGGACAGGGCGACGACAATTTTTGTCATGGCAGGCATGGCTGACCAGTTGCAGGTGGCGCCGAATTGTCCCAGTGCCGGCCCCGAGTTGCTCATGGTGGCAATGGAAAGGCCCAGGGCAGAAGGAATATCCGCGCCGCTTGCGGCGATAAGGGCGGTCCATAAAAAAATGGACATCGTATAGATGAAAAAGAAACAGAAAACCTCGAGGAGCATGGATTCGGAAAAATTTTCTCCTCCTGCACGGGTCTGTATGACGGCCCGGGGGTGGAGTTTCTGGCGGAGAACGGCGGTCATGGATTTGAAAAGCAATATGATGCGCGTTACTTTCAGGCCGCCCGAAGTCGATCCGCCGCAGCCGCCGATGAACATGAGTATGAGCAGTATGACCTGGGAAAAATGGGGCCACGTTTCAAAGTCGTAAGAAATAAATCCCGTGGTGGACGAAAGAGACGCCGAGGTAAAGAGCGCTTCCAGCAGTGCGGAAGGGGCGTACAGTCCGCTTTCCAGCATTAAATTTAAAGAGATAAGGATAGTGGCGGCGGCTACGATGGAAAGATAGACTTTAAATTCTGTATTTTCCCAAAGAACACGGATGCCCCGTTTCCAGGCAGCCACATAGATGCCGAAATTGGCGCTGGAAATAACCATAAAAAATATGACGGCCAGTTTCAGAGGCGTACTGTCGTAAAAAGCGATGCTTTCATTCTTTGTGGAGAAACCTCCGGTGGCGATGGTGGAAAAGGCGTGATTGACCGCGTCGAAAAAGTTCATGCCGAGGAGTGTGTAAATCAATGCGGCAGAAACAGTAAAAAGCAGGTACACCGCAAAAAGAGCTTTTGCCATTTCTTTGATCCGGGGAACGGCACGGGAGGAATAAGGACCTGTGCTTTCCGCATCAATCATGCGGGCGCTTCCTTTTCCGGCCTGCGGGAAGAGCGCCACAAAGATGACGATGATTCCCAGGCCGCCGAGCCAGTGGGTCAGGGAGCGGAAGAAAAGAATGCTTTTCGGCAGAACGGTTAAATCGGAAAAAACGGTGGCGCCGGTGCCTGTCAGACCTGAAATGCTTTCTACCAGAGCGTCCAGCGGAGAAAGGAGACCGGACAGGAAATAAGGGAAAAGGTAAAGAATGGAAATACATATCCATGACAGCGCGGTCACCGCAAGGCCGTCGCGGGGATTCAGATTGATGACTTTTTTCTTGCCCTTATACCGCAGGAATGCGGCCAGTAAAAAGCAAAGCGCCATGGAGTAAATAAAAGGAAGAACCGGCTCTTCCCCAAACAGGGCGGTCAGCAGGGGAAGCAGGAGGACGAGACCGCATCCCGCAGTCAGTTTGGCGATGAGTGCTGAAACGACGGTGGTATTCATAACGATTTCCTGCCTTTAAAATAAGGAAGGACTTTTGCCGAGCAGGGGGTACGGATCAGGATGATGACCCGGTCTCCTGCGGCAAGGATAGAGCGGCCGTCAGGGATATGTGTCGTTTCATTCCGGACATAAGCGCCTACAAGACATTCCGCCGGCAGACCGGCTTTCATGAGAGGAATGCCTTCGGCAGGAGCGCCGCTTTCCAGGATAACTTCCACCGCTTCCACCTGCGCCGATTCAAGAAGAGAGACGGAGACGACACTGCGGCTCCGCACATAACTCAAAACCTCGCCTGCCGCCAGAAGCCGGACTGACAAGGCGATATCCACGCCTACCTGTGTCATGAGATCCGCGTATTCCCCGCGGACGACGCGGACGATTGTCTTTTTCGCACCCAGGTGCCTGGCAAGGAGGGCGACAAGGAGATTCAGCCGTTCATCTTTCGTCGTGCAGATCACCACATCCGCTTCAGAAACGCCTTCCTGCATGAGAAGATCTATATCTGCCCCGTCGCCGCAAAGGACGATGGACTTTTTTAATTTGGAAGAAATATGCCGGCACTGCTCCGGATCAAGATCAATGACTTTTACGGATATACCGTCGGCTTCCAGCATGGGGGCAAGCGCCGTTCCTGTCCGTCCCGCGCCGATAACAATGGCCTTTTTGATGTGCCTGGTACTGCTTTCCGCCATACCCTGGCTGAATTTTTCTATATTTTCCGGCGCGCCGATGAAGTAAGCGTTGTCGTAAGGGAGCAGGCAGTCATTGCCGTGGGGGATAATCATCTGATGATCACGGAAAATCATGGCGGCAAGGATTTCATCAGGCAGTTCCAAATCTTTGAACGGTATATGGATATAAGGAGATTGGCGCTGTATCCGTGTCTCATACAAACGGACGCGGCCATTGGCGAAATCTCCCACGTTAAGGGCGGCGGGCGTCATGAGGATGCGCCGTATTTCTTTTGCCGTGACCAGCTCAGGACTCAGAACCAGGTCAATGTCAAAATTTTCCTGGAGATATTCGGTGGATTCCTGAAGGAATTTCGGGTCGCGGATGCGGGCAATCGTGTGGGGGATTCCATTTTTCTTCGCCAGCATGGAAGCAAGAATATTCACCTCATCCATTTCGGTCACCGCCACGAAAACAGATGCATCCCGTATATCGGGATCCCGTGTGAAATCCGGACTTGTCCCGTTGGCGGTGATCGTGAGTACATCCAGCGAGTCGCGGACTTTGGATAACTTTTCTTCATCAGAATCGGCGACAACCACATCATGCTGCTCATTGGAGAGAAGCTCGGCAATCGTATAGCCCAGATGCCCCGCGCCTAAAATTACGATACGCATGAAAACTCCTTAATCATAAAATGACAGGTAAAATATCTTGGGTAATTCATCTTTTCTTATTTTATCACAGAGAAAACCGCAATGAAAAAATCCCGCCATATGGGGGAGCGGGATTTTTTCGGATCGAGGAGATCCGTATGAATCTGCCGGGGATGGAGGGGGTCCTGTGTACCGTTACCGATTCATCAGACTTTCATTAAATCAGAACAGTGGGTTTACAGTATATTAAAAAATATCTATTGAAAGGCACACAGGAGAAAATCCCCGACACGATGGTGGAAACAGTACTCTGCTTCCATCCCCATTGTACCACAAAAAGAAGAGGAATCAAACCGAAAGAAGAACCATGCAGCAAGCCGGTTTCCCCTGCTGAAATTGGTACGTATGGTAAGAAGATAAAAGCTATCAGCTGTGAGCTGTCAGCTACAAGCTAACTATTCTTTTACGGTTTGAGTCACTACGGCATGCGAGTATCCTCCATTACTGGTGCGGGCAGCTGATTCACAATTGTCGGTTTTCAGGAGCCGGTAGCTTACGTCCGATCATATTTTATCGGCGGCTGTCAGGTTCCGTTTTCTTTTTCCTGCTTTTTCAAGAAGTTCATGAAGGGTATTTTTATCTGCCCTGTCCAGTGCTGTTTTTATTGCAGAAAGGCTTTCTGTAAAACGGTCGATTTCAAGAAGCAGGTTTTCACGGTTGGCAAGGAATAAATCTGTCCAAAGGGGGCTGTTGATATCCGCTACTCTTGTTTCATCACGGAATGATCCGCCTGTAAAGTACTTTGTGTCTTCTTTCAGGGAAGTGCTGTTTATCAGCGCCGCCGCAAGGACGTGGGTCAGGTCGCTGGTGTAGGCGATGTGGCGGTCGTGTTCTTCCGGTGTGATTGACGGTACATGGCGGCAGCCGAGAGCCAGCGCCATGTTTCGGAGCAGTTCCACACTCTCCGGGCGGTTCGTTTTATCGGGAAGAAGGATATAATTTGCTCCGCGGAAAATGTCCGGATCCGCCCGGGAAAGTCCTTCACCTTCATGTCCGCACATAGGGTGGGATGAAATGAAATCCATGCCGGGCGGCAGTATTTGCCGGATATCATCGGCGAGGTTTCCTTTTACGCCGGCGATATCGGTCATGATCGCGTCGGAGCGGAAGTCCGGCAGGTGATTTTTCACAAAGGCGAGTGTCGCTTTGGCAGGTGTGCAGAATATAACAATGTCCGCGTGTTTCAGGTCACTGATATCGATGGAATCCACTATGCCCTGCCGAAGGGCGGCCTCTGCCGTCGATAATGTCCGATTGATACCGATTACTGCCGCTCCGAGTTCCTTCAGTCTCATGGCAAAGGAACCGCCCATCAGACCCAGGCCGATAACGGCCGCTGTTATTTTGCTGAAATCCATTTTTATACTCCTGTTTCCGGTTTAAAATAGTATACCTTTCAGGCAGATTGTTTTATTGTCTGCATTATAGCATAGCACCCCATGGAGAACAGGTTTTACAGGTTATGAGAAACAGGGCGAAAAAAATACCGGAAGTTTATTTTTACTCCCGGTATTTCTTTCGAAGGTTTGCAATTATTCCATTTGTATATATTTTTTTAAGGTTTCAATTTCTCCCGTATAAATATATCCTTTTCCAATTTCCAGAACGAGGGGTGTTTCTATTTTTTCATCTTTTACATTTTTTCCATGTTCCAGAAGGGAGACAAGAATATCACGGGGGACGTCAAGATTGGTGGGAAGGCCGATAGACTGGAGGACGTACTTGATCCGTTCCGCTGTACCCCGCTTGGTGAGTCCCAGAATTTCAGAAGCGCTCGTGATCATGTACATGCCGGCCGCCGTCGCTTCACCGTGGGTCAGGCGGAGATCATTGAAACGGTAGTATCTCTCTGCCGCGCCGCCCAGTGTGTGGCCGAAATCAAGGATACGGCGCTCGCCTTTGTCTTCGGGATCGATTTCCACATAGTGTGCCTTGATGGTAATGCAGCGGCGGATGATTTCCGGAAGAACACGAAGGATATCCTGGTCAGAGGCGGCTTTTTCAAATATTTCAAAGAGGTCCTTGTCTGCCACGCAGCCGATCTTAATCGCTTCGCCGAGGCCGTTATGGAAGAAACGGGCAGGCAGCGTGCGGACCATGGCAGGATCTACATACACGGCTTTGGGCTGGTAGAATGTACCGATGAGATTTTTTCTTCCATTGATATCGATGGAGATTTTCCCTCCGATGGCGCTGCCGATCTGTGCCAGGAGAGAAGTGGGCACCTGCACGTAGGGAGTCCCTCTCCGGTAAGTTGCTGCAACAAAGCCTGTCACATCGCCGACGACACGTCCGCCAAGGCCGATAAGCAGATCTCCTGCACAGAACCCGAAGTCTGCCAGCGCCTCGCATACACGGCTCACGACAGAAAGGCTTCGGCTCTTTTCGCTTGAAGAAAGAACGATCTGCTGTACGTTCAGGTTCTCTTTTTCCAGCTGGCGTTTCAAATCCTGGCCATACAGTTCGTCAATTCCTTCTTCCGTGATAATGACTGCGCGCCCGTGACCCGACAGGGGGGCGGTTTCTTTTCCCAGGCGGCCGATGATGCCTGAGTCGATTATCACATCATAAGAATCATTCCCTAAATTGATATGTACCGTATCCATGATTTGTCTCCCTGTAAAAAAGTATTTATAAAGTATTTACCATATATATTATATCATTTTTTCTCTGAAAGACTCCACCGGCGGCGACATGGGGCGGAAAAGAGGATTTTACCCCGATAGGAAATACATTTTGAAGGCAAATAAAAAAAGCCGCCTTTTGGCAGCTGTGCATTTCTGGTGCGCCCAAAGGGATTTGAACCCCCGACACACGGTTTAGGAAACCGCTGCTCTATCCAGCTGAGCTATGGACGCGTGTACATGTCATATTTTAGCACAAAAAAGGCAGAAATGGGAGTTTGCAAATAAAATGGAATGAAAGAGACAAAACGGGAAAATGATTTTCATTTCTGCCGATGTCGGAACGGAAGGAAATCATTTTTTCCTTTAGAAAGTTTTTATTTTTTATGTACACAGCAGGCGGACAAATAAAGGGGTGATTGGGAATGAATTCTTTTATTCGCTTTTTTTCTTTCTATTTTGCACGTATTCGTTGTCAAGAGGGGAAGAAAAATGGATGATTGGAAGAAAGGGGGACAGATGGAGAGAAAGTTATTCACATGCATATCGGGGGTATCCTGTGAGAGTAAAAGTGAGAAAGATATACGATAAATACGGAATGTTTTCCATTCTCATTTACAGAATGGCAAAACGGTTATGCACAGTTATGCACAGTTCGTGTGTCTGTCTGGGATGGACAGGCGGAAAAAAGCTTTGATTTATCGCGAAAAGAGAAAAAACAGATTGTTTTTATCCACATGATGTGAATAGTTGTGAATAAGTTTGTGAATAATGTGAATAAGTGTAATTTTTATCGAAAGAAAAACGCAGCGAATGAAGTTTCGGGGAAATCATGTTCGCCGCGGTGAAACTTGATTTTATGGGAAATCGGAAAAAGCCAGATCTGCTGTTTCTGATAATATCGGTTTTCTCATTATCAAGAAAGAGGCTTAAATGAGAGGAGGAAAGAATTTCTTTATTTTTGTAAAAAATTTTGTTTACTGCTTTTGCGGCAGATTTATTTCCCTGCACCGGAAAATTGACGGAGCCGGTGTTTATCTGTCTTCTGATTTCACCAGCAGGCCATGTTGTGGCTTAGAAGGTCCGTTCCGGCTTTTGCCAAAAGGCATAAAAAAGGATAGAATATTTACAATATAGCTGTTATTTTTTAAGGAGATGTTCATCATAGACTTCAAACCGTTTACAATTGAAAAAAGAGAGTATATCGACAGCTTTTTTCATGTCCATCATTATGAGGGGATCGACTGTTCATTCAATACACTTTTTTTATGGCAGGAAGCGTACCATACGCAGTGGGCGGTAGAGGAGAATATCTTATTCGTCCGTGCGGGGGAAGGGGAGAATACGTTTTTTATGCCCCCTTTTGCCGGTGAAGGGGCGTCTTTCGGCCGCGGCATGGAGATTATCCATGAATGCCTGGAGCGCGAGGGAAAACCGTTTATCATTAAGGCTGCTTCACCCTGGGTGCTGGAACAGATCAAAGCCCATTGCCCGAACCGGTATGAATTCACTGCGGATCGGGATAATTGGGAATATGTATACCGTACGGCAGACATGATCAATTTATCGGGAAAGAAACTCCGGATGAAGAAAAATCATCTGAACGCTTTTCTCCGCCAGTACGGTGATTATACATATGAGTCCATCACGTCGGAAAACAGGGAAGACGCATGGCAGGGGATTGAAGACTGGTTTGAACGGCATGGAGACATTGCGGAAGAAAAAGAAGCGCTGCAGCGGTGTTTTGCCAATTGGGACGCTTTGAAATTGAAAGGCGCTATTATTCGCATTTATGGAAAGGTAGAGGCCTTTACGAACGGAGATTTGGTCAATCCCCGGGTGGCGCATATTTTCTTTGAAAAGGCAAATCCGAATATCCGCGGGCTGTATCAGGCGATCAACCGCGATTTCCTGATGCATGAATTTGCGGAAACAGAATTTGTAAATCGTGAAGAAGACATGGGGCTGCCTGGCCTGCGTCAGGCGAAAATGGAATACAATCCTGACCATTTCGCAGAAAAGTATGATGTCGTCGTAAAAGACGGCGGTTGTTTCTGAGGCGGTTATGAAAATACGTAAATGCAGTCGGACGGATGAAAAGGATATACGCGCGCTTTGGTCGTACTGTTTTGAAAGGGAGGACGACCCGTGGTTCCGCTGGTATTTCAGGGAACTCTACCGCCCGGAAGATGTACTGGCGGGAGAAGAAGCAGGAAAAATAGCGTGCAACCTTCACCGCCGCCCTTATAAAATATGTATCCGCGGAGCAAAGATGCCGGTGGATTACCTTGTCGGGGTAGCCACCCATCCTGCTGCAAGAGGGAAGGGGCTTGCGACTGAACTGATCCGCGGCGCGTTCCATATGGCGCGGATGGAAAATAAGGGCGCTGTCATTCTTATGCCCTCGGCGGCATCGTATTATTATCCTATGGGATTTTCATTTTATGCGCACCAGTGGAAACGAAACGCCGCGCCTGAGCATTTAAGTTTCTTGGGTAAGCGGGCGCAGTCCGCAGGGAGTATTGCCTCGATAGATGAATGGAAAACTCTTGCCTCTGTCTATGACAGGTATGTGAAGGGGCGGAACGGCTGGGCTTTTCGTGATGAGGCGTCATGGAAGAAGCACATCGGCGCCCAGTTCTGTGACGGCGGTTACATCGCTGTCGTCAATGACTTGGACGGTGCGGCCGGATATATTTTCTACCATCTGGACGGAAGGAAACTCATCGTGTCGGAAATGGCGTACGCCTCCGATGCGGGACGGAAAGGGCTCTATGCTTACATGGCGGGCCACCGCGGTTCCGTGGACGAATGCGTGTGGTATGAACCTTTTGATGACAGGGCATTTTTCTACTGGCAGAATGGCGCGGAGCATACCTATATACATAATGCCTCTTTTCCGACCATGATGGGACGCGTCACAGATCCGGTCATGGTATTTGACGGACTTCCCTGCCGAGAGATGAAAGGCTTCCTGTCTTTCCAGCTGGTGGACGAATTCCTTCCCGAAAACAGCGGCATCTATGTCCTTTCCGCAAAGGAAGGAAAAATTTACGCTGTGAAATATGATGTGTTTTACACACTGAAGCTTCATATCAAAGATATTTCCGGCGTGAAATTGGGAAATAAAATTCCCGAACCGGATTTTACCATGACCGCAGGCGCCCTCGCCCAGCTTTTCTTTGGAGCATTGTCTTTAAGAGAGTTGTCGGATCTGGGGCGCATCGAATGGCTGGAAGGCGCGGAGCGCGAAAAGGTTCTTGCCACGGCGGAAACCATGCTTCCCTCTGAGAAGAACTGGATCAATGAATGGTACTGAGCCTCCGGCCGTCGGTTTTTCACCTGTCTGATACCAGTTTGTGTATTAGTTCCATATAAGTGCAGCAAAGAGAAATGCAACATTTCCCCTGCTGCACTTTTTATTAAAGGGAAGCAGCAATAGGACACAAAGTGAAGAATCTATTACTCTGTTGACATCTTTCCATTTCCCTCAACACAGTAGTAGATCCTTTGCTATCGCTTTGGATGACATTTTACCGACTTCCTCATTATGGGTGCAGATCCTTCACATTCGCTCCGAATGACGTTTAATGTTCTCTGCCATTATGATGCTTAGCGTCCCTCCGTCATTATGATGCCTTACCGTATCCCGTCATTCAGAACGGGGGGAAGGATGCCTTGTGAGAAAGACGGAAAACGGAGCAGTGACATGGAGTGAAGAATCTATTACTCTGTTGACATCTTACCGTTTTTCTCACCACGGCAGTGAATAATCTGTTATCCGAATGACATGAAAAAATGTGGAAATAAAAGAAAATGCTTTCTGAGCTGCTGTCAATGCAGCTGGCATTTCTTTTATTGTTTGTATACAATAGAGGGGTAATAAAACAGCAGTCTGGAGACGGGGACAGTGGCATGCGTGACCATGCGGAGACCATACACCTAAATGTAAACAGTCCTGTGCCCTTTTGCCGTCTGCGGCTAAGAGAAAGAGATGGAAAAGAAATATTTTACTTACATGGTGCGCTGCGGCGATGGTACGCTCTATACAGGATTTACTGCAGGTGCTCCTGAAAAGCGGGTGGCCGTCCACAATGCAGGTAAGGGTGCGAAGTATACAAAAAGCCGGCGGCCTGTCCGCCTTGTGTGGTATAGGGAATGGGACAATGGCCATGACGCCCGGTCCTGTGAATTCTATTTGAAACGGAAAACAAAACAGGAGAAAGAAGCCTTGGCAGCTTCTTTTGGAAAGGATACAGATTGAACGAATCAGTGAGAAAAACAAAATATCTGACAGAAGCGGCGGCAGCGGCGGCCATCGCGTCACTTCTGGTGCTTCTGAAACTTTTAGCACCGTTTCTCGTGTTCGTCACGATGACCGCGTCCCCCATCCCGATTGCCGTCATTTGCGATTTCCACGGGATGAAGTGGGGATTCGGCACATCGGCGGGCGTGGTTATTCTCGTTACCATGATCGGAGGGCCTGAAATCGGACTGACGACAGCCTTTTATGCGGGTGCCCTCGGCATGGCCATGGGCTATGGATTTCTTCATAAACTGTCCTACGGGAAAACGCTTTGCCTCACGATTCTCGCATATATACTTGAAATGTCTTATAAAATCATATTTTCCATTTATGTTCTCGGTATTGCCGATGCCCTTACCGGTGCGATTGACCGCTTCACCACATTCCTCCGCTGGATATGGACACCTTTGTCATCGGTCTTCGGCTTTGATCCGGATCCGGGTAAAGCGATGCTTACCACATCAGGCATGGTGATGCTTGGAATTGTCTTCATTTTAAATGCATACTGCTATGCGTACCTGAACATGGAAATCGGCGGCAATGTGCTGAAACGCTTAAAAGGCGGAATAAGGGGATAAAACCTATGGGATATGCTCCATTAGTGTCGGTCATCGTGCCGGTATATAAAACTGAAAAATTTATACATAGATGTATTGACAGCGTGCTGAACCAGACGTATTCCAACTGGGAAATGATCCTGGTTGATGACGGCTCGCCTGATGCATGCGGGCAGATATGTGACTCCTATGCGGAAAAAGATGGCAGGATTCATGTCATCCATCAGGAAAATCAGGGACTTAGCGCTGCCCGAAATGCAGGTATAAAAATCTGTAAAGGTGAGTGGATATATTTTCTTGATTCTGATGATTTTATCGTGGAAGATGCTTTAGAGAAAATGATATTTTTTTCAAAATCAGGGACTTATGATATCATCATGGCGGGTTTCAGTATTATCTATGCTGATGGAAGCGAGGATTGCAGGTCTTCCGGATGGAAAGAGACGGATAATTTATCGAAAATCCGGAGAGGGATCCTTCTTGATGAATTGCCGAATTTTGCCCATGGGAAATTATATAAGCGTTATCTATGGAATGATTTGATATTTCCGGCAGGGCGGCTGGTGGAAGATATGTATGTGAGTGCTACCGTTTTTTTTAAGGCGGGAAGTGCTTATCTGACTCCGGTATCTTTATATCGTTACAGTTATGAAAATGAAAACAGTCTTATGAGGGGGAAAAATATAAAGGATTTTATACAATTGAAATATGGAAGGTTTCTGGCGTGGCGTGAACATGAACGGATTGCGGATTTACATGCATTGTCGGAGAAGAAGATTTGCTGCATTCAGGCACTGAAGTGCGCTGTAAAGACTTTTGTGGCGGATTTCAATACGCGGGAATTGCCGGATTTGGATTACAGGGAGTTGGAATCATATATCTTTATGCATAGAGATGTATCGTTGCCGTTTCTTTTTTCTTTTCAGCGGTATCTGATTTTAAGTGAATGTACGATTTTGTTGCAGCTTTGCGGATATGTCCGTAAAATGGCAGTTTCATTACAATATAAAATGCGGCAGTGGAAATTTATGGCTGCCCGATAAAAACTATTAGGAGCGGGATTCATGAAATTTTTAAATATAAATTGGGGCAGTCGGTTGGCAGCGGCTGTTGTCGTATGGGGGGCTACGGCTTACCATTATATTAATACGGGAATGTCTATCAGTATGATCGCATTTACTCTGTTTGTAATTGCTTATGCACTGAAAAATCATGCGATTCCCAAGGTTACACTTCATAAAAATATTCTATGGGCGTTCGCTGTATTTTATGCCTGCCTGTTTATTTCCACGCTGTTTCATTTGGACAATACTGGAAATATGTATGGCGGATCATATAGTTTTCTGTCTTATGTTATGATTCCGCTGCCTTTATTTATGATTTTATACATCGGCTGGGAGCGTGATATCAGAAAAACTGTATGCTATACATTTGTTGCGATTGGGTATGCAATATGCGGATATGGGATATATGAGTATGCTGCCAAACACATGGAGCGCCTGGACAGCTTTTATACATCACCGCCCCACGTGGGTATTATGATGGATGTCTTTATTCCACTCACTATAGCTTTTATCTGCTATTATCGTGATAATATTTTTCATCTGGCTGTAATGTCGGTACTTTTAGTGCTGGAGGCAGTTACATTGGTCCTGACGCAAACAAGAGGTGCCATGGGAGCTTTATCCATAGCGATTTTTATTACTGTGTTGATTTTCCTGTTTAGAAATCAAATTGCAATGGGGAAAACCAGGCGGCGGCTCTTAGGGATGGGGGCAGGTCTGCTGGTCGTACTTGCTTTGCTGTGTTCCCTCCGGTTTGGAATACATGATCCATATCGGATGCAAGGGGCAGACCGACCGTTTATATGGAAGAGCAGTTACCATATGTGGGAGGACCATAAATTGGCCGGAGTGGGACTGAATGGATGGAAGAATGCTTATGACCATAAATATCAACTGGAGGGAAGCAGGGAGTTAAAAAAAAATGTGCATGCCCATAATACGTGGCTGATTTTTTTATCAACCGGAGGGATTCTTGCTTTTCTGGGTTATAATGCATATCTGATTCTTATGGGGATGTATTTCTGGAGAAGGATACGTATATATGCTTTGAATCCATTCAGCTGGTGCATGCTGGCAGTTTTTCTTGCTTTTGTTCTTAACGGGCTTTTGGATGAAACATTTTCTTCCACATCGTTTGGCAGATTATATTATCTTGCATTTGGCATTACACTGCTTTTTGAAAGATGGGATACGCTGCACTCGGAGGAGAAAAGAGTGTGAATTTGTTGTAAAAAACCGTTACAGCTCCTTTTGGAGAAACTGTAACGGTTTTTGTCATGCCTGGATTACTTACTTGTAATCCGGATCATCAAGGATGGTCCATTCTCCATACTTCGTTCTTGCGTCTGCCGGTTTCAGATCATATGCACTGCTGCTTAAATCAAATTTCGGTTCATAGTCTGTGTTTGGCAGGTGCAGGACTCCGCTAATGGTGTCATACATCAGGTCATTGGTGAATACTTTGTGTTCATTTTGACGCAGGGCTTGTGCCGTATCCGGGTAGAGCTGTGTGTAAGCAGGAGAAAGATAAATGAAGAAGGGGATCCGAACCATATCATAAGTCATATTTTTGCTGGCGACATGGCTTCGTTCCATGTTTTCCCCGTGGTCGGAGCAGTACATCATGACCTGCAGATTCAAATGATCTTTGGCATACGTATAGATATCACGGAGGAGATGATCCGTATAGAGCAGCGTGGTGTCATACTGGTTGGTCCGCTTATCGTGCTTCGGGTTGTCGATTCCTTTAAAATCCGGCGGGGTGCGGTCGCTGTACCTGATATGGCTGCCCATAAGATGGATAATGACAAAGTTATTTTCGTTTTTGGGAAGCTGCTTTACAAAATCGAGCAGCTGATAATCGTCGCCCAGCGGAAACGGCGTCCGTTGTTCCGTATCACAGTTTTGCGCGACGAAATCGATGGGACTGTCTTCACCGCTCATTTTGCCCTGGTTGCTCATCCACCATGTTTTATAGCCGGAAAGGTGTGCCACATCTATGATATTGGCTACGTCATCTATATTCCGGTGGTCATATTGGTTTCGCCCGTAAAGGAACATGGAAAGCGCGGGAACAGTGACGGGAAAGCAGGAATATGTTTTATCCATGAGGTAAAAATAAGGTGTTTCTTTCATTTCTGAGAGCCATGGGGTCGTTTCAGACGGATAAGACGGGGTAAAGGCTTTCATCCGGTCACGGGTGGCGCTTTCTCCGATGACGACAATGACGGTACCCGGTAATTTTTGCGGCATGGCTTCGCTGACAGGGGTATATATACGGAACCGGCTTATATTTTGTTCATGCTTTTGGCTGATCCGCCGCATTTCATGTATATAGTGGAAAGCGCCATAAGTTTGTGAAATAGGAAAAAGGGACGGGATATATTTATGGATGCTGATGATAGACAGAATGCAAATCATGCCTATCCATAGGATACGTATTTTACTGTAACAATCCCGGCCGACGGAAATAGTTTTATGGCAGCAGAAGAAAGAGGCCGGTAAGAGCAGCGCAAAAAAGATAAGGGAAGAAAACAGAATGGGAAGTCCGATGCGGTCTGAAATAAATTCAAACGCTTCCTTTTTGTTGGTCTGTAGGATGGGCAGCATATTTTCCGCGCGTATCGTGTCATTGTATAGGAGGTAGTATCCCAGGTATACAGCAGCAAACAGAAGGCTTGCCGCGACGATAATTCCATAAAGGACAGAAATGGAAAAGCGCCATTTCCTTGGACGGTTTTGTGAAAAGGCAAAGAAGCATGCCGTGAGGGTTGATTCGTAAACGAAAAGCAGGAAATAGGGGTGGATCAAGTCGTAGTCAATCGTCCAGGACATATTGGCATGAATGAGTACATAGGCGTAAATTACAAGCTGCGTTAGATAAGGAAACAGGGATAAACGCCACAAGGGGGAATACAGTTTTTCTCTCAGTGCATATGTAATGAGGCTGAAGACGGCAAACCCTGTGGCCGCATCACGGAGACTCTTATTCCATTCGAAAACACGTTCAAATCCGGAAATATGGAAAAGGAAAAAGATGACGCTTATGAAAATAAAAGAAGACAAAAGATAAGACGGGAGCGTTTTTATAGAATGGCTATCCGTAAAATGTCGTGAGAACATATAAAGATCCTTTCCGGATACAAATTGGAAATGGACAGAGTTACCGGGAAATGTTTTCCTCCATCAAATCCTGTGCATTTTTCCAAATATTTTCAGCGCTGAAATCTCCGCCGCGGGCAATCAGGCGGTGGCGGTAAAATGCCTTCGGTCCCCAGGCGGCGAGATTGGCTTCATCATTCAGATAAAAAACATCTACCACGGGAACGTCTAAGGCGAGAGCAAAATGGGCAGTACCGGTATCGGCGCTGATAAGGACGGCACAGCTTTTCAGCAGGGCTCCCAGTTGGGGAATGGTGGTTTTATTTACCAGGTTCAGCAGCACCTGTCTGTCAGCAGGCGGAAGATTTTCATAATACGATTCACAATCTTTTCCTGCACCGATCATGGCGGGAATCATCCCCGCTTCTTTTATTTTTTGTGCCAGTGCAAGGAATGTGTCCGGTTTCAAATCTTTTTCTTTTCGCTTGGTGACCGGATTCAATGCAATGATTGGTTTGGTGATTCCCTTTAAAAGCTGTTCATTGATGTATGCAAAAGCTTCATCAGGGACATTGTACCTGATTTTCATGCTTTCCATGGGTTTTCCCGCATACAGTTCCGCCAGATAGGCGTGCCGGTCCTGCACATGGATCCATTTTCCGTAATTGATTTTTCCGTTGGAAAGGAGCAGTCGGACAATTGCGTGCCGGTTGTCTGCGTATATTTTTTTTGCGCCTAAAAATTTGGATAATAAAATACCCCGCTCATTGCCGTAAATGATAAAAGCGGCATCAAAAACATATTGATTTTTATGCTCTTTATAAAATCTGTACCATCCGGCAAGCCCCTTATGGACGCTCCATTTGTCATAAGGCCAGACTTCATCGACACCGTCCATGTATCGGGAGATATCGGCGAACGGTTTGTTGGATATGAAAACCAGACGGCTTTCCGGATATAGACGTTTTAGATTCCTGCACAGCGCATCTGTCAGGATAGTGTCTCCGAAATAAGAGGTATTATAAACTAAAAATGTTTTCATGAAATCCTCTGATCAGGAAAAAATATATGTGATACAATGGTTAAAATAAATTAAGGAGTTTATTTATGCTGTACGTTTCTATTATAATCTTTTCCGCTTTATTATACACATATTACCATTTTCATGAGCGGGTACCGATATTGATGTATCATCGCATTGCTTCTGTCCCGGGGGATCGGAATGCGCTGCCGGGGGAGAAGTTTGAAGAACAGATGAGATACTTGGAAGAAAACGGATTTCACAGCATCACGGTGGAGGAGCTGCAGGCGCATTTTCTCCATGGAAAGCGGCTGCCGAAGAAACCGGTGGTCCTTACTTTTGATGATGGTTATGAAGATAATTTTTCCGCAGCCTTACCGATTTTGAAAAAATACCGCCATGTGGGAAATATATTTCCCATTGCCAATTGGATCGGCAGGGAGAACAAATGGGAAAATTTCGGGAAAGCGCCGACGCGGACCATGGATGAACGTGAATTGGCCCTGTGGCGGGATGAAGGGCATTATGTCGGTTCCCATACCATGGATCACCCGTTTCTGAGCCGCTGCGATACGGATCGTCTTCATGATGAGCTGTCAGAGAGCAAACGCTTTTTTGAAAAACTTAATGGGAAGCCGGTGGAATGTCTTTGCTATCCTTACGGAGATTTTGACAGAAAGGTCATGCAGGAGGCGGCGAAGTGCGGGTATAAACTGGGGCTGGCGATTTTCTATGATGTCCCGTTGTGGACACAGGATCTGCTTGCCCTGCCCCGCATTCCGATTCCTGCCAGGCAGCCGATGTGGGAATTTAAATTAAAGGTGAGCCGTATCCATCTGATTTTTATCTGGCTCCGCCAGTTGGAACGGCGTTTCAAAAAGACCTTCAGGAAATAATTAAGGTGACAACTTGTGATAGATGACTTCCAGGGCATCGACCATCCGGCGGTTAGTGAAACGGGAGCGTATCCATCGGGTGCCGTTTTCTGAAAATTGTTTAAGAAGATATCGGTTGTTGTCGAGCTGTTTGATTCGTTCATACAGCTCTTTTTCATTGTCTTTTTCCACGAGAAATCCTGTTTCCCCGTTTTTCACGATTTCCGGCGTGCCGCCTACGGAAAAAGCGATGGCCGGTTTTCCCATCGCCATGCCCTCCGCCAGGACAAGACCGAACGTCTCAAAGCGGGAAGGAAGGACGGTCAGGTCCGCGGCATTCAGCAGGTGTTCCACATCGGTCCGGTGTCCGAGGCAGAGAACTTTATCGGATAAGTGCATGGCGCGTATTTTCGTTTTCAGCAGGGGGAGCCCGTTTCCTTTTCCGATGACAAGGAGCTTCCAGTTTTCTTTACGGCCATACTTGTCCAGTAAGGAGAGAAGATGTCCGTGGCCTTTATGTTCCAGATTTTTTATGCGGGATACGATGGCAAGAACGAGGGTATCCTCATCGAAACCGAACTCTTTTCGCAACTGGATCCGCTCCTCTTCATTTGCGGTGAAACGTTCCGTGTCGATGCCGCTGTAACGGACAAGGAGATGATTTTCATGGAGGCCGCGTGCCAGAGAGTCCCGCCTGACGTATTCACTGACGCAGATGATTTGATCCAATTGGTCAATGACATATTCTTTTTCCATGTTTCCCAAAATGCCGTGTGCCGTGTATACCACGGGGACAGACGTATTCCTTTTTACTCTTGCCGCGATGATGCCCGCAGCTCCCGAGTTGGCATGAATGATGTCTATATGGTATTTCTTCACGATGGATGAAACGCGCCAGACGGATAAGACCCTGCTCTGCCGGATCGGGACAAAAAATGTCCTGATGCCTGCCGCTTTCAGTTCATCCGCCAGACCTCCGCCGCCGGAAGCGAGAAAAACTTCATAGCCCCGGGCACGGAGTTCTTTTGCTGCGGTATATACATAGGTTTCCGCACCGCCGATGTTCATGCGGGGAACCAGAAATAAAATCCTTTTCACGAATCCGTCCTTTCTTTGCGTTATGATTTTATATTTTATCTTTATATAGGGAAATATGCAAAGATGAGACGATGAAGTACGCCGATGAAGTTTCCTTGGGGAACCGTTTTTAGGAGAAAAATATGTGCAATGTACTTGTAGCTTGATTGGCGCTTGGATATAATGATTCTGAAGCGTAAGCATGGAAAAAAGAATTGTCATGGCGAAAGGAAATATGACACAGTGAACCGAATCCGATTCCTATGCGGACATAGAGACGGCAGAAAAAGGGGAAGACCTGCAGGAGCCTTTTGATGATGTTTCTGAACCGCCAAAGGGTATAAAAATATGAGGGAATGCTATATTTAATCAAATCGGCTGATTAATCGCACAGTGATTTACTCTGAATATTTGTCGTTTTGTAGGGGCAATGGTTTATAGAGGAGGCAATTATGATTTTTGAGGAAAGTTATACGTTGCATAATGGCGTAGCCATTCCGAAACTGGCGCTGGGCACATGGTTTATTGATGACGACAAGGCGGCGGAGGCTGTGCAGGCGGCGGTGAATATCGGATACCGCCATATCGATACGGCACAGGCGTACGGCAATGAACGTGGTGTCGGAGAAGGAATTCGCACCTGCGGCATTGACAGGAAAGATATCTTTGTCACATCCAAAGTAGCGGCTGAAAATAAAAGCTATGCGTCCGCCATGGAATCCATCGACAAGACACTGGAAACGATGGGACTTGCTTATCTGGACATGATGATTATTCATTCGCCCCAGCCCTGGGTGGAGGTGAACCAGTCGGAGGACCGCTACTATAAAGAGAACAGAGAAGTATGGCGTGCACTTGAAGATGCTTTGGAAGCCGGGAAACTGCGGGCAATCGGCGTTTCCAATTTCCTGGAAGGAGATCTTGAAAATATTTTTGCCGGCTGCCGTGTGAAACCCATGGTGAACCAGATTCTCTGCCATGTAGGAAACAGTCCATTGGCTTTGATTGATTACTGCCGGAAGCGGGATATCGTAGTGGAAGCCTACTCGCCCGTGGCCCATGGCGAAGCGCTGAAAGACGGGCGCCTTGCGGAAATGGCGGAGAAATACGGGGTCACGATTCCTCAGCTCTGCATCCGTTATGATTGGCAGCTGGGCACGGTGGTGCTGCCAAAAACGGCGGATCCGGAGCATATGAAAGCAAATGGGGATATTGATTTTGTGATTTCCGATGCCGATATGGAACTGCTGAAAAATGCGGAGCCTGTAAAGGATTACGGCGAATTCAGTTTCTTTCCGGTCTATGGAGGCAAGCTGAAAAAGTATCGTGTGGAAATTAAGAGGTAAACGCAGAAAAAATCTGCCGCAGGAAAAGAGCGGCAGATTTTTTGCATTAGGCTTAAAATGGTGTATTGATGAATGCTGTATAATTCGCGGGATGTTCCCTTTTATCCGGCAGCCGTTTATCAAGAGAAGTGCTGCTTTTCCGCAAAGCGTCATTCTGAGCGATAGCGAAGAATCTATACCCGTGGTGAGGAAACCGGTAAGATGTCATCAGTGCAATAGATTCTTCACTCTGTGCCATCATTCCGTTTCCCGTCTTTCCCGAAAAGCATTCTTACCACCGTTCTGAATGACGGCAGACGGTAAGGCGTCATTCAAAGCGCCAACAAAGGATTTGCTACAGTGTTAAGGAAAGGGATTCTAACGGGAAGAATAGGGATTGGGCAAGCCTCCTTGTTTATAAGGAGGTGGCCGGCGAAGCCGGACAGGGGATACTGGCTTGGGGGAATGATGCAAAAGAATAGAATGAAGATTCTTTTTCTGCCCCTGTTCTAAATGATGACGGACGGCAAGGCGTCATAACGGAGCTATCGGTAAACGTCATCCTGAACGAATGTGAAGGATCTGCTACCGTGGTGAGGAAAGCCGTAAGATGTCATCCGGGTAATAGATTCTTCACTCTGTGTCACTGTCCCGTTTCCCTGCTTTCTCACAAAGCATTCTTACCCCCGTTCTGAATGATCGGGGATGGCAAGGCGTCATAGTGAGGGAAACGTTAAGCGTCATCCTGAACGAATGTGAAGGATCTGCACCCGTGGTGAAGAAGTTGATAAAGTGGCATTCAGGGGCTGAATATAAAATCGAGTGACACAAAACAATTATTTGTGTGACCATTTGATTTGATATTTCAATCCACAGGGCAGTCTGATTTGATATTACAATTTAGTTGATTTATAATTACTTTAGATATATAATATCATGTTAATGTAAAAATATGTTTATAGAAAAATATCAGAAGAATAGTTTGGTGTAACCTGTGGGATTTATCTATTAAAATCTGAAGCCGGTTGTTTTGATAAAAGTGATTATTCTTTGATTTATTAATAATTTTAAAGGTAAAGTATAAGGGAGGAAAATTATGAATCAGATTTACAAAGTCATTTGGAGCCGGGTGAAGCGCTGCTATGTAGTGGTTTCAGAAATTGCCGGCAGCAATGGAAAAAATGGGGGGTGGCTTCTGAAAAAAAGAGCCTGCCTTTCCATGCATTTCTGTGCGCCCTTGCCCTTACCGGATGCCTGATGCCGGGGGTGGCGGAAGCGAACACACAGTATGGTCCGGGTGCTTCCGCTACCGGCGGTGACAGCGTGGCGGTAGGTGACAGTGCTAAGGCGACCGCAGGCCATGCTACCGCTGTCGGAACCTTGACAGAGGCTGATGGGGTGAATTCTTTTGTGGCAGGGTTGCAGGCAAAGTCAGGAGCGACTGCTGAAAACAGTGTTGCCATAGGACGGGGGGCCCAGGCTTTAGGTCAGAAACGGGCCAGTGATCTGTTTACTGCGAGCACCATCGCCATCGGGAATAATGCAACAGCGACGGAAAACGGGGATATCGTCATCGGCCGCCAGGCGAAGAGCACGGTTTCCGAGTATCATAATCATCCCCAAGGCGGTAACGGCGCGGTTGTCATGGGAGCGGAGGCCGCTTCCTATGGTTCTCGGGGCGATGTGGTGATTGGTGCCGGAGCGGAAGCCTGCCTGCTCAGAAAAGATGTAACTAATCCGGCGGATAAGTCGGAGTATTCACAGGGCGTGGCCATCGGCAGCCGGGCTAAAGTTTATGGTACCCAATCCACATCCATAGGCGCTGACTCAAGATCTATCGGGCATTCTTCCATTGCCATCGGCGGGGATGATATTGATAAGGCAAAACCTGTTCTAACGGCTGCCATTCCGGACATGGCGGCCACCGGTGTGCAGAAAAACTTTAACCGGGAACTGGATCTATTATATCCCGGGACGACATTGGGAAGTGCAGCTATGAATGACAGTAAGAAGTATGTGAATACTGCTTCTATAGGGAATGCCAGTATGGCCATCGGTATGATGACTCAGTCTTATGGTACAGGTTCGACGGCGATTGGCGTCAATACACTGACGAAGGGGATTGCCAGCACCGGTATCGGCGTCATGGCGCGGAGCTGGGGCGATAAGTCTCTGGCACTCGGCAGTCGGGCGGAGACTTACGGAAATAAATCTACAGCTGTCGGCGATGCGAATACGGTGGGCTTTGACATGACGGACGGCACCACGTCTGGTGCAGCTTCTTCGGCTGTCGGTACGGATAACAAAGTCTATGGGAATAATTCCTATGCTATCGGTGGCGGCAATACGATTGGTTCCGCCACCATTACGGAAACGACAGAAGCCAATGGCGATAAAATTAAAAAGGTTACTGCCGGTACGGTCAAAGGAAATACGGCAGGTGCTTTCGGCTATAAGAATACGATCACAACGGATAATGCCTATGTGGTAGGGAATAATTCCACAGCTTCTGCTGATGGGGCTATGGTCCTGGGGAGCAGTGCATCCGTGACAGGGAAGAATGGCGTTGCTCTTGGCAATAATACAAAAGTGGCCAATGAAAATGCCGTGGCTATCGGCAATGGTTCAGAAACAGCAGCTGCTGTAGCGACACCCTCCGCAACAATCAATGGTGTAGCACATAATTTCGCAGGAGTAAATCCGGCTTCCACAGTAAGTGTAGGTAAGGCAGGCGCAGAACGGACAATTACCAATGTGGCGGCCGGCCGTATTTCCGCCACTTCTACCGATGCCATCAATGGCAGCCAGCTCTATGCGGTAACCTCAGAAGTAGATAAAGGCGTGGCCTATGCAGGCGATGTGAAAGCTGCGGCAGCCGCGGCTAACAAGTTTACCCGGAAATTAGGCGAACAGACGAATATCGTCGGCGGTGTGACAGATACATCTAAGCTGACGGATGGAAATATCGGCGTGATATCCAATGGGACAGATACGCTGAATATCAAACTGGCCAAAGATTTGAAAGTGGACAGCGCCACAGCGGGCAATACGGTCATCAATAACAACGGACTGACCGTAGGCGGAAATACCTATGTGACAAATAACGGTATCAATGCGAATAATGCGCCTATTACGAATGTGGCCAGTGGCGGAACGACAGATTCCAATGCAGCCAATATCGGAGATGTGAAGAAGGCGGCTGCCGGAGCGAAAGCTACTGTTACCGGGGACAAGCAGGCGACTGTTACAAATACGACTGCCGCAGATGGTCATGTTGATTATGTGGTCAGTGCGACCAAGACAACATTGGCTGCTGAAGCTGGCGGCAAAGTGTCTGTGACAGGCGGTACAGAAGATGCTAATGGCGTTATCGCTTATACAGTAGGATTGGATGCAGCTACAAAAACGGCAATCAATAATATCGGCGGAGGTACGATTGCTGCCGGAGATAATAAGACTGTAACCGGTGATACAGTGAATACCTATCTGAACAATAATTACTACGATAAGCCTACAATGGATACCAAGCTGGGTGATAAAGCGAATACTAACCTGGATAACATTACCAATGCGGGCAAGACTGTTATTAACGATATTGCGGCGGATGCGGTAAAAGTTGTCAATGGTAAAAATACGACCGTTACCCCCGGTACAGAAGCCGGAGCGAATGGTACGGTCAAAACCTATGCGGTGAATGTATCCGGCGATCTGACAGGAATCACATCGATTTCTAATCAGAAGACCGCTCCCGGCGGTACTACAACGGGAGCCAAGATTACGCTTGGCGATACTACCAATACAGTAGATGTCGGCGGTGCGAAAATCACCAATGTAGCGGATGGAGACGTAGCCCCTAACTCTAAAGATGCTGTCAATGGCGGTCAGTTGAATGAAGTAAAAGAATTAGCAGGGAAACATACCATCGTTAAAGTGGACGGGCAGGAAAATCGTACTGATGGAAACCTGCTTATTACCAAGACAGACAATAATGGTCAAGCCACTTATGATTTGAAGCTGAATGACGAGCTTACCGTCGGTAAAACGGGGGCGGCCGGAAAAGACGGTTCCATCGGAGTCAAGGGCAAAGACGGTTCTGCTGTCGCTATCAACGGTAAAGACGGTTCCATCGGCCTGAATGGTGCCAATGGGGCTAACGGGCTTACGATGAAGAGCGGCGATGCCAAGCCGGCTGTTGACGGTACCAATGTTACCCGTCTCGTTCTTGAAGAAAACGGAAAAAAACATGACGTAGCTACCTTAGATGATGGCTTAAAATTCACAGGCAATAATACAGGGACAGTTAATAACCATAAATTGAACACCTTGGTAAAAGTACAAGGTGAAGGTGTATCAGCGACAGATTCTGACAATTTTGCAAGTGCGTCCGGTAACATCAATGTGAAGGCGAATGGTACTGATACATTGGAACTTCAATTGGCAAAGGATCTTAAGAATCTTGACTCCGTAACGGCAGCTAAGACTGTAAAAGCCGGCGGTGTGACGATGGGCAGCCAAACAGTGGCTAATGCAGCCGGAGCTAATGAAACCGGTAATTATGTAACAGGTTTAGACAATAAGACTTGGAATCCGGATAAAATTGTATCCGGTCGTGCTGCCACAGAAGATCAAGTGAAAGATGCTATAGCGGCGCAAACGGCTACGGGTCTTAAATTTGATGCCAATGTGGGCGGTGTGAAAACTAATAAATTAGGCTCCACTGTGCTTGTGAAAGGTGAAGGTACCGCGGCTGATAACGATTACAGCGGTGAAAATATCAAGACTTTCATCACCCAAGATAATGATGGCAATACTACTATCAACGTGAAGATGAATAAAAACCTGAAAGTCGAAACAATCGTGGCCACAGGTGAAAATGGCAAAGACGGAAAAATCGGTATCAACGGGAAAGACGGAGTAACAACAAATATCTCCGTTACCCGTGACGGCAAACCCGGGGTGGACGGTGCACCGGGTACGACCACGACCCGTATCGTATACCAGAAACCGGATGGCACCAATGAAGAAGTGGCTACCCTGAATGACGGCATGAAGTACGGCGGCGATACAGGAGCGGTCATCAAGAAGAAACTGAACGAACAGGTGAACGTAGTCGGCGGCATTACAGATGAAAGCAAGCTGACCACAGATGATAACATCGGCGTCGTATCTGACGGCAGCAACAATCTGAAAGTCCGTCTCGCCAAAGCCTTGAAAGGTCTTGAAAGCGTGACAACCGGCGATACAGTCATGAATAATAACGGCGTTACGATTAATAACGGAGCGGCCGGAAACACCGTATCCCTGACCAAAGACGGCCTTGACAACGGCGGCAACAAAATTACCAACGTAGCAGCCGGTGACGTCAGCGCAAACAGCACCGATGCCGTCAACGGCAGCCAGCTGCATGAAGTAAAGACACTGGCAGGCCAGCATACGACCGTCAAAGCGAAAGACGCTAATATAACAGTCACCGAAGGTACTAATGCGGCAGGCGGTAAAGAATACACTGTCGGACTTGGAGACAAAGTGACACTGGGAAGCGATCCGTCCAAACAGGTATCCATCGACGGTACAACAGGCATTATCAAAGCCGGAGACAAAGTCACCATTGACGGCACGACAGGAAACATCGATGCCGGAAAAGTGAAAATCAACGGGAAAGACGGAACCGTTAACGAACTGACCAACAAAACCTGGGATCCGAACAACTTCACCAGCGGACAGGCCGCCACAGAAGACCAGCTCAAAGCAGTAGACCAAAAGATTACCAATACGTCCGAAGAACTGACGAAAAAAGGCATGGACTTTGCCGGTAATGAAGGCGAATTCCACCGGAACCTGGGAGAGAAAGTCACCATCAAAGGCGAAGGGACCAAAGCTGCCTCCGAATACTCCGGTGAAAACATCAAAACCATTGCCGATGCGAATGGTAATATCACCGTCAAAATGGACAAGAACCTGAAAACCGAAACCATTGTCGCTACAGGTAAAGACGGCAAAGACGGAAAAATCGGCATCAACGGAAAAGACGGCGTAACGACAAACATCTCCGTTACCCGTGACGGCAAACCCGGAGTAGACGGCGCACCGGGGACAACCACGACCCGTATCGTATACGAAAAACCGGACGGCACCAAAGAAGAAGTGGCTACCTTAAATGACGGCATGAAGTACGGCGGCGATACGGGAGCGGTCATCAAGAAGAAACTGAACGAACAGGTGAACGTCATCGGCGGCATTACAGATGAAAGCAAACTGACCACAGAAGACAACCTCGGCGTCGTATCCGACGGCAATAACAACCTGAAAGTCCGCATGGCCAAAGATCTCAAAGGCCTGAACAGTGTGACCACCAACACCCTGACCGTGGGAGACGTGAAAATCGACAACAGCGGCATCAACGCAGGGAACAAGAAAATCACCAACGTAGCAGCTGGAGACATCAGCGCAAACAGCACTGACGCCGTGAATGGCGGACAGCTGTGGAAAACAAACCAGACAATCAACAATATAGGAGGAGCCGTTAATGAACTGGGAACCCGTGTGAACCGTGTAGGAGCGGGAGCGGCAGCACTGGCAGCCCTCCACCCGCTGGACTTCGACCCGGATGACAAGTGGGATGTGGCAGCCGGCTACGGCAACTACAAAGACGCCCATGCCGTATCGGTAGGCGCATTCTATCGTCCCAATGAAGATACCATGTTCAGCGTAGGAGGCTCCTTCGGCGGAGGAGAAAACATGGTGAATGCCGGAGTCAGCGTGAAGCTGGGACAGGGCAACCATGTATCTACCTCACGGGTAGCTTTGGCCAAGGAAGTAGAAGACCTGAAAGCGATTGTCAAGGCGCAGAGTGCTGAGATTAAAGCTATGCGCGGAGCCATGCAGTCTGGGACATCGGTAATGAAGGATGTTAATTTCCCCGATGTGCCTAAAGACCACTGGGCATATTCTTATGTGAAATCATTGGCGGACAGAGGTCTTTTGGAAGGGTATCCGGATGGAGAGTTCAAGGGTGACCGTTCCATGACCCGCTATGAATTTGCGGCCATTATTTACCGCGCACTGCAGAACGGCGCACCTATTGACAGCGATATGGCAAAAGCCATCGGTGAATTCGATCCTGAAATCAATCGGATAAAGGATCTGGACCGCACCCGTGTCGACCGTATTTCCGGCAAGGATAATGACCGGCATAAGGTGGAACGCGTCCGTGTCAATAATGAAAGCAATAAAGAAAAGGGTGACTACCGTGATGTGTACGGTTCCCATATTTCACCGGAAGCGTAACCCGGAAAGCAAAGACAAGGGAATAGTATAAGAAACAGAAAGTACGGTATCCGTCAGGTATGATGGGTACCGTATTTTTATGTGGGCGGGGGATAGGATGTAATCCGGAAACTGGAGGATAAGCGTTGTCCGTCCCTCGTTACCTGGAGCGATCGTAAGGAGTTTGTTGCCGTGGTGAGGAAAGCGGTAAGAAGCTATCAGCTGTTAGCTGTGAGTTAAAAGCCGAAGCATATGATTTCCGTTAGGTGTAATACGAAATAACAGCAAAGGATTTGCTATTGTAGTGAGGAGGGAAACGTTAATCGTCATCCTGGACGAATGGGAAGAATCTGTGTTCGTGGTGAGGGGAATCCGTAAGATGTCATCCGGGTAATAGATTCTTCACTCCATTTCACCGTCCCGTTTCCCTGCTTTCTCACAAAGCATTCTTGCCCCGTTCAGAATGACGATTTTGGGAAAGCACGTCACTAACAATGGGGAACGGAAAATGTCATAATGAGAATGCTCGCTGCCGGTACATGCTCACCGGACATTCTCAAAAGAAAAACACCGTCCCTCTAAAGACGATGTTTTCTTTCCATTCCTTATTTCAGTACGCCGATTTCCCTGTAGTATCTTTCAGCGCCGGGATGGAGCGGCACACCTGCGATATCTTTCACCGCATCTTCCGGCTTGAGGCCTTTCAGATTCTTCTGTGCCTGCCCCATTTCATCGATATGTTCCCAGAAAGCTTTCGTCAGATTATACACCACATCTTCCGGCATATCCCCGCGGGTGAACATAACCATTTTAACCGCCGTGGTATGGACGTCTCTGTCCTGGTTCGGATAGGTCCCCGCCTTGATAGTATAACTTGCATACCAGGGATACTTCGCTTTCAGTTCTTTCACGAGCTGATCATCAATATCTACCAGGTGCGCGCCGCCGGTCAAAGCCTGGGTGACGGCGGAAGCAGGAGCGCCGCTCATGATCCACGCACCGTCAATGGAGCCGTTTTGGAGCATATCGGCAGCATCGGTAAAGGTAATGTACTCCGCCTGGATGTCATCAGGAAATTTCAGTCCCGCCGCGGTGAAGTGGGCATTACTTTCGTTATATACGGAAGAGCCTGCCGATGCCACGGCAAAATGCTTTCCTTTTACATCAGCCAAAGTCTGAATGCCCGACTTGGCAGTGACCACCACCTGGTTCGGATTCATGTAAAGACCGGCAATCACTTTCAAATCTTTATAAGGATGATCTTTGAAACTGTCCGTCCCGTTGAGACATTGGTACACATTGCTGGAAATAGCGATGGACACCTGCGCTTCGCCGTCGGAGACCATATTCAGGTTGGCAATTCCGCCTGCGGAAGCCTGGCTCGCTGCCTGCACACCGGGAACGTTATTGTTCCACATATTGGTGATTGCCGCCCCCACCGCATACAGGGCACCTGACGCGCCGGCCGTCGGAAAATTAATTTTCACCGTCTGCGCTGCCGGCTGTGATGACGGCGCCGATGCTTTCTTTTCTCCGCCACAGCCTGCTATCATCCCTGCTGCGGCTAAAGCCGCCAGTGAAACTGCCGCCGCTTTTTTCAAATGCTTCATGTTCATTTTTCCATCCTCCCATGCTGCAGAAAATAAATGATTATCATAAGTATACCCCTGTGTCAGGGGAAATCAAGTTTCTTTTCTCCGCTGCAGGAACTGGAATCCTATAACCGCGGCAATCCCTGCAAATCCGGCAAAGTCTGTCATCGTTCCGGGAAAAAGGAGAAGCGGCGAAGCAATGAAAAGTACAATCCGTTCCGCCCATCCGCACTTGCATAGAATCCAGCCTTCCAATGCGCCGACGAGGGCAAACGTCCCCACCGCCGCGCTGAAAACAGCCCAAAGGGTTTCCACTGCGGTCGCCGCCGGATCGACACCGATGAGAAGAACGGGATTATCCAGAAAAAAGAAAGGAATAATAAAACCGATAAGCCCGAGACGCACCGCCATAAGTCCCGTCTTCGTCTGATCAGAACCTGCAATCCCAGATGCCACATAGGCTGACATGGCCACAGGCGGCGTGATATTGGAAAGGCAGGCATAAATCAGGCAGAACATGTGGGCGATAAGAGGCAGCACCCCCGCCTTGATAAGGACAGGAACAGCAACCGCCTGGACAATGACATACGCCGCAACGCCGGGAACGCCCATCCCCAAAACAGCGGACATGATCATGACAAGGAAACCGGCAAGGTACACATGATTATCCTGCAGAAGAGACAGAATGAGATAGCCCATGTTCAGTCCCATGGATGTCAGTGTGACCGTACCGATAATGACGCCGATGATGACGCAGCATACACCTACGGAAACGGCGCTCCGCGCGCCCTCAATGACAGCGGCAATAATCTTATCTCCTGTCATTCTTGTTTCTTTGCGGAGCCAGCTTGCCGCCACAGTGATGAAAATAGAAATAACCGCTGCATAAAGCGGCGTGAATCCCGCAAACATCAGCCCGATAAGGCTCACCAGGGGAAGGACAAGATGTCCCTGTTCTTTTATCACCGACAATGCATCGGGAATATTTTCCCTGGCGATCCCTGAAAGTCCGAGCCGTTTCGCTTCAAAATGAACCGCCAGAAGTAGGCCGATATAGTAGAGCAGCGCCGGTGTGACAGCTGCCAGTGCCACATAGGTGTAGGACAGGTTTAAAAACTCCGCCATGACAAAACCGACTGCCCCCATAATCGGCGGTGTGAACTGTCCGCCGGTAGAGGCCACCGCTTCTACTGCGCCTGCAAATTCGCTTTTATATCCGGTCCGTTTCATGAGCGGAATCGTAATCGTCCCCGTCGTCGCCACATTGGCAATGGCAGAACCGTTAATCATCCCCATAAGGCCCGACGCGATGACCGCCACCTTCGCGGGACCGCCGGAAGTCGTTCCCACAAGGGTCAGCGAAAAATCATTAATGAATTTGGAAAAGCCCGAATATTTCAGAAACGCACCAAAAACGACAAAAAGAAATATGTAAGTCGCCGAAACGCCGATACCCGTGCCGAGAATACCCTGCGTTCCCCAGAATTGGGTAATCAGCACGCGTTTCAAAGTGAAGCCGTTATGACCGAGGTAGCCGGGCAGGTACGCACCGAACCAGTTATACGCAAGAAAAATTCCTGCAAGTACCGCCAGATTTCCCGATGCCCGCCGGGCCGCTTCAAAAACGCAAACCACTGCAACTAAGGCAATGGCTGCCTCCATATCGGAAATACGACCTCCCGTCCGGGCAATACGGGTATAATTCAAAATGAGATAAAGGAGACTGCCTGCGGAACAAAGGATAAACGCCACGTCCCAAAGAGGCGGAAACTTTCTTTTCCGTGTTTCCTTTTTAAACGTCGGAAATAATAAAAATGTAAAAACAAGAAGAAAGATACAGTGGATCGCCCGCAGATTGACGGCGCTGATTGCCCCGATGGTCGTAAAATACAGCTGGAATGCCGTCCACACGCACAGCAGTACGGCTACCGCCCTGCCTAACGGTCCCGTATATGTCCTCATACGGGAGTCCGCTTCCTTTTCCTCAAGTATTTTCTGTGCTTTTGCATCAAGTTCTTTTTTTGCTTCCAACGCTTCTTCCAGCTTTACGCCGGACTGATGTTCATCCATTCCGATTCCTCCTGCACTGCTGTCCTTCCTGTGTCTGCAACATCCTGCCATGATCGTCTTGTCAGATATCTTAACGCAGCACCGGCCGGCAGTCAACAGAAGAAATACTCTCTTTCCATGCAAGGGATACACGGGGCTCTTATGAAACAGATAAGCGGAATTTCCCACGAAAAAATCACCGCCCCTTTCGAGACGATGATTTCCTCTTTTCCTTACCTGCTTTCAAAGAATGCCTTGTACGCCAGGTACGTTTCGTAAGCGTCCGCCTTGGACAGCAGGTCGCAGGGAGCGTGCATGGACAGCATGGACGTGCCGCAGTCCACCACTTCCGCGCCCCAGTTCGCCATCATGAAAGCAATTGTTCCGCCGCCGCCCTGGTCGACTTTTCCCAGCTCGCCGATTTGCCAGCATACACCGGCATCATTAAAGATTTTTCTGACCTTCTGCAAAAATTCCGCATTGGCATCATTGCTGCCGGCCTTGCCGCGGGAACCGCCGTACTTGGTCAGGTTAACCCCGTATCCCAGGAAAGAAGCGTTGTCTTTTTCAGAAACTTCCGGGAACATAGGATCAAGACAGGAATTCACATCAGCAGAAAGCATCTCGCTGTTTTCCATGGTTTCATAGAAATCAAGAAGGCTTTCCTGTCCCTGCAGCGCAAGGAGTTTCATCACAAATTTCACGAAATAGGAAGATTCCATTCCCGTATTTCCATAAGATCCGATTTCTTCCTTATCCGTAAGAAGAGCGGCCTGGGTCTTCACACCGGGTTTTGCGTCCAGGATGGCTTCCAGATTCGCGTAAGAACATACGCGGTCGTCCTGTCCGTAAGAAGCAATGAGGGAACGGTCAAATCCGACGTCGCGGCTCTTTGTGGCGGGAACAAGTTCCAATTCAGCGGCGGCGAAGTCTTCCTCTTCAATTCCGTATTCCTTTTTCAAAAGCGTCATGATGGCGTCTTTCGGTGTCTGCCCTTCTTCAGAATGAGTACCCGCGACAGCCTGGAGCTGTTCTCCGGTAATCCCTTCCGCCAAAGTCTTTTTCATCTGGTCCTGCGCCATATGGATAAGCAGGTCGGATACATAGAAAACCGGATCGCTGTCTTTCAGTCCGATATTGATATCCACTTTTTTACCGTCTTTCGTGAATACCACGCCGATGAGCGCCAGCGGAATGCAGGTCCACTGGTATTTCTTAATCCCGCCGTAGTAGTGGGTACGGAAGTACACAATGCCGTCCTGTTCATGAACCGGATTGGCTTTCAGATCCAGACGGGGCGAATCAATATGGGATCCTACGATTTTGATGCCTTCATGGACGGGTTCTTTCCCGATCACCGCTAAAATAACGGATTTATCTTTCTGGTTCCAATATACCTTGTCTCCCGCTTTGAGCGACTTCATGGCATAGACAGGTTTAAATCCCTTTTCTTCCGCACGGCGGATAATTTCCGCTGCTGCCAGTCTTTCCGTGCGTGCCGTATCAAGGAACGCCTTGTATTTTTCACCGTATGCCATGGCGGCCTTGCGCTCACGGGCATTCATCCGCTGCCAGACGGATTTGCTTCTGCTGTATGTTTCTTTCATTTCTGCCTCCTAAAAGAGAATTATTTTCACATAGGTACAGTATAAAACTTTTTCTCCCTCCCCGCAAACCGCGGCCGGAAGGAAATCCCGCTTCTTCAGTCTCCGGGAAATACCCTGCGCAGGAAGTACGTCAGTCCCATAAAAACAGCCATCACTACGAAAAGCAGGGGATATGCGATAACCAGAAGATAAACGGAAGCGTCCAAACTTGACATAGTTCCTCCTTTATGACAAAACGGGAATAAGAGCAAGCACAAGGCCGCCGGCGACGACGGAAGCAACCTGTCCCGCCACATTGACGCCCATGGCGTGCTGGATGATGAAATTGGAAGGATCTTCTTTCAAAGCCATCTTGGCAACAACGCGCCCCGACATGGGGAACGCGGAAATGCCACAGGCTCCGATCATGGGATTCAGCTTTTGTTTCAGGAAGAGATTTGCCAGCTTTGCAAAAAGCACGCCGCCCACCGTATCGAAAACGAACGCCGCCGCACCAAGGATAAGGATTTTCAGGACATCAAATGTCAGGATATTTTCCGCCGTCATCGTAGCGCCTACCGTAATACCGAGAAAGAGTGTCACCAGATTGGCGAGTTCATTCTGTGCCGTACTTGCCAGAGAATCCACAACGCCCGATACTTTCAGCATATTGCCGAACATGAGCGCGCCGATGAGCGGTACGGAAATAGGAGCCAGAATACCTGCAAAAAGCACCACCATAAAAGGGAAAAGGAAACGTGCTGTCCATGACACGGGTTTCTCTTCTTTATATGCCATGCGGATACGTCTTTCCTGCTTTGTCGTCAGCAGTCTGATAATAGGCGGCTGGATAATCGGGACAAGGGACATATAGCAGAATGCCGTCACCGTGAGGGGCGCCAGAAGTTCTGTAGCAAATTTCTGCGCCACAAAAATCGTCGTCGGACCGTCCGCTGCGCCGATGATGCCAATAGCCGCCGCCTGGTTGAAAGGAAATCCAAAAGCTGATGCCAGAAGCGCCGCTGCAAAAATACCTAAATGGGCCGCTGCCGCAAAAAGCATGACATAAGGCTGGCGGATAAGCGGCGTAAAATCACACATCGCGCCTACCGCCACAAAAATCAGGACAGGAAACAGCTCATTGGCAATTCCCGCTTCATAAAGAACCTGCAAAAAGCCCGGCTCCCCGCCTCCCACCGGGATAACGGCAAAATGCCCCGGTATATTTGCCAATATACAGCCCACTCCCATAGGAAAGAGAAGCACCGGCTCATAATCCTTTTTCACTCCGAGCCAGATCAGAATCCCGCCGATGGCGAACATAGTCCAGACAGCGGGATCCGACATCTCCATAACCCCTGCAAAAAGTTCCTTAAAAATTGTTTCCGTGCTTGTCATAAATCTCTCCCCGCAAATAAACAGCCTTACAAAAAACGGACCCGGAAAATACCAGGTCCGATACTATTTCCTGCCCCTGTGCCATACGCAGAAAACATATTTACTTAATAAGGAAAAACAAGGCTTACACATGATAGCCGAGTACCGGAAGAATCATAAAGATAAGCAGCGCCCACACAATACCCGCCCCGATGAAAATACCTGCCGTAATGGCAAAGCCCATCTTGGAACGGGGGACGCCGAGCAGGCTGAAATTCCCAAACCAGCCGCGGCGGACCATGAACCCGTTGTCACTGCGCTGTCTGAACCAGACCAGCTTTTTCTGAGGGTCGATATTGTATGCCACGAGAATGGCAATGACTGTTGCTACCAGCCAATAAATGAGGAAACGAGCGGCATTGAAGTCCTTGACGCCGGACAAATCAATCATCTGCATATTTTTACCCTGCCTTTTAAGTATAACTGCTTTACCAATTTATATATTATACCGCAAGGCACGGTTTAGTCAAAAATATTTCTTAAAATTATAAAACGCCGGACAAATAACCGTAGCCTTCTTTTTCCATATCCGCTTCGGGAATGAACCGGATCGCCAAGCTGTTGATGCAGTACCGGAGACCGCCTCTGTCCCGGGGACCGTCATCAAACACATGCCCCAAATGGGATTCTCCCATACGGCTCCGCACTTCTGTACGCCGCATATTATAGCTCAGGTCTTCTTTGTAATTCACCACATCGGCAGAAATCGGTTTCGTGAAACTCGGCCAGCCGCAGCCCGACTCGAACTTGTCACGGGAGGAAAAGAGCGGCTCTCCCGTCGCCACATCTACATAAATGCCGCGGTCAAATTTATCGAAATATTCATTGGAAAAAGCTCTTTCCGTCATGCCTTCCTGCGTGACAGCATATTGATCTGCCGTTAAAAGGCTGCGGAGGGTTTCCTCGTCAGGCTTCGGATACAGGGAGCCGTCAATCACGGGATCCGCCGCCCTGCTTACATCGATATGGCAGTAACCGCCGGGGTTCTTCTTTAAATAATCCTGATGGTACTCTTCCGCCGGCACAAAATGACGGAGCGGTTCCACCTCGATAGCGATTTTACCGGAAAGGGATTTCTGCTTTTCATCAAGTACTTCCCGAGCCACCGCCCCTTCTTCATCAGTGGTGTAATAAATGCCCGTCCGATACTGGCGCCCGCGGTCATTTCCCTGACGGTTCACACTTGTAGGATCCACCACCCGGAGGTAGTAAAGCAGCAGATCCCTGTAGGAAACTTTGGAAGCATCATAAGAAATATGAACCGTTTCCGCGTGATCTGTCTGCCCTATATGTTCGTAATCCGTCTTGTCCGTTTTCCCGTTGGCATAACCAGAAACCACGTCCACTACGCCGTCCACACGGGAAAAATATTCCTCCAGTCCCCAGAAACAGCCTCCCGCCAGGTACATATCCCGTAAATTTTCCTTATTCACTGTTTTCACCGCCATTTCTTTCTTCATACTTTCTTCAAGGCTTACCCCCACAGGCGCTTTTTCCCCGCTGCCTGAAGATGGAGTCATTGCCATCGAATACCAGCCGAAACCGGCTGCCGCAATGATCGCAAGACTTCCTAAAATTCCTGCCGTTCTCATCATAATCCTCCTTTACGAAATCCCCTTCATCTCCATGGCAAGCGATTCTTTGTTCATATGTCCCGGACGGAGCATCTTCACATTTCCTTCTGTATCAATCAGAGCCGCCGACGGATAGAAACGAATACCGTATTTCTTTGTCACCGCGCCGCCTTCGTCAAGAAGCACGGGGAGATTATTATAGCCAAGACCTTTATACCATTTTACGAAATCCTCTTTTTTCATTTCACCGCCAAATCCGGGTGCCACAACGGAAAGAACGACAAAATCCTTATCGTCACTTCCCGCCAGCATATCCGTATCAGCCAGCGTAGCCATACATACAGAACACCAGGAAGCCCAGAACTTGATATACACCTTTTTCCCCCTGTAATCGGAAAGTCTGTGTTCCTTTCCATTTACATCGGTCAGCATGAAATCCGCATCCTTTGCATCCATAAAATTCTGTGTGCGGCCGGCTGCCTTTTCCTGCTGCATCGCCGCGGGGCGGGCCATGTCATTTGCATCCGCATTCATACCGGATCCGCATCCCGCCAGAATCCCTGCCAAAACGGCTGTTGCCGCAAACGCTCCAAACTTTTTATAAGAAATTTTCATCATGATAAACCTCCTGTTTACAAATCTGTGAAATATTTCAAGAAATAACTGCCGCCAGCATATCCAGCTTGCCAAGCATAAGTAGGATCCCCATAAGAATGATCAGCACGCCGCCAATCTTTTTCAGCAAGACCATATGGCGCTTCACGTGACTGCTGTACTTCAAAAGCCAGGAAGATGCCACTGCCAGAATCAGGAAAGGGACCGCCATCCCCGCAGCGTACACCGCCATCAAAAGACCGCCATACAGAGCGCTTCCATTTTCAGAAGCCACCACAGCAAGCACCGCCCCCAGCACAGGTCCCACACAGGGCGTCCAGCCGAAGCTGAAAGTCAGCCCCAGAAGAAACGCGCCGAGAATACCGCCTTGACGCTTCCCGTCCAGCTCGATCTTCTTCTGCCGCTGGAGAAAATTAATATTAATCAGCTCCATCTGATGCAGCCCGAGAAGTATGACGATACCACCCATGACATACGGCGTATAGGGATGATAAAAAATGTGGCTGAAAAAACCGGTCCCAAACCCGAGACTGAAAAATACCGTCGACAGTCCCGTAATAAAGAAAACAGTTTTTACCAGCGGAGATACATATACCTTCAGTCCGAAAAAAGAAAACGACCTCGTCCCGGGATCCTCCGCCAGCTTTCCCAAGTAAACCGGAAGAAGGGGAAATACACAGGGCGAAAAGAAGGACAGCACACCGGCCAGAAAAACAGCCCCTGCAAATAAATTATTAATTCCTTCCTGCATAAAGCACATCCTTTCATTAATAGATAAAAATAAATATGAGAATCTATATCATATTCACTTTTATCTATATAATATTTTATCTTTCTTCAAATTGCAATATTTTATCTATACGCCTTCACAACACTTTTATGCTTTTTATATATGAATAAAAATCGATTTAATAATCAGAAACGGAATATTCAGCAAAATATCGGTTAATCACCGCCCGCCTTGAATATCGTTCCCGACGGGTATACCGCTTAGTGTCATCAGGGCTATGCAGAGGACAGCATCTGTATTTATGACCCTCTCCTTGCCTGTCATCCTTGCAAAAGCAAAGCAGGAATAACTGTTCCGTATAGGCAGTCGATTTATCGAATTCAGATAGTCAATCGCTATTAGCAGCTAGCAATTAGCAGCTAGAAGCTAGAAGCTAAGAGTGGCAGCGAAGGATCTGTTACCGTGGTGAGGGAAGCCGTAAGCTTGTCACCAGAGGCATAGATTCTTCACTCTGTGTCACTGTCCCGTTTCCCATCTTTCCCACACAGCATTCTTACCTCCGTTCTGAATGACGATTTTGGGAAAGCACGTCACTAACGATAGGGAACGGAAAACGTCATGATGACGGAGAACGAAAGGCGTCATCCAGAGCGGCAGCGAAGGATCTGTTACCATGGTGAGGAAAACCGGTAAGGCGTCACCAGAGTCATAGATTCTTCACTCCGTGTCACTGTCCCGTTTCCCGTCTTTCCCACAAAGCATTCTTACCTCCATCCTAAATGACATTTTACGGAAAAGTGAATCTTTTCTGTTTTTTTATTAGCTGATTTCCAGCTTCCGCCAATCATCCAAAGCGTCAGCAAAGGAGCTATCACGCTAAAGCTTTGAGGACAAAAAGAGCGGCGCCCCGTCACTCCAACCGTCCCATTTCCCAATTCCTTTTCAAAATTTACACAGCAAAAAACGCCCCCGTAAAGGAGCGTTTTCGTTTTAATTCAACCAGACGAATCAGTTATACTGATCAGCCTCCGAACTGTGCCAGCATGGTGCCTGCTGCTACGGCAGTGCCGATTACGCCTGCTACGTTCGGGCCCATGGCCTGCATCAGCAGATAGTTGGACGGGTTGTCTTTCAATCCTACCACCTGGGATACACGCGCTGCCATCGGTACAGCTGATACGCCTGCCGATCCGATGAGCGGATTGATCTTGTTGCCCGAAGCAATTCTCATGATCTGTCCGAAGAGGACGCCGCCTGCCGTGCCTGCCGCAAAGGCAATCAGACCGAGGCAGATGATTTCAATCGTTTCCAGACGGAGGAATTTGTCGCCGGACATCGTCAAGCCTGTGCCTGTCGCCAGGAAGATGGTGACGATATTGATCAGCGCATTCTGCGCGGTGTCGGACAGTCTTGCTGTTACTCCGGATACTTCGAACAGGTTCCCCATGCACAGGCAGCCCATCAGTGCCGCTACCGGAGGCAGAAGCAGGGATACGACGATGGCTACGACGATCGGGAATACCACCTTTTCAAAGTGGCTTACCGGACGAAGGTTGACCATCTTGATCTTTCTCTGTTCCTTGGTCGTCATCAGCTTCATAATCGGGGGCTGGATGAGCGGAACCAGGGACATGTAGCTGTATGCCGCCACGGCAATAGCACCTAAGAGATCAGGTGCCAGCTTGGACGCCAGATAAATCGCTGTCGGGCCGTCAGCACCGCCAATGATGCCGATGGATGCCGCTTCCTGTACATTGAAGCCGAGGAGCATAGCGCCTGCCAGTGCAACGAATACGCCGATCTGGGCAGCTGCGCCGAGAAGCATAGTCTTTGGGTTTGCAATAAGGGGACCAAAGTCGGTCATCGCACCTACCCCCATGAAAATAAGGGGCGGGAAAATTTCATACTTGATCCCGAATCCAATGGCCATCATGACGCCCATTTCATCTTCAAACCCGGTATTCGGGAAGTTGGCCATGATGCAGCCGAACGCAATCGGGAGCAGCAGCAAAGGTTCATATTCCTTTGCAATTGATAAATAAAGTAAAACAAGTCCTACTAAAATCATGACACAGTTTTCCCAGGTCAGTGCGGCAAAACCGGAATCTGTCCATACGGAAACAAGTGCTCTCATAAAACCATCCATTTTATACCTCCTATTAGGTTAATCATATTTAATTTATTCTTATTTTTTCTTTTTTGTCGGGTCAACGACATGGATCAATTCAATAACGAAAGCCAGAAAAATAAGAACGGCAAATACGATAACCATGTTAGTGATACAAATGGAAAGTGGGCCCGGAGTATCCATGAATAAAATCCACCTTTCTCTTCTCATATCCGTTTATACGAATACAAATAGATAAAATTAATCAAATTTCTACTTTCAGTATGTAGACGGACAATAAGATTATGCTGGGAAAAACGGCCAGAAGATCGGAATAATGATAACCGACGCAATGAAAGTAACAATGCAGAGCGGAAGACCGACCTTCACATAGTCATTAAACGTAAAACCGCCAGGTCCCAGTACAAGAGTATTCGGAGGCGTTGCCATCGGTGTGGCAAATGCCATAGACGCTGCGATACCGATAGCCATCAGAACCGGTTTCGGGTCAGCACCGATGGACTGGGCAATGGAAATACCGATCGGTGCCAAAAGAGCTGCCGCAGCTGTGTTGGACATGAACTGGGTCAACACATTGGAAATTAGGTACAACACTGCGCACAAAACGACCGCATTCGGATGTTCACCCATTGAACCAACAACCGTATCGGCAATCAATTTTCCTGCTCCAGTTTTTTCCATAGCGGTGGCTACGGAGAGCATACCAGCAAACAGAAAGATCGTTACCCAGTCAATACCTGCATAGGCTTCTTTTTCTTTCAGGCAGCCTGTGATAACGCAGAGGATAGCCCCGGTTACCGCCGCGGTCTGCAGTGGCAAAGTCTTCAAATCCAGAGCCATGCAAATAACTACACCAATCATGATCAGTCCTGAAATCCACATCTTTGTGGTGCTCTTCGGTTCGCTGTCTTCGCCAGAAGCACCCGCTTCTTCGGCAGCAGCCCTGATAGCTTCTTCATCCATTTCTCCGGCAGCATTTGCAGGAAGCAGGTGACGGCCGATAAACAGGGTAAAGAAGAAGACAATAATAGACAGCGGAATGCCGATATAAGCAAATTCGAAGAATCCAAAAGTCGGCAGACCTGCTGCGGACAGAGCGCCTGTGACAATAACGTTTGGCGGGGTACCGATCATGGTGATGGTACCGCCTACATTGGCAGCAATCGCCAGAGGCATCAGCTGACGAGATTGAGAAATTTTGGCTGCCTGGCAGATACCAATAACTACGGGCATAAGACAGGCTACTGTACCCGTATTGGAAGATACAGAAGACAAAATGATGGTAACGAGCATAACTGCGCCCATGAGTGGCACTTCTTTAGTACCCGCTTTTTTGACTACACCAAGACCAATCGCCTGAGCAAGACCAGTTCTGAACATAGCAGCGCCGATAACAAACATACCGCCAAAGAGTACCACGGTGGAGTTGGACAAACCGGCATAAACCTGTTTTGACGGCAGGACGCCCAAAATACCTAATGCAGTACAAGCTGCCATGGCTGTGACTGCTAAGGGAATCAGTTCGGTTACGAACAAGAAGCACGCTACTGCTAGGACGCACAGTGTGACAACGGCTGGATCCATAAAATTCACCTTCCTTAAAAATATCCCACAGCCTGATCGGATTCAGGTGCCTGACACAAATCAGAGTATGGGCATTTCCCGGAAACCTCGGAATTCATAATGATTGTAAATAAAATTAATGCGGTTTTCTCCATGAATTCCTTCTGCCGGAAAACGAACTGTATCCCCTCTTATTTCTCATGACCTCCTTCCTGAACAGTCCCGGGGCAGGACTCGCATTCATACATAGCCGCAAATACATTGCATTCTATGTAAAAGCACCTGTGGCTATTGTAATCAGTCAAATATAAATTTTCAATGAGTCTACAGCTGGAATCGTTTCGCAATATTTATCTTCTCAATATAGTTAGTTTATATATTTTATTTATAATTTACATAAAGTGTCTTGGAATATCTGTCATTCCGCTTTTAAACAGGAATTATATTTTTCCGGAAATGCATAATATGTACTATGGTTATTCTCCCCATAATATATAGTCATCTATGTATTTTAATGTAAGTGGAACATAAATTATGTCCAGTAGTATTGCTTAGCATTCCCATTTAATCCTGCGGCCTTTTATATTCTTACCTTTGAATATGCCCGCCTCTGTTTTACGTAAATATTTCTTTTGTAAATTTTTGATTAGAAATAAAACTTCATGCTGCGGAAGATGCTTTCCATTTCTTATTGGAAGAAAATAATCCCGCAATAGAAAAACGCCCCGTAAAGGAGCGTTTTCGTTTTGATTCAATCAGACTCATCAGCTATAC
>ENA-OPEE01000240-OPEE01000240.1-human-gut-metagenome-genome-assembly--contig:-NODE-240-length-48046-cov-6.312579_pt1 | contig 48046 bp, 34 predicted proteins | sample MGYA00241263_ERZ501506 | MGnify/ENA primary metagenome ERZ501506 (study PRJEB25962, sample SAMEA2042626) | human gut metagenome | biome: human gut; feature: human-associated habitat; material: faeces...
TTTTTCCATTGTGCAAAAGTAATGGTTTTAATAATTATGAATGCATTTGTGGCGGAACTTATGGGTTTTCAAAGAATCGTGCCAAATACTTATTATAATGGTAAAAGTGGCCCAAAATACTTTGAATTATTAGAGCTTCCTGAAATGGCCAGTGTATCATATGAAGCTTCATTACAACATGTGACAAATGGTGTTAATGTGTCTATCTTATATGCTCAAAGGCATACTACAAGCGATAATGAGTTAAGATCCTTTAAGAAAGATTTAGTTGGTACAATAAAATTTTTCACTGATAAAAAACAAAATAAGATTTATGTGGAAATTCCACAATATTATACGTTATGTATTCGAACTTTAGTTGGTAGTAATGAATTAATTACTATTGCAAAAGGAAACAACCTTTCTGATGTTTCTGGACTAAACGAGATTACATCAACAATAGTCTAATAATAAGAAAGCGAGCATAAAAACTCGCTTCTCTGTTATAACTTTATTCCTGTTAATTTAACCCAGTTTGAAGTTTCTTTATTGTCAAATCTAACAAATATTGTATTATCCCATTTTATAATTATTTGAGGCATGTAAGCTATTGACTTTAATGTAATACATGTACCAACATCTTGTGCTGGATTATTCATCGTAGTTCCATTAACATGCGCTATTCCGGAATTTGCAAGATTGACATCACTCAAAGCACCAATTATTGTTGGAAATGTAAAGTGTATAAGTTCCGCCACATTCTATACTTGTGGCGGGACTTATGCCGGTTGCATCTAATTATAATAATGGACTTTTATCTTATATTCAAAATAGAACACTACCTATTCGTTCTACAAATCCTGGCACAAAGGTAATATATGAACTTTGTTCATTACAAACTGATGTTTCTATATTATTAGGAATATTTATTAATTTACCAACTATGCTTCCTAAAATATGTTTTGTTTCTTTATATAGACATTCTACTAATGAGGAAAAATTAGAAGCTCATCTTATAAATATTTATGATGAAATAATATTATATATTGACCAAGAATCAAAAAAAGTATATATTGAAATGCCATCTTATTCTGAAGTTTCTATCTATTTAATATGTGGAAAATATTCGATTGGTAGATTTGAAATTACAATAGATAAAAATATAATGATAGATAATATCGATGGGTTAACAAAGGTATCTGAAGAAAAATAGATAAGGTGAAAATCCTTATCTATTTTCCTATAATTATCTATTCAAATCTAATTCTAAAGCTTCATTTTTGGGCTCATCCTTTATACATTCAATATATTCTTTACAGTTAGCATTTATTAAAAAAGTAGCATAACCATAACACCATACGGTAATTGAATTATTTTCTATAATATATTTTATTTTTGGACCATAAGTTTTTTCTATGCTTTTATTTGTTAGTTGTTCTACGCTTATTTCATAATCACCTGAATTATATCTTCTAATATATAGCGAAAAGACTGCTGAATTTTGATTTGCAAAAGTTTGTATCGTCCCTAACAAATTTGCAACAAAATTATTTTCATTACAAAAAAAAATCTTATACCATCTTAGCTCATTTGTAGTTAAGATTTTATTTATAAGGCCTAATCGTGAAACTCCTGCAATTGGCATAAGTCCCGCCACTTCTATACTTGTGGCGGGACTGATAGGAGGAGAAAATTCAAAATTAAATGCTGATACTTTAGATGGGAAACATTATGATTCAATCTATAAAAAAATAAACAAAACTAATGGAAGCTGGGATGATTTATATTCAGATGTCTTATTTTTAAGATATGAAACAGATGTACCCGGCAATTCTCCCATTAAAATTCTTGACAATAAGGGGAATCAGTTTTTTGTTATTAATTTTATTGTTGAAGATATTTATGGAATCCAATTAGCCTTTACTTGGTTTAATAGAATAGCAGTAAGGGTCAGATCTAGAGGAAGTAACGGATTAGGTCAATGGTCTGATTGGTCAAGTCTATAAGTGGCGGAACTGATATTTTTTCCTAAAGCTATAACAGATTTCTCTTACCTTGATAATATGTTTTTTAAAACAACAATTAATATACATTATTTTTCTTTTCCAAGTAATGCAATTAATCCCCCCTTGGATTTATCTGGGCAAGCAGGATATATATTAATAAGAAAATATGGAACGAATGGTACTGTTCAAATTATAATATGTTCTTCAGCCAAAGCTTACATAAGAAGCAATAGTTCTTCAGAAATAGGAGCGTGGAGTTCGTGGACAAAGTTCTAGTGGCGGGACTTATGCCCAACGTTTCATTAAATAATAATGGATTTGCTTCCATAGATAATTATAAATTTTTCTTTCATGATTTTAAAATTGGTAATACACTTAATACCATATTTCTCGGAAGTATAAGCGAATCTTTTAAAAGATTTTTTTTTCATTTTTTAATATCAGACCCTTTAGAGGAGAGTACTACACAGCTATCTATATATATAAATTCCGGTGATATTAATGGCAATAATATTAAAGTAAAATTCAATACGTATGGCTTAAAAAATAGTAACTTCCATTTTTTATATAAATATGAAAATAAAATATATAAATACTATTTGTATTATTCTGAAAAATTGAGCGGAAATATTATGGATGTAGTAACATTTCCAATTACAAATGAGACTCGCACTATTAAAATAGAAGATATAACTGAATTTAAGGAAATTAATATATAAAATGAGGGCACAAATATAGTAATTGTGCCCTTTTTGTCCTTATTCCAGTAGAGTAAAACTATCGTCTATATTTATATTTTCTGTTCCAATTGTTTGGGTAGAAATTAAAAAGCCAGTACAACCATCGTTAGGGCTTTTATTTTCTATGTAAAAGCAATTTTCTTTCTTATACAAATTAAAATAATTATGAATATTTATTTTTTCATAATGATAACCATAAATAGTATTATTTGCTTCCGAACGACCACTAAATATAAAATTAATAGGAAAAGGACCAGTCACTAAAAAGCCTATAACAATAAACTGCGAATAAGCATTATTTATTTGTATTATTTTTCTTGCAGAGTTTTTGGGTAAATTTATAAATTGTATGCCATATTTTTTGTCATTAGCAGACATTAAACCTTTGCTAGATTCCGTAGCCACCGGCATAAGTCCCGCCACTTCGATTCTATGTGGCGGGACTTATGCCGACTGCTACAACGGAATCTAATGGACTTATGAGCAAGAATGACAAAAAAATGACATTTGCTCTTTTCTTCCTTAATGGTATAAAACTTATAAAGATAGTAGGAAATGAATCCCCATGGCAAAGAGAATTAGTTGTTATGCACATATCTACCGCCAATAAATCTTATTCCGCCATTATTAGTTTTTACTCAGCAAATAATGCCCCTGTCATTCATGTAACGTGGGTTAACGACAATAAGTTTGATAAGTTACGTTTCTTCAAAAAAGAAAATGATATATACATATTTAGCAATATCGATGCTTCCTCACCAGACAAAATAATGATACAAAGTACATCTTTCCTTGCTAAGTCAATACCAATTGATTCTGAACCAGATTCGTCATATACAGAAATAACATCAATATAATGTAATAATAGAGGAAGTGGCCATTAGACTCGCTTCCTTTATTATAATTTTATCCATTGTTTCCAACCGGAAACCGTAAGGGCCCTGAAATAAAAACTAGTTTCAGTAAATAATAGTTGAATTGAATGAATATTAGTTTGAAATGAAAAATCAAATACACACACAAATATAGTACCACTTGATATAGGGGTATTTTCTGCGTAAGTTGAAGTTACAATATAAGTTCCTGCTTGAGTAAAAGTATTAAGGTCGTATATTTCTTTTTCATCGTTATAAATACCTCTATTCATAAAAGGATATAAATAGTTGGATGACATCAGTCCCGCCACAAATGCATTCATAATTATTAAAACCATTACTTTTGCACAATGGAAAAAATACGATATAGATTAGTTTTTAATAGAAAAAACACTTTAAACAGAGATGGCAAGGCGCTAATACAAGTAGAAGCAAGCCTGAATAAACATAAGATATACATGACAACAGGAGTATATCTTACTCCAGATTGTTGGGACGGTAGGCAAGTAATTAATCACCTACAGGCAGATGGACTGAATCTTATGTTATGGCAATTTCTCTTAGACCTGCAGAACTTGGAGATTGAAATGTGGAAGCGAGGTGTTACGCCTACATTAGCAATGATAAAACATTACGGCCGAGATGTGCCGGACATGACATTTAAGTCCTTTGCAAACAAAATCATAAATGAAAGCGACAGAAGCGAAAAAACAAAAGAAAACCTTGAGAGTACAGTGAGAATCTTGTTAAAATTCAGGCCGGGAATTGACTTCCAGGACATCACGTACACTTTTTTACGGGAGTTTGAACAATATCTGAAGGAGCAAGGCAAGAGTTTGAACACCGTGGCTAAACATTTAAGGCAATTGCGAACAATCGTTAATGAGTCTATTAACCACGGGTTGATAAAGATTGACGATTATCCGTTCAGAAAATTCAAGATTAAGCAGGAAAAAGGACACTTTGAATGGTTAACTCCTAACGAACTGAAGAAAATAGAAAACTTTAAAACGACAGGGAAGTATGAACTAATCAGAGATGCTTTCTTGTTCTGCTGCTATACCGGACTGCGCTATTCGGACTTTGTGCGACTATGCCCGGAATGGTTAGAGAAGATTAACGGCAAACCGTGGCTGCATCTTTTCACAAAGAAAACTGACACAGAGATAAGATTGCCTTTGTCGTTATTATTTGAAGGAAAGGCTGTTGATATTATTAGTAAATACACCGATATAACATACTTGGCAAGAATACCGGGTAACCATGATTCAAATGTCCTTCTTTCGGAAATTATTAAGACAGTAAAGATTAATAAAAAGGTTACCTGGCATACTGCACGACACACTTGTGCTACGCTTTTGGTATACCAGGGCGTACCAATTACTACGGTACAAAAAATACTTGGACACTCATCTTTGAGGACGACTCAAATATACTCTGAAATTATGCCAAGGACTATTGTTTCTGACCTAAAAAATGCAGGAAAAAAACATCGATAGGTAGATTGTCGGTAGATTCTATATGATTCTACCGACAATCTACTCGTATTTTTACCACTTCCTATTTTGATTTATTTTTGTGTAAATTAAAAATCAAAATGGAAAAAACGATAACCTTATTCGTTGCCGTACTTACTGCACTTGGAGTAGGTGGTTGGTCTTTCTTGCGATGGATATTGTCTCGCAAGGAAGACAAGAGAATGTCTGCTGCAAAGGCCATGGCACAAGAAATGGAGACGCTTATGCGTAACTATTCTGCTATGGAAAAGAAGATTGATAAACTTGAGCAAAAAGTGGATAATCTTTACAAGACTGTACACCAGCTTGAGGGCGAGAAACTGCAGCTCATTAAAGAAAAAAATGAGCTAGAGCTGAAATTGAAAGAAGCCGAGAGACATATATGTCTCAGGCCAGAATCTGAGTGTGACAAACGTTTATCAACAAGATTTTATTGTACTAAAGCATGAAACTATCTGAATATCTGAAGAAGCTCATCGAGGTCAATAGCGGAGCAAGTTCTAAGGCATTTTTCCTTGTCATGGTAACTTTGACAGGATGTTTTTTATTATTTGTTATCGGTTTTGTCCTCATATACGAAGTTATAAATCAGGGATCTATTCGGACAGATCTTGGCGGTATGGCTGCTCTAGTGGGAAGCGTAGGCGGAATATTCGCAGCTGTCGGAGCTACAAAAGTGATTAGCGAGCGAAAACAAAATAAATTAAACAATGAGAACAATTAAAAGAATTTTTGTACACTGCACTGCTGGAAGTCAGAAGCAGACAATCGAGGATTTGAGAAAAGAGTTTAAGAACAAGGGTTGGAAGAATCCCGGCTATCATTATGTAGTCATGCCTGACGGCACAATAACACAGATGCTTGGAGAGGAAAAAGTGAGCAACGGAGTGCAGGGTTATAACTCTACATCTATTAATGTTGCTTATGTTGGCGGTATTGATTCAAAAGGCAAAGCTATAGACAACCGCACGGCAGAGCAGAAGGCAAGCCTAATAAAGCTGCTTAAAGAGCTGCGAGGCCGTTATCCTAAGGCTCAGATACTCGGTCACAGGGATATCAGCCCTGATACCAATCATAACGGCAAGGTTGACTCATGGGAGAGAATAAAGGAATGTCCTTGTTTTGATGCCATGATAGAATATAAAGGTATATAGCTATGGGAATGGTTAAAGGATTGTTATTTATCATTATTCCCTGCATAATGTTAAGTTTGTTGGCAGGATGCAAATCTGTTCAGTATGTGCCGGTTGAAACCGTGAGAACGGACAGTGTGTATGTTGATCGATTCCAGCGTGACAGCATATACCAACGAGACAGCGTATATATAAACCGATGGACAGCTGGAGATACTGTATATCAGGATAAGATAGTGTATAAGTACATCTATCGAGACAAGGTTAAATATGACACGGTGGCCATATTACGTTCAGATTCGGTCCGTGTACCTTATCCTATAGAGCGCAAACATACAAAATGGGAACAAATAAGGTCGGATGTTGGAGGATGGGCTATTGGTTTTGTCATTATTACCATCTTGATTGTCGTAGGATACAGGATGTATAAACTCAAGAAATAATACAATAATGGGAATACCTTTTAATTCAATGGCTGCCAGCTTGGGATAGACAAAATTGTCGTTCTTAGCTACGGCAACCATTTTTAGCTTTTTATTTTGATTAAAATTAGTTATAGTATGGCAGGTAATACTCAAGAATTTGTTACGATAATTCGCCTTAATTCGGACGAAGCGAAAAATAATCTTGTTGAACTAAAGAAAAAGGTAGACGAACTTACTGTCGCGCGTGATAAAGCTATATCAGCGAAGTCTGATACAAACTTTATAAAAGACCTTAACAAGGATCTGAAAAAAGCTCGAGCTGAACTTAAAGCCTATGATAACGATGTAAATAAGACAATTAAAACAATTAATTCTTTGTCTACGGCGTCAGTCGGCGAGATTGAGACTGCCATGAGAGCATTACGCCGTCAGATGAAGTCTACATCAGATCCGGCCGATTGGCGAAACTTGTCGGCACTATTGGATACCTGCAAAGAAAGACTGGATGAAATCAAAAACTCTGCAGCCCAGACGGATGAGATGTTTGAAAAAATATCAGGCAGCGGTAAACTTGTTGCATCTGTGCTGGCCGACATAGACAACTCGTCCGTTGCTTCGCTGAGAGCTGCACAGTCATCAATAGAGCAACGACTGACAACCCTTAATCCAAGCTCAACTAATTATGAGCAACAAAACGCAAATTTGCTTAAGATAAAAGCAAGGCTTGCAGAGATTGCTTATAAGCAGAAAGTTGTCAATACAATTGTAGACCAATATAATACAGAACTTGAAAATGCCGGTATGTCAATGCGTAAAGTGGCTACGAATACGGAACTTGTTAACCGCACAATGAAGTCGCTTGATAAGGCATCAATCAGAGATATTGAATATTCGCTGAAAATAGTTAACAGCGAGCTGAAAGACATGGAAAGGGGTACAGAGGAATTTCGCCAAATGACGAAAAAAGCCAAAGAACTTAATACACAGCTCGAGTCAGTCAAATCTGAAGGCGCAGCTCAAGAATCATGGGTTAACCGGCTCGCTGATAGATTTAACAGGTTACAGACGCTTGCCGTGTCGTTCATCGCATCACTTACAGGCCTCACTCTTACTATGCGCAAGTGTACTCAAGATTATCTTGACATGGATACCGTCATGGCTGATGTAACCAAGTATACAAGTCAGACAATGGAGGAAGTCAAGAAAATGAATAAATCTTTTCAACAAATGGACACGAGAACCTCGCGCGAAGAACTCAATGGACTTGCTGCAGCTGCAGGAAGATTGGGTATTACATCCGAGGCTGCTATAAAGGAATTTGTTGACGGTTCTGATAAGATACGTGTTGCACTTGGCGATGACCTTGGTGACAATGCTGTAGAACAAATAGGAAAGTTAGCACAGATGTTTGGTGAAGACAAAGAAAGAGGACTTCGCGGTGCTATGCTAGCTACAGGTTCCGCTGTAAATGAACTGGCTCAAAATTCATCGGCATCAGCTGCATACATGGTTGATTTCACAGCGCAATTGTCAGGTGTCGCAATACAGGCCGGTATGACGCAGAGTGAGATGTTAGGTCTTGCATCCGCACTTGACCAAAATCAGCAAGAAGCTGCTACATCTGCTACTGTCTTTTCACAGCTTATAACTAAAATGTTCCAAGAGCCGGCAAGATTTGCTAAAATTGCAGGCTTGGAAGTAAAAGAGTTTACACGGATAATGCGCGAAGACGCAAACGCTGGCCTTTTAAAATTTCTTGAGTCTATGCGTTCCAGAGGTGGATTTGATGCGATGGCACCATTGTTCCAAGAAATGAAACTTGACGGAACTCGCGCTGTTGGAGTATTATCATCAGTTGCATCACATTTGGACCAGGTGAGGGAAGCTCAGACACTTGCATTCAATGCTTATAACGACGGCAAAAGTGTTATAAATGAGTTTAATGTACAGAATAATACAGAACAGGCTCAGCTCGATAAAGCCAAGAAAAAATTTCACGATCTGTCTGTTGAGCTAGGAGAGAAACTGTTGCCATTAATGAGATACATGGTATCAACAAGTACTTTAATAGTAAAAGCCCTTTATAATTTGACGACATTCGTTATCAAATACAGAGGAGAGATTGCTTATTTAATATCATCAATAGTATTGCTTACGACAGTTTACAAAGCATCAACATTAGCTACATACTCCTGGTATGTTAAGGAGTATGCTCTTATGATATTGCACAAGGGACACAATGCTATTATTAAGGCACGTATAGCCATCATTGGCACGCTGCGCGTAGCAGTAGCATTACTTACCGGCAATATAACTAAGGCTGTGGCTGCTATAAAGGCGATGAAGGCTGCTAGCTTGACGAATCCTTATACTGCACTTCTGGCTGTAGTACTGTCATTAGGCTATGGCATATACAAATTATGTAGCTATATAAAGAGCAGTAGCGAAGAGGCTAAGAAAAATGCTGAAGCTGTAAAACGCATGAGAGACAGCTATAATGATATTAAGGATGTCCAAAAAGAAGCAGCATCAGCTAATTCTGCAGAGATAACACAAATACAAACATTAAGAAGAGTACTCGAAGATTCAAACAACGGAATTAGAGAGAGGAAAAAAGCACTAGTACAATTACAAAGTATTGTCCCGCAATATCATGCTACACTTACATCTGAAGGCAAACTTATTAATAATAACACATCTGCTCTTGATGCTTATATTCTTAATCTTAAAAGAGCTTCCATTGCACAGGCTGCTCTAAATAAAATGGCTGGTTTTAACTCTTCTCTCATGGATATTAGCTTACGCAAAGGACAAAGGGAAGGTAATCAAGCTTATGTCTTAAAAAAAATGGCAAATTATGGTTTTGATCCAAGGACGCAAGATTATGGTACCTATATCAGTGGCGGTGGTTATGTAAGAGACAAGCGAAGTGGAATCTTTTTACGTCATCTAACAGATGATCAATTAAAAGGTATCAATAAGTGGATGATTGCATACAACTATAATGTCCGTAAAATCCAGGAATATACAGACCAAGCTGTTACTCTCAACAAAAAAATCGATGACGTACAAGATTATGCTACTAAGCAGGGGGCTGACTTTACGAAAAGTAATACAACTACGGCATTAAAACATAATGCTCCGGCAACTCGAACCTCTGCTGTCGCAAACAATGATGCTAAACGCATTGAAAAAGAGAAGAAGGAAAGAGAACGCAAGTTTAAAGAGGAGATGAAAAATAGTGAGACCGAAATTAAAACTGATTTACTGGAGATTGATGCGCAATACACTTCCGGACAAATTAAATACACTGAGTATATAAAGCAGAGACTTGAAGCTTTACAAAGCGGTTATGATACTCAGCTCGCTATTTTGAAGAAATATGGTAAAACTGAAAGTTCTGAGTATAACAATATCATAGCTCAAAAAAAACAGGCAGATTCAGATTATCTGAAAGAAAAGACAAAATTAGATGAGAAAGACTTCGAGCGTTCGAAAATGCTTTCTGAAGCTAAAATTAAGGCGATGTATTACGATAAGAATACCGCTATCTACCAAAATGAAGATGCGCTAAATGAAGCTTTGTTTCAAAATGATATTCAATATCTTATTAAAAAAAGGAATCTATACAAAGAATCTGCAGAAGAATATCGCCAGATTGATGCTGAGATAAATGATATGCAGTTTAAGCATAAGCTCGAAACTGAAGCGTCTTTCCAAGAAAAAGTTCTAAAGATGAAACAAGAGTATCTTAATCTTGACAAGACAGAACAGAAAAGGATTGAAATTGATTTTCTTGATGAAATGTATAAAAAGAAGGTCGTATCTGAAGAAGAATACCAGCAAATGAAATTAGCCATTTTATCAAAATATTCGGAAAAATACAAAACCGAAGAGGAAAAGAATAGAGAAAGTGCACAGACGCTGTTATCGCTGGCTAGAGACCGTGCTGGCATAAGTGACAACTCAATGCAGCCGGGTGACGCTGTTACAAGTATTGCCTCAATTTTTACCTCTGTAGAACAGCAAAAGAAAGTTAATGATGCTCTCAAAGAACTTTATCTTAATGACACATGGAATTATGAACAGTATTTGCAAGCTAAAAAGATGAGTGATGATGATTTTAACCGTCAAAGACTCTTAGCATATGCTGCGACATTCAGCTCTATAGCTAATATGTTAGGTTCTATCTCTGCTTATTCACAAGCCTGTTCTGAAGCCGAGACAGCCAAGATACAGCAGGAATATGACAAACAGATTGAAGCGGCAGGCAACAATTCTGCCAAGCGCGAAAAACTCGAGGAGGAAAGGGACGAGAAAATCAAAAAAGCGAAAAACGCTGCAAATAAGCGAGCCATGCCGATTGAGATAGCGCAGGCGCTAGCCTCTACCGCAGCTGCTGCAATCAATGCCTATGCTTCAGCTTCTAAGGTCTCGTTTGTTTTGGGCCCTATCGCTGCAGCTGCTGCAACTGCAGCCGGTATGGCGCAGGTTGCTATTATAAAGAAACAGCATGAGGCACAGTCCGCAGGCTACTATGAAGGTGGTTTTACCGGGGGGACGAATTATCGCAGGAAGGCAGGCTTCGTTCATGAGGGAGAATTTGTCGCTAACCACAACGCAGTCAACAATTCAGCGATTAGACCGGCATTGCAACTTATCGACTTGGCACAGCGTAATAATACTGTTGGCAGTCTTACTGCTGCTGATATCACAAGGTCATTGAACACTGGAGGCAATGCGATAGTGTCCGCACCTGTTGTTAACGTTACTACAGATAACGAAGCTCTTAATGCAACAATAAATTCTCTACATGATGTTCTTGGTAGACTTAATGTCATTCTTTCCAATGGCAGGATAAAAGCATCTGTTTCAATTGACGGCGAAGACGGAGTGGCATATAATCTTGACAAATACAACAAAATGAAAGGTAGAAAATGATAGAATTATATCTTAATAATGAGAGGGTCTTTACTGATACTTCACAGACGGTGAAGGTTACAAAAGAGAACCCATACTTTACTCAGTCAGGCAGCTATACGCTTGATGTTAATATTCCAATGGATATTCTTGAGAATCGCCGTTTCTTCAAGAATATCCAATCATTGCCTGTCACTAAAAAAACTGAAAAGATGGATGCCAACCTTATAGTTGACAATCATCTTCTCTTGTCTGGTTCAGCAGTCATCAACTCAATATCAGACACTACAGTTAAAGTGCAGCTTTTGGGCGGTAACTCTGATGTAAATTTCATCGCCAATAATGGTGATGTCTACATTGACGATATAGATTATGGCGAAATTACTATTCATGACGGCAAAGGGTATACATTCAACGGCGAACGCGGAGGAGTCCCTGTAAAAGGCTATACATATATATATGGTAAATGGGATGCTTACACAAAGCCTGCAATGGGCGATGTATCAGAGTATGTCGTCATGCCTGTATATGACGAAACAAAAGCCGAAATAAAGAATGTCACACGCATGCATGTAGGTACGTCATCTTCCGCCGACACCGATAAACCGGGAGTATATACACATGGCGATACAATCATGCCTAATCTTCTTCTTATTGTAAAGAAAGTGATAGAGTACTTCGGATACCGTCTTATCTCAAATGACGTTGACGTTGTACCATGGAATAGGTTGGTTGTGTGCAACGCTCGCAAGACACTCATAATACAGGAGGCTTTGCCACATTGGACGGTTACGGACTTCCTGACGGAAATCCAGAACTTTTTTAACTGCACTTTTGTCTTCAACGAGTCTGACAAGACTGCAGAACTGATAAGTAACTTGCGTTATTTTGATGCTGGTGTGCAACAATTTGAAGCTCTAGACGAATATACATCTGATGTGTCAGATGAAGATGAAGAAAAAACGAAATCATTGGGATCTTCTAATATAAGATTCGATATGTCGGATTCTGACACACACTATTATGATGCCATCGACGAGGATTTATTGTCATCTTACGAACGTAAAAAATATTCTTCATACGAAGAATTGTTGCAGGCCTTCAACGCCTTGAGCGATGAAGATAAGAAAAAATATCTATTTGTCTGCCCAGAAGGTACTTATTGTTTCAGGACTAACTCCACACCAGATGTTCCTACAGATTCAGAAGGCGAGGGCGTATTCGGAGGTTCTGGAAGTGGCTCATCTACATCTGACGATGATATCTGGTTTTTGGGCCAAGTTAATCAATTCGGTCCTTTGATTCGCAATGATAAAGTGGATGAATATATAGATTTGAGAATATGCCCTGTTGGTATTACCGTAGAACAAAAGTGTGAATACTATACAGACGATTCATCTGGTACGACAGGTCATGGTGGCAGATGGATAAAACAATGGGACACAGAAGTGCAGATGCCGTCGTTGAAAAATGAAAAAGGAGATATCCCTTCTCGAGATTATACTAAGGTAGTATGGGCAGGTATAACAGGCTCGCAGGATGCTAATAGTGAAACGACGGCTGAAGACAGAATTCAGGTTATGTTTGTCGGCACACAGTTGCAGTATGTTAATAAACCAGGATATAAAGACCAGTCAAAAAAGATTCCTTATCCAATGGGCTTTACAGATTTCCTTGATAAGGCCATCAATTTGGAAGACTGCGGATATCAGAATATTCATGACTCATGGTCGCTAGCTCTTTCCAACTCTCCTGCAGAACATTATCTTGGTCAACTACATGCGAATGGCTATATTATAAATACGCAGACAGAAATCCAAATTAGTTTTGAAAGTCAGTCTATTCCCGACATCCGAAAGATATTCATGTTTAAGAACAAGAGATATGTATGCGAAAAGATGGAAATAAATGTGGCCAATACAGGCATAGACAAACTGATTAAGGGCTATTTCTTTGAGATGCTATAATGCACCTTCGAAGTGCTTGGCCTTGTCGTCCACAACGCCTGCCTTCAGATACCTGTTAGTCACTGAGATATCTGAATGGCGGGCTTGATCACGGGCTATAACTATGCCCTCAGCATTCGCCAAGTCTCTTATTCCTGCATCCTTAAGGCTGTAAAACTGATATTTGTCGGGAAATTGCAAAGCAGCTCTAACCTTCTTCCACTCGATACGGAAGCGATTAATGTATATTTGGACAGGCCCCGGCCGAAGGTTCTCACCGAAAAGATAATCACTTGAAGGATTATTGAATATGTTCTGTCTTATCATCTCACGGATAAGCACATTATTAAGTGCTACATATTGTCCTTTTCGATTCTTTGATACCAATGAAGAAATATAAATGGTCTGATTCTTTATGTTTATGTCACCAATCTTAATATAACGAAGCTCATTAGGACGGATAAATGTGTAATATTCCATGAGGCACACCAGATAAAATGGGGCATTGTTGTCTTTTAAATATGCTCCGAGCTTATGCAACGCATCTTCATTTAATGCTTCGCGGAACTTTTCGCCCTCCCGTAGCATGTGAATACTCTCAACAGGGTTGTCATTAATATACATTCTGTCCTTCATCCAAGTACATAATGTAGATAGCCAAGTTCTATAATTGTTGCGCGTTGTGGGCGATACATCGTTGTCAAACATTAGGTAGTCTAGAAAGTCTAAAATGGCATTTTTGTCTAATTGATATACATATTTAATGCGCAAATTTCCTCTTTCTTCAAGAAATTTGTTTAATTTTTTTAACCTGCTTAAATAGTCTGTAGCAGTTTTGGATTTCATGACACCCTTGTTGGATTGGTATTCGATAAACGCCTTATATCTTTGCAGTACAACGGTTAACTCAGTGTATTGCCTGGTCCGTTTCCCTTGGGTAAACGGATTCCAACCAGCGATGAGCATTTGATATATGTTGTGTATGAGAATTGTGCCCATACACTCTTTTTCCTTACGTGTTTTGAAATGATTGAGCATGTATTTCTTTCGTCTGAGTCCGTCTCTTGCAGGATCATATGCGAAAAAATCTACATACCATGATTTGCCTTTGTGCAATTTCGGCAAAGTAAATGTTACTATTTCTTTGCGTGAGAGAAGTTGTTTTTCTGAAATCAACATTTTTTTAACATTGTTGCTCGATGGCACCAATGTTATATCGTTGAACTTGTGTCCCGAATTGTGTCCCGGCTCTAAACCGGAAAGTGTCCGAAACCCTTTGCTTAAAGGTGTTTCGGACACTTGTAGTTGCGGAGGCAGGACTCGAACATGCGACCTCCAGGTTATGAGCCTGGCGAGCTACCAACTGCTCCACTCCGCGATGTTAATTTTTATTCGCTTGCGCCTCATTTCTGATTTGCGTTTGCAAAGGTACTGCTTTTTTTTGAATCTGCAAAATTTTAGGGAAAAATTTTAATGGAAAATTAAAAAATGGCTATAAAAACGGCTGTTTTTGTTGTCCGGCCCCATACTTTACATGGCTTTAGCCTGCATTTGTGAGGTTAGCCGTGCGTAAGCATTTTGTCTTAATGCCGAGCATTATGACATTTTGTTTATGTACGGATTTTATGGTGAAATAGAAAAAATGTTGTCGTTAATCCCGTCGCTTGGTAAAGCATATTTACAAAAGAGAGCCAAGTGGCAGGTTTTTAAGTGGTAAACCTATGGGTTTTTACTCAAAAACGGCACGTTTGGCAATGCAAAACAATGCTGTTTTTGAGCGCAAATCATGTCGTTTTATGCCATTTTAGAACAAAAAATGATGCACATTATCTGGTCAGGCGGCATAATGCCTTATACGACAGACTGTTGCAATTGCACACGTATTTTGCCCATATTTTCGTCCAAATGATTTTAATTTTCAAATATTCAAGTTTCAGAGCGTCGGCGAAATTCAATTTGACATGTAAATGCCGAATATTAAGTCAAAGTGGCAAACTGATAAATTACAGGTCGATACTTGCTTCTTTTTTCTTTTATGCAAAGAAATTGCCGGTTAGAATATTTTTTATTCATGAAATTTTTGTCCTTTTGTTTTTTTTCTTAATTTTGCACAAAACTCGAACAACTAACTTTTTAATGATAATTATTATAAAAAAATTAAGTGGAAAGAAAATCAGACTTTTAGCTGCCGCTGTTTTAGTGGTGGGAGGTACGTTTATTCCTCAAACTGCATTTGCGTATAAGTATTACGTGCATTGCGATGATGGAGATGTTATGATGTTTGAATTTGAAGATAAGGAGACGGCGAAGTTGTACTTTTCAATCCTTGGTAGTGGTGGCTTATTTGGTGAGCATGCTTATCTTACATCAAGGCCAAATGGCGGTTTTTTAACTGGCTTTTAATTTATGCGGCATTATTTATTTTTAGATGTAATATTAAGGCAATATTTAAATTCAAGCATTCATTTGTCATGTAGGTGTTATGTTAAATGATTAAGAGGACACTGAAAAGGTTCTCATTTTGCGATTTCTTTGCTTGCGTTATTAGTACCCCTTATACGACACGATTGCAAATATCGCAATCTCAGAAACTCAAAAATGCTTTTAAGGACTTTTTCGGTGCCCTCCCGATTAAGTGGCGTTTTTTTTGTTCTATGAAAAAAATATATTTAACAATATTAATATTGTTCGTTTTGAGTTCATCTGTATTTTCTCAAGGTGAACTATTATTGGGTATAGGTGGTAAGTATAAAAAAATAAAAAAGGATATATATGATACGGCATTGGTTAGCGCATATTATAAGCTCGCCTATCTAAAAGATTCAACAAGAACTTCAAGTTACACGAAAGGACTTACCGTGTTGTCCTTTTCAGATAAGTATGTAAGATTTGGTGATTATTACAGATTATTGGCTGATTCTGTCAATGACATGTGTGCTGAAGATAAAAAAAAAGCTCGTGATGAGAGCTTAAATGTTGAACATTCTAATTATATATCAAAAACGGCATTTTATACAGCTACTATGACGGACCTGGAAAATAGGCAGACAACAGTCCAGATAGATTTTCTTTTAAAGTATGAATACACAATGCCTACTCCTGATCTGCGCTGGATCCTCGAGAGCGGCGACACACTGATAAACGGAGTGGCGTGTAAGAAGGCAACCTGCAATTATGCCGGCAGACATTATATCGCATGGTATGATGAAAACTTTCCTGTCCCATACGGACCATACATTTTCTATGGACTTCCAGGGCTGATAATGAAAATATATGATGATAAGCGGAACTGGATTTTTGAAAATGTCGGTATCGAGAAAGCTGAAAGTCTACGTGAAATGTATTTGTATAAGCGCAAGGATATAATAAAGACATCAAGAGAACACGCTCTTGCCGCATATAAAAATCAACTTGAAAACATGCTCCGTGCGGCAATAGAGTCAGGTAGGGTTAAGATTATAAAGAAAGGTCCTCGGTTTGATGAAAAGTTGAAGAAACGTCCGAGCAACATGATTGAACAGGAATGGTGATGTGTCTTGTCAGAATATTGTTGGCCTTTGTGTTGACGGCATGCCCTCTTGCGGGTTTTGCGCAGACTGGCGGTGACGTATATGTCGAAGGGCGTGTGAGCAACTCGGAAGGCAAGGCGTTGCTTAATGTAACGTGCAAGCTGCTTGACAAAAGAGACTCACTTCTTGCTTATTCGTTTACCGATAAAAACGGAGAATACAGAATAAAACGCTGTGCAGGAGCCGCAAGCATAATGTTCTCGCGTGTGGGGTATAAGTCTGAAACAGTAAGGCTGAAGAATGGCAGCTCCGGATATGACGCCACTCTGTATGACCGCGACCTGCAACTGAACAACGTAACCGTTACGGCCGACGCGATAACACGCAAGAAGGATACGCTGATGTATAATGTTGACGCATTCCGCCAAAAAGGCGACGTCTATATAGAAGATGTGTTGAAACGCATGCCCGGCATTGATGTAGATGAGAGCGGACGCATAACCTATCAGGGCAAGGCTATAAACAAACTTAACATAGAGGGACTGGACCTGATGGGCAACCGATACAACCAGGCTACGCGCAACATGCCGGCTGAGGCTGTGGCTCAGGTGCAGGTAATGGAGAACAACCAGCCCATAAAGGCCCGGCAGGGCAAGGTGAACAACGACAGAGCCACGCTTAATCTTAAGCTGAAGAAAAACTACAGGGTGAAGCCCTTCGGCGAGGTGTCGGGCTCGATAGGGTTCGATCCCACATTATGGGACAACCGTGCCACGGCCATAAGTATAGCCGGAAACAACCAGCTGCTTGCCGACGGAGCCATGAACAACTGCGGTATCGGGCTTGGGCAGCTTGCCGTTGACATGAACACGCTTGAAGACGCTTATACATACGAGCCTGAGCCAAAGTCTTTTCTGTATTCGCCGACATACCATGTTCCGCCAATGTCGCAGCGCTATTATCTCGACAACAAGTCTTCTTTTGCCGGACTCAACTTTCTCCATGCGTTCACCAAGTCGTCGGTGTTGCGTGTCAATGCCCTTTATTATGCAGACACAACGGTTGGTGAAGACAGTGTGTTTAGCCGTTACGTGGCAGACGACACTGTGAGCATATTTGAGAACAACAGGATAACCGACAGCCGGAATACGGCAAAAATGAGCCTTGCTTATGAACTTAACACAAAAAAGGTGTATCTGTCTGACCGTCTTACCGGAAGTATTACATGGCGTGACGCGGCAAACAACAATACGACAAACATCGGAAAGGTGGAAGAATTTATATATCAAAAGCCGCGCGGCCTTCAGAACATCCTCACCGCAGAGCTGAACACTCCGTCGCGCCTTTACAGCCTGTCATCGGTATTCCGGCTTTATGACAATGCGGAATCTCTTTCGGTGGTATTTGGCGGCGACGGCTCAGACAGCCGGATGTTGAAGCTGAAGAGTACATTCATGCGTAACCGTGTTGCAACTGTATTCGACTTGTTCGGCAACAGCCTGACATTGGGCTATATTATGGAACATAAGCACAACAATGTTGCCGGTACTCAGTCGGGACACAGCAGTGTAAGCGGATATTGGATTCATACGGCAGAACCTATGTATGAGATAAATTTTAGCGGAGGCTCGGCTGAAATATCCCTTCCTGTGGAGTACATATCATGCCGTTACAGCTGGCGTGACGGCCGCACCGCCAGGTTTATGTTTTCGCCTCATGCTGATGCCAGCCTGAAGATTGGCAATTTGCTCACAGCCGATGTTGCCGTGGCCTACAATCAGGCTGCCGACACGGATAATCCGCTGACAGATGGCGTGGTGGCAAACAATTACCGCACATATACAAAATATCCTGACAGCATCTCTGTTGAACGTACTTCGCTGGCTAATCTGCGGCTTTCATATTTCGACGCTTCTTCTATGTTTTCTTGTAATGTCTATGCAGGCTGGACGCATGTCAGGCGCGACTATTACATGAAGTATCTTTATGCCGGCGATTACACTTTCGCAACTCCCGAATGGCATGACAACAGCCGTTCTTCGTGGAGTCTGGTGGCATCGCTCAAGAAGATATATACGCGCGCCGGCCTATCGGTAGATGCTTCGTGCAGCTATTCATACAACAAGGCGTTGGCCTCGCAAAACGGAATAGAAGACTATCTGCGTTATAACGCAATGAATGCCTCGCTTACAACGGGATGGGATAAGCTCAGCTGGATTAATCTAAGTGTGACATGTGCCGGCAATGTCAGCTGGAAACGGCACGACTGTTTTTCGGAAAGCGGCGATTTGCTTAAAAATGTATACTATACAGTGCGTATGGATGTCTATCCAGTAAGCAATGTGCATGCGTATTCAGATTTTTCGCAAACCACGTTTGAAGTGTCGCATGGCCATTATTCTACAAACTGCTTTTGGAATGCCGGAGTAATATATGACGTTCTAAAGAGTCTAAGTCTGTCAGTTTCTGCCGTCAACCTTCTTGACCGGCGTGTATATAAGGAGGCTTTTTACACTGGAGTCAATTACCAATATTACCGCACACCGCTGCGCGGGCGTGAGATGATGGTGTCAGTCCGGCTGAAATTCTGACTGTTAAGCAAATATATTGTTTTTCATGTATAGATTTGGTGACAAGTATCAAAAGTACATTTATTTATAGTTTAGTTTAATGTTTCTTTAATCTTTTACGCGTTAAAATGTTTGTGGAGTCAAATAAAAATAATAATTTTGCACACGATAATCAGTATGTGCAAAAGTAAATTAGGAGAAACAACCAGATGTCCATATCTAAAACAAGGCAAAAGCTGGTAGACGTTGCCAGGCAACTGTTTGCCAAAAATGGCTTGGAAAATACGACGATGAACGATATAGCCAAGGCTTCGGGCAAGGGCAGGCGTACTCTTTATACCTATTTTAAAAGTAAAGAGGAGGTCTACTATGCCGTGATTGAGTCGGAGCTCGAACGGCTTTCGGACAAGATGGACGAGGTGGCCGCCAAGAAAATACGGCCTCAGGACAAGATTATTGAGCTGATTTACACACACCTTAACATGATTAAGGAAACCGTGATGCGCAACGGCAATCTGCGTGCTGCCTTCTTCAGAAATATATGGATGGTGGAGAAGGTGAGAAAGAACTTTGACGAAGACGAAATAGAACTTTTCAGAAAGGTGTATGCCGACGGCAAGCTCGACGGAGAGTTCGACATAGACAATGTTGAGCTGGTGGCCGACATCACGCACTATTGTATCAAGGGTCTTGAGGTGCCTTTTATCTGCGGCCGTCTTGGTCATGGCATGACGCCCGAGGCCAGCAAGCCGCTTGTGGCAAAGGTTGTGTATGGTGCGCTGGGCAAGCCGATGTCTAAGTAGGAGGCTTGTGCCTGATATAAAAAATATGTACTTAAAATTATCTACAACTTTATAAAATAAAAAAGAAAATGGGATTATTAACAGGTAAGACTGCGCTTATTACAGGTGCAGCGCGCGGTATCGGTAAGGCTATCGCGCTGAAGTTTGCTGAAGAGGGCGCTAACGTAGCCTTCACAGACCTTGTTATTGACGAGAACGGAAAAGCCACAGAGGCCGAGATAGCTGCTAAGGGCGTTAAGGCTAAGGGATATGCCAGCAATGCTGCTGACTTCGCTCAGACAGAAGAGGTTGTTAAGTTGGTGAAAGAGGATTTCGGCTCAATAGACATCCTCGTTAACAATGCCGGAATAACAAAGGACGGACTGATGTTGCGTATGACTGAGGCACAGTGGGATGCAGTTATCGCTGTCAACCTTAAGAGTGCGTTCAACTTCATACACGCTTGTGTTCCTGTAATGATGCGCCAGCGTAAAGGTTCTATCATCAACATGGCATCTGTAGTAGGTGTTCACGGTAATGCCGGCCAGGCTAACTATGCTGCTTCAAAGGCAGGTCTTATTGCTTTGGCAAAGAGCATCGCACAGGAGATGGGTCCTAAGGGCATCCGCGCCAACGCCATTGCTCCGGGCTTTATCGACACAGCCATGACTCAGGCTCTGTCTGACGAGGTTCGCAAGGAGTGGGCTGCAAAGATTCCTCTGCGCCGCGGCGGTACAGTTGACGACATCGCAGCCTGCGCTACATTCTTGGCTTCAGACATGTCAAGCTACATCTCTGGCCAGGTTATCCAGGTTGACGGTGGTATGAACATGTAATAAATTATCAGTTTATACAGATTTGTGCAAAGAGAGAAGATTGCTACGAGAGTCTTCCCTCTTTGCTTTTGTTAAAACATTATCAGTCATATTATAAATACAGAATACAGACATGCAGGTTATATACGAGGACAATCACATCATCATAGTGAGCAAGCGCAGCGGTGAGATTGTGCAGGGCGACAAGACCGGCGACAGGACACTGGCCGATGATGTGAAGCAGTATATTAAAGAAAAATATGCAAAGCCGGGAAATGTGTTTCTCGGTGTTGTCCACAGGCTCGACCGCCCCGTTTGGGGACTTGTCGTGTTTGCCAAGACGTCGAAGGCCCTTTCGCGTCTTAATGACATGTTCAGAACAGGCGACGTTCATAAGACATACTGGGCGATAACCCAAAACTGTCCTGCAGAGCCTGAAGCTGTATTGACCGACTGGATTAGCCGCAACGAAAAGCAGAACAAGAGTTATGCCTACGACCATGAGGTGCCCGGCTCAAAGAAAGCCATGCTGCACTACAAGGTGATAGGCCGTTCGGACAATTATACGCTTGTTGAGGTTAATCTGATGACCGGACGCCACCATCAGATACGTTGCCAGTTGGCAAACATCGGATGTCCGATAAAAGGCGACCTTAAGTATGGCGCAAGGCGCAGCAATCCCGACGGAAGCATATCGCTCCTGGCACGCAAGATAGAGTTTGTGCATCCAGTGTCGAAGGAGAAGATATACGCCGAGGCACCGCTTCCTGACGACAGGTTGTGGCGCGAAATGCGTATGCTGTAACATTATATTAGCCTCGTCAGGCATTTTTGTTGCCAAATAATTTCTTTTTTTCCGAAATATTTGCTTACTTTGCATGTATTACGGTTGGATACAATTTTTTACATGTGCCGATGAGGAAGACGTTGAAGTGGGCCGGTGTGATAGTGCTGACACCGGTTTTGCTGTTTATTACGCTTGCAGTGCTGCTTTACATCCCTGCTGTACAGAATTGGGCTGTAAAGCAGGTGGTTGCGTATGCCTCTGATAAAACCGGCATGGACATCACAGTAGACCGTGTGCGGCTCGAGTTTCCGCTTGACCTCGGCGTGCATGGCTTCCGCATGATTCAGCAGAACGACTCGCTGCCGCAGGTGAAAGACACTGTGGCTGATGTCAAGAAACTTGTTGTTGATATACAGCTTTGGCCGTTGTTGAAGAAGAAGGTGGAGATAGACGCCTTCGAGTTCAACGGGCTTAAAGTGAATACGGCCGATTTTGTTCATGAAGCCCGCGTGAAGGGAAGCATCGACAGACTTTATCTGCGCAGCCACGGAATCGACTGGGGCAAGGAGACAATACTCGTCAATGAGGCCGAGCTGAAAGATGCCTCTGTAAACGTGGAACTTAGCGACACAGTTCCGCCCGACACGTCGAAGAGCAAAAACTATTGGAAAATAACCGTAGAGAAGCTTGATATAGCCAATACGGGAGTTGTAGTCCACATGCCTGGCGACACGCTTCAGGTAGGAGCCTATCTGGGTAAGGCTGAGGCGCGCAGCGGCTTCTTCGACCTTGGTACGAGCCTTTACAGGCTGAATAGCCTTAAGCTTGACGACAGTCGCGTAAACTATGACAACAATTTCAAGGTGCGCACAAAGGGACTAGACTATAATCATATAAGTCTGTCAGACTTAAACATCAGCATTGATTCATTCTATTATTGTGCGCCTAAGCTCGACATGATATTGCGTGCCTGCTCGTTTAAGGAGAAGAGCGGCATCACCGTCAATGACATCTCTGGTCCGTTTGCCATGGATTCTGTCAAGATATCCCTGCCTTCTTTCAGCCTGAAGACTCCCGACTCTTATCTGAAGGCCAATCTTATAATGGACCTTAATGCGTTCAGCGACAAGAATCCGGGCAAGCTGCAGCTCAGGGCTGACGGTGAGTTTGGCAAGCAGGACATCATGCGCTTCATGGGCAGTATGCCCACAGCGTTTATACGGCGTTGGCCTAATCAGCCGCTTTCGGTCAAGGCTGTCATATCCGGCAATATGAAATATCTTAAGTTTGCCGGACTAAACCTGAAGCTGCCTACGGCGTTCAATGTCAACGCACGAGGCTTTGCCGCAAACCTTAACGACGATAAGCATCTGCGTGCAAATGTCACTCTTGACGCCAGAACATATAATCTGAGTTTTGTTAAGGCGCTGGCTGCGAGCAGTGGAGGTTCGTTTAATATACCTGCCGGAATTGTTCTCAAGGGCGACTTTAAGGCCAACGGCAAGCAATATGCGGCAGATTTCATAGCCCGTGAGGGCGGAGGCAGTGTTAAGGCAAAGGCCGACTTTAATGCAGCAACCTTGGCTTATAAGGCTTCTGTTGCAGCTGATAATCTCCATCTGGGCCATTTCTTGCCGGGCAGCGGAATGGGCGATTTCACAGGCAGCATGAATGTTAAGGGCAACGGACTCGATTTCCTGTCGCATCGCACAGCTTTGCAGGCAAAGGCAGGCATAAGGAAATTCAGTTATGGCAAGTATAATTTTGACGGAATTGATTTCGACGCAAACCTTAACAACGGCAAGGCGCATGCTTGCGTTAACAGTGTCAACCCCTTGATTAACGGTAATGTGAGGTTTGACGCATTCCTGAGCCGCAAGAAGATAATGTCATCGCTTAAGGCTGACTTGAATCATGCCGACTGGTATGGACTTGGAATAGTGAAGTCGCCGTTCACGACATCTTTCAACTGTGAGATAGATGCGTATACAGATCTTAAGACATTGCTGGGCGTGAAGGGTAATCTGAGGAATCTGGTCATGACAGATTCGGCAAGGACCTACCGTCCGGATAACCTTGAGATTGACATGATCACGAGCAGCGACACAACTCACTTTGCCGCGTATTGTGGTGACTTCCGTCTGAGGTTCAACGGCAGCGGCGGATATAAGAAAGTGCTTAAGCAGAGCGGATTCTTCATGGATGAACTGTCTGCCGAACTTAAAAATAAGAAAATAGACATATCCGTGCTGAGGTCTAAGCTGCCTTTGGCCGATCTTTATCTCACAACAGGAAAGAATAATCCTCTTAGCAGGTTTATAGCCAATGCCGGCTATGTTTTCCAGGATGCAAGCATAGACATAAAGTCGTCGCCGCATACGGGACTAAACGGCAGCGTTCAGCTTCTTGAACTTCAGAAGAACACTCTGGTGCTCGATACTGTGCGCTTTAATATCGTGTCAGACTCGACGCAATGCTCTTACAACGGACAGGTGCGCAATAACAGCGACAACAAGCAGTATGTGTTCAATGCCTTGTTCGATGGATATGTGTTTGAGAAAGGTTCGGGCGTAAACTTCAAGGTGTATGATGCAAAAGACAGCCTCGGACTCAAGATGGGCATTGAGGCTTCGATGGAGGAGAACGGCATAAAGATGCACATGCTTACTGACGATCCGATTCTCGGATATAAGAAGTTTGAGGTTAACGAGAACAACTATATCTTCATGGGAACCGACCGGCGCATCATGGCAGACTTGCGCCTGAAGGCCGACGACGGAACGGGTATATATGCATATACTAACGACGAAAACACCGATGCGCTTCAGGACCTGACGATAGGACTTAACAAGTTTGATCTGTCGAAGCTGCTTACGGTTGTTCCGTATATGCCTCGCATAACCGGAATAATGAACGGCGACTTCCACTTGATACAGACAAAGGACGAGCTTTCTGTGTCATCGTCAGTAACTGTAGATAAGATGACATACGAGCGGACACGCATGGGCAACATCGGACTTGAGTTTGTCTATATGCCTCAGTCGGACGGAACCCACAGCGTTGACGGAATGCTCATGTGTAACGATAATCAGGTGGCAGACATTAGCGGATCGTATAAATCGGAAGGTGACGGACAACTGGATGTTACGATGAATATGTCTCGCCTGCCGATGCGTCTGCTCAACGGATTCATTCCTGACCGTATCATTCGTCTGAAAGGTTATGCCGACGGCTCTCTTGATGTTAAAGGCACGCTGTCGCATCCACGTGCCAATGGCGAGCTTACGTTGGATTCTTGTTATATGCGCAGTGCGCAGTATGGCATACGTATGCGTCTTAGCGAGGAGCCTATCCGTATCGTAGGAAGCAATCTGCTGTTCGAGAATTTCAAGATGTTTGCAAATAATGACAACCCGTTGATTCTCGACGGAAACATCGACTTCTCTGACGTTGCCAACATGTCTATGGATCTGCGCATGGCAGCCAAGAACTGTCAGATAATTGACGCCAAGGAAAACAGGCGCAGTGTGGCTTTCGGTAAGGCCTTTGTCGACTTTATCGGCACTATGCAGGGGCCGCTTAGCAATCTTAAACTATTAGGACGCTTAGATGTGCTCGGTTCTACCGACATGTCTTACATACTGCGTGATTCGCCTTTGTCTACCGACAACCAGATGGACGAACTTGTTAAGTTTACAAGCTTCAGTGACACTACAGAGGCCGTTGTAACACATCAGCCGCTGTCGGGCTTCAGCATGGATCTCACGATGAATATTGCCCAAGGATCACACGTCATGTGCTATCTTAACGCCGACCATTCTAACTATATCGACCTTATGGGCGGCGGAAGCCTGCGCATGAAGTATGGCTTGACAGGCGACATCGTATTGACCGGAAAATATACTCTCGACAATGGCGAGATGAAATATTCGTTGCCTATTATTCCTCTTAAGACGTTTACCATTCAGGACGGAAGCAATATTGAGTTTACCGGTGACCCGATGAACCCGAAGCTAAACATAACGGCCACGGAGAGAACAAAGGCAAGTGTGTCTAACGGCGGGGAGCAAGGACGTACGGTTGAGTTCGACTGTGGCGTGGTTATAACCAAGACCCTTTCGGACATGGGACTTGAGTTTACGCTCGATGCGCCGGAGGATATGTCGCTGCATAACGAGCTGATGGCAATGAGCGTGGAACAGCGCGGCCGACTTGCCGTTACGATGCTTACCACAGGCATGTATATAGCCGACGGCAACACCAGCGGATTCTCCATGAACAACGCGCTAAGTTCGTTCCTGCAGAGCGAGATTAACAATATTACGGGAAGTGCGTTGCGCACGCTCGACCTCAGTTTCGGTATGGACAATGCCACTGACGCCAGCGGAAACACCCACACTGACTATTCGTTCAAGTTTGCTAAGCGCTTCTGGAACAACAGAATGAAGATTGTAGTAGGCGGAAAAGTGTCAACGGGTGCCGACGTGGCTAATCAGAACGAGTCGTTCTTTGACAACGTGACGCTCGAATACCGCCTTAGCAACTCTTCAGACACTTATGTCAAGCTGTTCTATGACAACAATGCTTACGACTGGCTCGAAGGCACCACCCGCGAGTATGGCGTAGGTTTCATCTGGAGAAGAAGCCTGCAGCATTTTAAGGATATATTCAGTTTCAAGAAGAAGGACGCGATTATTCCGTTGCGTTCTGATACAATACCTGACAAGAAATGAGACTATCGGTAAAGAATATAATATATGTGGCCAGAAGGTCGTTTCCGTCGTTGCGCGTTTTTGCGCTTCGTGTGTGCCTGTTGGCCGCCGTTTCGGTGTTGCTGTGGTCGTGCTCAACCACCAGCGGCATACCGAAGGGCGACCAGTTGTTCATCGGACTGACAAAGATCGACTATCAGGACTATGAGAAAAGCGACCATTATGAGACAACTCGTGAGGAGGTTGAGGCTTCGTTGGCTACAGCTCCCAACGGCGCCTTGTTCGGCAGTTCGTATTATCGCACGCCGTTTCCTTACGGCTTGTGGATATGGAACGCCTTTTCAGGCTCAAAGAACAAGATAGCACAATGGATGACCAAGACGTTTGGCAAGTCGCCCGTGCTCATGAGTCAGGTAAATCCTCAGCTCCGTGCCTCAGTGGCGCAGTCGGTGCTACGCAATCATGGCTATATGAACGGAACGGTAGAATATGAGATTGTGGAACAGAAGAATCCAAAGAAGCGCAAGATAGGATACACCGTAAAGTTCGGACCGCTGCTCACGGTGGACACACTTCAGTATGTGGGCTTTCCGGAGATGGCCGACACGCTGTTAGAGAAGACAAAGGATGAGGCCAAAATAAAGAGCGGTTCGCCTTTTGACGCCTCTGCTCTTGACGCAGAGCGCAACCGTATAGCCACTTTGTTCCGCAACAACGGCTATTATTATTATCAGCCGAGTTTCGCCTCTTATCTTGCCGACACAACCATCACGCCCGGCAAGGCCAGCCTGCGCCTGCAGATGGCCGACAATCTGCCGGAACTTGCCAAGCACAAATGGTATATAGGAAAAATCAGAATAGACATCCGCAAGCAGTTTATGGAGGTGCTGAAAGACTCGTTCAGCCATCGCTATTTCACGGTCAGGTTCAACGGCCGCAAGCCGCCGATACGTCCGCGAATAATCTTGAGCGACCTGAAACTGCGTCCGCGCAAGCTTTTCAGATACGACGACTATTTGGAATCTTCAAACAAACTTAGCGGATCGGGGCAGTTCAGCTCGGTTGAGTTTGCGTTTACGCCGCGCGACACCACAGCAACATGCGACACGCTCGACCTTAACCTGTCGTGTACGTTCGGCAAGCCCTATGACTTTTATATAGAAACCAACTACACCAACAAGATAAACGGCCGCACCGGTCCCGAGCTTGTTATCGGTTTCACAAAGCGCAACGCCTTCCGTGGCGGCGAGAAGCTCGACATAAACCTTCACGGCTCTTACGAATGGCAGAAGGGCGGCAACGTCAGCGGCTCGTCGACAGACATGAACTCATACGAGTATGGTGCAGACGCATCAATAGAGTTTCCGCGCCTTATTGTCCCGTTCCTTAAGCACCGCCGCTATTTCACAACGCCTACAACATACGCCAAGATCGGTATGAACGTGATGAAGCGTCCTGATTATTTCAAGATGCACACCTTCTCTGCCGAATGGACCTATAAGTGGCAGCGTTCGGCTACGTGGCGCCATGAGTTCAGTCCGCTGACGCTGCAGTATCAGCGCCTTAACTACACCACGGCTAAATTTGACTCCATACTTCAGGAAAATCCGTATTTGCAGACATCAATGCAAAATACGTTTATCCCAAAGATGCGCTATATGCTCGCATACAGCAGCACTGTGAAACACCGCAACCCTGTTGTATGGCAGACCACCATCACGGAGTCTGGCAACATCTTGTCGCTTGCTTATATGGCTGCCGGAAACAAATGGGGCGAAGTGGGCAAGCAGCTGTTTAAGAATCCATACGCGCAGTTCCTCAAAATAGAAACCGACTTCAGCAAGATATGGCAGCTGGGGCAGAAGTCGCAGCTTGTGTGGCATATCAGTGCCGGAGTGATTTACACTTACGGCAACAGTCTGGCTGCGCCTTACAGCGAGCAGTTTTATGTGGGAGGAGCCAACAGCATAAGAGCCTTTGCGGTGAGAAGCATAGGTCCAGGAAGCTACACCACCAACGAGTCAAAACTGTCGTATCTCGACCAGACAGGCGACATAAAGCTGCAGCTTAACCTTGAGTATCGCTTTAATCTTTTCGGCAACCTTTATGGAGCAGCCTTTATAGATGCCGGCAATGTGTGGGCCCTGCGTGACGACGGTTATCGCGAGGGCGCCAAGTTCCAGTTTAAGAACGCCTTGAAGGAAATGGCTCTCGGCACGGGAGTAGGTCTGCGCTACGACCTCGACTTCCTCGTGTTGCGTCTCGACTGGGGCGTAGGTCTTCACGTGCCGTTCGATACGGGCAAGAGCGGATTCTATAACATTCCCAAGTTCAGCGACGGCCAGGCCATTCATATCGCCGTCGGCTATCCTTTCTGATGCAGTTTTTTGCTAATGTTATTTGCCGGACACAGTGTTAAAGGCTGATTCTGTTGTGTCCGGCTCTGCTTGCTTCTCCCGTAGGAAAAGCACAAATCTGCCGATTCTGTAAGGCGTATGGGCCTGTGTTCCTGAGCTGCATCTTGGCGTTCTGCATGCAGAAGAGAAACAGCATTGATTTGCTGCGCCGGTTTGTCATAATGTTATGTATGACATGATTTTACTTTCTTTGTGATTTTTGTTGGCACTCTCATACTGCGTTATTCTGAATTTAAAATCATTTGGACGAAAATATGGGCAAAATACGTGTGCAGTTGCAATATCTTGTGATATAAGACGTTATGCTTATATCCAAAATAATGTGCATCAATTTTTGTTCCGAAACGATATGAAAAATCTGCATTTTTGCCTAAAAACAGCCTCGTTCTGCGTCGCCAGATGTGCCGTTTTTGAGTAAAAACTCATAGGTTTACCATTAATTAACCTGCCGTTTGACTCTCTTTTGTAAATATGCTTTACCTGTTGGTGCTTAAATCATGCTCCGCTTTTTCTATTTCAGGCTGAATTTGTGATAAAGTCAAAGTGACACAATGCGCTGTTTTTCATGTGTCTGCTTACAAACAGACTTTGTGGAACACGGCATGATAAGTTACGCCTTGTTTGTTTGCCAATGTTTTTTATGTCGAAAACGCCACGAAAAACGCCGCTTTTCATAAAAAATGAGTATATTTGCATTCTGTTATTTATGAACAATATCCTGACATAACTGTTTAACACGCATTGCCGGGACATAAAGTTAAACCTTAAAATAAAATTACGTACAATATGAAACCTGCATTATTATTGCTGGCAGCCGGAATGGGAAGCCGTTACGGTGGTTTGAAACAGCTCGACGGACTGGGTCCTAACGGCGAGACAATCATGGACTATTCTATTTATGATGCCATAAAGGCCGGATTTGGCAAGATTGTTTTTATTATCCGAAAAGATTTTGAAGACGATTTCCGCGAGAAGATTCTTAGCAAGTACGAAGGCCATGTGCCTGTTGAGCTTTGCTTCCAGAGTCTCGACAGTCTGCCTGAAGGCTTCAGCTGTCCTGAAGGCCGTGTAAAGCCGTGGGGTACAAACCATGCCGTTCTTATGGCAAAAGACGTTATCAAGGAGCCGTTCTGCGTGATCAACTGCGACGACTTCTACAACCGCGATGCATTCATGGTTATAGGCAAGTTCCTGTCTGAACTTCCCGAGGGCAGCCGCGGCAATTATGCCATGGTAGGTTTCCGCGTTGGCAACACTCTGTCTGACAACGGAACCGTGGCACGTGGCATCTGCTCAAAGGATGATGCCGGCAATCTGACCACTGTGGTTGAGCGCACTGAGATTATGCGCGTAAACGGTCCTGTATGCTACAAGGACGAGCAGGGCGAATGGGTGGCAGTTGAGGACAACACACCGGTGTCAATGAATATGTGGGGATTCACTCCCGATTATTTCGAGCACAGCGAGGCTTATTTCAAGGAGTTCCTCTCTGATCCGAAAAACATGGAGAACCTCAAGGCCGAGTTCTTTATTCCGCTTATGGTGAATAAGCTGATTAACGACAAAACAGCCACAGTGAAGGTGCTTGACACAACCAGCAAGTGGTTTGGCGTAACTTATTCTGCCGACCGTCAGGCTGTTGTAGACAAGATTCAGAGTCTTGTTGACGAAGGCGTTTATCCCAACAAACTTTTTTAAAACTGAATATTGCCACAAATAGCGGCGTTTAGCCGCTTTTCAATATGTTGCAGTGCAGGGCTCACGTTGTTATGCCCGTGCCTGAAACACATTCCTATTTTGATAAATAATGGACATTAACTTGCTTACAGCTGCGGAGACCGAAAGCCTCCGCAGCCTTATCCTCAGTTCAGACAATATTATTCTTTGCTGCCACCGCAGTCCCGACGGCGATGCTCTTGGCTCGCTGCTCGGCATGGCAGAGTTTTTGCGTCAGCAGGGCAAGGTGCCCGTGGCTGTCGTCCCCGATGCCTATCCCGACTTCTTGCAGTGGCTGCCGGGCACGGAGCGCATCATAAGATACGACAAGCATAAAAGCTTTGTCGACGGACTTTTGGCTTCGGCCGATCTTGTGTTCTGTCTCGACTTCAACACCTACTCACGTACAGACGACATGGCAGACACGCTGGCTGCCTCGCCTGCAAAGAAGGTTCTTGTTGACCATCACCTTAATCCCGACATCGACACGGAGTTGTGTGTGTCGCATCCTGAGGCATGCAGCACATGCGAACTGGTTTTCCGCCTGATATGGCAGCTCGGCAGTTTCGACATGATGACGCGTAAGGGTGCCGTTCCGCTGTATTGCGGCATGATGACCGACACGGGCGGATTCACATACAACTCAACACGCCCCGAGATCTTCTTCATTATAAGTCAGCTGCTTACCAAGGGCATCGATAAAGACAAAATCTACCGCAACGTTTACAACAACTACAGCGAGTGGCGCATGAGGCTCATCGGCTATGTGCTTAACGAGAAAATGGTGGTTATGCAGGAGGAGCGTGCTGCCTATTTCGTACTGACGCGCGACGACCTTAAGCGCTTTCATTACATCAAGGGCGACGCCGAAGGACTGGTTAACATGCCCCTGCAGATAAAAGGCCTGAGGCTGAGCATATCGCTCAGGCAGGACACTGAGAAGGATAATCTTGTGTGGGTGAGCACACGCTCTGTGGATAACTTCCCGTGCAACAAGCTTGCAGAACAGTATTTCAACGGCGGCGGCCATCTAAACGCTGCAGGCGGACGCCTTGAGTGCTCGGTTGAAGAGGCAGAGGCGCTGGTAAGGAAGGCCGTAACCGAATTCAAGTTCTGACATACGGCTTTTTTATCTGTCAAAAGGCAATATCCGCGTTAATTTGCCGAATATCAGTTAAAGTAGCATAATTATAAATTGCGATGTGGCGTAATTAGTGTATTTTTTGTAATTTTGCCAGTCGTACTTACATATTATAAAAAATAGAATGAGAAATTTAGCTTTGGCTTTCATAGCCTTTATCGCAGCCGTAACGGTTATAAGCTGTGATGATACAGAGACTTATGCAGAGCAGAAAGATAAGGAGCGTGCTGCAATTAGTAGATTTATTGCCGATTCGGCCATAACTGTCATAACTGAGTCGCAGTTTAAGGAGCAGGGATACAAGACCGATGTGAGCAAGAATGAGTTTGTGCTGATGCAGAATTCAGGAGTTTACATGCAGATTGTCAGAGAGGGATGCGGTGAGAAGATAAAGGAAGGCGAGACCACAACCGTGCTTTGCCGCTTCACCGAATATAACATTCTTACCGACTCTTTGCAGCTGACAAACGACATCCTCAGTTTTTCTTCTATTGTTGACAAGATGACCGTAACAAACAGCAGCGGATCGTTTACAGCGTCGTTTATCGACGGACAGAGCGTCATGGCCATGTTCTATGGCACAACGTCAGTTCCGTCAGGCTGGCTTGTTCCGTTGACTTATATAAAGGTTGGACGTCCTGAAAATGCAGGAGACGAGATAGCCAAGGTTAATCTTATAGTTCCGCACACACAGGGACATGCCTATGCTTCTTCGGGCGTTTATCCTTGCTATTACACGATAACTTACGAAAGGGGAAGATAAATAATGACACTTATTAAATCAATTTCAGGCATTCGCGGCACCATCGGCGGACATACGGGCGACACGCTCAATCCGCTTGACATCGTAAAGTTCGTAACTGCTTATGCCACATATATCCGCCGCAGCGGCAAGTCGTCAAGCGGCAAGATCGTAGTAGGACGCGATGCCCGTATATCAGGCGAAATGGTCAGAAGCGTTGTTTGCGGCACGTTGATGGGCGTTGGCTATGATGTAATCGACATCGGTCTTGCCACAACGCCTACCACAGAACTTGCTGTGCGCATGTCGGGTGCCGACGGCGGTATAATCATCACGGCAAGCCATAACCCGCGTCAGTGGAATGCCCTTAAGTTGCTCAACTGCGAGGGCGAGTTTCTCGACAAGGCTGCCGGCAACGAAGTGCTTGACATTGCAGAAAAGGAAGACTTTGAGTATGCCGATGTAGACAGTCTAGGTCATTATATTAAAGACGACTCGTTCAACCGTCACCACATCGACTCTGTGCTGGCTCTCAGCCTTGTAGATGTTGAGGCTGTAAAGAAGGCACATTTCCGTGTATGTGTTGATGCTATCAACAGCGTGGGAGGCATCATCCTGCCCGAACTGCTTGAGGCATTGGGCGTTGATTACGAAATACTTAACGGCGAACCTACTGGCGATTTTGCCCATAATCCGGAACCGTTGGAGAAGAATCTCGGCGGTATAATGGAGCGTATGCGCAGCGGTGAGTTCAGTCTTGGTATCGTTGTCGATCCTGACGTAGACCGTCTTGCGTTTATCTGTGAGGACGGACGTATGTTCGGCGAGGAATATACGCTTGTCAGCGTTGCCGACTATGTGCTCAGCCATACACCGGGCAACACGGTAAGCAACCTCAGCAGCACGCGTGCTCTGCGCGATGTAACCGAGAAACACGGCGGTTGCTACACTGCATCAGCCGTAGGTGAGGTAAACGTTACAACCAAGATGAAAGAGGTTGGTGCCGTTATCGGCGGCGAAGGCAACGGCGGAGTTATTTATCCCGAGAGCCATTATGGCCGTGACGCACTTGTAGGCATTGCCCTTTTCCTGTCGTCTTTGGCTCATAAGGGTTGCAAGGTAAGCGAGCTTCGCGCAACATTCCCTGATTATTATATAGCCAAAAACCGCATAGACCTTACTCCTTCAACCGATGTTGACGCGATACTCGAGAAGGTTAAGCAGATGTACAGCAACGAGCAGGTAAACGATGTTGACGGCGTTAAGATTGATTTCCCCGACAAGTGGGTGCATCTGCGCAAGTCTAACACCGAACCGATTATCCGTGTCTATAGCGAGGCTTCATCAATGGAGGAGGCTGACGCATTGGGCAAGAAGATAATGCAGGTGGTTTACGACATGCAGAAATAATATCGAATTGATTATAATCTTTGTTATGCATCCGGGGCTGTGGCTCCGGATGTATTTTTATAAGCTAAAATATCTGAGGCTGATCTTACTTCTATACAAAAAAATAACGGACAACAGCGTTAGATGTATCTTTCCGGCTGTTGTCCGTCTGCATTTTATGAATGTTAGAAAGTAAGTGTAAAATCAGATGCCCATAAGCGGCAGAATTGACGGCGTAAGCAGCGAGGTCAGGATGCCGTTGATCGTAAGTCCAAGACTTGCGTAGGCTCCGTGCACCTTGCTCACGTCCATTGATGTTGCCGTACCCATGGCGTGTGCCGCCGTTCCCATAGACAGACCTTGTGCCACAGGGCTGTTTACGCGTGCAAATCCCATTGTCTTATAGCCAGCCACCGCACACAGCAGACCTACGCACACCACTACGGCTGCCGTAAGCGACGGTATTCCGCCGATGCTCTTCGTAACTTCCATTGCGATAGGTGTGGTTACAGATTTTGGTGCGAGCGACATTATCACCGGCTTCGATGCACCGAGCGCTTTAGCTATAAGCACTACCGATATGATGCCTGCCAGACAGCCTGCAAGCTCTGACATGAGTATCGGCAGAAACTGTTTCTTTATCGTTTCAAGCTGCTGATACAGCGGTACGCCAAGCGCCACGACGGCAGGCTGAAGCCAGAATTCTATCATGTGTCCGCTCGTGTTGTATGTTTCGTATTTTACGCCTGATATCTTCAGAAAGGCTATCAGAACGCAGATGCTCACCAGAATGGGGTGCATTATTGTCCAATGAGTCCATTTGCGGAGCAGCTTTCCGAAGAAATAGCTGCCGAACGTGAGGGCGATAAGAAAAAATTCGTTTGACAGATAGCTCATTGGTCGCCTCCTTTCCTGTTTACGGCTTTTCCATAAATCTGATGAACCCATCCCGTTACGGCCAGTACAATTACCGTGGATATGGCCGTTGATATTACTATCGGCCAGAATTCGGCCTTAATAATGTCGAAATAGAGCATAATGGCAACGCCTGGCGGAACAAAGAAAAATCCGATGTTTGCTACAAGAAAGTCTGATATGGTCTTTACCCATTCCAGACGTATTATCTTCAGCTTCAGCAGAAGAGTAAGAATTAGCATGCCCAGGATGCTCGACGGCAAAGGTATGCCCGTGAGCCATATTATCAGCTCACCCAATGCGAGACAGCCAAACAATATGGCCAGTTGTCTAATCATCATAACCTTTAAAACAAATAATCTTTTTACCTAACGGGGTGCAAAGGTATATCGTTTTTAACTGATATACAAATTTGTTAACACTTTTGTGCCTTCATTTTTTATGCTGCTTACAGTTTGTCGTATATTTGCTTGATCTGATTGCATGTTTTGATTTAATCTCAGTTTCCATATTTGCAGTATCAGTTATGGTCATTTCTTGTTGATTTGTTTGTTTGCTTATGCTGCAGTTGATGAGTTCCTGTGTGCGTGGAGGCTGTTGCGGCTGCTGACTTATTAGAACTTTAGCGTGTTTTTGATATAGATAAAATTTGCAATCGCTTTTCTGATGTTGTATTTTTGCGGCAAGGATAACAAATAATTTCTTATATCATGAATAATACATTTAAAGTAAGTTTGTTTAAGAACTTCCTTAACAGGGAGACTATTGCTAATTGTGAGTTGGACGAATTGGTGGTTATGATCCGGCAAGGACGCTATGCCGATGCTTTGTCAGACTATCGCTGTTACAGTCCATTGCTGTCTTCCGGCAAGCCTGTCTTATGTTCCCGGCGCGATGTAATGACTGCCGACAACCGCATTCCGCGCCTTTGTTTCTCTTCCGTATATAAGCGCCGCAACGGCAAAAGAATTGTAGTCGGACGCAACGGACTGCTTTTCGTCGAGATAGCAGGGCTAAAGAGCTTTGATGAGGCTGTGCGCATACGGCGCGTTGCATCGCGCCAGCCATACACAATGTTGGCTTTTATCGGTGCGAATGGATTGTCTGTCATTGTGGTTTGTTCTATTTCGCAGGCCGACGGCACTGTTCCATGCGATACGGAGGCCTGGCGCAGGCTAATGACAAAGGGGTACAGACTTCTGCATTATATATATTCGTCACAGCTAAAGACCGAAATATCTATGCAGACAGGCACTGCCGAGGCTATGTGTCTTATGAGTGCCGATGCCGGCATTTATTACAATCGTGAGGCTTTGACATTGATTGTGTGTGAGAATGATGTGTATGACACTTTTAATGTATGCTGTTCGCACGCTTTTGAAGCCGATGAGTCGCCTCTTCCTGGCAAATCGTCTTCAGAGGCTTATCGCTATATCTTTTATTGCTGTTGGAACCATGTGCTCGATTCTGGACTTAATCAGGACGACCCTTATTATGCTGAACGCGCCATACAGAAGCTGGCATACCTGTGCCGTAAGTCAGGTTTGCCGCAGCAGATGTGTGTTGACCGCACTATGAACCTTGGCACGATTAATGTAGAGCGCGGCCTGGTTGAGTTGTTTTTTGCGCAGGCATATCGTCAGGCAGAAGATAATCCTAATCCGTTGAGGTATGTCGAGGTTCCCCGGCTTCAGGCCATAAAGCTTGATAATTTTTTCAGTACACGTTATGTCATGCGCCGCAATGTGCTTACGGGTGTGGTGCAGTATAAGCATATCGGGGCTTGCGATGCCGATTACAGGCCGGTTACGCAGGAAGTTATCAACACCATAGCCGTGAAGGCTCAGCGCGAGGGCATCAGGGTGTGGGCCCGCGACATCAAGGAACGCGTGAATTCTACGCTCGTTTCTGATTTTGATCCGTTGAACCATTGGCTTGACTCATTGCCCGAATGGGACGGACGCGACCGCCTAAAGGCCTTTGCGCTGCGTGTTCCTACCGACAATTCCCGTTGGCCGGAATACTTCAGCGTATGGATGCGTTCAATGGTTGCTCACTGGATGGGGTTGGATGTCATGCACGGCAACGACCTTGTTCCCCTGCTCATTGGCAGTCAGGGCTGTGGCAAGTCGTCGTTTGCCAAGATTATATTGCCGCCAGAGCTCCGCACCTATTACAACGACCGTATCGACTTCCGCAACGACAACACTCTGATGCGTGGCCTGTCATCCTTTGCCCTTATCAACATCGATGAGTTCGACCGCTATTCGGCCAGTAGACAGCCGCTGATTAAATACATCATTTCAAAGAGTGAAGTAACAGCCGTGAAGGCATATCGCAGCAATTTTTCAACCGAACGCCGTTATGCAAGTTTCATAGCCACAACCAACAGCAGACATCCTTTGACCGACCTTACCGGTAGCCGAAGGTTTGTGTGCGTGGCAGTTACGGGCAGCATTGATTTCACTTCGGCTGTTGATTATAAGCAGCTTTATGCCCAGATTATAAGCGAAATACGTGGCGGCGCTTTGTGTTATCTCAATGCGGCAGCTACTGAACGCCTGATGGACGACAACATGAGCTTCATGCGTGTTTCTGATTTTGGTTCGGCCGTAGCCCGTCTCTTCCGCATTCCTGAAGCCGATGGGGCAGGGCATGAGATGTCTGTTGACGACATTGTGTCCGTAGTCTGTCGTGCCTATCCGCGTCTGCCATTATCTGGGTTGTCTGATAAAAGCGTAGGCATAACGTTGAAGCGGCTAGGTTTCAACAGGCGTCACACGCGCACGGGAGTGCGTTATATCGTGGAGCAAATAAAAAAATAATTTTTCTTTAGAAACTCATCACTCGTCACATCCTACTCTAAGATGCTTGCTGTCAGGTGGTTATAGTGTGATGAGTTGAAAAGTCAACTCATCACACTATCTGTTTTTCAGCTTCTTCAGGCTTTTATTGATGTTTTCATAATGCAGAATTCAGATAAAAAACTGTTTCTGGACATAATTAATCCTGTTTTTGGTTGACCAAATATGCATGTGTGATGAGTTGAAATGTCAACTCGTCACACTGTAAGTTGTTGTAGATAAATAAGTTATGTCCAATTGTGACGAGTGATGAGTTTTTAAAGAAAAACATATTTATTATATGCGTTGGCAATATGATAAGTGCCCTTTCGTAATGTAAAAGGCCACCTTTCGCATTCTAAAAACTATGCTTTTGCAATGCGGAATGATATGTATCAGGATGTTTGATAGTCAATAATTTATGATGAAAAAAACGCCTGTCTTTTCCGTTTTGGAAAGACAGGCGCCGCTTTTACTATATCCACATTCTATGATGTGAAAATCCCCATTATTATTTAACTAAAACTTTTTTTACCAAGTTTCCTACTTTTACAATATATATACCGTTGTTCAGGTTGAAGGTACAGTTGCCGTCAACATTGCTTTCTGCCACTTTTACGCCTGAAACATTGTAAATAGCAACCGGCTTATTAGCAGCGCTGACATTGATGTAGCCTTTGCCTGCAGTTATGCCTTCTTGCATATCGTTCATCTGGTATATGTTAGTGCTTACCGGTCCTGTAAGTGTCATGCTGATGCCTGTGTATGCTTCGTCTACTCTTATATAGTGCTTGCCCGGAGTAGTGACAGTGGTTTTCCAAGTGCATAGCATATTGTAATCCTCGTCGAATGAGTTTTGGAATTCCATTACAACTCCATTAGTTCCGTTGAGTGCATCTTCTTCGTTGGCAAACCATACAGGGTTGGTCATAAACGGAGCGTTGGTTGTAACAGTAACTTCTCCTTCTTCAAGCGGAACGACATACCATAACGGTTTTGTTGCCTCAACTTCCGGTAGTTCTACAGCCTCTCCGTCTTTAAGCTCGATAGCCGTATTGACAGATTCGCCTTCCTTGAATTCTCTTTCGGTAAAGTACACACTGTTGCCTTTTGACGCTGTTGTTATCTTGACATTTACAAGGAATATGTCGCCTGCTGCAGCCGAAAGGTCTACATGGTAAATAGTAGAACCGTCGGTATCTGGTCCTGATATTGCTACTGGTTCACCGTCCTTGCCCTTGCAGTAATAAATTTCGTCATAGCCCATATCATTGTAAGGCTTGTTGCTTTCGATAGTCAGAACGCCGTCTTCCTTCATTGTGTATTGCAGCCATAGATTTCTTGGTATTTCGTCTCCGAATGTGTATGTGTCGCCGTCTACTATTATCGGGTTAGTGCGTCCTTCTCCGAGATCATAATCTTTTTCCTCTATGGTGAACTTCTGTCCGTCCAAGGCTCCGTCTATCTTAATGAGATATGTTGTTCCCTCAAGAATCTCAAGCACGTATGCCATATTTTCGTCTCTAGTAGTAGAATAAGAGCCATCGTATGGGCCGGTGCCCTTCGGGAATGAAACAAACATATTAGACGGTCCGCTGAAATACAGTTTGCCGGTTATTGTGGCTGTATACTTATAATACTTGATGTATCCGTTCTTGTTTTCAACAGTGTTTTCACCTTTCACGGCTGTTAGAGGATCGGTGATGATGTCTCCTTGCATTATGTCCTCCATTGAAACTTTGAATGTGATAGGCTCTGTCTCGCTTGAAGTCCATTTGATGATATAGCGCTGGCCCTGCTCGCCTCCGCTGACCTGTGTGTATACGGCATTATTGCCGGAAATGCTGTTATAACTGTTCCCACTAGGATAAATTTCAACCTTAGTGTATCCGCTTTGTATTTCAGAAACAGCCTTCACATCAAGAATTTTGTTCGACTGTGCCGGAATATCTACCGCATAGAATGTTGTCTTGTTAGAGGCCTCTGTTGTGATTTCTGATGGAGTTTCACTGATTACAATCGGGTTCGACTCTTTGTCTCCTGCTTTATAGTCTTCGCATGCAAAAGTCATAATCTGCTCTTCTGTCGTAGCTTCAGTTTTGTTTACACATACGAAATATATAGTGTTTGGCTCTTCCAGTTCCCAACGTGTGTTGAAGCTGCCTTCTTCTGATGTGGCCAAAGTATATCCGGCTTCAATAAGACTCTTGTCTTCCGGGAAAATCTTAACTTGTCCGCCAGGAAGTTCGCTTGTGCTGCTGACAACTCCATATCCGGTTCTTTCGTTTGAGTATATGTAGTAATAAGTACCGGCTGCTGCAGGAACAGTGTTGTCGCCTTCTTTCAGCCGGAACGGCATGTAGAGTGAGCCGCGCTCAGCGTCTTCAAATGTTACGTCAAGTATGAAAGGAGAATAGTTGTCGAATCTTATCAGATATGTCTTTCCTTCTTCTACCGGCATCTTGCATTGATGTTGTGTACCGCGGTCGATGGCGAATGTCGGATCGAATTTGAGACCAATAGAGCCTTCAACAGTAATTCCCATTACGGCTGTAGACGAGGTCATGACAAGCAGACCTTCCTTGTCTGCCGTGTAAGTGGCATAGAAAACTTGATCAGAAAATACATACTGGTTTCCCATGTAATACTTGTTTTCGGGTGAGATAGGCATAGGATCATCCTCGGTATGACCTTTGCCTAAATCCGGTAAAGGAGTAGTTTTCAGGTCGAATGTTGCCTTGTTGCCGCTATACACTGGCATTTGAAAGTAAATTGTGCTGCCTGCCTCCAACGGATAATTTTGTATGGTAAATTGTTCGCCTTGAGCAGGCTTTACGTTAACCCGTTCGCTGCCGTCGAGTTCAAATGCCGTTAATTGCTGGATGCTGGTTGCCTCAATCGTAAGTATACTGTTCTCTTCAGCTGTGTATTTCCAGTAGACATCCACTTCATCTTTTGTGTCAGGCGTATATTCGTTATAACCGACACGCAGGTTTATCGCTGTTTCGGGCGAGTCTTGTGCGATGGCAAAGCCTGACATTGCAGCTAGCAATATTGTTGTGAATAAATGCTTTTTCATAAACAGAAGGTTTTAAGTGTTAAACAAGAATTGCAGCATGGGTTATTGTCTGCCGTTTCGATGGGATAAATCACCCCGGGCAATATCCCATGCTGCAAATATTATATGTATGGCGTCTGGAAATGTTTTTATCTTATTACATATTTCTTGCCGCCCTTGATGTATATGCCTTTTGTGAGGCCTTTAAGGCTGCCGTCGGTGCGCACTAAGCGTCCGTCTATGGTATATATGTCGTTGTCGTTCTTTGCTTCATCAGAATTTATTGTCTGCTTGATTCCTGATGCAACACCTTCTTCGACAGTTACATTTGCTATCTGTAAATAAGACATTCCATTTACAGGATACGGGCTTACGAGGTGTATACCTATACAGCGCGCTCCGTCTGTTCCTGCCGGAACGTTAAACTCATACTCAGAGTAAATCCAGTTGTCGCCTGATTCATTCAACTGCGGCTTGAACGTAAATTCATCAAACATAGCATGTTCTGTGTAAACGTTGTTGCTGCCCAAAGTGAACTGCAGTTTCTCTTCGGCTGTGCAGCGTATCTTCACTCTGATCTTGTAGCTCTTTGCGGCATTAAACTCGAGCGGAGGACTTATCAGCCATTCGTCGGCGTCATTTCCGTAGTTTTCGATACCGGGGTTAACAATGTATTCAGCGCATGGTGTAGTATCGTCAAACTGCAGCGGACCCCATTCAGATGTATATGTCCAGCTGTATGCGTCTTTATTGGCATCGTAAGCCATCCACTGATTTTCAAAATATGTCATGTTTGAAAAGTCTTGTGACATCGGCAGAGTCATTGCCTTGCCGAGTACATAGGCTTCGGGCATGTTTGCAGCTGTCTCACCATATTCGTTGCATGCATAGATGACGTATGTGTAGCGTCCGATACGTGTCATCTGGTCGTCTGTGAACGTGGTTTCTTTCAGGTTTTCAACAACAGTCTTGTTGTCCGGCTGGCGCACGATCTTATATGTCAGTCCGTCTGGAGAGAAATATCCTCCGTTAAAGCCTTGTGTAGGTGCGTCCCATGACAGCTTGGCTGAAGCACATCCTTCGCCTACGACGAATTTCATGTTAGATACCTGTCCAGGCATGTCGTTGCCTACAAATACCGTTGCGCGGGCCTTGCCGCCGTTGCCGGCCTTGTTTACGGCGTAAATAACGTATGCGTAGTCGCCGTCTGCATCAATACTGGTGTCGTCATAAGACGTTGCATTAGCTTCCAGAGTTGCAATCTTTTCTCCGTTACGCTCTATCACATAACCTGTAACGGCATCAGCCAATGTCTCGCCGCCGAAAGAAGTTGTAGGAGCTTTCCATGTCATGTGTGCTGTCCTTGCACCTTTCTCTCCTGGTGTAACTGTGAATTCTGCAGGTTCAGCAGGAGCGTTGTCTCCGCCTTCAGCAAACGGGATGTAGAGAGCCATGAATGATGAGTTGATACCAATCTGTCCGAGATTCTTCATTGTTACATTTTCAGATGTCAGGTCGATGCACAGCATGTGTGCTTGTATGCCCTTGTCATAATCATATGAGCATGCTGCCCAATACAGAAGACCAGTAGAATGGTCGAATTCCATTGTCTGATTCTGTGACAATCCTCCGAAACCTGTCTGCAATATTCTTGTTACCGAACCGTCATTTTTGTTCACCTTATACAGCACGCCGTCATTGGCGCCTACGCCATATAATGTTCCGTCCATGTCGGCTGCAATTACGCCAAGAGTTTTTTGCAGCGTTGTAACCTTTGTAAGCATACCGTCTTTAAGGTTGACGCTATATAGGGCAGATTCTCCCTGGAAGAAACCTATTGCGTACATTGTCTTAGAACTGTAGTCATAGGTCATGTCCTGTGTCTTGAAGTTAGTGCCTTGTGCGGCAAGTCCTTCCGAACCCAGCACGGTGTAACGGCCCGTCGTTATATTGTATGATATGAAGTCGCCGTTCTGAGGACCCATAAATGAGTCGTAGACATATTCGTATGCATAGAAGACGTCGTCTACGGCAGCTCCCGAATAGATGCTCTTCATGTTTCCATAAGGATATATTACGTCAGCTTTTGAAAGATCATTGAGGTTTAATGAACAAAAGCCGTAAGCACCTGCCAGAGCTCCGTTGTAGTTAAAGTATCCATACATTTTCCTGTTTACGGTTGATGCTGAGCCGCTGTCTGCAGCATACGCAGATGTGTTGGCGCAAATAATAGCCAAAACTGCAAGCATGGAGAATAAAATTTTCTTCATAATGGTACTTTTTAAATGTTAATAATTAAGGTCTTGCTAAAATAACTTTTTTAATTAACTCACCGCATTTTACAATGTACATGCCACATCCTGGAGTGCATGTTATATGCCTTTGGGCTGATTTCTGTATAATGCGGCCGTCAGCTGAGAGTATGAGTACATCAGACTTTTGCGGATTGTCAATATTTATTGTTCCGCCGGTTGCGCTGATGCGTGCCAGTTCTTGTCCTGCTTCGTGTGATTCAATGCCTGTTGCATCGCTCTTGAAGTCGAAAGTGATCACACCGTTGTTTTCTCTTATGTTTGTTATCGGACAGTTTACCGCGTCAGATGTAGTATGCCATTTTGCAGAAGGCATTGACGTATCAGTAAACTGTGTGTTGTTGCTTGTTCCGGGGAACGGGTCGCCGGCCTCGGTGCCGTCAGAGGCATGGCCGTCTGCAGGGATAAGAGAAACATGCTCATAGCCTGACGATGAGGTGTTGACACGGTTGGTATTCCAAAGAGAAGGAACATAATGTATTTGCGAAATAATCAGTCCGTGACCGTCGAGAGCCTTGTCCCAGCCTGTCTGCTGGCGGTTCTCCAAGGTGAAGTATTCATTGTTGTCTGTTCCGCATACAATGAAGTATGCCTCGTTTGATTCAGACAACGGATTTAATGTCAGGTCCTTGGCAGGTTCGCTAAGCACTACAGGTTCGAGCCAGCCTACAGTATATTTGTCCATTGCTGTGTATCCGGCAGGAGTCTTGCTGTCGTCATTATAGAGTCCGTTGCACATCACGTCCCATGTAAGCATGCCTTGCATTCCTGAATATGCTGCGTCGTATATGTCAGGCAGTCCGAGGATGTGGCTGAACTCATGGCAGAATGTGCCGATGCCGTCGAGAGTTGTTCCTTCATGGCCTCTCAGCTCACATGAACATGCTGCCTGTCCTAAATACAGTCCGTCGTACATGTTCCAGCTTTCGTAAGTCAGGTCTACGGCCTGTGGCCATACAGTCTCTTCGCTGCCGCCCTGCGACTGTCCGTAGCCGGCATACACCACGAAGATAAAATCAACATATCCGTCGCCGTTGTAGTCGTATTTAGAAAAGTCGACGTCTGTGTTTGCGTCTGCCATGCTGCATGCATCTATCATCAGTTCTGCTGCTCTCTCGTCATAGCCGTAATATGCCATTTCGTGAGGAAGGTCAACTGGGCCGACAATGTCAAATGTAGGAACAAATTTTCCGGCAGACTGCGCGGTGAAATAGCTCTTTATGCTTCCTGAAGCATACGGACCTGAATAGTCTTCATCGTTTGCCATGCTGTTATATATGTCATGGATGTTGTCAGTAGAAAACTTCTGGTCCTTAAACTGGGCTAAGATTATAAGTCCGCGGATATTGCCTATTGTTGGGAATACGGGCTCTATGACGCTTGGCGAGCTTTGACTTTTTACTCTTTGTGCCTTAGAGGCTATCTCCTGGCGCTTGTCCCTATAGGCTACGGCAAGCTTTTGCTTGATAGCCTGCTGGTCTAATGTTTTTATAAACTGGAGTTCTTTAGCGTTGCGGCTTGTTGCGTTGTGTGCCACCATTCCTGTCGGCACCACCTTGTTGTCAACAATTTCTGCATATCTAAGACTTCCGTTTGCATCGGGTAGAAGGATGAATCCGTCTTCACTTACATAATGGTGCATGTATTCGTCACCATTCAAATACACTGTTACCTTAGTTCCGTCTGCCTGGGTGTATGATATTTTGTTTGGCCAGGCAGGAGCAGCGTATGTGCCGTTTAAACAAATCAGGCAAGCTGCAATGGTAATAAAAACGTTAAGGATTCTCATAATATTGTAGGTGTTAAGTTTATCAGAATAATAGATTTATTAAATTTTTACGTCTGCTAAATTATATTTTTTATTACAGATTATACAAATAAAAGCATCCAAATTCTTCACATTTCACGAAATATTAAAAAAAAACTTGCATTTTACGATTTTGTCTATATTTTTCTCTTATATTTTGTTTAAATTTGCAATGGAAGACGGTTAATAGCCTGTCGATTAAAATTTATTAAAAGCCTAATACGATATGTTTAAACACATTATTTTCATAATATTTCTATTTGTATGTCCTGTATGTCATTCTTATGCGTCGATGCCTGCAAACACAAAATCAGGCATGACAAAAATAATAGCCGACGGCTTGTATAAGGATGGCAATTATCCTTTGGCCCTTACATATTATATAAAAGGTATGGAAATAGCTGAAAAGGAAGACGACAAGCGCACATACATGGCATGCATAGGTAATATTGCCAATATTTATGAAGCTTTTGGCGATTATGAGGCAAACCTCTTCTATCTGCTGAAAGGATACAAGATGTCGAAAAAACTTAATGACGAAGAGCTGATAGGCAAATACCTTACTAATATAGTGCCTGCATATTGTCATCTGGGGAATATTAAAAAGGCAAAGGAATATTATGATATAGCCAAGAAGATGCAGGTAAGCAAGAACGCAACACAATGGGAGTATTTCCTAATATATAATTCTGCCCGAATAAAGCAGGCTGAACGTAAGTATGACGAAGCTGTGAAGGATCATCTAAGGGCTGCCGCATACGCAGAGAAAAATGAGCTGGACGACATCTTTATATTATATCAGGAGTCTGAGATAGGAAATATTCTCGTCAAAAAGCATGATTACGGCAATGCTATAAAGTATGGAGCTAAATGCCGGGATATGTCTGTTGAAATGGATAATGCCGAGATGGAAATCAATGCGTACAAGATCCTTTACGAGGCGTATGCCGGAAATGGCGATAGCGATTCTGCCAGAAAATACAGAGTGTTGTATCTTGAGACTTATGACTCGGTGTTTAGTGCAAAGGGCATGAACCAGGCAAGGGGAAAATTGCAGGAGTATGAGTCGCGTAAAAGTACGGAGGAGATAAGTTCGCTGACCTCGATTATCAACATTTATACTTTGGCTGTTATCTTGATTTCTATTTTGTTGATAATCACAATTGTGCTGGCAGTGGTGGTTATACGCAAGAACCGTAATTTAAGAAATGCACAGCGCCTGCTTATCAACAAGAACAACGACTTGATAAAATCAGACAGAAGCAAGGTGGCTATTGTGCCGTCTTACAATGAAGGCGATGAGGCCGGCGACGACGAGTTTGACGGAAATGCCGGTGGGGTTGACATGACGCAGGAACAGGCAGACGCACTTCTTGCGAAAATTAATGAGATTATAAATACGCCCGAAATAATTTCTGATCCTGACCTCAGTCTGAAGATTATAGCCGACATGGCAAAGTCGAACACAAAGTATGTTTCGTTTGTCATCAACAAGACATACAATAAAAACTTCAGAACATACATTAACGAGAAACGTATAATGGAGGCATGCAGAATGCTTTCGGATAATGAGCATTATGGCAATATGACCATTCAGGCTATTTATGAGGAGGTGGGATATACCAATGCGACAAGCTTTAACCGCACGTTTAAGAAAATTAACGGCATGACTCCAGCCATGTATAAAAAGCTGGCGACTAAAGAGAAGTAAATATACGGAAGCTACAAGAAGGTAAATTTTTTATGTCATGTGCATGGCCTGACGATATTCTTGCATGTGAATGATGCGTTGGTTGTATTGCAAGGCTTATTTTATGTAGGCTTAACAGGTGCTGCGATTTGTAAAGTCATAGCCTACGGACTGGCTTACGGTTGCGGAGCATATTGATTTCTCATAAAAAAACAATTAGTTTTTGATGAAAAACTCGGCCGTTTTCGCTTCAAAAGTGGCCGAGTTACGACATGAAAACAATAGGTTAATGATTTGAAACTAATACGCATTGTTTTGCTTATTGTTTTTGTTGAATAGTCGTCCGATATGAACGCTTGTTAATAATAAATGTATGTTTTGCTTTCGATTTTTCTGGGTTGTAAAATAAATTTATTTGATATTCAGCTTGAATATTAAGATGTTGTTGTGCCGGATATCACGTTTATGGCATTTTAGCGTAGTCTTGTTTTTGTCAGTGATGCATTTTTTAGGATAAAACTTTAAAACAACATGAAATGTCTCAGTGGGATAAGCTGTTGTGCAGCTTATATATTTTATATATAAAATCAGGTTTTTCTTTGCATTTTTAAATTTATATTTTTACTTTTGCCAATAATTAGTATGTTCAAAAGAGAATAATAATCTAATCTATGATCACATTTGTTTTAAGTTTGGTTGCCCTTGTGGTGGGCTATTTCATTTATGGACGCATCGTAGAGCGTGTGTTTGCTCCCGACGACCGTCCTACACCGGCTGTAAGTATGGCCGACGGCGTAGACTATGTAGTATTGCCGGGATGGAAAATCTTTATGATTCAGTTTCTTAACATTGCCGGCACAGGACCTATTTTCGGGGCCATCATGGGTGCCAAGTTTGGCCCTTCGGCCTATCTGTGGATAGTTTTCGGCTGTATCTTTGCTGGTGCGGTTCACGATTATCTCAGCGGAATGTTGTCGCAGCGTCATGGCGGTGCAGGTCTGCCGGAGCTTGTAGGCTGTTATCTCGGCAAGTCAACCAAGAAGGTCATGCTGGTGTTCTCTGTTTTTATGCTTATAATGGTCGGTGCCGTGTTTGTATATAGTCCGGCATTGATATTAGGTACAATATGCGGCGACTCAGTTACATGGGTTTATGTATGGTGTCTGATAATTTTTGCATATTATTTTCTTGCCACGATGCTTCCTGTTGATAAAATTATCGGCAAGATTTATCCGCTTTTTGCCATTGCCATGCTGTTTATGGGTATCACTACAGATCGACGCCTGATCATTCTGTCAGA